>SESB01001617.1_pt1 | contig 14385 bp, 17 predicted proteins | sample 3171441 | NCBI WGS metagenome assembly SESB01 (sample SAMN06051867, study PRJNA518727) | freshwater metagenome | biome: subpolar coniferous forest; feature: holomictic lake; material: water; isolation source: holomictic Lake 227, 6 m depth | place: Canada: near Kenora, Ontario | collected...
TGTGCCGGAGATTTACCCGAGGGCTGCCAAACCTTTTCGATCAATGAGGTCAAGCAGCCTCAGCGCGGGGCCGCTCGGCTTTTTTTGACCCTGCTCCCATTGCTGAACGGTGGTCTTGCCGATGCCAAGGTACGCGGCGAAAACGGCTTGGCTGACATGGGCAGTTGAGCGTATCCGCCGGATGTCGTCAGGGGCAAGCAGTCGCTTTGGTGGGAGGCACAGCGTGTCCAGCTCGCGCATGGTAACGGCATCGATGGCACCGACGTCGGCAAGGTCGCGTCCCATATCATGGGCGATTTCAAGTATCTCACTCATCGGTCGTCACCTCCCAGACAGCGCCCTTTTCCAGCAGCGCGTTCACATGCTCATCGGTAGCGTTCAGGAACCCTTCGGCGGCGATGCTCAAAGCCGCTTCTTCCCTGCCCGAGATGTTCGCCTTCGAATTTTTGGGGAAGGCGAAGAGGAAGATCAGCCGGTCGGAACCTGACTTGCGATAGCCGACAATCGTTCGGTATCCACCACTCTTCCCCTGTCCGGCTCGTGCCAGTCGTTTCTTGAACAGGTAGCCGCCGAGATCGGCGTCCACCTTCCCAGCAAGGATTTCCTCAACGGCAGCTATCAGCGTGGCATCGGCGATCCCTTCGCCCCGCGCCCACCGATGGAACCACTTGTTTTTGTAAACCCTCATTCTGGAAGGGTATCACCGAGTGAGATAGGGGGCAAGTGGGTGTGAGCCGTCGAGGTTGGGCAATGGCGAGGTCTCGAGGTTGGGGCGACGCACCTCAATTGGTTTCAATGGTGAGGTTTTTAGAGTTGCCGAGTCGCCCCACTGTGGCTGACGGCCACATTGGCATATGTCATCCATTTATGGTAATTCTGGGATGTCAGATGCCTAGACAACTCCATTGGCATATGCCAACACGCGGGATGACAACGGTGCCAACATGCCAGATGATTCTGTGTGGTTGAGTGTTGCGGAAGCCGCTCGAAAACTTGAGATTTCACCGCAGTCGATCCGAAGTCGCGTTGCTCGCGGGACGCTTCAATCTCGGCGTAATAATCAGGGTCAGCTTATGGTGTTGTTGGCACCAGATGCTCCGGCTGTTGCCAAGCCAGTGTTGGCACCTGTCAACCCCAGCGTTGACAACCTCGGGCACTCGGCGGTGAAGGCGACGCCAGAACCTATGATCCCGCTATCTTATCTGGACGCCGTTACCGCTCGGCATGACGCCGCGCTTCTTCAAGCAGAGGCTCGGCGAACCTCTGATCTCGCCCAGGCTGAACAACGACACCAAGCTGAACTAGAACGCCTTGAAAAAGCATGGAAGTCCGCTACTGACGGACTTATGGCGCGGCTCACGCAAGTAATGTTGGTCAACAGACCGAAGCCATCGATCTGGCAGCGCCTCTTCGGATGAGCGCCAACACAAAATAGGCTTGCGCCGAATCCAGCCCTGGTGGCAGGCTCACTGCCGACAGCAATTTCTAGGGAGCAAACACCCCCAGAACGCAAAACGCCCCGCCTTTGGGACGGAGCGCCGCTTAATCTCTGAAACCTGACAATTTCGAGATTACCGGTCTCCACCCGACATTTCAAGCCAAAAACGCTCGCCTCGAGCCACAGAGTTTTGCGGCCTGCGTTTGCCTGTCCGACCTTGTGTCGGCGGTGATTGGAGGCGTGCGCGTTCGCCAGGGTGCGGACACTACTATGATTGATCGCAATGTTCGCGCCCGTCTCGGCGCTCGTATCCGAGGCGATAAGCGCCTATCCCCAACCACGCGCCACGTCGCCAACGCCGCGCTTTTCAGCGCCATGGACGCACGCACGGGGCGTTGCCAAGCCTTCCGAGCAAAGCTCGCCCACGAGGCGGGGTGCAGCCCCCGCAGCGTCACCCGAGCGACCCAGGCACTTCAAGAGGCAGGGTACATCAAAGTGGTGCCAACATGGGGCAAGCGGCACCGATCCGAGGGGCGGCGCTGGTATCGTCCGCGTGGGGCGAACGTCCTTGAATGGCAGATTTCAGCCGATTTCTTCGTGAGTGCCAAGTTGGCACCGGATCCAAGCTTTTCACTAAAAAGGATTCAGCCCGCACCCCTCCCAGAAGGTCTTTCAAGGGTTCTCCAACGGTTCGGAATCGCTATCGCAGATCGTTCGGGGCTTCCGAGGGCATCTGAGAGGATTTAACCCGCCCCGACCTGACCAAAATCTGGCTGATCTGCTCAACTTTTCCCAAAGATTTTGGGAGATAACGGGAGAGCATTATGTAATAAAACCGTCCTCATACAATTAAGTATGAACATATCTATTGTGTGGTACGATTCAGTCCGGACGAATATGGTTTTGCATAATTCTGTGTAATGATATTATATACCCAAATTACATACACAAACTCATTCATTATCGATAAATCTTATTTCAATAATCTGGCAGTGTTTCGGATAGAGTCTTCCAGACGGTCGGGCAATGATTTTTTCTCGTCGCCTTCTTCCGGCGGAACGATAACATTTTGAAGCGTTTTTAGAATATGGAGCAATTCTTTTCCCATTCTTAGCGCCTCTCTATCATTGGTTTTGTATTTGCCAACATCATTTTGGATATGGTTGGTTATGATGCCTAACTGACAAATGAACTGATCTAACATTGCCTTATTATAACCTGTTCGACATGTGGTGTACCACCATACTATGTCTTTCTCTTGAAATATCTCTAAAAAGTGTTTCATGTTATTTACCCCTGCGTTTTCTGTCTTATCTTATTTATCCGCAAGGGTGTGGGCGGGCGGAACAGGCTCCCAGAGCACAGGGCATCCGTGGCAAAATTTTTTTGTGGCAGGCACGAGCGGGGGGGTGCCGAGGCGTCGATCTTGGGAAATGCGAAGCCGAGATCGGAAGGTCCGTGATCTGCAAAAGTTTATGAAAATTAACAGGATAGCGTATCGTGTGCGGTGGTGGTCAGCGCCTGCCGCTGATATTTAACATGAGAGACGACATCTAACATACTGTTGTTATGAGATCACACCCCGAACGGCTGGGTGATGGGGTGCGACATTTTGTCTTGCGGGGTGCTGGTCATGCGTTAAGATGCGTTAACCAACTCGCCCCAAGGAGTCTCCCATGCCGAACTCATTATCGTCCCCCGCCGACATTCGTTCCGAGGTTTATCGCCGGACCATGCAGGCTCGCCGGAACGGAACCAAGTCCTGGCGGGAGTGCATCGACAGTGCCACGAACATGGTGATGATCGAGATGGATTATTGGATCATGGTTCCTGGGTCAGTTTTGTAACCGTGGCGGAAGCGAGCGCAAAGGTTTGCGGCTTGCCAGACTCTATCAAGGCATAAAAGTAGGGCGCTCTTAGTTAAGAGCGCCCCTTTTTTTCAATACTCACATAATCATTCTGAGTCACTCGAATAATGCTTATCAAGTACATATAATATAAGTTGTTTTGTCTTCCCATCTGGTATCGTGTCCAAAAGGCGGCGGTCTTGGTTTATGTACCAAGCAAGTTCGAGCAATGCCATCGTTTCAATAACTTCTCGTCTATTTTTAGATATTTCGTCCTTGATTATCTTAATTGTGAGGGCAGACGGGATAAAATATGAAAGCATAATCCCGCGTCCTGGATTTTTACGAGCAAACACTAAGAGAACTTTTGTTTCAGAGTTAAGCCTAAGTTTTGCAAACTCTGCAAGAAGCGAAAGGGCGGTCCCGTCCCCATCTAATGCCGTGTTATAGGCTGCAATGGTCGTAGTTGAGAGAATTATCTCATCATAAAGAGCCTTAACCGTTTGATTATCAATATCACTGTAAACCGTAATTCCAATGTTGTCATTAGTAAATATAAAGGCGGCGTTTGTAAAGCGGTCTTGGTTAGATAAGGTTGTCATGTTACTTCGCTCCTGCGGTTTGTGTGCATGGGGTGTTGTGGTGATGCTAATTGATATAAACTATAAAGCAACGGCTATCAACCACATTATTTAAATATTGTAATGCAAGAGTTATTTTGTTATTATAGCGACACCTTGAATTAGTATTCCAGGTGTGCTTATATATAAAGGAGAAACAAATATGCACGCAGACATGTTAGAAAATCTGTTCGCAGATACTGGTGGTGAACCAAAGATTACACAAGCCTTAATCTTAAATAGAGACCTCGCCCAGTTATACGATAATCACTTATTAATAGACGACGACCGGTACATGGATGTAATCCCTGTGTGCCGGTTATATTCAAACACAAACAGGAATATTCAGCTTCTCGTTTGCAGCATGTCCCCTGATTTGCCGGATATGGCGAATGCAATTGTTGACAATGGTCGTGGTGTACCAGAATTGGATGAAATATGCCTCTCGGAATTGAGTGAGTTAATGCACCCGCTGTATGGCTATCCAATTATTGAAAGAGACAGACATTGGAGATCAAAGGCTACTATCCGTGATTACATCAATGGTGGTCTGATCTGCGAGAAAAAATTAGAGGAATAATTGGAGGAAGGGCGCTCGAATGGGTCGCCTATCTGGTAACGAAAAATACTATATATATAGTATTTTTCGTTACCTTTATGACACTGTTTTTGCCTTGCTGCTCTTGCCCCTTGAAGGGGGCATCTCTTCTAATTCCTCCGTATCAAGTTCGTCTTGGAGTGCATTTATATCTCTTGCGGATGACGCCTTCATAATTGACGAAGGTTGCAAACTTTGGCGAATGTTTTCGCCGGTTCCCCTTAAACTTCTTCCCATTGTGCATAATAATTTATTTGTTCTGTATATTTCCATGTATCTCATTTTATCTCCAATTCATATGTTATAATTATTTATATGAATAATGTTTATAATTTGACATTATTGTTGAGATATAATATAAATATATATGTGAGGGGTAGTGATGGATTTGCTCCCATTATTGTCGGTGTTCTGCGTGCCGCGCCCCTTACATTAACCAGCGCAGAAATTGGACGCAGAAAACAAATTAACATAGCAATGGCATTTAATGGGTTTGCTGCTCCTTATTGAATTAAGGAGATATTATGGACTTACATTATGTTGATGGCGTATGCGGGGGTCATAAGACCACGAACGGCATCGAGGTAGCGGTGCATGCCGCGCTGAATTTAGATCAATTGGTTTTGTTTGTGCAGCCGACTGCAAAGTTAATAAATCAAAGTTTTAAGACAGCCAGGGAAAAATCCGATCAAGTGTGCATCAAACGCTTTGATAGTGTCTCATGCCCTGGCTCCGTAATCGCCGATTTAATTGATTTTATGAAGAACTGGCGTGCAGATATAGATGGCGGATGCGTGGTCTTCATCACGCATAAATGCTTATGGGAAATGCCGTTCATCCCGAACCAGTCCAATTGGAATGTAATAATTGACGAAATATTGGACGTCGACTTTGAGTATCATCTCAATTTGCCCGACACATCGGAGTTTGCAATCCAATCCGTGCTGACTGTAACTGAATGCGGCATCAACACGATGCTGAAATTGAAACCCCGCGCCGAAGCAATCGGTCAGGTGAGGCACTGGGCGAGAAATCCGGATGGCGATGATGTTTTGAAGGTCGTGCAACCGCTTTTCCAGGAGCTGACCAATCAGCACAGCAATGTCTACGTCACCAGGGCATCATGGTGCCGCCTTGGTATCGAGGGACATGGGCGGATTGATGTCCATGGATGGAGATCACCCAGTGTTTGCCAGGGCTGGCAAAGTGTGCGGATGATGGGGGCATTCTTTCAGGACAGTCTGCTTTCGATGATCTGGGGTCAGTTTGGGGTACAGTTCCGCCCTGATCACCAGATCAAGGTTGATGCTCACCGGCATGATGAGTCAGTCGGGTCTCGTGTCTCCATCCATTTTTTTAGTGAGCGCCCATGGAGCAAGCACCTGCGAAACAAAATATCCGAATTGGATGACCCGTTCGCGGCGATCAAGCCGCTGATTAGAGACGAATTCGGCGATAATGAATTTCTCCTGGTGGCAAATAATGATGTGCCTGATGGGGCAATTGCGGATGATTTTCCCAATGTTGTTCGGATACCGGCAATCTGCCACGGGTTGAATGAATACCGCCATATGACAAAGATATTGTTCTTACCGGCGCTCAATAATTCGCCAGGGCATTTCTCATACCTGGATAAAGTTCTGGGGATTTCTGGGGACCGGTTGCGGCAGGCGAGGTCTTTTCAAGTTGCATACCAGTCCATTATGCGGACGGCGCTGCGCGATGCCGGTAGTACTGACCCCGTGTCGGTGATTGTGCCAGATATTTCAATGGCAAGCTGGTTGGGTGAGGTCTTTCCTGGATCGCGCCTTAAATCTCATGAAATTGAATCACTCAAAGGCGTCCTTGGTGCGCCGACACAGGCAAGAGGTCGCCCACGGCAGGCATCCGTTCTTTCGCCGATTGAGCGAAAGAACCTTTCAATTAAAAAAGCACAAGAATTATTGGTAACGAAAAATAGTATATATATTGCATTTTTCGTTACCGGTGAAATCCCACTTTCGTATGAGAAAAATCTCTATTCAACGGGGACAGAAATTTCAATAGATAAAAACTGGGACGACATACGGGACGGGCTGATCACTATCTATGACAAGTTTTGCCCCAGAAAGGAGAGCAACGCCGTGATGAGTCCGGCTTCCTTTGATCCGGATCGGAGTACCAAGACCAACAAAGGTCTGGAAAATATTACAGCCATCAATGGCGTCTGGCTTGACTTCGACGGCGGGAAACTCCTGCCCGAAGAATTCGCTCGGATATTCACCGATGTTAGGTGGTTGATGTGGAACTCATTCAATAATGGGAAGGAAGGACTGGTAAAATATCGGGTAATGTTTCCGACTTCAACGCCTCTTATTCCCGACATGTACCATATGATATGGGATGTAATTGCAGAGAGAATTCGTGGATTTGGATATTATGTTGGACCTACACGAAAGGCGTCCAACAACAATTCACGCCAGCAGCAGGAGATGCCTGACTCTGGGCTGGATTATTCAAAAAGAAGCGCGAATTCATTTTTCTATCTGCCATGCCGCGCCGGATTGGGTAAAAAGCACACCTTCTGGCGTGAGAACTGGAATCCCGATACCCCGTTTATGGATCCGGACAGGTGGGTCTCGGACTATGCCCCGATTGCCAACCAGGAATATGCACCACGGGCGGTACACCTGAACCCAAAATCGCTCGACCTGAAAAAGCTGATCGCTTGTCTCGCCGAGGATCGCGCTGGTGATCAAGACGGATGTCCAACGGATCGGGCAAATCTTGCGAATGAAAAGTCGGCGGCGCTGGTCGGTGAGGCATGTTCGACATGGCGCGCAATCCCAAAAGGGAGTGGGGATCGGGGGTTCTTTGATCTGGGTTTGTCATTGCGTGGTGCTGGCAAGTCCGAGGCGGAAATTATTCAAATTCTTTACCAGGAGGCGGCACATGGCAGATCGCCGAAGGATCGTCGGCGTCAGGTTCCGGAAATCATGAAGTGGCTTTCGAGCCACCCTGACAGAAAGAGCGCCGCATAGTTGTCGCCGAAAGGTCGCGTGGCGGGGGTGCGACTGGGCAAAATGGGCAGGAAATCGGCTCATATAAATACTTCAAGAAATTTTTTAATTATATATCCACACCAGCTTCTGGAAACCCGTCAGATGCGCCGTGGTGAGGATTTCTGGCTGACGGGCAAACGCCCTACCGCACTCTCTTCCGCTTGCCAGCGAGCTTCCTGCGACCTCGCTCGGACTCGCCAAAATCGGTTGTATTAACACTCGCTCATAGGTAGCGCCTATTTTGGGGGTGTTTGCGGCGGATTTGGTCGCTCTGTGAGGGCGTCGCACCGCGACCTTCCGAAAGAATTGACAAAAGCGAAGAAAAAATCCGGATAACCCTGACCGGAAGAGTCGGATAACGCCAAAATTGACCCAGAATCCCCGTCATCGGGTTCGGTTATCCTGGCTGCTTTCAGTGGAAGAATAACCACACTCGTCATAGATGTGAGCATAAGAAGTAGTGCCCGTCATTCATCGGTCAATCCGAGGCATCCAAGAAGGGAAGCCCCCAGGGACTTGATTAACGGGACTGGATGGTCAAGCGTCATGCCCGACATTCAATTGCCGCTGCTAAAAACCGGTGAGCCTCGACAAGGCTCTCTCGATCCAACGCAATGTGGTCAATTGCCCGTTGAATATTTTCAATTGAAACTGACATGCCTTCCCCGTGGAGCGAGTGCTTGATCATGTCAGGGAGTAAGGCGAAGCGCCCCTCTTCATTTGCAATCAAAAGGGTGAGACGAATTTGAATATCGTTCAGCGTTATGAATGTACCAGAAATCCGGTCATCCATTGAACCAAGCCCATGCTCTGACATCTGTGTGATTGCTCGCTTGATACAATCAAGCGTGTCTGTGGCGTGCTCTCTGTATGTATTCTTCATCGCACATCTCCGATATTAGAAGAGATGCGACAACAATAGTGATTATCAAAGGCGAGGTCAAACTTCTTTATCAAAGTCACCGAAATGGCGAATCAGTGCTGCTGTGATCAGTGCGTTGACAGAGCATCTGCGTCTGTGGGCCTCGTTCCTAATATGCTCATGTAATTTCTTCGGAAGACGAACCTTCGCGCCGTGGTACTCCTTTTCCATTTCAATCCGGTTGGCATCGTCAATCTCCTCGTCGGTCAACTCCAAAATTGCAACCCAATTAAGGTTAGGCTTCTTTGGTTTCGCCTTCTTAGGAATGCGGTCGGTCGGGTCAGTTGCCACCTGTTTGGTTTCAGCCTTTGGCGCGGCTTCCTCTTCCGGAGGCTGTTCAAAAATTTTGTCAAAGGCGTCGACTGGTGCCATGGGAAACCCCATCAGTTGGCGGTTAACGGGTGTCACACACGATCTTGGCAATGTAGCTCTACATCAACTAACCGGCAAGCCCATTGTAACTCTAGTTCATTGTATAGTGGGCAAAAGAACCCAACAACCGACTAGCCCAATGACCCACTGTCCCAAGCTACCAAGCACCCTAAACCCCGAGCAGCCATTGACCTTTATTTAGTGGCATATCAAAAGGACGGGCGCGACTTGCCTTCGTATACGCAAGGATAAGGAAGGGCGAGCGGACCAAAAGCCCCCCAATATATTATTTGCAATAACAATAGGCTGGTTATTATAAACAGACAAACCAACAAAAGAATATATTATATACTAGAGATTTTTCACATGCCTTTCCACTTTGACTTGCATCAAAGGGGAAAGGCTGCTATGATAGCAACATCATCAAGCCAGGGAGGTTGTTATGACCACAGAAGTTAAGGCGGGTTCCCCCGCCAACCCCCAACTCGTCGAAACATCCAAAGCAGCGACGGCGCTGAACCAAGTCGCCGGAACGGGATCAATCATGTCCGATCAGATGAAACCTGGGCGAAAAGTCGAAGCAGATGCGGAGCCGAAAATTGCCCAGCCGAGCAATGAAAGTGGTGTCGTTCTTTCGAACCAAAACACACCCACCGCCAGCGCACAGGGCAAACTCAACCTTGAGGTCGGATACAACGCCCTCGACACGACGATAGGGAGTCATCCCATCTTCGGGACGGGCTATTCCGAACCGATCCTTGCTGTCTCGCAGCCGTCGTTCAAGCCCACTCTTCCTGGGGAGCAGGTTCTATACCTTGCCGGTCTTATAGCTATGCCAGTTCTCTTCGAAAATGAAAGCGTTGCCCGCGACATCCTGGAAAATGTCGTTATGCCGTATTACCACGGCGTAACCCCGGAAAATACAGTGCGAGTTTCCACAAAGTCTCTGGTACCAATTCTTACTGATGAGTGCCGGAAGATTTACAGGCCGGGAGACGATGTTGTGTTGACCGGTTTGAAGGCGGCTACCGCGATCTACACTCGGTATCACGATTGGGTTAAATCAGCGCCGCTGCTGACAAAGATGAGTTCAATCGAAGAGCAGGACAACGCCTTCTCTTCATTTCGGAAAAAGACCATGGATGAGATGCGTATGGCAACCCATGCCAAGATCGCATCACGTTGATCAGTAGCACGCAACTTCACGCGCCATAGACCAATCAGTGGTCTATGGCGCTTCTCTTCGAACCTCCGACCAGAATGGTGGATAAAATGATTAGTATGAACGGACAGACCTCCGAGGAAGTCCTGGGGCGCATCACCTCACGATTTGACATCGCTGTTAGCATCACTGAGCAAGCTGCCCGTGGAGAAATCACTGGTGCTGTGATTTACGGGAAACCAGGAGTAGGGAAGACATTCGCTATCGAGGAAACTCTAAATAAACTTAACGTAGATTATAACCGAATTAGTGGTGTTGCATCTCCTGGTGGCCTCTATGACCTATTATACAACGGACGGGAAAAGGGTCAAGTTATACTGGCAGATGACTGTGACTCTATATTATACAACGATGACTCGATTAGTTTGCTGAAAGCAGCACTTGATACAAAACGGACGCGCAGTGTTAGCTGGAATTCGAAGAAAAATAAAAACACTCCATCATCTTATAATTATGAAGGAAGCCTAATCTTTATTACAAACACAGACTTTCGTCTTAAAGTGACGCAGAAGACCCAAATCGCAAAACACTTGAAGGCAATTATCGACAGAACACTCTACGTTGATCTGTCAATAAGCTCGCCAACAGAGCTATTGCTTTGGATAAGACATGTCGCGATAGAGGGGCGAATGTTGGAAAAGAAAGGGCTGACTCCTCGTCAGTGCCGCGATGTTTTAGAATTCTTTGAGGATAATGCTGAAAAATTCCACACACTTTCAGTAAGGCAGTTAGTACTTCTTGCAAACCTCCGCCTCTCTGGCGAGAACTGGGAAAAAATTGCCCAGGTGACCATGCTGTCCCGGTAGAATATACAAATCCTTGGAGAAACCCCATGACTAATCGCTTTCCGCCGCTTGACGGCGCGAACCCGCTCGCCATTACCCCAGCCTTTCGCCGGTATGTTGGCGGTAAGCAGTCGCATCTTCCAAATTTTAAGAAACTCTTACTTCCCTGCCAGACTTACTACGAACCGTTCTGCGGCGGCGCTGCTGTGTACTGTTATATGGTCAGCAACAATCTTGCTAAGAACTATGTTATTAACGACAATAATCCGGATGTCGTTCTTATTTACCAGAGCCTTCGCGACGCCCCAAAAGAATTCATCGAGGAGGCGCAGCACTATGCTCATGCCAGGGACGTGCTCCCAATAAACAATCCGCACCAGACTTTTGGGAAATCCACCAAGCGCCGCTCAAAGTTCAGTCGCCGCTCGCCTGCCGACCCTGAATTTGACCGGAGAGATTTCTATTATTATTTGAGGGATTGGAAGTACCCGAGAATTCCAAGTCCTGCCCTGCTGTATGTGCTCATGCAGCTTGGCTACGACAATATTATTAGCAATGACAATGGTGAAGAGTTCGGTTACTTCGCCAGCGGCTGCGGAACTTGCATTAAAGCGTTCAGCGTTGACACCGACAATCTATGGCGTTGGCATAAAGCTCTTCAACATACAACCATATTGAACCTTGATTACAGCCAGATCGCTCTGCCCGATGATCGCAGGGTGCTCATTTACTGTGATCCGATTTATAGAAGTGCAGATCACTACAATCAGTTGACGCCGACAGACCAAGAATTTCACCAGATGCTCAAACACTTCGGGGAATACCCCTGTGTCTTCTCCAATATTTCCGATGGAAAGTTTTTCGAGCAGAACCGCTACGGTTATCAATGGCTGACCTTCGAAGCGAACCACCATGTCTCACACCGGAAGGTCCGTGAGATCGTCCTCTACAAGAATCTCAACTATCTCAACGGATTGTCCGGATAAAATTCGGAGACCAAAATATTGGAGGGAGTGATGGATACCTATGATGCTCGCCGGTTGGTCACCGACACTGACCAAGCCTTCGCGGAGAAGGCAGGTCAGCAGATATTCCAAGAAGGGTCCGAGGAGGCCGCAGTCGCACGAGCGTATGCCCGTAAGCAGGTTGAGACCGAGGTCGCGGTAGACCTGGAACTGACTCGGCGCGAAGCCTTTGCCACGGACTTGGCAAAGAACATGACTTATATGAAAAATATTGGAAACAATCCGCACCTGATCCACCTCCATGCCAAGATTATCCTTGGGGGGAAGCCCTATACAAATGCCCGCCAGAAGAAGCCGAGATTTGTTTTTGCGAATCTGTATCCGGAACGGTCTCAGCCGTGTCTGTCGGTCTACTGGTATGCTGTGCAGGTTGCCTTATCCAATAACTGGGACGAACAAACTTTCATCAGACAGTTGATGCGCGTCTCAGTATACAACTTTAAAACCGAGTTCGCCCTGGTCACTGACAAACCGATCAAGAATCCGTCGAAACCCTCTGGTCGGATCACTGCCGAGGATGGCGAGGTGCTTATGGCGCTGTTCCCGAAGGTAGGTGAATTCCATGGATTTGAGAGCCTCGAGGAACCAGTGCTTTGTATCGCGGAACCAGTAGGTCCGAGGAGAGTAGTGTTTCGTGCTGTCAAGCAAGACTATAAATAAATATTTACAATAATGAAAAACATCTTATAAAAGAACCGCGATTATTTGCCCATACAGTGAGAAAGAGTTGTATCAACCCGCAGGTCATGCTATGATTACTTCACACTATAACCTCGCGCACGACGCGCACATCAATGGAGACTTCAATGAGCAGCTCGTATCTTTTCACAAGCGATGAACTTTCGATCTATGGCTACAAGTTCGAAAGCAGCGCAGCGGCATCACAATTTATAAACTCAGTCAAGTCATCGCTGGTCAGCTTAATTGACCAGGAGTACAAAAAATTTAAAAACTCAGACCATTGCCAAGAGGCAGATTTCTATGAACTCAATATGCCGTTCGGCTTCACCGTCTTGTGCCACCAACCCGTCAACTCATATTATTACTGTAACTATAACCCAGTAACAAATAAACTGGAAAACCGGATTTACAGGATATTTAACCCTCTTGACCGGAACTCAGAACCCTGCGCGATCCACAACCTCATCACAGCAACTAACGACAATAATTTGAAAGACCTGCTTGGTGATGTCGTGGCGGCAAACTCATTGGAAGAAATATTATCCGCCCCTGAAATCAGGAATACAGATATTCCTGCTGAGGCTGAAACGCTCGAACAGCTTGCACGCGACCTCTACGACAAAATATCTTTCTCTGTCGAACCCTGATGGCGCTGAATTTCCATAAAAAAGCCCCCGATGGTCGGGGGCTTTTTAGGTTGACTGGTCGACCATTTGGTTACTTCAATCCTCCATACTGCTTCTGTTGGGCGGCGCATTTGAGTGAGGCGATCTCAATTGCTTCGGACGGGTCGGTGACGTCAATCGGCATCAGTACAGTCTGTTGCTTAGGCGCTCCCTTATAATTTTGGTTTGCAATGCAGAAAATCAGCGTCGTCAATCCAGTTGAGTCTCTGCGAGTAACCAAACGATGACGAAAGAGGTGGTTATGCTTGATGAAACTGACCACATTTGCGGGAGCGAGCTTCACCTTGCGGGGATTAGAGACATCTGTGTACCACATGTTCATCTCCTGTTGTCATTTCCGATGTTTTGACTATAACGGTTTGACTCCAAAAAGGCCAGAGATTCGTTTTTCGCCAACTCCTTTATTTGCCTCATGTCAAGCTCTTTTTGTCAAGTTTTTGAAAATAAAGTTTGGCGTCTGGCGCTCGATGGTGGGTGCTTGGTCGGTTTGCCGTTGAATCCGCCTCTTCCCGAACGCAAGAGAAGTATGCTTATCTTGCGTTCGACGGCGCTGCCCTGGTAGGGTGCTTTGACCAGGGCGGATCGGGGAGTGGGCGTCATGACCAGCAGCGACACCGGCAGCGACCTCGCCGTCATCGGCACCAGCAGCCGCAACCTGACCGACCAGGCCGACACTGACGGCCAGGTGGTCGAACTGTGGCTGCGGTCGAGCAACAGCAGCCACACGCGGCGCGCTCGCGGCGAGGATGCGCGCCGCTTTATGCAATTTATTGGCAAGCCGCTGATCGGCGTCATGGTCGGTGATCTCCAATCCTATGCCGGTGAGCTGGTCGGCAGCGACAGCACCAAGGCGCGGCGTCTTAACAATGTAAAGTCCCTGCTGTCGTTCGGACACCGTATCGGCTACCTACCGTTCAATGTCGGCAGCGTGGTCAAGAGCGCCGCCGTCAAAGACACCCTGGCCGAGCGGATCGTCGCCGAGAGCGAGGTTCACCACCTGCTCGCCCTCGAGACCAACCCGCGAAACAAGGTGATGCTGACCCTGCTTTATGCCTCGGGCGTTCGGATTAGCGAGGTGGTCGGGCTGACATGGCGCGACTGCACCATCCGCGACGACGCCGGTCAGATCACCGTGTTCGGCAAGGGCG
>SESB01001619.1_pt1 | contig 14372 bp, 1 predicted proteins | sample 3171441 | NCBI WGS metagenome assembly SESB01 (sample SAMN06051867, study PRJNA518727) | freshwater metagenome | biome: subpolar coniferous forest; feature: holomictic lake; material: water; isolation source: holomictic Lake 227, 6 m depth | place: Canada: near Kenora, Ontario | collected 2014-07-08...
AACTGTGTATGTCCTGGTAATAGTTGGGGTTGAGACCGGGGAAGATACAGTCGTACTATTTAAATCAAACGCAGGAGCCCAGGAATAACTTGTCGCACCATTTGCAACCAGACTGACACTCTCGCCCGAACAGATATTCGTGAAAGATGCATTTAAATTGAGGGCTGGATTGGGATATACAGTTATATTCGCGGTTGCCGAACACCCGTTTGAAGTGCCTGTAACGGTATATACAGAAGTTCCGGTTATTGTTGCAACAGGATTCGCAATGGTTGTGTTACTCAATCCGCCTGAAGGAGTCCAGCTGTAGGATTGAGCACCATTTGCCTGCAAAGTAAGCCCAGAACAGAAGCTGACGTTATTCTGATTTATACTTACAACAGGCAATGGATTAACTGTTACAATAATTGTCTTTGTGGCTGTGCATCCGCCAAGAGTTCCTGTCACAGTATATGTAGTGGTTGCAACCGGAGTTGCAAGGGGATTTGAAATAACCGTACTACTTAGACCCGTTGCTGGAGCCCAGGCATAAGTTGTTGCTCCTGTGGCGCTTAAATTTGCAGAAAGACCAGCGCAAATTGAAATATTAGGACAAACGGCCAAAGGTATTCCCTGTGAAATACTAAAAGAAGCATTGCTTTGATCGGTATTAGCTGGGACACTCACATTAGTAACCTTAACCAGACAAGTCAAGGAAATAGAATTTGGAATCGTCCAACTATAACTACCAGTAAGTGTTGCAGGATAGTTTGTTACTATTTGCGTCCATGTTGTGCCACCATTTGCAGAATATTCCAATTTATAATTCGCAGACGCTGTTAAACTTGTCCAAGTAATATTTTTAATGGTACATGCAGGCCAGATCTCGCCTCCATTTGGGGCTGTAACGACAACATTCTGAGGCGTATTGATAATTGATGAGGCGACATCGCTGTTATCAAATTTACAATTAGTAGCAGTAAAATCCTCCACACGAATTTTTAAATTGGCAGTAATAAGTCCTGCAGGAATGGTCCATGCATAAGAACTTGTCGATATACTTATATTATAAGCGATTACGTTCCATGTCACACCACCATCTGATGAGTACTTAACATTATATAATCCGCTTACACCCGCCTCAGTCCAGGTGATATTCATCACACTCCCGGCAGAATATACCCCGCCAAAATTAGGTTGTGTAATAGTTATTGGCTGCAACACTGTAAAGGGAGCATTACTAACATCAAATTTCGTTATGGTAACAGCATCAGTTATTTTTATCAAGCAGTTTGCAGACTGAATACTACTGACAATCAGCCAATTATAAGCAATTGACCCAGTAGTGACATTAGGTACTGGGACGTAAGCGGACTCAATCACCGACCAAGTAGCCCCATTATCCGTTGAAAACTCAATTTTGTATGTTCCTGAGCAATTCGCAACATTCCAATTCAAAGTGGTGGCAGTGCAACCATTGAGAATTTCCCCGCCATCCGGGTTTGTCACGACGACAGCTGGTGATATCGAAAAATTAACATCACTAACGTCAAACATATTCGCATTTGATGTGTTAGATGCCCTGACCAGGCAATATACAGAAGGAGTATTGGGGATAGTCCAACCATATGCACCTGTACTAGCATTTGTTGAGGCCACGATGGTAGTCCAGGTCGATCCGTTATTAATTGAATATTCCAATTTAATGGTACCTATTGTCCCATTTGTTATGGTCCACTGAATAGTTGGTACGGAACCTATAGCATATATTACGTTGGTATTTGGAGATGTTACAGTGATAACAGGTACTTGTGCTGAGATCGTAAATACAGAAGCACTTTGATCATATTTACAAGCATTAGCTGTTTCAAATATTTTTACAAGACAAGTTGTTGAAACGGTATTGGGTACTGTCCAAGCGTAAGTACCAGCAGACGCAAGTGTTGTAGTTGAGATATTAGTCCAACTTGTGCCGTTATTTGTTGAATATTGCAAGGTAATTGCTCCAGAAATTTCAGGTGCAGACCAGCTAATGTTTTTTATTGAATTTACTTGCCATACCTCTCCTCCATTTGCAGAAAACAATGTAAACTGACTATTACCGAAAATGCTAAAGGGTGCGTTGCTATTGTCATTTACATAAGAAAGTGCTATATCTGTTATTCTAACCTGGCAATTGGAGGAATTGACATTATTGGGAATTGACCACGTATATGAGTTTCCCGAAGTTGAGTTACTTAAAGTAGTCCATATGGTCCCATCAAAAGTGACTTCAATTTTTACATTATTTGCGGTTCCCACCTTATTCCAAGTAATATTATATGTGTTACACCCAATCAAATCTTCGCTTCCGTTGGGTGTCAGCAAAACCACAACAGGTGTAACTATCAAGAATGTGACATCACTTATGTCGAAAACACTAGAATTGGCTACATCTGAGACTCTAACCCTGCAATTTGGAGAAGGCGTATTCGGGACTGTCCAGGCTTGTGTCCCATCATTTGGTGTTGAGGTTTCTGCGGTAGCCCATGTACTTCCATTATCCAGAGAATATTCAATTTTTACATTATTTGAAGGATAATTGGGATAGGTCCATGCAAAATTATGGACAGAGCCGGAATACCATGTTTCCGTGGTATTGGGAGAGGTCACTGTGATTGCATGAATGGAGGGTTCAATCGCAAATTTCGCATTACTTGCATCTACTTTACAGCCTGCAGCACCGGAACTTGTTTCGAAAGCTCTGACTAAACAATTTATGCTTGGTGTATTTGGAATCGTCCAGGCATACGAAAGCGTGGACGCATTAACACCTGTCGCAACTGTGGTCCAACTTGTACCATTATCAATAGAATAGGCCAGAGTAAGTGTTCCAATTGTCCCATTTGTAATCCAAGTTATGTTGTGAGTAGGCCCTCCGACCTGCCATGACTCATTCCCATTTGGTGAAGTAAGGCTAATTGATGGGACAATTGTAAAAACACTATTACTGAGGTCAGAAACTAAAGTCGTCAAATCCGTAGTACGCAATAAACATTGCGCAGAGGATATATTGGGAACGGTCCAATTATAAGTCGAACCTGTAAGATTCGTAGCAATCAATATCCAAGTAGAACCATTGTCCAAAGAATATTCCAATTTTGTGTTCCCTGTGGTTCCGCACTTTAACCAGGCAATAGTAAGCGTCGTACAACCCACATAAGTGCTCCCTCCGTTTGGTGTAGTTACATAGGAATTTATTGGAGGAATCGTAAAATCGGCATTGCTGACATCAAAAGTTGAAGAATAATTGGGGTCGCTTATCCTTACAAGACAAAGGGACGAAGGCACTGAAGGAACTGTCCACGCTTGAGATCCGTCGTTTGGCGTACTGGCTAAATAGGTGGACCAGGTAGCCCCATGATTTGTGCTGTATTCAATTTTCACATTTCCATATGCTCCGGAAGTCGGGAGATAAGTTGAAATCCAAGTAATATTATTAGAACTTCCCGCACACCACGAAACAGTTATATCTGGAGCTGTCACAGTAATAGTAGCTTGTGGAATTGTAAAATTGACATCACTTATATCCAGGATCTGATTTGTACATGCACTACTCACCCTTATCTTTGCCGTAGTAGAAGGAACCGTCGCACTTTGAACCCATGATTGGCTGCCATCATTAGGAGTATTCGCTATTATCGAAGACCAATTTGCTCCGCCATCAAGGGATAAATCAATATTTACATTGGAACCTGAAGACAGGTTCGAACTTGTCCATGTTATAGTCTGCGTGGAATACTGTGGCCAGCTAACATTTGAATTGGGAGCACTTACAGTGATTGTAGGGGACGCAATGGCAAAATTGACATTACTAACATCCCAAATAGAAGAATTATACAGGGAGGTAACTTTTACCAGGCAACTTAAAGAAATATTATAAGGGATCGTCCAAGAGTAACTCAAAGCAGTTGTCGATGCTAGAATTAACAACCATGATGATCCGCCATCTGTGGAATACTCAATTTTAACAGCTGTGTTAGCAGGTGCGAACTGATATGTCCAGCTAATACTCGCGCTTGCACAAGCAAATAAAGTCACTGCTGTATTCGGTGCGGTGACAGTAAGAATTGAGGTCGCCAGCGTGATAGAAAAGACATTGTTGCTTTTATCCATTTTACAGCCCGTAGCACCTCCTGTAGTCTCATAGATACGGATCATGCAAAAAGCTGAAGCGGGTGATACAAGTGGATTTAACGACCACGTATACATTTGACTGCTTGCATTAATATTATTAGCAACGCTTGTCCATGTGGTTCCTCCATCCATTGAGTAATCAATATTTACGTTCGCAGCTCCACCATTCCATATCCAGGTAATATTATGGTTGCTATTGGCTTGCCAAGTTTCCCCGCCGTTTGCTGATGTTACAATTAAAATGGCATTAATAGAAAATACAGCATCACTTATATCAACAATGGGATTATTATTGGCATCACGGACCCGTACCAGCACCTGGTTGGATTGAACATTGGGTATGGTCCAAGTGAAAGAGGTCTGCCCCCAGTTCGTGGCAAGCGCGGCCCATGTGACTCCATTATCTATTGAATAATGAACATCATAGAAATTGCTTGTACCTGTGGAAGTCCAAGTAATTGTTGTCGTATTACAGGAAGCAAAAACATTTCCACCATTTGGCGACGTGATCGTAATACTCTGTGCCACAGTATTGAATGAAATTGATACCCAACAAAGGAAGAACATAATATATAATCCCCTTTTACAACGCTGAATAAAGTAATTTGTGTTCATAGAAAAAGTTTTTTTGTTCCTTGTTAATTAAATAAACAAATACAATCTCATGCTGCCAAGCCTTACTCATATTGTGCCTGGCTTTTCCTTCCAGACTATTAGAACAATGAGTGCTTTTGATCCTATCTATCTCAGCAAAGTCACCGTGCCCGTTAAAGTATGGCTTGATTTTGATGAACCCAGACAGATATGCGGTGCTATATAATCGATTCTATATGCATAGGTATTCATGGGACAAATTTGTCCTTTATACGTTCCATCCCATCCATCCTTGATATTGTCTGATTGAAAAATTAATTCACCCCATCTTGAAAAGATATACAGGTGAAATTCTACCAAGGGACCATACTCAAACGCAAGGAAAACTTCATTAATTCCATCCCCGTCAGGCGAAAAAGCATTCGGGACCCAAACCACAGTACCCGTTTCGACAACAGTGGTGTCAATAATAGAACAGCCGGTATTGCTAGCCTTTAGCCAATAGATTCCGGAATAATTTGCTGTAATCTGCTGGCTTGTATTTCCGTTTGACCAATTGTAGGAAGTGGATGGAGAATATCCAGCATCAATTACAATCGAATTTCCTTCACACAAATACAATTGTGACGGCAAAAAGACATTGGGCGAGGCAACAACCTCAATCGAAATATTTCCAACATCGCTACATCCATTATTATCAGTCCCTTTAACAGGATATGAATGAGACTCCAGCGGGCTAACCGTAATCGGGTTTGAATTCAGATCTGAGTTGAAACCATAAGTCGTTAACCACAAATAGGTATTCGCACCGGTAGCGGTTAACACCAGGCTCGAGTCGCGGCAAATGGTTTCTTTCGGACTCAAAACTGTTATTGTGGGTAAAGGATTTACGGTCAGCGTCATGCAGCTATCATTCTTGCAACCCTTATTATCTGTAGCGGTTACACAATAAATAGTTGTCGTAGACGGATTCACAATTAGTGGATTGCCGCTTGTTGGATTTGGAACGGTATTCCAAATATAAACGATACCTCCGCTTGCATTTAAAGTGACAATTTGTCCCTGGCAAATGGAAGCATTGTTTCCTGCCGAAACAATAGGTAGTTGGTTCACTATAACCATTACGGAATCAATATTTGAACATCCATTCTTAACTCCTGATACATGAAACATTGTACTGCCATTAAGAGGGATCGTTATAATATCAGGCAGTGTGTTATCGGAGCCAATCAGGCTAAAAGGAGTCCAGAAATAAGCATCCCCTCCATTGGCATGCAATTGCGCCACCTGGCCTTTGCATATTGAAGTGTCGTTGCTTGCGTTAAGGATTGGCAGCGGGTTTATTGTTATAGTAGCACAATCAATAGGGTGCCCACAATTATATGTTGTATTTTCTGCAGACAAACATAGGTTTACAGAACCATGCCAGATATCATAAGGACCAGGAATATAGGTCGTGTAAAGAGAATCCGCGTTGCCAAATGTGCCACAACCCGCAATGCCACTACTTGAGCTAGTCCAATGCCATGAATTGGCAAAGATTGAGGATGAATTGGCAATCTGGATTGTATCACCCTGGCAAATACTGTCGTCGTTACCGGCAAATGCAATGGTCTGGGGATGTATCACGAGGTGCAAAACATCTGTTATTCCCTGGCAAGGGATGACGCCATTTGCCGTGAGGGAAAGATCAACCATTCCGGCAACTAAATCACCTGAGCCCGGGAAATAAGTTGGATTAACAATGGAAGCAGAGGTGAAAGTCCCGTCACCATTTGTTGTCCAGCTTACATTACCAAAGTTGTGGGCTATAAACCTAGGGGCCCAAATGTTTAAATTGGCATTGGCACAAATCGCAGTGTCGTGAGTTCCAAAATCGATCTGAGGTTCTGGATTTAATTTCACATGTACGTGGAATGCAGTGCCAGAACAATTTCCTGACAACGGACTTACATTGAAGATTGGAAAGGCAGGAACCTGAGTTGTGTTTGTATTGATTAAGCTGCCATTTATGTTTAAACCGCCTGAGGCAAGACCTCCTGAAAATCCAATGCCGCCTGGTGATTGCCAGCTATAAGTTGTCCCGGCGGGAATAATACCATTGGTGCTATTTACCGGAGTCACCGTAAAAGGGATACCGCTGCAGGCATTATAATTTATGGAATCGATCTTCGGCCTGGGATTTACATATACCTGGAGAGAAAATGCATTTCCGGGACAGAATCCTGCGGAGGGCAGAATTGAATAGGTTTCAATTTGTGCTACGTTCGCAAAATGCGACAAAACCTGGCTTACAGCGTTTTGTGGTACTATTTGAGGCATGCCTCCCGTTGGAATCCCCGTAGGAACGCCCCAGGTATAGGTTGTAGTTGTTGGCACTGAACCTGCTACAGGACTCCAGTTGAATGCGGACCCGCTGCAAGAGCTTACGGTTTGAGCATTAAGAATAAGCGGTCTCGGTAAAACTTCAACAGCAACCAAAAAAGGATTTCCTTCACAGGAACCGCTGGTAGGAGTTACAGAATAACTTATCGTGATTGGAAGAATGCCCGAATTTATTGGATTATCGCTGATGCTTGCTTGTGATGTTCCTCCCGTTCCTCCTGTCGGAGATGCCCAGCTATACGTTGTGGATGCAGGGACTATCCCGTTTAATCCATTGACAGGATTCACAATAAATCCGGTCGCTCCAGTACATATTGACGCGGCAGAGATTGGTGAAACCTGAGGTGTCGGGTCTACTGTAATTGTTACAACAAAAGGAGCGCCCTGACAAAACCCAGAAGTGGGTGTCACAGCGTAATTGACGTTTATCGGAACGTTGGTTGAATTGGTAAGGTTATCTGTAATCGCAGGCTGATTTATTCCTCCTGGACCTCCACTAATATTAGGGACATTAGGTTTTGCCCAGCTATATTTTGTCCCGGATGGTACTTGCCCACCGGAAATATTTGCTGGCTTGACTGAAAATGCTTTCCCGCTGCATTGTGTTGATAATATTGCATTTACAGAAGGGACAGTGTCAACAACGATATTTATACTTAACGTATTTTCACAGCTTGCCGCATCCTTGATGGTTAATAACAAAATGCATTGACCAGGTGGAGTTATCCCTGGGATTGGCGTATTAAGAATCGGATAAGTTAATGTGCTTAGCGGAGAGACTGTCTCAAAACATCCGGATGAAACACTGCTGGTAAAGGGTCCGGCATTTCCTGAGCTAATTGTTGAGACCAGGTTAAAAGCCTGACCTTCGCATACTTTTGGGAATGGTGTGATCGTAAATACTGGAATGGGATTAATCGTAATTGTAAATGTCATTGGCAATCCCGGGCAATTCCAACTTTTATATTTAATAAGGGGAGTAACAGTTACTGTCGCCGTAAATGGATTCTGAGGACTTCCATTTACCCAGGCTGTAAAACAGGCGATATTTCCTGATCCGGTAAGGATGCCAATTCCTGGTGAGCAAATCCATTCGTATGTTATGTCCATCTGACCATCTAAATAACAGGAGTAGGTTGGAGAAGTGAAGCCTGGTATACAGATCTGACTTCCCACACAAGCAACTATTGAATTTGTAGGGTTTATGGGATTTACCCTGGGTTGTGGCAATACCGTCAGTGTAAATGTCACTGGGTCCCCGGTGCAAGAATGGCCAGGGTAATCAATACTTGGAATTATTGTAATTGTTGCGACTATACATTCATTTGTTAAATTTTGCGCAGTAAATGAAGGAAATGTTCCGGTTCCTTTAATAAACCCGGCACCACAACCGATGCTTGCATTGTTACATGTCCAGGTGAACTTAGCGCCCGCCACATTACAAACAAATTGTTGCGCTGTGCTTTGCTGACCATTGCATAGAATCTGGGCATTATAGTTCGTGACATGAAGGCAAGGCATCACAGTAAGATTAAAAGTATCTGCGGGTCCTATACAGCCGTAGGCAACAGGCCAGACTTTTATTGTGTTTGTATCCGCAACATTAAGTGTGTTTATTCCTGTGAAAGGACTGATATTGCCAGCACCAGGATAAGTTAATCCTATATCAGGCCCGTCATTCACTGCCAGGTTCCAGTGATAGGTTGTTATGAATCCACAAGTCCCGGTAAAAATGACAGGTGCAAACATATCTTTACAACAGACCACCTGATCGGCTACCGGATCAATTTCAGGCTTGGGATTTACAATAACGGTAAATGTATACTGAGGCCAATCGCAGGTATCAATGGTGACCCCATTTTTACAAATTGAATGCGGTGTAATGTAAAAATTAGATGAAATTGGATAACAAGTATTATTAATGGTATTCACGGCCGGGATGACATCGATTCCTTCCTTCTGCAGTCCAATAAATATTGAAGGATTCGTGTTGCGCCAGGTATAATAGTATCCGAAATTCTCATTCGTGTCTGCTTCTGTTCTTGGTAAAATTATTTTAAGAGTAGACCAGGGTGAACAAATTTCATTATTCACAAATGTGGTAATCGGCCTTGGCTCTGGCACAACAATTACGATGAAGGAAAGCGTATCGCCCATGCAATGAACATTCCCTTCAATATACTCCCCAACAACATTTATCGTAATTATTTTTGGTGTATCCGGCGGTGTGGATACCTGGTATGAAGGAATATAGATGCCTGCTGCTGCAAATCCATAACCATCCGGTATTGCAGCCGGATCAGTAGAAGACCAGTAATATTTTGTGACAGGGTCAGGACTCTGAGGATAAACTTTCGTTGTTGAGTCACCGCTGCAAATGACTTGCTGAGGTATTGCAAAAAGCTTGGGTTTCTTATGAATAATTATATTGATGAAAGTCGATGCAATGCAACGATTTGTGTCGGTCACTGTAACAAAATACTTTCCGTCGTATCCAGAGGAAATACAAGCCTGTGAAATGGTATCTTTTGAGAAGGGAGATCCGAATGGCGGATTGCTGCCCGGATGAGTCCATTGATAGGAATAGGGTGGAAAACCGCCCTGTGCAGCGCTTGTCAAATCCAATTCATCACAATCGCAAATGGGAGTGTTTGATGATGCGATTATTGTTGGGTTTGGGTATACAAGCACATCAATACTATCTGTCCTTGGCAAATTGCAACTGTCATGGAATACAACTACATATCTTACGATCGAATATGTGTTCGAAAAATTGTTAATCGTTTGCACAAGAGGGTTAACGCTCCCTGGGGCAGGCAAGTAGTTTGTTGCTGTCCCGAAGACAAGTTTGGCATTCCAGTAAAACTCAAACGGATTTTCACCACCGTTGATGCTAACATTTAGGCTAATCGATTGCCCTGAACAAATAGTGTCAGGTGTGGCAGAAATTGATGTGCTGGTAATAGGAGGACAATCGACAATAAAACATCTGCTGGCAGTATCTGAACAGCCATATTCATTGGTGACAGTAACGCAATAACAATACGTCCCCATTGAGGGGATAATCCCGGTACACACTGAAGGCATATTTGCGGGTGGATCCAGCGGAAGAATAATTCCTGCACATTGTGACCAAATATAGGAAGCGCTGGCCGCAACATTGAGGCATGCCGGAGCACCCACAGTGGGATAAAGAGGAGATAAAGCAATAGTTGGATTTGGGAGCGGATTTACCATTATATCCACATTTGAAGGAATTCCCAAACAACCATTAGATGATGGCGTAACAGTGTAACGAACAATGGCCGGAATTGACGTGCCATTATTAAGCGTTTGGTTAATGCCGGATCCGCTACCCGCAGAAAACCCGCCAGCTGTGCCACTCATCAAATTTGCTGTCCATTGATAAACAATCCCAGAAACTGCATTGGGATTACTAAAAGATATATTAGTCATCTCCCCGCTACAAAGCGTATCAGCCGAGGGGGTGACAAGAATATTGGGGATTGGATTTACGGTAACCGGAATGCCAATTGGCATCCCAGGGCAATTATTGGCAGATGGAGTTATCGTATAAGTTACAACTCCTGGGTTATTCGAAGCATTGTATAATGTTTGTGAAATCAAGCTGCCGCTGCTGTTACTAAATCCTGTGACAGTGCCGCTTGTCAAGGCAGCGATCCAGTTGAAGGCTGCTCCCCCTACACCATTCGGGTTTGTGATGAAAATTGCCGTGGATGTTCCACTACAGATTGTCTGGATGGCCGGATCAGCAGCAATATCAGGTATTGCATTGATTGTTACCTGGAAGGTCCCAGGAGTCCCAGGACATCCATTGGCAGAAGGCGTGACAATATACTCGACAATGGCGGGGGTATTGGAAGGGTTTTGAATGGTTTGTGTGATACTTGTACCGCCACCATTGCTAAAACCTGATGCTGTTCCACTTAGCAAGTTCGCAAGCCAGGCAAATGTTGTCCCACTGACATTGTTAGGGTTTGTGATATTGATAGAGGTAGTACTGTTACTGCAAATAACCTGAGCTGTTGGATCTACCGCAACTGTTGGGATAGGATTAATCGTCACAGGGACAGCAATAGGTGCCCCGGGACAAGTATTTGCAATCGGTGTAATGGTGTATGTAACCGTGGCAGGGATGTTACTTACATTGAACAAGGTTTGATTGAGACTATTCCCTGCACCATTACTGAATCCTGATGCAGTTCCATTTGTCACGGCTGCAGACCAGCTAAAAGTAGTTCCGCTTATCCCATTAGGATTTGTCACATTGACTGAAGTTACATTATTGCTACATAATATCTGACTCAGCGGAGTGGCTGATATGTCAGGAATCGGGTTTATAGTTACATCAATAACAGCAGGTGTGCCAGAACAAAGATTGGCTGTCGGAGAGACTGTATACCGTACTACCGCTGGGATATTCAGTACATTATCGATGGCCTGGATGATGTTTGTTCCGGATCCGTTACTATAACCTGTGGCAGTGCCGCTTATCAACACTGCTGTCCAACTGAAGCTTGTGCCGCTAACTCCGTTAGGATTAGATATATTTATTGAAGTTGTTTCATGGCTGCATATCATCTGCGATACGGGGTCCAATTTGACATTTGGAATTGGGTTGATTGTTACAGGAACAATTATTGGTATCCCCTGACAAGAATTGGCCACAGGGACGATGGTATAGGTAACAATAGCTGGACTAATGCTGCTGTTCATCAAAGTTTGTATAATGTGTGTTCCTCCATTATTGCTGAATCCACTGGCTGTTCCGCTTGTAAGCACTGCGACCCAGCTAAAGCTTGTCCCACTCACATTATTTGGATTTGTGATATTTATTGCCGTAGTCAGGCCACTACATAATGACTGTGAAACAGGGAGTGCATTAACATCAGGTATCGGATTCACTGTGACATTAACATTAATAGGTGCTCCCGGGCAGTTGTTAGCAGTGGCTGTGATAATATAGCGCACTACAGCAGGCGTATTGCTTGCATTATATAAAGTTTGGGTAATGGTATTTGTTCCGCCTGAGCTTGAAAAACCACTGGCAGTACCACTGAGCAATGAAGCTGTCCAGGAGAAAGATGTTCCGCTAATTCCACTTGTACTGCTAAGGCCAATATCGGTGTTTTGGCCACTACAAATCGCCTGGCTACCTGGACTGGCAATAACATTGGGTCTTGGATTTACAGTGACAAGTGTTGACCCATTTACAGATTGGTTCCCGTCAGTAACCGTTACAGTATAGGTAATATTAGCAATAGGGGATACGGTTATTGAAGGAACTGTCGTGGTATTTGAATACGCAGCCGGAATTGAGCCCCAAGTGTAAGAATAAATCCCCGAGCCACCGCCCGATACAGTAACATTTACTGTTGTAGATTGATTGACGCAAATCGTACTGGGAGTCGCAGTCATGCTCATAAATGTCAAAGGCCCTCCATTAATGTTGATCAGCACATCATCAGGAGGACTGACGCATCCGGTCACAGGATCAATAACGATAAGAGTGTACAGTGTTGGCGCTATTAATTGTGTTGTTTGCGGGTTGACAACGCTAGCATTAATCAATTGTCCTGCAGGGCTCCATGAATAAGTTAATGGATTTAAGCCCATCGATAAGCTACCATTTAAAGTTGTGGAAGTATTGTAGGGAATCGATTGATTAATGTTAGCATTTGCCAACGGTTTCGGGTTTACAGTCACTTTTATAATGGCAGCAGGTCCCTGACATCCATTTGCAATCCCCCGAACTGCATAAGTAACCAACGCAGGTGTCATCAATGTATTTGTAAGTGTCTGTGAAATATTATTCCCGGTTCCATTAGAAAAACCCGTAGCAGTGCCACTTGTTAGCGTAGCAGTCCATGAAAATGCTGTTCCTGACACACCATTTTGATTGGCAATGGCTATTGAAGTTGTACCTCCGCTGCAAAGGGCCTGGACCGTTGGACTTAATGATACAGTGGGTAGCGGATTCACTGTAATATCGACAATTGCAGGCGTTCCTAGACACGAATTGGCCGTCGGCGTTATCGTATATCTTACTATAGCAGCAACATTTGTGTTGTTGGTTATCATTTGTGAAATAGGGCTACCTGATCCACCAGGAGAAAAAGATGCAGTTCCGCTAATTAAACTTGCCGACCAGGCATACACCGTTCCACTTACCGCGTTTGGGTTTGTCATGGTTATCGCTGTAGGCGTCCCACTGCATATAGTGTCAGCCGTAATATTTGTACTAATATTCGGTATAGGTTTAACAGTTACAGGAACATTTAAGGGATTACCCGGACAATTATTTGCTGTGGGTGTGATTGCATAAGTTACAACAGCATTAGTGTTGGTTGAATTAAACAATACCTGTGAGATTGGACTTACACTACCGTTGCTATATCCACTGGCTATTCCAGTGGTTAAAACAGCTGTCCAGGCAAAAGTTGTTCCAATGACTGAATTTAAATTTGTAAAGATGATGGCTGTCTGGTCTCCACTACAAATCGATTGAGATGGTGGGTTCGCAGACACTTTTGGGATTGGATTAACAGTAACATCAATAGCTACAGGTATACCCGGACAATTATTTGCTTTTGGTGTGATAACATACCGTATCACTGCAGGTGCATTTGTATTATTCACTAAGGTCTGCAAAATAATATTACCTGAATTACTAGAAAACCCTGTGGCTGTCCCACTTTGCAAAGACGCTACCCAGGAGAAGGTTGTCCCTGTAACTGAATTTGGATTTGTAATATTTATGGATGTTTGAACTCCGCTGCAAATTATTAATGTCGTTGGACTAATAGAGATATCAGGGATCGGATTTACAGTAACATTAACGGTTATTGGGATGCCGGTACATCCATTTGCTACTGGGACAATAATGTATCTAACAAGAGCGGGTGTGTTAGAGGTGTTAATCAAAGTTTGAGTAATAGAGGATCCTGAAGCATCAGAGAATCCCGAAGCAACACCACTTTGTAAAGAGGCAGTCCAGGAAAACGTGGTTCCTGTAACTGTACTACTGAGTAAAATATTGGTTAAATCTCCGCTACAAAGGTTTGGGGAGGCAGGAGCAGCACTCGCAATAGGAATCGGCTTCACTGTAACATCAATAACAACGGCTGTTCCAGGACAATTCGCCGCAGAGGGTTTAATCGTATACCGAACAACAGCAATCGAGCTTGTTGAATTTAGCAAAGTCTGAGAGATGGTAC
>SESB01001620.1_pt1 | contig 14371 bp, 10 predicted proteins | sample 3171441 | NCBI WGS metagenome assembly SESB01 (sample SAMN06051867, study PRJNA518727) | freshwater metagenome | biome: subpolar coniferous forest; feature: holomictic lake; material: water; isolation source: holomictic Lake 227, 6 m depth | place: Canada: near Kenora, Ontario | collected...
GAATGCGTTCTGAGCGATCTACAGTACGAACTTGAGACTTGCGCTCAGCCATCGCTGCAGCATCTGCTTGTTCTTGAGCGTGAGCCAAGAGGCGGGCACGCAAAATTCGCAGGGCGCTTTCCTTATTTTGGAGTTGTGACTTTTCGTTCTGGCATGAAACAACGACGCCAGTTGGAATGTGGGTAATTCGGACGGCAGAGTCAGTTGTATTCACTGATTGTCCGCCAGGTCCTGAGGAGCGGAAAACGTCCACTCGAAGATCTTGTTGGCGAATCTCAATATCTACTTCATCAGCTTCTGCAAGAATCAAAACTCCAGCAGCCGATGTGTGAATTCTGCCTTGTGATTCAGTTTCTGGCACGCGCTGAACTCGGTGGACTCCACCTTCAAATTTTAATCGTGCGTAAGGTGTTTCACCTGGTTGGGCGATTCCTTTAGATTTAATTGCCATGCTTAACTCTTTGTAGCCGCCCATTTCAGAGTCGGTTGTATCAATAATTTCAGCTTTCCAATTATGCTTTTCTGCGTATCGCGTATACATGCGCAGTAAGTCGCCAACAAATAGAGCTGACTCATCGCCACCTACACCCGCTTTAATTTCAAGGATGACGTCACGGTCTTCATTTGGATCACGTGGCAGTAGAAGTTCTTCTAGTTTCTCTTCTGCCGCTTGTAGTGCTTCCTCAAGAGCAGGGATTTCACTTGCGAAAGAGGCATCTTCGGCAGCCATCTCTTTACCCGCAGCTAGATCTTCTTCTGCAGACTTGAATGCTCTGTATCCACCAATGACTGGGCCGAGTGCGGCATAACGCTTACCAAGTTGGCGGGCTTTTCCTTGGTCTCCATGAATCGAAGGATCAGCAAGATCTTTTTCTAGTTGGGCGTATTCGGTGAGGAGCGCAGGGACTTGTCCAAAGCGTTCTTTATTTTCTTTAGCCATTTATTCGCACTCCTTTCCAAAATAAAAGAGACCCCACGCACCGCAATGGGTGCGAAGTGGGGCCTCTTAAGAAAAACTACTTGAGAACTTGCTTGCGCTTTACTGGCGCCTTCTCTGCTTTTGGAGCTGCTGCTTGAGCTGCTGCTGTCTTTGCTTGACGAGCTTCGAATGCTGCAACACGGCCGCCGGTATCGAGGATACGTTGCTTGCCTGTGTAGAAAGGATGGCACTGGGAGCACACTTCAACGTAAATAGATCCGGAAGTCTTTGTGCTGCGAGTTGTGAATACTTCGCCGCAACCACAAGTAACGGTGGTCTCAACGTAGTCTGGGTGAATATCGTTCTTCATTTTTATCTCCATTTGGATTAGGCGATGCTGGGTCCGTTTCGGGTGAACCAGCTGTTGAATATTACAGGCGCTCGCGAGGAGCGCCTAATTCACTTTATTTTGAGTCAAATTAAGCGGGAATCAGACCCCGTTGAGGGCTGATGAACCAGGCGCCTTTTCGGCACTTGCCTCGCTAATGGTGGTCTTTTGGATCTGGAGCAAGAACTCTACGTTGGACTTGGTGCCCTTCATCTTTTCAAGAAGAAGTTCAAGTGCCTGTTGTGAATCCAATGCGTGCAGAACTCGACGCAAACGCCAGACGATATTGAGCTCTTCTGTACCCATAAGGATTTCTTCCTTACGTGTACCTGAAGCATCAACATCAACGGCTGGGAAAATACGCTTATCGGCAAATTTACGATCAAGCTTAAGTTCCATATTTCCTGTGCCCTTGAACTCTTCAAAGATAACTTCATCCATCTTTGAACCAGTTTCAACAAGAGCTGTTGCAAGAATAGTGAGCGATCCACCGTTTTCGATGTTACGTGCAGCACCGAAAAACTTCTTTGGTGGATACAAGGCGGCTGAATCCACACCACCGGACAAAATACGTCCTGAAGCTGGAGCAGCGATGTTGTATGCACGACCAAGACGTGTAATGGAATCGAGAAGCACAACAACGTCATGTCCAAGCTCTACAAGACGCTTTGCGCGCTCGATAGCAAGTTCAGCGACGGTGGTGTGATCATCAGCTGGGCGATCAAAGGTTGAAGCAATAACTTCGCCCTTAACGCTGCGCTGCATATCGGTAACTTCTTCTGGACGCTCATCCACTAGAACAACCATGAGATGACACTCAGGATTGTTTGTTGTGATTGCGTTAGCAATCGCCTGAAGAACCATCGTCTTACCAGCCTTAGGAGGTGAAACGATAAGTCCCCGCTGTCCCTTACCAATAGGAGCAATTAAATCGATGATGCGAGTAGTCAAAATACCTGGCTCAGTTTCAAGGCGTAGACGCTCTTGAGGGTAGAGAGGTACGAGTTTTGAGAATTCAATGCGATTCTTTGACTCCTCGGGATCTTTACCATTAACGGTATCGAGTTTTACAAGTGCGCTAAATTTTTCTTTTCGCTCGCCTTCTTTAGGCTCCCGAACTTGGCCCGTGATGACATCGCCCTTACGTAGTCCAAAACGTCGAACTTGTTGGAGACCAACATAAACATCGTCAGGACTTGGAAGGTATCCACCAGTCCGAATAAATGCGTAGTTATCAAGGATGTCTAGCAATCCACCTACAGGCAGGAGGACATCGTCCTCGCTAAGAACAACTTCGCGTTCATTTCTGTCGGGACGATCCCCGCGGTCACGGAAGCGATTGTTGCGATCATTTCCGCCACGATCATTTCCGCCTCGATCGTTACGGTCACTGCGGTCACGATTGCGACGATTGCTGCGATCATTACGGTTGCCGCGATCATTTCGATCGTTACGATCATTTCGATCGCTACCTTGAGAATCTGAATTTTGATTGTTGCCTGAATTTTCTGGCTTATCTGAGTCATCACTCACGTCGGAGTCCTCATCTTCATTATCGTTTGTGGCGTTATTGTCAGCGCCTGATTTCTTAGAGTTGCGATTATTTCGCGCTTCTTGTTTTGCTAGGCGGCGCTCTTCTTTTTCGAGCTTTGCGGCTTCGCGGTTTGCTGCTTGCAGATCTGAAATAGATTGGACGAGAGCAGCTTTTGCTAACTTAGCAGCCCCATCAATCCCAAGAGCGGCAGCAGTCTTCTTAAGTTCAGGCAATGTGAGTGCACTGAGGTCGCCCGGGGCCTTTTCGGCTTTCACGGGACTAGTTGTCTTCTTATCAACCATGTACTTTGGTTTTACCTTTGTTAGTTATTCGCTTATTTTTATTTAGTGCCTGACTCTGCAAACAGAGTTTTACCCACTTTGTAAAGTGATTGTTGGCTTTTTAGACCTGCTCTAAACGGTGAAAAGTTTTAGAGGATTGTGGTCTCGCCTTCAGACAGGAGAAACCTAACACAATTTTGAGGGCTTATGCCACTCCCTGAGCGGAAATTGCCAATTTCTTAGCGGTAAATCCCGCCCCTGCAGCGTGAATGATGTCATCCGCATCCAGGTCGCTTCCTGTGTGAAGTACGAGAACGCTCGGGCCTGCGCCTGAAATTGTGGCTGCAACACCAGCTGCGCGAAGCTTTTTCAAGAGCGCCGCAGATTTTGGCATTGCCTCTGCTCTGTAGCCCTGATGTAAATGATCTTCAGTTGCAGTGAAAAGTAAATCTGGTCGATGGGAAAGTGCATGAACCAACAACGCAACGCGTGAAGTGTTTGCAACAGCTTCTTTGTGAGGAATTGATTCAGGCAATAGCTTTCGAGCTTTACTCGTTGCAAGGTGATTTTCAGGAATAAATACAATTGCTTTAATGCGCTCATCCACATGAATTTTTACCGCACGCCCCACGGATTTCTCACTGCCATATTCGCTCAAATTTTCCATCCACGCAACAGTCGCGCCACCAAAGTATGCAGCTGCGACGTTATCTGGATGTCCTTCTAATTCAGTTGCGAGAGCGATGACATCTTCATCCGTTAATAATTCATCCCCGCCCAGTACTAGGGCACGCGCAAGTGATAGTCCACCAATAATCGCCGATGAGGATGAGCCAAGTCCACGACCATGAGGTGTTACGTTAAGAGCGCGAAGAGCAATACCCGTGGGCTTTGCTCCCATAAATTCAAAACCTTTTAACATAGCTTTAATAACTAAGTTGTTCTTATCTTTCTTAAAGCCTGCATCATCAGATCCTTCACCAGTGACATCAACATCAAATGTTGCATCATCGAGTATCTGCGCCGCGTAGTGATCGCGCATATCCAGCGCAATACAAAGTGAATCAAAGCCTGGACCAATGTTTGCACTGGATGCTGGTACAGATACCTGCGCCATCGTTGCTCTAAAAGTGACCCGATTCATGGATGCCATTTTGCGCCCGCTACCTTACAAACCCATCGCTGCGGCCGCAGCTTTAACATCGACCGGAATTACTGTTGGGGCCGCTGCATTATCAAGAACCCAACCGACATCCTTAAGTCCATTACCTGTAACCGTAATAACGATTGTTTTATCCTTTGGAAGTTTTCCTTCAGCTTTCTTCTTGAACAAACCTGCAATTCCTGCAGCCGAAGATGGCTCAACAAATACGCCTTCTTTTCCTGCGACTAAACGATATGCCTCTAAAATTTCTTCATCAGTCACTGAATCAATGAGCCCACCTGATACATCGCGAGCTTCGACTGCTTGTGCCCATGACGCTGGATTTCCGATTCGAATTGCAGTTGCAATCGTCTCTGGATTTTCTACAATCTTGTTGTTCACAATTGGCGCAGCGCCTTCGGCTTGAAATCCCCACATCTGCGGAAGCTTTGTTGAGAGCTTGTCTGCGTAATACTCCTTATAGCCCTTCCAATAGGCGGTGATATTTCCTGCATTTCCGACAGGAAGAACGTGCATATCTGGAGCATCGCCAAGAAGGTCTACGACTTCAAAAGCTGCGGTCTTTTGGCCCTCAATACGAAATGGATTTACAGAGTTAACCAGGGAAATTGGATAATCATTCGAAAGATCGCGAGCAAGATTCAAACAGTCATCGAAGTTTCCATCAACTTGTAATAAGCGAGCACCGTGGGCAATAGCTTGAGCAAGTTTGCCCATTGCAATTTTTCCTTGCGGGACGAGTACAACAGGAAGCATTCCAGCCTTTGTTGCATAAGCAGCAGCGGATGCCGATGTGTTACCCGTAGATGCACAGATAACAGCTTTCGCACCGTCTTCGGCTGCCTTGGACATTGCCATAGTCATTCCGCGATCTTTAAATGATCCAGTCGGATTAGCACCTTCAACTTTTAGCCAGATGTTATTTCCAAGCATCTCCGAAAGAACACATGCGTACACAAGAGGCGTTCCACCTTCGCGAAGGGTGATGACAGGCGTCTTCTCACTTACCGGTAGTCGATCTCGATACTCATCGATAACCCCGCGCCACTGATGTGCCATTAGGAAGGTAGCCCCTCTACTCGAATCACACTTGCAATTCGCTTTACGAATTCCAAACCGTTTAGTTCTTTGACCGTGTTGGCTAGCGACTCTTCTGTAGCAAGATGTGTAGTAACTGTCAGCTCGGCTGCATCTTCATGGCCGGTCTGGCGCACAGTGGAGATCGAAACATTATTGGCTGCAAAAGTATTTGCAACACCAGCTAAAACGCCGGGGCGATCCAGCACATCAAGGCGGATCAAATAACGAGTGTGGGTAGTACCGATATCTGCGATAGAAAGAGTTGCGTAATCAGTTGTTGCAGGAGCTGTGCGACCATCAATCAAATTACGGGCGATTGCCACAAGATCACCAAGTACTGCAGATGCTGTTGGAACCCCGCCAGCTCCGCGACCATAGAACATCAATTCACCAGCGGCCTCTGCTTCGACGAAAACAGCATTGAATGCGCCGCGCACAGATGCGAGCGGATGTGTATTTGGCAAGAGTGTTGGGTGAACGCGCACCGACAATTTTTCATCGTCAATATTCTCAGCAATAGCTAGAAGTTTGATGACCATACCCATATCTTTTGCGATCGCAATATCGCGTGAAGAAAGTTTTGTAATTCCTTCGCGGTACACATCTGCATCTGTCACCGTGTGGTGGAAAGCCAATGTAGCCAAGATTGCAGCTTTTGCTGCCGCATCAAATCCTTCAACATCGGCCGTTGGATCCGCCTCTGCAAAACCGAGTGCTTGAGCTTCCTTCAGAGCGATATCAAAATCCGCCCCAGTTTCAAACATCTTGGTCAAAATGAAGTTTGTCGTGCCATTTACAATTCCCATTATCTTTGTGACATAGTCACCGACAAGTGATTCAGAGAGCGGGCGAATAATTGGAATTGCGCCAGCAACGGCAGCTTCATAATAAAAATCAACATCATGCTTATCGGAGGCAGTCTCTAATTCATCTCCGTGGCGAGCAAGAAGAGCTTTGTTCGCTGTTATGACGGCCTTGCCATTGTTGAGAGATTTCAAAAGGTATTCATGAGCAGGCTCAATGCCACCCATTAATTCGATAATTACATCAATTTCTGGATCATTGACCACTGAAAGCGCATCTGTAGTGAAAAGGTTTTTATCGATTCCCGGACGAGCGATGTTTACGTCGCGAACAGCGATCTTCTTAATAACAAGGTTTGCACCTGAGCGCGCTTTAAAGTCGATGCGACTCTCGGCCAGCAATCGAACTACTTCTGAGCCCACAACACCGCAGCCCAAGAGGCCGACATACAGGGTGTCTTTATCTAATTTAGGCATGGGTGAATTATCGCAAACTTATTAGATATCTAGCGCCAATAAATCGGCTTCGGTCTCACGGCGCACAATTATGCGTGCATTTCCATCAATAACTGCAATAACTGCTGGTCTTGTGAGGTGGTTGTAGTTGCTGGCCATCTGGCGGCCATAGGCACCAGTTACGGGGACAGCCAAAATATCTCCGGGCGCAATATCTTCAGGCAATTCGATCTCGCGGATGATGATGTCACCAGATTCGCAATGTTTTCCAACAATTCGACTCGATACATTGTGTGAAGTTGAAATTCGATTTGCGAGCACGGCATGATATTTCGCATCATAAAGTGCTGGGCGCATATTGTCCGTAAAGCCGCCATCCACAGCGATGTAGCGACGGGTATCTCCACCATCAAGCTCAATGTTCTTAGTTGTTCCAACCGTGTACAAAGTTGTTGTGGTTGGTCCTGCAATTGCACGACCCGGCTCAATAGAAATATGTGGAACTCGAATTCCCACATTCCCACATTCACGAGTGACAATGCTCGCTAACTCACCAAGTACTGCATCAGCATTTACTGACTCTTCACCAGGAAGATATGCAACGCCGAATCCACCACCAAGATCAAGTTCTGGAAGTTCATCTGAGTAATGATCACGGAATTTTGCAAGCAGGCCAATTACTCTTTCAGCAGCAACTCCAAATCCTGCTGCATCAAATATTTGAGAACCTATATGTGAGTGCAGTCCAACTAGTTTGAGGGATTTTTCTGATTCGATTTCTTCAATTGCTTTCCATGCCGCACCCGAGGCAAGCGAAAATCCGAATTTCACATCTTCGTGGGCAGTTGCGATAAATTCGTGGGTGTGGGCTTCAATGCCCGGCGTAACTCGAATAAAGACTTTTTGAATCTTCTTGTGCGAAGCCGCGACACGAGCCACTCGCTCGATCTCATGAAAAGAGTCAACAACGATTGCGCCAACACCGGCGAGAACGGCCTTTTCGATCTCAGCTTCACTCTTATTGTTGCCGTGAACTTGAATGCGCTCGGCTGGGAAATTCACGGCGAGAGCGACTGCTAGCTCTCCCCCACTTGCGACATCGATGCCGATTCCAACGCTTTCAATCCAGCGGGCAATTTCTTTGTTGAGAAAAGCCTTGCTTGCGTAATAAACATTTCCGGCATGAATTCCAAAGTGCTTATCTAAGGCAGTCTTAAATGAAAATGCTCTGGATTTGAAATCCGCCTCATCAACAACGAAAAGCGGTGAACCAAAATCTCTAATGAGTGTGCCGGCACTAACGCCTGCAATTGAAAGTTCTGAATCAAAAGATGCGTTTGCAGAAAAAATCTCAGGGGTAAAGGACATGTGAATTAAGTCCTTTCTTACATCTTCTCGGGTGCACTTACACCCAACAAGGTTAACGAATTTGCAATGACCTGCGCTGTTGATTTACATAGCGTCGCACGAGCTGCGTGTAAATCTGTTGGGGTCTCATCTCCCATTGGTAGAACTCGGCAATCGGCGTAAAAACCGTGATAAAGCCCAGCAAGTTCTTCGGCATAACGCGCAATTCTGTGTGGTTCACGAAGTTCGGCCGCGCCAGCAACGATTCGAGGAAATTCGCCAAGCGCACCAATAAGTTCGCGTTCACGTTCGTGCACCAATAACTCTGGATAAATGTGATCAAGCCCAAAAGGAATATTCAAATCGGTCGCATTTCTAAGAACGGCGCAAATGCGTGCGTGGGCATATTGCACATAATAAACAGGGTTTTCATTTGTTCGAGTGCGAAGCAAATCCACATCCATCACCATTGGGGTATCAACTGGATAACGTATCAATGTATATCGGGCGGCATCGACGCCAACCTTTTCCACTAATTCTTCAAGAGTGATAATTGTTCCCGCGCGCTTTGAAAGTTTAACTTCCTCGCCATTTTCCATAATCTTTACAAGCTGTCCAATGAGAACTTCTACGTTGTAATTAGGGTCATCACCTGCGCAAGCTGCCAGGGCCTTCAATCGCCCAACATAGCCGTGATGATCAGCTCCGAGCATGTAGAAGCAAATGTCATAACCACGCTCACGCTTTGAAATGTAATAAGCAGAATCCGACGCAAAATACGCATGCGAGCCATCGCTCTTAATCATGACGCGGTCTTTATCATCACCAAAGTCTGTTGTGCGAAGCCATGTCGCACCATCTTGAATAAAGACATGTCCGTGGGCCACAAGTGTTTCTTGGGTATGTTTAAAGAAATCATTCTCATAAAGAGATTTTTCCGAGAACCAAACATCAAAGTGTGTACCGAAGGCATCAAGCACGCCTTGCTGTTGCTTGAGTTGAAGTGCATATCCACGATCTCGGAATGCAATCATTCCGTCTTCCTCGCCCAACTTCACTAAATCAGGCTCTACAGCGAGAATTTCTTTTGCAATATCTTGAATGTATGCACCGTGATAACCATCTTCAGGAGTTTGCTGACCTAATGCGGCCGCGCGAATTGATGCACCAAACTTATCCATCTGCACGCCGCGATCATTGATGTAGAACTCGCGGCTCACGCGCGCGCCTGCCGCAGTCAAAACCCTTCCAAGAGCATCGCCGACAGCTGCCCAACGTGTGTGACCCAAATGCAAAGGTCCAGTCGGGTTAGCGCTAATAAATTCCAAATTAATTGAAACGCCAGCAAGGGTTGTGCCGACTCCAAATTGTGAAGCGCGATTCAATATCTCAGAAATGACAGTGCCTTGGCTCGCTCTTCCTACGGTGAAATTAATAAAACCTGGTCCTGCAATATCTATTGCATCTAGCAAAGAGGAAATCTCTTCATCTTTCTCAAGTCCGGACTTAAGGATTTCGGCAACCACGCGCGGAGCAATAGCTGCTGGTTTAGCTAAAGCGAGCGCAATCGAGGTTGCAAAATCCCCATGATCTCGGTTCTTTGGCCGATCCAATGAGATGGTTTCGGGAATGCTCACTTCCTGGGAAAGCTGACCAGTCGAAATTGCTTGACTCAGAACACGCCGTATCCCCGCGACGATAACGTCTTGGGCCGAGGGTCCCGATGCCTTTGTCTCCATTAGCTTTAGTTTAGTGGTTCTTAAGTTCAAGTGTTATCAAACCGTTATACAGCGATAGTGTTGAAAAATCACCCCTCAGATAGGGTTACTCACGTTTACACCCCATCTAATAGGTCAAAGCAGGTTTGGCCAGGGTGTGACCTATCCGAAAGGTAATACATGACAAAGCGCAATGGAATCGTTGCAGCAATTGCAGCTCTTGCAATCGCAGTAACAGGTTTGTCTACATCAGTACATGCAGCTTCAATCCAGGTTGGCGTAATCCTTCCTGATGCTGCTTCATCAGCTCGTTGGGAAACAGCGGATCGCTCATTCCTTGGTAAGGCACTTACAGCTGCTGGCGTCACATATGACATCCAGAATGCAAACGGCGATAAGACCGCATTTGCAACAATTGCTGATCAAATGCTTTCAAACGGAGCAAAGGTTCTCATCATGGTAAACCTTGATTCAGATTCAGCTAAGGCTGTTCAGGACAAGGCTGCTAAGCAAGGTGTAAAGACAATTGACTACGATCGCCTAACCCTTAAGGGCTCAGAGTCATACTATGTTTCATTCGATAACGTTGCTGTCGGCAAGCTTCAAGGCACAGGCATTGCAAATTGCCTCAAGGCTCACAAGGTTGCTACTCCACGTATCGTTTACTTGAACGGTTCTCCAACCGATAACAACGCAACACTCTTCAAGCAGGGTTATGTCTCAATTCTTGGCCCATCAGTTAAGGCTAAGAAGATGGTTCTTGTTGCAGATCAGGCTGTCCCAGATTGGGATAACGCAAAGGGTGGAGTTATCTTCGAACAAATGCTCACAAAGGCAAAAGGAAAGCTTGATGCAGTTGTATCAGCTAACGAAGGTCTTGGACTTGCAGCTGTAGCAGTTCTTAAGAAGAACAAGCTAAATGGCAAGGTTTGCGTATCTGGTCAAGATGCATCAGTAGATGGCCTTCGCGCTATCTTGTCTGGTGACCTTTCAAACACTGTTTACAAGGGCATCAAGCAAGAAGCTAATGCTGCTGTAGACCTAGCTGTCGCACTTATCAAGGGCACAAAGGCTCCAACAAATGGCGTGACAAACAATGGAACAATGGATGTTCCATCTGTTCTCCTTACTCCAGTTGGAATCACAAAGTCCAATGTAAAGGTAGTTATTGCTGATGGCTTCCAGAAGCGTGCTGATGTCTGCATGGGCATTGAAGCGCTATGTAAGGCAAACGGAATCTAATACATTCCTAAACGGCAAGAAGTAGCCGACGACTTGCGTCTAAGACGTTAGAAATTGGCGCAGAATCCGGTTCGGGGAATCTCCCCGGACCGGATTTTCTGTAGTAAGTTGGATATTAGTAATCAATAAAAGCGCAGTAATAATCTTTAGGAGACCTTATGAGTGAGCCTCTACTCTCCCTTCGAAATCTCAACAAATCTTTTGGTCCCGTGCATGTTTTGCGTGGTGTGGATCTAGATGCGTACGCCGGTCAGGTAACGGCGCTTGTTGGAGATAATGGAGCTGGTAAGAGCACGTTAATTAAGTGCATCGCTGGTATTTATCAAGCAGAAGAAGGTGAGTACTACTTCGAAGGCAAGAAAGTTGAAGTTCACGGACCACGTGATGCAACTTCACTTGGAATTGAAATTGTGTATCAAGACCTTGCCCTCTGCGACAACCTCGATATCGTGCACAATATGTTTTTGGGTCGAGAAGAAAAAAAGGGCATCACCCTAAATGAAGATTCAATGGAAGCTCTAGCTCGAAAGACACTTGACGGTCTTTCAGTCCGCACCGTTAAGTCCATTCGCCAAAAGGTTGCTTCACTTTCAGGTGGACAGCGCCAAACAGTCGCGATCGCGCGCGCCGTTCTTTGGAATAGCAAGCTGGTAATTTTGGATGAGCCAACTGCGGCGCTTGGAGTTGCGCAGACTGAGCAAGTTCTCAATCTTGTTCGCCGTCTGGCCGACAACGGTCTTGCGGTTATCTTAATTTCTCACAACATTAACGATGTCTTCCAAGTCGCAGATAATATTGCGACTCTTTATTTGGGCAACATGGCTGCGCAAGTAAAGAAGAACGAAGTCACCCATGCTCAGGTTGTACAACTCATCACAACGGGCAAAGCAGAAGGCGTCACCAGCACATTGAAAGGAGCATCCGCATGAGCACAGAAATTGCTCCAGAAGTAAATCTCAAGTCAGCTGCTAGCGACTATTGGGCGCGCATCAAGTCAGGTGATATCGGTTCCCTTCCCGCAGTCCTTGGGCTTTTAGTTCTCTGCATTGTCTTTGGATTCATGTCCGATGTTTTCCTCACTCCTGGAAATTTTGCGAACCTCCTCACCCAAGCAGCATCTGTAATTGTTATTGCGATGGGACTTATTTTTGTTCTCTTGCTTGGAGAAATCGACCTTTCAGCAGGGTATGCATCAGGTGTTACAGGAGCGGTACTCGTCATTCTGATCACTAATCATGGATGGCCTTGGTATGCCGCGTTAGCAATTTCTATCGGCGTCGGAGCTCTCTTGGGATATGCGATTGGCTTCTTGGTCGCGAGAGTTGGAATTCCTTCATTCGTTGTTACATTGGCTTCGTTCTTAGCATTCCAGGGACTTTTGCTCTTGCTTGCTGGTGAAGGTGGAACTATCCGCATTGAAGATCCAACAGTTCTTGCGATTCAAAATAACAATATGACACCAATCCTTAGCTGGGGTTTCTTCATCGTTTGCGCAGGACTTTATGTTCTAAGTGGCTTGAATCGTATTAATTCACGGCGCAAACTTGGCTTGAAGTCTGAGCTTAAGATTCTTTGGGGACTTAAAACTGGCGGACTTCTTCTGATTTCTGGCGGCGCAGTTTGGGCTCTCTGCTTGGAGCGCTCAAATAACCCGCAAATGGTCAGCCTAAAAGGTATCCCAAATGTGGTTCCTGTCATTCTTGGAATCTTGGTTGTTGGAACATTTGTCTTGGGTCGCACCGCTTATGGTCGCCATCTTTATGCAGTTGGCGGTAACGCTGAAGCGGCACGTCGCGCGGGTATCAACGTCAAAGGAATCCGTACTTCAGTCTTTATCATCTGCTCAGCACTTTCAGCAGTTGCTGGGTTGCTCTTTGCTTCACGTCAGAATTCGATCTCACCAACAACTGGTGGTTCCTCAACACTTCTTTATGCAGTTGGAGCGGCCGTCATCGGCGGAACTTCTCTATTTGGTGGAAAAGGAAAGCTTCGGGATGCAATTCTTGGAGGACTTGTTGTTGCAGTAATCGATAACGGCATGGGTCTTCTTGGATATGCGGCAGGTATCAAATTCATCGTTACCGGCTTCGTACTCTTGATCTCAGCAGGTGTTGACGCACTTTCCCGTAAGGGCGGAAGTGCTAGCTAAGTTCGAGTACTAGATAATTAGCTCAATAAAAAAGCCCCCACGTTTTGTGGGGGCTTTTTTATTGAAGTTCTTCTACTTACCAAAGCCCATCAAGTGCTCCATAGCTAACTGATCAAGCACTTCATAGCCATAGCCGCGCTTTCCAGCTTCTTCTACATCGAAGGAATCATTTGCAAGATCCTTCCATGTTTCACCAGCTGCAAGTGTGGAAACGCCGAGCTCATTCAAGCCTGAAACTTCTAGTGCTGCTTGGACGCGAGGATCTGCACGGAAAGATGCTGCGCGTTCTTTGAGCATCAAATATGTTTCCATATTAGAAGACGCAGACTGCCAAACACCCGCATCATCTTCAGTGCGAAATGGCTTGTAATCAAAGTGCTTAGGCCCTTCGTACTTATAACGTTCGAGAAGATCCACGAGGAAGAATGCTGACTTCAAATCACCGTGGCCAAAGACAAGGTCCTGGTCGAACTTTGGACCATGTTGTCCATTGAGGTCGATGTGAAATAGCTTTCCTTGCCATAGCGCCTGCGCAATTCCGTGAACAAAGTTGAGGTTAGACATTTGTTCATGCCCGACTTCTGGATTAATTCCAACCATCTCTGGATGATCCAAAGATTGAATAAAGCTCATCGCATGTCCGATTGTTGGAAGCAGAATGTCGCCGCGTGGCTCATTTGGCTTAGGTTCAATCGCAAACTTGATGTTGTAACCCTTATCGATAACGTACTGCGCCAGAATGTTGAATCCTTCGCGATAACGCTCGAGGGAAACGTAGGTATCTTTTACATCAGTTTCAGAACCTTCACGTCCGCCCCAGCAGACATAAATTTCTGTACCTAGTTCAACAGCAAGGTCAATGTTTCGCATTGTCTTGCGAAGTGCGTAACGGCGAATGTCGCGATTATTCGATGTGAGTGCTCCATCTTTGAAAACAGGATGTGAAAATAGATTTGTTGTGGCCATAGGAACTTTCATGCCAGTTTCATCAAGCGCCTTCTTGAAGCGTGCAATGTGTGCGGAGCGGTCTGAATCGCTGGAGCCAAAAGGAATCAGGTCATCATCGTGAAAAGTGACACCGTATGCGCCTCGCTTGGCTAATTCATTAACTGTGCGAACTGGGTCAAGTGGCCCACGTGTTGCATCGCCGAAAGGATCGCGTGCTTGCCAGCCGACGGTCCATAGGCCAAATGTGAACTTATCTGCAGGTGTTGGCTTGTTTGAAGCGCTCGCCATCTTTAACTCTTTTCTCGCCTCCTCAAGAGGCGGTTTTGGATATTGGCTAACTT
>SESB01001623.1_pt1 | contig 14363 bp, 8 predicted proteins | sample 3171441 | NCBI WGS metagenome assembly SESB01 (sample SAMN06051867, study PRJNA518727) | freshwater metagenome | biome: subpolar coniferous forest; feature: holomictic lake; material: water; isolation source: holomictic Lake 227, 6 m depth | place: Canada: near Kenora, Ontario | collected 2014-07-08...
CCTTCAAGTCCGTGTCATAGACCGTGACTTTGCCCAACTTCTCCAACTGCGGGACGATCTCTTTGGCTTCACCGACCGCGATGATGACGAGATCATTCGGATCGATGTATTTCTGCGCCAACTCGGAGGCTTTCTCGGGCCCGAGCCCGGCAACCTTCGCGGCATAGGTCTTGTAGAAATCGGCAGGCAGGCCGTAGAGATCGATCTCTTGGAGACGCTCGCCCATGCGCTTCTCATTTTCCACGCTCATGAGGAAGTTGCCCACAAGGAGGTTGCGTTGCAGTGCCAGTTCGCTTTCCGGGATCGGTTCGCTGCTGATGCGCTTGAGTTCGTTGAGGATTTCCTGAACCGCCGCGCCGGTCACTTCATTGCGCACCTCGGCACCGGCGGAAAACGCGCCGCCCAATTTCTTCGCGCTAAAGCCGGAGGAGGAGCCATAGGTGAACCCGTGTTTTTCACGCAGGTTCTCCGCCAGCCGCCCCGACATCCCGCCGCCCAGCACGGAATTGACCACGCTCAACTCCGGCACGTCGGGATTATTCTTCGCAATGCCACGCCCTGCCACAAGGATGTTGCTCTGAACGGAGCCGGGGCGATCCACCACTGCAACGGAAATGCCTCTAATTTCGGGGAACGGAGCTAAAACCGGCACAGAGTTCGGAATGCCTCCAAATTTCCAATCCCCAAAAGATTCCTTCACCTGCGCGAGCACTGTTGCAGTCTCCACATCGCCCACCACAACCAGCGTGGCATTTTCAGGCAGAAAATGGGCGGCGCGGAATTTCACCAAATCCTCCCGAGTAATCGACTGCACCGACTCCGGCGTGGCATAAGCCCCATAAGGATGCTCACCGTAAAGCAGTTTGTCCCGGAGCCGCACAGCGAGGTCTTCCGGGTCCATCTTCTTCTGGGCGAGGCTGGAAATGGTTTTGTGCTTTTCCTTGTCCACTTCCTCCTGCCGGAACGCTGGGCGCAACGCCGCGTCGCGCAGGAAGCCGAGGATTTCGTCGCTGTAACAACTCAAGCCGCTGGCGGTCACGCTCAGTGCATCGTCGCTCGATCCCGCTTCCACGCTGATTCCCAAAAAGTCCGTCTTCTTGGCGAACTCGCTGGCGGAAAGTTCCTCAGTGCCCTTGTTGAGCAAGTCCGCCGTGAGAGCGGCCAACCCCGGTTTGTTGCCATCAAAAACATCTCCCGACTTCACCAGCAACCGGAACGTCACCGTTGGCGCTTTGTGGATCGGCAGCACAAAAACGGTCAGGCCGTTGGGGAGCGTCTCGCTCACGGCGTCCGGGAAGGCGATGGCAGGGAGCGGCCCCGCTGCCGGAGGATGTGTGCGGTCGAGCGTGTCGGCTACGGGCGTCGCGGACGGCTCGGGAGTCGGTGCTTTGTGCGATTTCGGCTTGGCCGCTTGTGCGGAAGCGATGGCGATCCCGAGAGCGAGAAGAATGGAAAGCGTTTTCATGTTTTACTTGGAAGCGTTCGGTTTCACGACGGGATAGTGCAGGACGTTGACGCCTTGCGGAGTGAGGTATTGTGCGGCCACCTCTTTGATTTTCTCGGGTGTTACTTCGTCATAGCGTTCCCATTGCTTGTTGATCGCGCCGGTGTCACCAAACATCACGTGGTAATGCGCGAGATTTTCCGCCCGGCTCAACATCGTTCCGTACGCCTGTGCCAACTCGCGCAACTTCAGGTTCTTGGCCTTTTGCAGTTCCTCCGGCGTCACGCCGGAGTCGCGCACTTTGGCAATCTCCTGGTCAATGGAAGCGTCCAGTTTCTCCAGCGGCGTCTCCGGGTTTCCAACAGCGAACACCCCCACCGCGCCCCCGTTTTCCAGCAGTTCCGGAAATGCCTCCACCTCACTCGCGATCTGTTCCCCGCGCACCAGCCGTTCATAGAGGCGCGAACTGCGGCCCGTGGCCAAAATATCCGCCAGCAACTCCAGCGCCGGAGCGTCCACCGAGGTCTCCGCCGGAGCGCGCCATGCGTGCAGCACGGCGGGCAGCGGCGTGTTCGCCAACGCCACGGTTTTTTCCGTGGGCGCAATCTGCGGCTTGAGTTCAAACTCCGGCCGCGCGATCTCCTTGCCGCGCGGGATTGGGCCAAAATAATCGGCAATCAGCTTGCGCGTCGCATCGAGATCGAAGTCCCCCGCCACCACCAGCGTCGCGTTGTTGGGAACGTAGTATTGGTGATAAAAATCCTGGAACTCCTGGAGCTTCGCCTGGTCGATGTATTGCACGGCCCCAATGGGCGGCCACTCGTAGGGCGTTCCGGCAAAAACCATCCCGGAAAGATTCTCAAACAACGTGCCGTAGGGCGCGTTCTCGTTGCGCAAGCGGCGTTCCTCCTTCACCACCTGGCGCTGCGTCTCCACGCCCACCTCCTCCACCTTGCCGTGCAGCATCCGCTCGCTCTCGATCCAGAGCGCGAGCCCGAGCTGATTCGCGGGCATGTTGAAATGGTAATCCGTCCGGTCAAACGAGGTGGAGGCATTCGCATCCCCACCGGCGGCGGAGGCGTATTTGAAAATCTCGCCGCGCTTGATGTTCTGTGAGCCTTCAAACATCAGATGCTCAAAGAAATGGGCGAACCCCGTCCGATCGGGCCGCTCATTCTTGCTCCCCACGTGGTAGAGCACGTAACTGGCAACCACCGGCGCGGTCTTGTTCTGGTGCAGGATGACGTGGAGCCCGTTGGGCAGATCATACTCCACAAAATCGATCACCGGCATTTTCACCGCGCAAGCGGGAACCTCAGGCTTCGCGGGTTCGGCTGCCCCAAGCGAACCGCAACACATCGCTGTCAAAACCCAGGCAAAGAGACAATGTTTCATAAAGGTAAAAATAAGACCGCTAAATGACGCTGGCGTTCACTCGTGCTGATCTTTTAGGAATGGCCATCTTGGCAATTTTAACAGGATTCACAGGATTTTTGAGATTAACGGGATTACAAGAACTGATTTCCTGAGTAAATTCGGTTTTCGGATAAAAATCCGGGTATTCAATCCTGTAAATCCCATCAATCTTGTGAATCCTGTTAAAAAATCGCGGCTCTGTTGCTCGATTACTCGCTGATTTCAGGCTCCGCAGCCAGGACAGCTTTTGCGGCGTCCACATCCGCGTCGGCCACCTCCACCCGTACCCCGCCGAGCACGATGTTATACCACGGATCCCACTGAATAGTGTTCTCATCCCGCAAGTAGGCGGGAACGCCCGCGTCTCCCAAGCGCATCCGCAGCAAATGAGCCTCCTCCACCTTTGAAAACGTTGCAATCGTGATCATTAGCAGCAATATCGCCTGTCAACTCGCGCAAGTAAAGTGAATCGGCAAGAGGAGCAATCAGGAACTCAGGAAATCAGGAAAAAGAAAGGAAATCTCGCGCAAAGGACGCCAAGAACGCAAAGAAGAAGACGCGTTTACTAAACTTTGGCCGGTTAGCGGCTCGGGTTCAGAACGGAAAATTGCTTTACACCTACACAGAGAATGGAGCAAAACTCTCACGGAAATTTCTTACGGAAAATTTTATGAAACAATATCTTGGATTACTGGCATTGTGCCTGCTTTTGTTCAACGGCTTGGCCGTTTATGCTGAAACCGAATCGAAGATGGACATTGCAGCGCTGAAAGCAAAAGCGGAAGCGGACGATACTTGGGCGCAATTTCACCTCGGGAGTCGTTATCTCTATGGCGAGGGCGTGCCTAAAGATGAAGCGGAAGGGCTGAAGTGGCTTCTTAAGGCAGCAGAAAAAGGTTCTCCAAAGGTGGATTATTTCCTCGCGGGGCGTTATCTCAAGGGAATAGGCGTGGAGCCCACGGATAAAGAGGAAACGCTCAAGGTTCTTCGCGAAGCGGCGCAACAAGGTAATCGTATTGCGCAATATTACCTCGGAACTTGTTATCTCAATGGCTGGGGTGGCGCGGAAAAAAATGAAGCGGAAGCGGTGAAATGGTTTCAAAAGTCAGCGGACCAAGGCTATGTCGGCTCGCAAGTGAACCTTGGGCTCTGTTATTCCAAGGGCTACGGTGTACCCAAAAATCAAGAGGAAGCGGTGAAGTGGTACCGCAAGGGGGCGGAACAAGGCAATTTCATGGGGCAATACGTCCTGGGGCAGTATTATTTTCTGGGCGATGGCGTGCCTAAAGATCAAGCGGAAGGGTTGAGATGGATTCGCAAGTCAGCGGAAAATAAGGCTACGGAAAAAGGCTTTGACAGGGCGCAATATTACCTCGGGCAGTGTTATCTCAATGGCGATGGTGTGCCCGTCGATAAAGAGGAAGCGGTGAAGTGGATGCGCAAGGCAGCGGAACAAGGTAACGAACCGGCAAAGAAGGCTCTTGAGCAAATGGGAAAATAGGAGTTAGGAACTCCCATTCTACGCGCTGCTCCGAATCGCCCGCGGAGCGGCCGATCCACCTCGCCGCTTTTCCCTGAGTTCCTGATAGGCTTTTAAAACCTAAAAGCGGCGTAATGACTCGCGCAAAGAGACGCAAAGGACGCAAAGAGAAAAACTTAGGAATCTTATGATCCTCACCTACAGGGTGACTCTGTTTTTTGTGTTCTATCCTTCCAAGATTCTATCTTTGCGTCCTTTGCGTTCCTTTGCGCGAAATTTCATTCTCGGTTTTAGGTTAAAACGAATCTCTTCTTTGCGTCTTGGCGTCTTTGCGTGAGACTATCCCCATGACCCCGCGCCGGGTTTTTCATGACGCCCATCCGCCACCTTTACGTTCACATCCCGTTCTGCCTGAAAATCTGCCCGTACTGCGCCTTCTACAAGGAAGCCTCGGACAAGAACAAGACGCAGCGGTTCCTGGACGCCCTGCTGGCGGAACTCGATCAGCAAAAAGCACGGCATCCCCTCCAGCCGCAGACGATCTTTTTCGGCGGCGGCACCCCGAGCGCCCTCTCCACGTCGCAGTTGGACTATCTGCTCACCGGCGTGCGCGAGCGGCTGGACTTGAGCGCCCTCACGGAATGGACGCTGGAGATGAACCCGGCGACCGTCTCGCTGGAAAAAGCGCGCACGCTGCGCGCGCTGGGCGTCAACCGCATCAGCATGGGCGTGCAATCCTGGGACGCCGCGTTGCTGGCCGTGCTGGGGCGCGTCCACACGGCAGCGCAGGCCGAGCGTTCCTACGAACTCCTGCGCGAGGCCGGTTTTGACAACGTGAACCTCGACCTCATGTTCGCCGTCCCCACCCAGACGCTTGCGCAATGGGAAGCGACGCTGGAAAAATCCATCGCGCTCGCCCCGGAACATCTTTCCGCCTACTGCCTGAGCTACGAGGAAGACACCGCGTTTTTCCACCGCTTCCAGTCGGGCGAATACGCGCAGGATAAAAACTGGGACGCCGATCTCTTCGAACTCACCCTCGACCGGCTGGCAGTCGCCGGGTACGAGCCCTATGAAATCTCCAACCACGCCCGGCTTGGGCGCGAATGCCTCCACAACCTCGCCTACTGGGAAGGGGCGGATTACCTCGGCCTTGGCCCCAGCGCCTTTTCCACCGTGGGCGCAAGCCGCTGGGAGAACGTGGCGGATTCCGAGCAATACTCCACACGTGTTTTGGGCGGAGAATCGGCCCACGGTTTCCATGAAACAGTCGACGCCGCCACGCGCCTCTCGGAAACCATCGCCTTCGGACTGCGCACCAACCGGGGCGTCCCGCTCGCCCTGCTGGAGCCGTGGCCTGCCGTGGTGGAGGAGTATGTAAGCGCAGGCTTCGCGCACAGCGACGGCCAGCGTCTCCGCCTCACCCGAAAGGGAAAAAACGTCGCCGACACGCTCGCCGAGGCGTTTGTGGGATAAGAAAAGGCATTGTCCGCAGATTGCGCAGATCTGTAATTTCCTTGCCTGCGCCTTTTCCTGATTTCCTGAGTTCCTGATTGATCCCTTCCTGATTTCCCCGCCTCCGGGTTCCCCTGTTCGTGCAGTTTTTCGTCAGTTTCGGCTTCTCATCCGGCGGGTTTTGCCCATCTTATTGCGCGTTATGAACGCACTCTCTCTCTGGGCCCGCTACACCGCCAACCTTCTCCGCTACGATGATCTGGGGTTCACCCTCGACATCAGCCGCATGCGCTTCAACGACGACTTCTTTGCCGAAATGGAAGCCAAGGCGCAAAAAGCGTTCGCCGCCATGCAGGCGCTGGAAGCCGGGGCGATTGCCAATCCCGACGAGGGCCGCATGGTGGGCCACTACTGGCTGCGCACCCCGGCGCTCGCTCCCGGCGAGGAAATGCGCAAGGCGATTGGGGAGACCAAGGCGGAGATTGAACTCTTTGCCGCCGCCGTGCATTCCGGCAGCGTCAGCGCGCCGGGCGGCAAAAAATTCACCGACGTGCTGGTGGTGGGCATCGGCGGTTCGGCCCTCGGCCCGCAATTCATCGCCGACGCCCTCGGTTCCGCGGCGGATGCGATGCAGATGCACTTTCTGGACAACACCGACCCGGACGGTTTCGACCGCGCCTTTGATCAACTCAGCGACCGGCTTTGCACCACGCTGGTGGTGGTGATCTCCAAGAGCGGCGGCACCAAGGAGACGCGCAACGGGATGCTGGAAACGGCGGCGGCGTTTGAAGAACGCGGCCTGGACTTCGCCAAGCACGCCGTGGCGATCACGGGGGAAGGCAGCGAACTCGACAAAGTGGCCTCCGCAGGCGGCTGGCTCAAGCGCTTCCCCATGTGGGACTGGGTGGGCGGACGCACTTCGGTCATGAGCGCCGTGGGCCTTCTGCCGATGGCGTTGCAGGGGCTCGACCTGGAAGCATTCCTCTCCGGTGCATCGGCCATGGACGCCAAAACGCGCCTCCCCAACACCCGCGCGAACGCCGCGATGGTGCTGGCGCTCATGTGGCACTACGCCACCAACGGCCGGGGCGAAAAGGACATGGTGGTGCTCCCCTACAAAGACCGCCTCGTGCTTTTCTCGAAGTATTTGCAGCAGTTGGTGATGGAATCCATCGGCAAAGAACTCGACCTCGACGGCAAGGTGGTCAACCAAGGCCTTGCGGTCTATGGCAACAAGGGCTCCACGGATCAGCACGCCTATGTGCAGCAGCTGCGCGACGGCACGCCGAACTTCTTCGCCACCTTCGTGGAAGTCCGCAAAGGACGCGATGGCGAAGCGATGCAGGTGGAGCCGGGCGTGACCAGCGGCGATTACCTGCAAGGGTTCCTGCGGGGAACCCGCACGGCCTTGTATGAGGGCGGGCGCGATTCTCTTACGATCTCGATTCCCGAAGTGAACGCCGCGCAGGTGGGCCTGCTGGTGGCGCTTTACGAACGGGCGGTCGGATTTTACGCCAGTCTTGTGAACGTCAACGCCTACCATCAACCGGGTGTGGAAGCGGGCAAAAAAGCCGCTACAGCCGTGCTGTCCCTGCAAGGGAAAGTGCGCGCGGCCCTTACCCCGGAGCGCCAAACGGCGGCGCAAATCGCCGAGACGCTCGGCGCCGAACCGGAGGCGGTATTCCACGTTCTCACACACCTGGCAGCCAATTGCCGCAAGGTGAAACGCAGCCCAGGCGCCACAGCGGCTGCCGACCGCTTTTGCTCTGCAAGCCAACCCTAGAAATCCATCGCCCATGCCGAACGAATCCCTTGTGCCACTGGAGCGGGTGTCGAAATTCATCCGCCTGTTGACGCATGATGTCCGCAACGGCTTGAGCGCAATCGATCTGGAAACGGCTTTCATCGCCGAGATCGCCACCGAACCGGAGGTGCTCGACGAAATCCGCAAGCTGCGGGAGATGGTTGCGGACACCGCGCAGATGCTGCGCCGCATGTCGCAGAACTTCCAGCCCGTCATGGCGCATCCCATCCCCTGGGCGGCAGCCACCGTCATGGAGGAGTTGCGCAAGCAGTTGCAGGCGGAGTTTCCCGAGGAATTCGAGACCGTGGTCGTGGAAAACCGTTTCGGCGCGGATACAGTGCAAATCGATCTCAACCAAACGCTGGCAGCGGCGCTTGCGGTGTTGCGCAATGCGTTCCAGTTTCGCCAGGAGGGGGCGCTTGTGCAGGTGATCGGATGTGTGCACGAGGGCCAGGCGATGCTGGAAGTGCGGGAGCCGAAGGAGACGCTGCAAAGCGACATCCCGCCTGAGCAATGGGGAACCGTGCCCCTGCGCTCCACGCGCTCCGGCGGCTATGGCCTGGGATTATACCGAGCCCGGCAAATCGCCGAAGCGCAAGGCGGAAGCCTGAAAACCAGCTTTACGGGGAGCGAACTGGTCACACAGATCACCTTGCCCAATGGGCGCCACGACTAACAAAAAAGGCAAGAGAGGATCAGGAACTCAGGAAGGGCAGGAAATGAGAAAAAACATCCCGCCAGATGCCTGTTTTACGGTTGGGAACCCCTCTTGGAAACCTCATCTTCTCCTGCTTTCCTGAGTTCCTGATTGTTTTAAAATGCAGTAACCGAGGGGCAAGGAGGAGGGCTCGATGTTCAGTAATCACAAAGACATTGAGAAGGAGGGGACAAAAATTCTCGTCATCGATGATGACCGCGCCGTTGTGGCCACACTCGGCGGCTGGCTGGAGCGGCATGGGTTTCACATCGTTTCGGCCTCCACGGCCGCGGGCGGCCTCACGGCGCTGACCCGGGAGGAGCCCGATGTGGTGCTCCTGGACTTGGGGCTCCCGGACGCCGAAGGCTTGGAGACCCTCGCGGAAATCCACTCCCGCCAACCCCATGTCGCCGTGATCATCGTCACCGCGCACGATTCGCTCGACAACGCCATCGAATCCATCAAGCGCGGCGCGTTCCATTTCATCAGCAAACCCTACGTGCCCGAGGAACTGCTCTCGCTCGTGCGGCGCGCGGCGGAAAAACGCGAACTGCTGCGCGAAACCGCGAAGCTGCGCACCCACGCGGAACTCCTTTCCCGGCGGTTGGAAGCGGCGGAACAGCAACTCGCCCCCTCCTGTCCCAGCGGATTGATGAAAGAAGTGGAGGCGCTCATCTGCCGCGTGGCTCCGACGGATGCGAATGTTTTCCTCATGGGCGAAAGCGGCGTGGGCAAGGAGGTGATGGCCAACCGCATCCACCGGCTCAGCGCGCGAGCGGATCGCCCCATGATCCGCCTCAACTGCGCCGCCTTTCCCGCAAACCTGATCGAGGGGGAACTCTTCGGCTACGTCAAAGGGGCTTTCACCGGCGCGGTGAACGATTTTCCCGGAATGATCGCCCAAGCCGAGGGAGGGACGCTCTTTTTGGACGAAATTGTGGACATGCCCGTGGAATTGCAGACCCGGTTTCTGCGCGCGCTCCAGGAACGGGAGTTCCGCGCGCTGGGGAGCACAAAAACGGTGGCAGCCCATTTTCGCCTCATCGCCGCCACCAACCGGCCCGTGGCCGCCGCGTTACAGGAGGGGACTTTGCGGCGCGACCTCTACTACCGGATCAACACCTTCCAGATCGAAATCCCTCCCCTGCGCGAGCGCAAGGAGGACATCCCCGCTCTCGTAACGACATTTGTGAAACAATTTGCGTGCCGCCTCGGCAAACCGGAGCCGCAAATTACCCCCGAGGCGTTTGAGCGGCTCACCGCCTACGATTGGCCGGGAAACATCCGGGAACTGCAAAACGCCATCGAATACGGCGTGGTGCTGGCGCATGAAAACCGGATGACCCTGAAGGAACTCCCCAAGGAACTCCTCCTGGCCCCCGCCATACGGGCCGCCACCGCCTTGCTTCACCAAACCCCGCCGGAAACCCTCAACTTGGAAGAGCGGGAGCGGACCACCATCCTCATGGCGCTGGCAAAAGCCAACGGCAACAAAAAGAAAGCCGCCCAAATGCTGGGCATCCACCGCCCCACGCTTTACAGCAAGATGAAGCGGTATGGGATGGAGTTGTAAGCGGAGTGAGGTGCCATCGCGCCGTTGTACCTCGTTCCCAATCTCCTGATTGGGAATGCGCTTGTCCGGGAAACTCCGTTTCCCTCAGACGCAGAGAACAAACAGTGCTTCCTGTTCGCTCAAAGCCGACGAAACAGAGTTTCGCGGACACTTGCGTTCCCAATCAGGAGATTGGGAACGAGGGTAAACGAGGGTAACACCGTATTGTTCAGGGCACGCGGGAAGTAAAATAAATCCGCACAACTGCTTGGCATTCCGCCTCCAACGCTTTACAGCAAGAGGGAGCGTTATTGGAGTGACCTGTGAGACCCTTTCTTAACAAAAATAAAAAAAGCGCTGCGGCAGCCGAGCCGCCTGCACCGGAACCGGTCTCCCCGGTTTTTTCCGGCCCTGCGGCTCGCGCCTCCCGGCATCGGGAGATGGTGCTGGCTCATGCGGAAGCACAACTCGCCTCCCAGGGGATGGATGACGAGGCGGCGTTGCTGGCGCTCTACAAAAAGTTTCTCAAGATCGAAAACCACCGTCTGCGGCTCAAGCACCAGGCGGGCGGAGGTGGGCGCGAGATCGCCCAGCAGCGGGCCGTGCTCGTGGATATTGTCCTGCGGCACCTTTACCATGCGGCCACCCGGGGGATCACTCCGGGCAAGGCGGGCTGCGGCATTGCCCTGGTGGCCATCGGCGGATTTGGGCGCGGGGAACTCACCCCCCACAGCGACGTGGATCTGATGTTTCTGCACGAAGCAGCGGTGGTTCCTCCCCAGATCGGCACCATCATCGAGTCAATCCTGCGCATGCTCTGGGACGTGGGCTTCAAAGTCGGCCACTCCACGCGCTCCATTGAAGGCGCCATCAAGCAGGCCAACGTGGACATGCTTTCCAAAACCTCCCTGCTCGAATCCCGGTTCATCGCCGGAGACCGCAAATTGCACGAGGCTTTCCAGGTCGAGTTTGAAAAGAAGTGCATCATCGGCCACGAAGCGGAATACCTTGCCCAGCGGACGGAAAACCAAAAGGAACGCCACCTCAAGAGCGGCTCCAAAGTCACCATGCAGGAGCCGAATATCAAAAGCGGCTGCGGCTCTTTGCGCGACTACCACAATTTGATCTGGGTTTCGATTTTCACCAACCGGGCGGGCAGCACAAGCAAGCTGGTGGAGTTGAAACTCCTGCCGGAAAGCGAGCGGCGCACGCTCGACCGCGCGTATGATTTCCTGCTGCGGGTGCGCACGGAATTGCACTACCTCAACAAGCGGGCCACCGACACCCTCAGCCACGTTTACCAGCTCCAGGTGGCCACCAAGCTCGGCTACGAGCAGAAGAACCCGTTGCGGCGCATCGAGACCTTCATGCGCGACTACTACCAACACGCGCGCGCCATCTTTCAGATCACCGAAACGACCGCCGCCAAGCTCTCCATGCCGGGGGTCAAAGCCGCTCCCAAAGGCATGCTCCGGTTCCTCAAACGCAAAGAGGAGCGGGAATGTTTTGACGGATTTTACCTATCCGACGGGCTGCTCTACCCGGAATCGCGCGAGATTTTCAAGGAAGACCCGTTCCGCATGATGCGGGCCTTCCAGCATGCGCAACTGCGCCATGTGGATTTCGCGCCGGAGCTGAAGACGCTGCTGCGCCGTCGGCTGCAACTGGTGGATCGCACCTACACTTACGCGCGCTCGGCGCGGGAGACCTTCGCCGCGATTCTCAGCCGCAAGGGGGAGGTGGGGCGCATCGTGCGCATGATGCACGAGTGCGACTTCCTGGGCCGTTACCTGCCGGAGTGGGCACCGCTGACCTGCCTGGTGCAGCATGAGTTCTTCCACCGCTACACGGCGGACGAACACACGCTGATCTGCCTGGAGAAGCTCGACGAACTCATCGACACACAAAGCGAACGCCTTCAAGGTTACCGCGAAGTTTTCAAGAAAATCGAAGATCCGTTTGTGCTCTACCTTGCCATGTTGCTGCACGACGTGGGCAAAGCCTCCAACGCCCGCTTCCACGCCGAAGCCAGCGCCATGGCCGCCTCGCGCATCGCCGCGCGGCTCCAGCTTCAGTCCGAGCAGCGCAAAATGCTCATCCTGCTTGTTGACCAGCACATCCTCCTCTCCAGCACGGCACAACGGCGCAATGTCGAAGATCCGGCCACGATTTCCGAATTCGCAGACGCCGTGCGCAACCAGGCGAATCTGGACGCGCTCATGCTCATCACGCTTGCCGACGGCCAGGGCGTGGGCGACAACACGTGGTCGGACTGGAAAGAGTCGCTGGTCTGGCAGCTTTACCACAGCGCGTCGCGCTATCTCGCGGAAGGCGAGGCGTTCTTTGCGCAGCGCGTGCTGGAACGCCAGACCACCCAGGAAGCCGTGCTCAAGCGCCTCGGCCCGGCCTATGCCGGAGAAGTGGAGGCCCACTTCCTGTTCATGCCGGACATCTACTTCAACACGTTTGAGGAGATGGCCATCGCCTCGCACATCCGGCTCTTCCACACCTTTTTTGAAACGCGCGAAGAGGATGGGCTCACCCCGGCGATCCGCTGGATTCCACGTCCCGACCGCGGCCACAGCGAACTCTGGGTCTGCACCTGGGATCGCAAGCATTTGCTGGCCAAGATCGCCGGTTCGCTGGCCGTCGCCCACCTCAACATCCTGAGCGCCGACATTTACACCCGGGGCGACAACCTCGTGTTCGACGTCTTCCGCGTGTGCGACACCAACTTCCAGGCGGTGACCAATGCCAAGGATGTCGCGCTGGTGGAAAACACGCTCAACGAGGCGCTCTCGCGGGAGGACTTTGATTTCCGCTCCGCCCTGCAAAAAGCCAGCCGCCGCACCGCCTTCCACCTTTCGCAGGAACTGGAATTCCCCACCCGCATCATCATCGACAGCGACACCCACCCGGTTTACACCGTCGTGGACATCCAGACCCCCGACCGCCTGGGCCTGCTCTACAACATCCTCACCGGCTTTGGAGAAGCGGGCCTCAACATCGCCCTCTCGCGCATTGCCACGGAGAAAGGCGCGGCCATCGACAGTTTCTATGTCACCGATGCCGAGGGGGAAAAAATCAAAGAGCCCGAAAGCGTCGCACGCCTCCAGCAACTTCTGCAAAGAGCCGCCGAGCGGGCGCAGGTGGAAAGCCAGGGCAAGTAATGACGCGGCAGGGACGTTGCTCCGTGCCGTCCTTACAGCCCGTTTTGCAAAATCTTGAACACTTCGGTGTTGTCCATGAAGCCGCCCAGGAGTTCCGAGCCGGGGCCGGAGCCGACGACGATCATATCCCGCGCGGTGCTGATGCCTTGCGGGGCTCCAAAGGCCGAGGGCTCTTTGGGTGCGGTTGCGGGCTCTGAGGGGGCCGGGGTTGCGGCGGCAACGGGTGCGGTGCCGCTGCTTGCGGGCGCCTCGGGTTCATTGCTGCGCGATCCGTTGGGGCCGGTGCTCCAGGTGATGGCGGGATAGCCTGCGGCGTTGGTGCCCAGCAGGGCGACGCCGTGGTCGCCCTTGAGCGGGTAGCCGTTCAAGCTGAGCCCGCCCACGTCATTTTTCCCAACACAAAGGATCAGGGTTTTTTCGCCCGCGAACTGGCGGGCGGTCTCCACGGCGCGGTCGAAATCGGCGGTTTCGCTCAAGACGCGTTCGCCGTTGTTTTGTTCAGCGGCGCGGGTGACAAGCGCGGCATCCACCACGAGCAGGTAGCCTTTGGGGTGGAGCTGAAGGAACTGGATGGCCCGGCGCACCATGTCAGAGAGGTTCGGTTGCTGGCTGCCGCTTTCCACTTGGTTGGAGAAGGCGAGATTGCCGTTGGCAAAGATGCCGGTGAGGGGGCGGGGGAGAAACGCGGGGGTGTTCTCCAGCTCGGCTTTGCTGCGGGCAAGCTCCTGGCCTTTGCTGCGCAGCTCCAGCCAGAGGTCGCGGCCGTCCTTGCGCAAGCCGCCTTTGCTTTCCGGGGTGAAATCGTTCATGCCGCCCGCCATGACAACGTCAAGGATGTTGCTTTGCACGAATTGCAGGGCGATGGATTGCGTGTCGCGCAGGTCGGTCGCGTGGGCGTAGAAGGCGGCGGGGGTGGCGTCGGTGAGGTTGCCGGTGGTGATGATGCCGGTGGCGCGCCCGGCCTCGTGCGCCAGGGCGAGAATGGAGGGGAGCGGCTTGCCGCCGGGTTCCGTGGCGATGGCCCGGTTATTGCCCTTCACCCCGGTGGCAAGCGCGGAGGCGGCGGAGGCGGCGTCCGGCACGGCGTAGTCGTTGGAGCTGTTGCGCAGGAGTGCAAGGTGAGGGAAAGATTCGACGGTCAAACGGGCGTTGGCGCCCCCTTGGTAAAGCCGGGCGGCGGTGAGCGAGTTGGTGGAGAGGCCGTCGGTGACAAAAAGGATGATCCCGAAGGGCTTCTGCACAACCCAGTTCCGGTAGAACAAAAATCCAAATCCAATGAAGACCAGCAGGCAGGCGAGGGCGAGAAGTTGGTTGCGGAGTTTCATGTGCGGTTTTCTAGAAAAGC
>SESB01001624.1_pt1 | contig 14355 bp, 10 predicted proteins | sample 3171441 | NCBI WGS metagenome assembly SESB01 (sample SAMN06051867, study PRJNA518727) | freshwater metagenome | biome: subpolar coniferous forest; feature: holomictic lake; material: water; isolation source: holomictic Lake 227, 6 m depth | place: Canada: near Kenora, Ontario | collected...
TTTCAAGCAGCACAAGGGAATGGGGCTTGTTGCTGAAGTTTTCAGGGATGAATCGATTTTTGAAACACTTGGCGGCTATGCCGCAATAGGCCACAACCGGTACTCGACTACCGGTTCCTCCAAGTCCAACAATAATATCCAGCCTTTTTCACTGACCTACCGCTCGGGAAGTCTTGCCATAGCCCATAACGGTAACCTTACCAACTCCCGCGCCTTGCGGCGGGAACTGACTGAGGCCGGTGTTATCTTTCAGGCATCTTCCGATACAGAAATTATCCCCCACCTTGCAGCCCGAAGCCGTGAAAAAGAGCCTTTACAACAGATTTATGAGGCGCTGAAACAGGTACAGGGCGCATACTCGATAGTTATTCTGGCCAATAACCAGATGATCGCAGCAAGGGATCCCTATGGGTTCAGACCGCTCGCTCTTGGCAAAAAGGTTGATCCTCTGACTGGAGAGCTTGCGTATATCGTTGCAAGTGAAACCTGCGCTTTCGATATCATCCAGGCAGAATATATCCGTGATATCGAACCCGGTGAAATCCTTCTGATCGACCACCTGGCGGTGGCAAACGAAAAACCAACCTCAATCTTTCTTCCCTCTTCTGACCGCAAGGCTCGCTGCATTTTCGAATATGTCTATTTCGCTCGCCCCGACAGTTTTATTTTCAAGCACTCGGTTGACAAGATCAGGCGAAATCTCGGAAAGAACCTTGCAAGAGAGTCAACAATCGAGCATCAACCCGGTGACAAGGAGTTGACCGTTGTCAGCGTACCTGATTCTTCCAATACTGCAGCACTTGGTTTTGTTCGTGAAAGCCTTAAAATGGAGCGTCCCGCAAGGTTTGAGCATGGCCTTATCCGCAACCACTATGTGGGCAGAACCTTCATACAACCAGGCATTCACAGCCGCGACATCAAGGTGCGTTCCAAATACAACATTGTGCGTGGAGTACTCCAGGGCAGACCGATCATTCTCATTGACGATTCCATTGTCCGGGGCACAACAGCCAAAATGCTTATTAAACTGATCCGTGAAGCTGATCCAAAGGCAATTCACCTGCACATCAGCTCCCCGCCTATCACCAATCCCTGCTTCTACGGTATGGATTTCCCTACCAAACGGCAGTTACTCACCCACATGTTCGACTCTCTTGAAAACAAGGGAGAGGAGATCGAAAAAATCAGGGATTATATTGGCGTTGATTCACTCAAATACCTTTCCATGCAGGGTTTGATGAACAGCGTACCCTCTTTTGAAAATGAAAGCTGCAGCTACTGCACAGCATGTTTCAGCGGAGACTATCCGATTCAGGTCAATGATGCAACGACCGACAAGGAAGAAAACGACTGAGAAGGAAAATTTGTTTTTGTGCAGGGTTTGCCCGAGGCAAACCCTGCACAAAAAAGAGTACTGCTTACCAGCTAAACGAAGCGCCCATGGCTCCGGCAACCGGTGTGTTTGAACTAAAACCAGCACCGAAACTTGCGCCAAACATGATATTATTCGTCACACAAGCCTTTGTACCGATAGCGATAGCCTTTTCCCCTCCATAGTTGCCAAAACCAACTCCGACAGCATAATTGCGTCCGGTAGGTGGTGCAGGTATTGCTGTCATAGCAGCAATCTGGGCAATACCGCTATAGGCATTTTTAGCAACGTTGTTCAACTGTTTCACGTTCACTGCATCATTGCTATTGATACCGTCTGCAACACCTGACAGACGTGCCGCTGTTCCATTGTTGCTCAGGTGCACACCGCTATCGTTCACGGTCACATTTGCACTACCCGTATCACCTACCCGAACCTCGCTTGTCGAGGTAGTCGCATCGGTCGAAGCCTCAATAAGCGTCTTTGCCGTTCCGGAAGTTCCGGCAACATCCAGTTTAGCCGACCCATCGGTAAGTGTAATGGTAGAAGAATGAGTACCCCCTGAAAGCGTCGTCGTCGTACTTGTTGAGGCAATACCATTCAAGTGACCGGCGGCATTGTTGACTCCAAGGGCTGTGCCTGCAGACGTCACACTCAGTTGTGAACTGCCGGTTGCAACACCAAGAGTGTTGTTGATCTGAGTCGCGCCGCTGAGGGTCGTCGATCCGGTTACGCCAAAGGTACCTCCGACAGTGGCATTGCCTGTGTTGGTCAAGATGCCATTGTTGGTGATCCCTGCTGTGGTGGTCTGACCTGTCACGCCAAGGGTGTTATTTACCAGTGTAGCACCGCTGAGGGTCGCCGCACCGGTTACACCCAAGGTGCCTCCAACAGTAGCACTACCAGTGTTGGTCAAGATGCCATTGTTCGTGATCCCTGTTGTGGTGGTCTCACCTGTCACACCAAGAGTGTTGTTGATCTGGGTTGCTCCGCCGAGCGTTGTCGATCCTGTTACGCCCAGGGTGTTATTCACCTGTGTAGCGCCGCTGAGGGTCGCCGCACCGGTTACACCCAAGGTACCTCCAACAGTAGCGCTGCCGGTGTTGGTTAAAATGCCATTGTTCGTTATCCCCACTGTTGTGGTCTGGCCTGTAACGCCAAGGGTGTTGTTGATCTGGGTTGCTCCGCCAAGCGTCGTCGATCCAGTTACACCAAGGGTGTTATTTACCTGAGTTGCTCCGCCGAGCGTTGTCGAGCCAGTTACGCCCAGGGTGTTATTCACCTGTGCAGCACCGCTGAAGGTCGCCGCACCGGTTACACCCAAGGTACCTCCAACAGTAGCGCTGCCGGTGTTTGTCAAGATGCCATTGTTCGTGATCCCCGTTGTGGTAGTCAGACCAGTCACTCCCAGGGTATTGTTCAGCGTCGTCGCTCCTGTCACGTCGAGAGTGTTGCTGAAAGTCGCTGCTCCCAGTACGCCCAAGAGGTTATTAACCTGCGTCGCACCGCTGAGGGTCGTTACGCCCAACACGTCCAGTGAACTGCTCAGTGTAGTTGCGCCACTCACGCCAAAAGTGCCGAAGGTCTGGGCCGCCCCGTTGAGTATCGTCACCCCGTTAAGTGTCGTCCCTCCATTGAGTGCCGTCCCTCCATTCACAACCAGGCCAGTATCAATCGTTGTTGTACCAGCTCCTGCAACAGTAAAGGAATTACTCGTAACGCCGCCATAGGCCTCTGCGCCAGACATGGTGACGATGCCATAAACAATCGCCACGCCAAGACTTTTTCTCAAAAAAGATTGACGTGTTCTGTAACTTTTCATTGGGTTGATCCGCATTTAAGACATTTTCAAGAATTAATAAAATTCAAGACTCTTGTCAATACTCTTGAGATTGATATCCTCTCAAAAATCTGTTCCGTAATCTCCGGCTATCGGGCTTCAAGCAATACTTGACCTCCCTGTATCCCGATCATCGGTAGTTCAGAACAATTTCCATGAGCCCTGATTACTGCAATTCGTCAGAAAGTCAAACAAAAGTCCCCCTGAGCGAAGCTCAATAACGACAAAAACTTTTTAAATTCCTCTATCTTTCTGAATCTCTTATTCTTTGTATCCGGTTATTCCGAAAAGGCTTAAATATTTGTTTCAGAAGTACTTCACATTTCGACCGCACTAAACGACAAAGGGCGTACTGCCTGTACGCCCTTTGTGTGTCATGATGCTTGTTGCCAGCGGTAAACAGAAATTGAGGGTATTTTTGTTTCTACTTCTTGCCCTGCTTGAATTCGATTCTCACCGAAGTATGCGGCACAGCCTCGAGTCTCTTTTTCGGAATGGGTTTACCCGACTTGATGCAGATACCGTAGGTCTTGTTTCTGATCCTGTCAAGCGCCTGATCGATATAGCCGATATATTTCTCGTCCCGTGCAATAAACATGAAGCGCTGTTCGCGGGCCATGGTTTCAGTACCGTGATCGGCCATGTGCATGGAGTAGTTCGAATTGATGGAATCTTCGACGTTCTCGTCAGAAAGCGATGAACGAAGAATATCGAGATCACGAAGCACCTCTTCCTGCCTTTTAAGCAATAACTGCCTGAAATGCTCGAGTTCTTCGTCTGTCAGATAGGTTTTAGTCAGGATCGGTTCCTCGATAACCTCATTTTCCTTCTTGGAAAGACTATTGCTTTTTTTCGCCATGATACATTATATTTGCGTATTCCAACAGAAAACCGTAAAAACACAGAGTTAGAGAATACTATTTATGAACAGATTTTTCAAGAGATAGCCGACAGATTTCACCATTTATTAACTCTTCTTTACCTTTCGATGGGGATGAAGTATCATGTTCAGAGAGATGAAGAGTGATGGCAAGAGTTTCTGCTTTAATATAAGCATCATTTCTTTTTACCGCATCCAGAACTTTTGCGGTTCCCTCTATTGAAAGCAGAATCCTGTCAGTAATATCAAAACCGCTTTCCTTGCGAAGCGACTGTATACGACTAACCAGTTCACGGGAAAGTCCAAGCATTTCAAGCTCTTCGGTCATTTCGGTGTCAAGAGCGACCATGATACCATTTGCCTCATCGGATGCTACAAGCCACCCTTCGATATCTTCGTGCATGATCTCCACATCCTGACGCATGATCTCAAACACCTTGTCGTCAAGCTCAAGAGAGAGTGTACCCTCTTTTTCCAGAAGCGCAATCTGTTTATGACTCATCATCCTGATGGCTTCTGCCAGTGCTTTCATATCCTTGCCAAAACGGGGACCAAGGGTTTTGAAGTTTGGTTTTACCTTCTTGCTGATTACCGAGCCTTCCTCTTCGATATACTCTATCTTCTGAACATTAACCTCTTCCATAATGATATCGGCAACCTGGGCGTACTCTTCCCTTGCCGCAGCATTGTCAACCGAAAGCAGAATACGGGAGAGCGGCTGGCGAACCTTGATCGAAGCCTTTTCACGCATGGTACGCACAAGCGAAGTAATAACCTGTGCCTTTTTCATGCGATGCTCAAGCGGCAAGTCAATAGCAGCAGAGTCAAGGAGAGGAAAAGTCGCAAGATGCACAGATTCACAGGATTCGAGTGCGCTGACACCATTAAGGTTCAGGTATATCCTCTCGGCAAGGAATGGTGTAAAGGGAGCAAGCAGCTTGGCCAGTGTCTCAAGACAACTGTAAAGCGTCTGGTAGGCCGCAATCTTGTCGGGGCCCATCTCGCTTTTCCAGAAGCGTTTTCGTGACCGGCGGATATACCAGTTTGAAAGATCGTCAACGGTAAAATCGTTCAGCAACCTTACTGCACCGGTCAGATCATACTGCTCCATACGGGTATGCACTCCACTCACCAGCGTATTAAGAGATGAGAGCACCCAGCGATCGAGTTCGGAACGCTCGTGCAACGAAATGGATGGTTCAGCATAAGTGAAGCCATCAACGTTGGCATAGAGCACAAAGAAATTATAGCTGTTGATGAAAGCGCGGAAAAACTTGCGCTGCTCTTCCTCAATCTCGTCGGCATTGAACGATTTCGGCCTCCAGGGAGGGCTGGTCACCATAAGGTACCAGCGAAGCGCATCAGCGCCGTAACGATCCATCGTTTCAAAAGGATCGACCACATTGCCTTTTGACTTCGACATTTTGTGACCATTCCGATCAAGAATATGGCCATTGACAATGAGGTTTTTATAGGCTGGCTTGTCGAAAATCAGCGTGGAAATGGCATGAAGGGTATAGAACCACCCTCTGGTCTGATCAACCCCCTCAGCAATGAAATCAGCAGGGAAGGTAGCATCGAACTCTTCGCGGTTTTCAAACGGATAGTGCAACTGGGCAAAGGGCATGGAGCCACTGTCGAACCAGACATCAACCAGCTCTGGAGTACGATTGAAACGCTTTCCGTCCCTGATGAAGTAAATACGGTCGACAAAAGGCTTGTGCAGATCGAGTTCAACAACTTCCCAGTCGAGCGCATCTGCGAGCAGACAGCGCTCTCCATCAATATCAATGAATCCCTCACGCAACTCTGCAACCGAACCGACAGCGAACATTTTTCCCGAGGCAGCATCATCACCAATGGCAAAATCCTCCGAAACCCAGACTGGCAGGGGTGAGCCCCAGAAGCGCTCACGTGAAAGCGCCCAGTCCTTGTTCTCTTCCAGCCAGTTGCCGAAACGCCCTGAACCAATCTCGGGCGGACACCAGTTGATGGTTTTGTTGAGTTCCACCATACGCTCAGCAATCGCAGTGGTTCTGATATACCAGGACTCCCTTGCATAATAGATCACCGGCACATCATAACGCCACGAAAACGGATAGGTATGGGTTATGTTTTCCTTGCGGTAAACTTTGCCTCCTTCCTTGAGCTGGCGGATAATGAGCGGATCGGTATCCTTGAAAAACATCCCATCATAATCACTCACCTCAGCGGTAAAACATCCGTTCCGGCCAACCGGCTGAAGCATCGGCAAATCATACTTTTTGGCAATTTCATAGTCATCAGCGCCGAATGCCGGGGCAATATGCACGATACCGGTACCATCTTCAGTCGAAACAAAAGAGCCAGAGGTAACGTACCAGCACTTTTTTTCAGGGTGCATATAAGTGAACAGCGGTTCATAGTCAACCCCTTCAAGATCGCTCCCTTTCAGTTCGGCAATGACCTTCCAGAGTGATTCTCCCTCGTCGTTCTTCTCAAGCAACACCTGCAGACGAGATTTGGCAAGAATCATCACCTCTCCGCTATCGCCATGACGCACTTTTACGTAGTCAATATCCGAGCCTACACAAAGCGCCACATTGGAAATCAGTGTCCAGGGGGTCGTTGTCCAAACAAGAAACGACTCGTCCGATCCCTTGAGCCTGAACTTGACATATATGCTCGGATCGGTAACCTCTTTGTAGCCAAGGGCCAGCTCATGCGAACTCAGTACCGTCTCGGATTTGGGATCCTGCGGCACAATCTTATAATCCTTGTAAATCAGTCCCTTGTCGAAAATGGTTTTCAGCGCCCACCAAACCGACTCGATATAATTATTGGTACAGGTAATATAGGGGTGGTCCATATCGACCCAGTATCCCATCCTCTCTGTAAGCTTTCCCCACCCTTCACGGTTATCGTCAATATGATGATAGACCAGAGCCCTGGCCTCGGCATTGAACTGGCCGTCTCCATACTCCTCAACCTGGGCCTTGTTCTTCAGTCCAAGCTTTTTCTCCACCGATATCTCAACCGGAAGCCCATGCGTATCCCACCCGGCCTTGCGCGGTACCCGGTATCCCTGCATGGTTTTGTAACGACAGACAACATCCTTTATGGTACGACTGAAAACATGGTGAACACCAGGCTTGCCGTTTACCGTCGGTGGGCCTTCATAAAAAGAGTAGACCCTGCCGGCAGGTTTCTCTTCAAGGCTTTTGCGAAAAATACCGTGTTCATTCCAGTATGACAAAACTTCTGCCTCTACGGCACTGTAGGGCACATTTGTTGGATACTCGACAAATTTATCGTGCATAGTTCTTCCCCAAATCATTCAATCAAACACAAGCGTCGGGCCTGCAATTATAAAAAACAGTCAATATACAAGAATCCGGTATTAAAACAGTACAGGCAAGCCTTTCATTTAACGAAAAGCTTGCCTGAAAACTTCTATAAACAAATCCAGTAGCACACAAAAAAACAAAACTCCAGATGCTTACTTTTTATCGCCAAGGGAAGAATTTACGCCTTCGAGGATCTGCTTTGCAACCACCGTCAGGGAATCCAGCGCCTGGGCAACTATCTTGCTTAAGGGGGTCAAAGTATTGTCAAGAAGCGTGCCGACACCAACCAGGATAGTTGAAAAATCACCTTTGACAACATCTCCGGGATCCTGCTGACCCTGACCGGAAGTTTTCATTTCTTCAGCCATATCACACTGATATTTAGGTTTAATACAGACTAAACAATAATAGCGAAATGTACTATTTTTAATCATGCCGTCAAAGAAATTGGAAAAAAGGAGATAGAGGGAACTCTCATCCATACCCTTTTACTGACGACCATAGCGATCCTCGACGCGGATGATATCATCCTCACCCAGATAGCTGCCCGACTGAACCTCGATCAGTTCAAGAGGAGTTTTTCCGGTATTTTCAAGTCGATGAAATACGCCAACAGGAATATAGGTTGATTGGTCCTCACTGAGTATGATCTTTTTATCGCCATTGGTGACAATCGCCGTTCCCCTGACTACGACCCAGTGTTCTGCCCGGTGATTATGTTTCTGCAGGGAGAGTGCCGCTCCAGGATTGACCGTAATACGCTTGACCTTGAAGCGTTCCGAAAAATCAACGGTTTCATAGGAGCCCCATGGCCTGTAAACCTTCCGGTGTGTCAGCGCCTCATCCCGCCCTCCCTTTTTCAGCGTTTCGACCAGCTCCTTGACATCCTGAACGCGCTCCTTGGATGAAACAAGCACAGCATCGGCTGTTTCAACAATAATATAACCATCAAGCCCCACGGCGGTCACCAGCCGACTGGTCGCATGGATGTAGCTGTTGCTGACATCGTGCAGCAACACGTCACCCTTTTGTACATTGCCCAATTCGTCCCGTTCCTGAACATCCCAGAGTGCCGACCATGCACCCACGTCATTCCAACCCGCATCAAGAGGAACAAGAGCCGCTTTCGCGGTTTTTTCCATCACGGCATAGTCAATGGAATCAGAGGGCGAGGCACAAAACGATTCAGAATCAAGCCTTAAAAAGTCAAGGTCTTCAACCGCTTTTGCCAATGCTTCCCGACATGCGCCAAGAATTGCCGGCGCGTGAGTTTCAAGCTCCCGAAGCCAGGTTTCTGCCTGGAAAAGAAAAATCCCGCTGTTCCAGAAATAGTCACCCGAAGCAAGATAGAGTTCCGCTTTTTGCCTGTCAGGCTTCTCGACAAATTCAACGACCGGATAGACCGGCATTGCACCCTGCCCCGATACCCTGATATAGCCATATCCGGTTTCAGGAGAGAGCGGAACAATGCCAAAAGTGACCAGCTCTCCTTTTTCTGCGGCAGACTTTCCGGAAGCAACAGCAGCACCCAATGCCACCGGATCAAGAATAATATGATCGGCAGGCAAAACAAGCATCATGGCACCCGGATGCTTTTCGGCAATAAGCAGTGCAGCAACAGCGGCAGCAGGAGCGGTATTGCGACCGGAAGGCTCAAGAATGATCTGGCCAACATCGGCAGCTATCTGACGAAGCTGCTCGGCAACAAGAAAGCGGTGGCTCTCATTGCAGACACAATAAACAGTACCTATATCATCGGCAGAAGCCAGGCGAAGCACTGTATCCTGCAGCATGGTGTTTTCTCCTACCAGCGAAAGCAACTGCTTGGGGTACAATGCCCTGGAAAGAGGCCAGAGCCGTGTCCCCGAACCACCACTGAGAATGACAGGAATAATCATGGACAAAAACTGATTTGTTAAGGTTTGTGCAGATACTTCTCGTACATCTTCCATGTCGAAGAAACAAGGGTATCGATATCGCTGTACTTCGGCACCCATCCAAGCAGCTCCCTTGCCCTTGATGACGATGCCACAAGCTCGGCAGGATCTCCCTCACGCCTTCCTGAAATTTCAGCAGGAACAGCCATGCCGGTGATGGCCCTGGCTCGTTCAACCATTTCAATAACAGTGATGCCATTCTCTGTTCCGAGATTCACCGTTATACTTTTGTCATGCTGCCGAATATACTCAAAAGCACGAACATGCGCTTCCGCAAGGTCGCTCACATGCACATAGTCGCGAATGCAGCTTCCGTCACGTGTCGGATAATCATCACCGAATATTAACAGTTTTGAGCGAATACCCGCAGCAGTTTCCATAACGATCGGCAGAAGATTTTCCGGATTCAGCTCAAGCCCCCTGACTCGCCCGAGAACATCGTAACCCGCAGCATTGAAATAACGGATTGCCCCGTACCGCATCCCTTTCAGCCGGTCATACCAGCCAAGCAATCGTTCGATTTCAAGCTTGGTAAAGCCGTAAAAGTTTTCCGGCTCTTTTGGATGATCCTCATCCATCGGCAGATATCGGGGACTGCCGTAGACTGCTGCCGAAGAGGAAAAGATAACCGGAGAAATTCCCGCTGCTGCTGCCTGGTTGAGGATGTTGATTGTACCGGCAATATTGGATTCGGAATAAGCCTCTGGCTTCAGCATAGACTGACCGGCAGCTTTTAGGGCGGCAAGATGCACACAGCCGTCATACCCCCCTCCCTGCATAACAGATCGCAACTGCTCGGGACGCATGATATCTCCATGCACAAACCGAGCGTCCTCAAACAGATTTTCCCTCAGTCCGGTCTGCAGGTTATCAAACACCGTCACCTCATATCCGCGATCAAGAAAAGCTCTTGCAACATGGCTGCCAATATAGCCTGCCCCGCCAATAACCAGAATGCGCATAAAAAAACTGTTCAGTGGTTTTGTTTATCTATTGCCATACATCTCTGCATAATAACGCTGATAACTGCCCGAAGTAACATTGTCGAGCCACTCCTCATTTGAAAGATACCAGTCCACCGTCAATTCAAGACCTTTTTCAAATGAAATCGAAGGCACCCAGCCAAGTTCACGCTGCAGCTTCGAAGAATCGATAGCGTAACGAAGATCATGACCCGCCCTGTCGGTAACATAGGTAACAAGTTTTTCGGACTCCCCGCTTTCGCGTCCAAGTCTTTCATCCATGATACGACACAAAAGCCGGATCAGCTCGATATTGCTCCACTCGTTATGACCTCCGATATTGTAGGTTTCACCGTTTCGCCCATTGTGAAAAATAACATCGATCGCCCTGGCATGATCGACCACCCAGAGCCAGTCACGAACATTCTCTCCCTTGCCATAGACCGGAAGCGGTTTATGGTGACGGATATTGTTAATAAACAGAGGAATGAGCTTTTCAGGAAACTGGAAGGAACCGTAATTGTTCGAACAGTTGCTGATCACCACAGGCAGATTGAAGGTGTCATGCCATGCCCTTACAAAATGGTCGGAGGATGCTTTGGATGCTGAATAGGGACTATGAGGATCATAAGGAGTTTCTTCGGTAAAGAGCCCGTCAGCCCCCAGCGAACCATAGACCTCATCGGTGGATATGTGGTAGAACTTCTTGCCGACCGGATCGGAGTGCCAGCAACTCCTGGCCGCATTGAGCAGATTGACCGTCCCAAGCACATTGGTAACGACAAACTCAGTCGGGTTTGCAATCGAACGATCAACATGTGACTCGGCTGCCAGATGGATCACTCCGTCAAAACGGTGTTCCTCAAACAAGCGTTGCAAAAAATCACCATCAGTTATATCCCCTTTGACAAACCGGTAATTGGGATGATTCTCGACATCGCGGAGATTGGCAAGGTTTCCGGCATAGGTCAGCTTGTCAAGATTGGTAATGGTATATGAAGGATAACTTTCCAGAAAATGCCTCACAACATGTGACCCGATAAAACCGGCGCCTCCAGTGACAAGAATATGCATTGAGATATCAATGATTAATAGTTGACTTTTCCAATCCTGCGACACCTGCGGGTCATGTCGCCAAACAGTTCATTTTCCGAAGCATGGCGACAAGCGATGCCCTCCAGTGAGGAATGGCCAGCCCCCACTCCTGCTTTATTGACGACTTGTCAAGAACGCTGTAGTGCGGCCTCGGCGCAACCTGGGGATACCGGGCGCTTTCAACAGGCAAAACCCTGCATGAGAGTCCCGCCAGCTCCATGATGGCGAGAGCAAAATCATACCAGGAACAAACCCCTTCGTTGGAATAATGATAGAGCCCTTGATACAAGCGATCCCGGTCAAACTGATCGACAATCGCGACAATAGCCGCTGCAAGATCGGCAGACCAGGTCGGTGTACCAATCTGGTCAAAGACAACGTTGAGGGTTTCGCGTTCAGCACCAAGACGCAGCATGGTCTTGACAAAGTTAATGCCATAAGAGGAGTAAAGCCATGAAGTCCTGATAATCACAAAAGAGGGAGCAATCTGGCGGATACGCTCCTCCCCCTCCCATTTCGAAATCCCGTAAACACCAAGAGGAGTCGGATAATCGCTCTCCCGGTAAGGAACAGAGGAGTTCCCGTTAAAAACATAATCAGTAGAAATATGAATAAGCAAAGCGTTACACTCTTTTGCTGAGGCAGCAAGCACAGCAGCTCCATCCCTGTTAACCCGGAACGCCGCATCAGCATCGGTTTCCGCCTTGTCCACGGCAGTGTAAGCCGCACAATTGACGATAACCTCTATCTGTTGCTGGCGACAGAAGTGATCGACAAGATCACGCCGCGCGATATCGAGTTCGGGAAGATCATGAAAAAAAAAACGATGGCTGCCACACCGTGCCGACAACTCATAAAGATCGGAACCAAGTTGCCCCCTGCTGCCGGTAACAAGAATATTCATGGAAGAAATGTAAAAATGGAATGTAACCTATACAAAAGCCTGCTGGCCTGAAAGTTTCGGATACAGTTTATCCTGCCTGAAATCATCATAATGAAAAATATCAACCGAAGCGAAAAGAGGCTGCACAGCATCTTTGGCTGAAACCCTGATAACCTCTTCCGGAATCTGCCAGTCAATACCAAGAGCCGGATCATTCCACATGAGACCCGCTTCGTGCGACGGAGTATAGTAATTGTCGCACTTGTAGGCAAAAACAGCCTCCTCTGAAAGCACAAGAAATCCATGAGCAAACCCTTTCGGAACCCAGAGCATATTCTTCCGCTCGGCATCAAGCAGACATGAGACATGCTTTCCGTACCAGGGAGAGCCAAGACGCAGATCAACGGCGACATCGAGCACACGCCCCTGAACCACACGCACAAGCTTGGACTGAGTAAAGGGAGGTTTCTGGAAATGCAGCCCTCTCAGCACTCCATAGGCTGACTTCGACTCATTATCCTGAACAAACGCCACTCGCCCGACATGCTCTTCAAACAGATCCTGCCGGAACGACTCAAAAAAATATCCCCGGTTATCGCCAAACACCTCAGGCTGAAAAATCAGGACATCCGGTATGTTTGAGACAGTCACACGCATGGCAGAACCCAATAACTATTGCATCAAAAATAAAAATTATCCTTATCCCCGTGCAGGCAACTGCATGAGGTACTGACCATACTGACTTTTCATAAGAGGAGTGGCCAGACTTAACAGCTCTTCATCACTGATCCAGCCCTGACGCCAGGCAATTTCTTCAGGACAGGCGATTTTAAGGCCCTGCCTTTTTTCAACGGTTTGTATAAAATTGCCCGCTTCCTGAAACGACTCGTGAGTACCGGTATCGAGCCAGGCAAACCCCCGTCCCAGTATGGAACACTTCAGCCGACCCTGCCGGAGATATGCCTCATTGACCGATGTTATTTCCAATTCTCCGCGAGCAGAGGGGCGAACCTCTTTTGCAATACCAACAACATCATTGGGGTAATAATAAAGGCCAACAACGGCGTAACTGGATTTCGGCAGCTCCGGCTTTTCCTCAATGGAAAGCACGTTACCCGCCGAATCAAACTCAGCCACACCATAACGCTCCGGGTCGCTCACATAATAGCCGAAAATATTGGCCTTGTGCTCTTTCTGCACCATCTGCGCAGCAGCCTCAAGCATCTGGCTGAACGCATATCCAAAAAAGATATTGTCACCAAGAATCAGGGTAACATCATCACTGCCAATAAACGACTCACCAAGAATAAAAGCCTGGGCAAGCCCGTCAGGAGAGGGCTGCACGATATAGGAGAGTGAAATACCCCAGTCACTGCCATCACCAAGCAGCTTGATGAACATGGACTGGTCTTCAGGTGTAGTGATGATAAGAATATCCCGGATACCTGAAAGCATCAGCGTGGTAAGAGGATAATAAATCATGGGCTTGTCATAAACCGGCAAGAGCTGTTTTGATATCCCCCTGGTAACCGGATAGAGCCTGCTTCCCGAACCCCCGGCAAGAATGATTCCCTTCATATAAACATTACTTTATAAGCTTCTCCAGTCACTACGTCAGAAACAACCCATAAAAGAGAAAAAAACTTTTCCCTGATCATGAGCCTCATCAACAACTTAGCAAAATTCTGGAACAATGAGGCTATAACTGAACGTAAAAAAAGCCGGTAATGCTCATCATAATCTGCCCTTTGGTGCCCTTGACGGCTTGGCGTGAGGCATCTTTTTTGTTCGACACCTCCACACAGAAGATCGGTTTCACGCAAAGGCGCAAAGAGGCAAAGAATACCATTCACAAGAAAAACCTTCTCTCTCCCCTTTTCGTCCTGGCGGCTTTGCGTGAGGCTGCATGAAACAAGCTCTACATGTGACCGTTTGTCAGGTATCGCTGATGCCAACTTAACGCTTCATCGAGCAGATGGGGGGTGTGTTTGCCGAAGGAGTGGTCACGAGATCGCTTTTGGTAGTCCTGAAGCGCTGGCTTGAAGTCCGGGTGTGCACAG
>SESB01001626.1_pt1 | contig 14334 bp, 7 predicted proteins | sample 3171441 | NCBI WGS metagenome assembly SESB01 (sample SAMN06051867, study PRJNA518727) | freshwater metagenome | biome: subpolar coniferous forest; feature: holomictic lake; material: water; isolation source: holomictic Lake 227, 6 m depth | place: Canada: near Kenora, Ontario | collected 2014-07-08...
GCGACTTCATCGAGCTGGCCACCAACCTCTCGGGTGAGTACGCCAAGCGGGTCTGCTGCCTGATCGGCGTGCGCGGCTCGCTGATCCGCGAGGACCGGCCCACCGCCAAGGCGCTGACCCTGGCCCTGCTGGAAGCCCAGGACCTCACCGCCCATCATCCCGAGCAGACGGCGGACGCCTACGCCCAGTACGTCACCAACGCAAGCCGCGAGGACATCGTGGCGATCCTCAAGAGCCACACCCACGGTGATCATCCCACCGGGACGGAGTTCAAGCGTCAGCTCGGCCAGTACATCGACGAGCTGAAGTCGATCAATGTGATCAAGCCGTCCACCGATGCCGTGCGCTTCGTCGACAAGATCGTCGACGACGTGCTGGCCTGAGCCGGGGAGGACGCGGTGACCATCCTCAGCGAGGTCTCTCCCCTCGACCCGGAGGCGGCGGGGGTCGCCTCCGGGACCGGTCCGGGGTTTCGGCCCTGGACCGGCGGGCTGGCGGCGGGGACGCTCTGGCTCGGCGCCGGCATCCTCACCGCCCGTTGGCCCGACGCCGACGATTGGGGCTACACCCATGAACTGGCGGTGCTCCTGACCGGCTTCGGTGGCGCGCTGGCCCTGGCCGGGTTGCTCGGCGACCGTTTGGGCCGGCTCGGCGAGCGGCTGCGGCCGAAGGCGCCGTGGCTGATCGCGCTGGCGCTGCTGGTGGCGGTGTGGGAAGTGCTGGTGGCCAAGCTCAACCTGCTGCCGCGCCCGTTCTTCGCGCCGCCCCAGAGTTTTCTCGAGGTGTATGTCGAAGATGGCAGGCGGCTGGCCGACTGCACCATCGCGTCGTTCGGCCTTTTGGCCACCGGCTATCTGATCGGCGCCGGGCTCGGTTTCGTCTCCGGGGTGGCCATCGGCTGGTCGCGGGCGGTGGCCTATTGGGGGCATCCGCTGCTCCGGTTGATCGGGCCGCTGCCGGCGGTGGCGTGGCTGCCCATCGCCTTTTTCGCCTTTCCTTCGAGCTGGAGCGCCAGCGTCTTTCTGATCGCCCTGGCCTCGGGGATTCCGGTGGCGGTGCTGACCTGGTCGGGAGTGGCCGGGGTCAACAGCGCCTATTACGACATCGCCCGCACGCTGGGGGCCAATTCACGCTTTCTCGTGCTGAAGGTGGCGGTGCCGGCGGCGCTGCCCCATGTCTTCGTCGGCCTGTTCATGGGCTTGTGCGCCGCCTTCTCGGTGCTGGTGGTGGCCGAGATGGTCGGGGTCAAGGCGGGGTTGGGCTGGTACCTGCAGTGGGCCCAGGGCTGGGCCGCTTACGGCAACATGTACGCGGCGCTGCTGGTGCTGGCGCTGGTCTGCTCGGGGCTGGTCGGCTTGCTGTTCCGGGTCCGCGACCGGGTGCTGGTGTGGCAGAAGGGATTGTTGAAATGGTAGAGGCCGCCGTACCGCTCCGCCCCGAGCCGGGCCTGAGCCTGGAAGTGGCGGAGGTCAGCCATCGCTTCGACCTCCATGGCGAGGCGCTGCCGGTGCTCGACCGGGTGAGTTTCCGCATCGAGCCCGGCGAGTTCGTGGCCCTGCTCGGCCCCAGCGGCTGCGGCAAGTCGACCCTGCTGCGGCTGGTCGCCGGGCTGGAGCCGCCCAGTGCCGGCCGGCTGCTCGCCGACGGCGAGGCGGTGGCCGGGCCCGACCCGTCGCGGCTGATGGTGTTCCAGGACCCGACCCTCTTTCCCTGGCGCACCGTGCGCGACAACGTCGCCTTGGGCCTGGAGGCGCGCGGTCTGCTGCGCTCGGAAAAGCACCGGGTGCAAAAGGCGATCGATCTCGTCGGACTGGGGGCTTTCGCCGGGGCCTATCCCCACCAGTTGTCCGGCGGCATGGCGCAGCGGGCGGCGCTGGCGCGGGCCCTGGTCAACGATCCCCGCCTGCTGATCCTCGACGAGCCGCTGGGCAAGCTCGATTCCTTGACGCGCCTTGGCATGCAGGGGGAATTGCTCGCCCTCTGGCAGCGCGCCGGCTTCACCGCGCTGCTGGTCACCCACGACATCGAGGAAGCGCTGATCCTGGCCACCCGCGTGCTGGTTCTGGGGCCGCGTCCGGCCCGTCTGGTCGCGGATCTGGCCGTGGAACTCCCCTATCCCCGCCACCGCGACCACCCGCATCTGGTTGATCTGCGCCACTCTATTCTCGAGCTGCTGGGTCTCGCGGCGACGTGGTAGGTTTCTAAAATGACAGAGAAGAGATCCGCGCCGGCGACCATCGCCGCCCAGGCGCTGGGCTGGATCGAGCCCGTCACCCGCGCCGTGGTGCCGCCGCTCCACCCGTCCACCACCTTTGCCCGCGACGAGGACGGCGGCTACGGCAGCGGCCGGGTGTACGCGCGGGCCGACAGCCCGGCCTATGATCAGGCCGAGGCGGTGCTGGCCGAACTGGAAGGCGGGGCGGCGGCGGCCCTGTTCGCCTCGGGCTCGGCAGCGGCCAGCGCGCTGTTTCTCGCTCTCGATCCCGGCGACCATGTGATCATTCCGCCGGTGATGTATTGGTCGCTGCGCACTTGGCTGCTCACCTTCGCCACTCGCTGGGGGCTGGCGGTCGAGGTGGTCGACCCCGCCGATCTCGACGCCGTACGTGCGGCCGTACGTGCTGGCAAGACCAAGCTGATCTGGGTCGAGACACCGGCCAATCCGCTGTGGAGCATCTCCGACATCGCGGCGCTGGCCACGATCGCCCATGGCGCCGGAGCGCGCCTCGCCGTGGATTCGACGGTGCAGACCCCGGTGCTGACCCGGCCGCTGGCTTTGGGTGCCGACATCGTCATGCATTCGGCGACCAAGTATCTCAACGGACATTCCGATGTCGTCGCCGGGGCGCTGGTCACCGCGGTCGACGACGAGTTCTGGCGCCGGATCAAACTCAACCGCGTGCAGATGGGCGGCATTCTTGGGCCGTTCGAGGCGTGGCTGCTGCTGCGTGGCATACGGACGCTATACGCGCGTGTGCCGCTGGCCTGTCGTTCGGCCCAGCTTCTCGCCGAGCGGCTGTCGGAGCATCCCAAGGTGCTGGAGGTGCTTTATCCCGGTCTGCCCGGCTTTCCCGGTCACGAGATCGCCAAGCGCCAGATGTCCGGTGGCTTCGGCGCCATGCTCTCGTTTCGGGTGCGGGGCGGCGAGGCGGCGGCGATCGCCACCGCGGCGCGGGTCAAGCTGTGGACGCGCGCCACCTCCCTCGGCGGTGTCGAGAGTTTCATCGAGCACCGCGCCAGCATCGAAGGCCCAACGAGCCCGGTGCCGCCCGATCTGCTGCGCCTCTCGGTCGGGCTTGAGGCGGTGGAGGATTTGCTCGCGGATCTGAGCGGGGCGCTGGACGGCGCCGGCGACTAGCGGCTTCGGATCGCGGCGGCCCGCTTCAGGCCGCCCTGCGGCCGATGATGTTTGGAATGACCTCGGGGTTGGCCACGGTGGTGCGGTCGCCGAGGTCTTCGGTTTCGCCGCGGGCGATGCGGGCGAGGATGCGGCGGAGTATCTTGCCCGAGCGGTTCTTGGGCAGCTCCGAGGCCCAATGGATGACGTCGGGGCTGGCGATCGGGCCGATGCGGGCGCGCACCCAGGCGATCAGCTCCCGGCGCAACGCTTCGGTCTCGGCGAATTCGGCCTTGAGGGTGACATAGGCGTAGATGCCCTGGCCCTTGATCTCGTGGGGGAAACCGACCACCGCCGCCTCGGCGACCTTGGGGTGGGAGGCGATGGCGGTTTCCAGTTCCACCGTGCCCAGGCGGTGGCCGGAGACGTTGATGACGTCGTCGACCCGGCCGGTGATCCAGTAATAGCCGTCCTCGTCGCGCCGGGCGCCGTCGCCGGTGAAGTAGGAGCCGGGGAAGCGGCGGAAATAGGTGTCGAGATAGCGCTCGTGATCGCCGTGGATGGTGCGGGCCTGCCCCGGCCAGGGAGCGGCGATGGCGAGGCTGCCTTCGCCGGGACCGTCGATCTCGCGGCCCTCGCCGTCGAGCAGCACCGGCCGCACGCCGAAGAACGGCCGGGTCGCCGAGCCGGGCTTGAGCGGGGTAGCGCCGGGTAGCGGCGAAATCAGGATGGCGCCGGTCTCGGTCTGCCAGTAGGTGTCGACGATCGGGCAGCGGCCGCCGCCGACCACCTCGTGATACCATTTCCAGGCTTCGGGATTGATCGGCTCGCCCACCGAGCCCAAGAGGCGCAGGCTGGACCGGCTGGTGGCGAGCACCGGCCCGTCGCCCTCGCGCATCAGCGAACGCACGGCGGTGGGGGCGGTGTAGAAGCTGGTCACCCGGTAGCGGTCGACGATTTCCCAGAACCGCGAGGCGGTGGGATAGTTGGGCACACCCTCGAACAGCACGATGGTGGCGGCGTTGGTCAGCGGCCCGTAAAGGACATAGCTGTGGGCGGTGACCCAGGCAATGTCCGCCGTGCACCAGTGGATGTCGCCCTGGTGGTAGTCGAAGACATGCTTGAAGCTGAGGGCGGTGTGGACGAGATAGCCGCCGGTGGTGTGGATCACCCCCTTGGGCTTGCCGGTGGAGCCCGAGGTGTAGAGGATGAACAGCGGGTCCTCGGCCCCGACCTCGGCCGGCGGCGCCACCGGGCTTGCTGCGGCGATGATCTCTTCGTAACGAACGTCCCGGCCGGGTGTGAACGGCACCGCGGCCCCGGTGCGGCTCACCACCACCACCGAACGCACCGAAGGGCTGTCGGCCAGCGCGGCGTCGGCGTTGCGCTTCAGCGGCACAACCCGGCCGCCGCGCCGGCTTTCGTCGGCGGTGATCAGCACGGTGGCGCCGCAATCGTTGAGCCGTTGCGCCAGACTCTCGGGCGAGAACCCGCTGAATACCAGGGCATGGACGGCGCCGAGGCGGGCCACCGCCAGCGTGGCGACGATCGCTTCCGGAATCACCGGCAGATAGATGCCCACGAAGTCGCCCTTCCTCACCCCGAGGGCGGCCAGGGCGTTGGCGAGGCGCGAGACCTTGTCGTGCAGATCGCGATAGGTGAGGGTGCGGCGTTCCTCGGCCTCGTCGCCCTCCCACAGGATCGCCGGGCGTTCGCCGTGGCGCGCGAGGTGGCGGTCGAGGCAATTGACCGATGCGTTGAGGGTGCCGTCGGCGAACCAGCGGAAGCGGGCCTCGCCGGAGAAGTCACCCTCCCGGAGCCGGGTGAAGGGCCGTATCCACTCCAGCTCCCGCGCCGCGTCGGCCCAAAAACCGTCGGGGTCTTCGAGGGAGCGGCGGTACAGCGCCTGATAACCGGCCTCGTCGATGTGGGCGGCGGCGGCGAAAGCGGCCGGGACGGGGTAGGAGCCTGACGGTGACGGCATTGCACGGACCCATAAATGTACAATAATCTGGAAGATTGATAGATTATAAACACTGAGCCGCGGTGTCAATCGCTTCGTATGAACATCGAAGTGAGTGTATAATATCGCGATGGAAGGGCGGGCCCGTCTGGTCTTGAAGGATGGCCGGCGCAAATTCTCGGCAGCGATGCCGGGGAGCGGCGAGCCCCGATGGTCGGTTCAAGGGCTCGCCGGTCTGACGGAAGTCGGGGAGTGACGGTCGCCGCGGTCAAGCGGGGGTGAGGCCGCGGCGCTTCGAGACGGCCGGGGGTCAGGCGGCGCGAACGGTGGCGATGAAACGGTCGACCTCGCGGTCGAGGGTATGGGCCTGTTCGCCGAGATTGCCCGCCGCTCCCAGCACGTCGCGGGCGATCTGGCCGGTGTGGGCGGCGGCGTCGGTGACGCCGACGATGTGGGAGGACACCTCGGAGGTGCCGGCCGAGACCTCCTGGACGTTGCGGGCGATTTCCTGGGTGGCCGCGGACTGCTCCTCCACCGCCGAGGCGATGGACGACACCACGTTGTTGATCTGAACGATGGTGCTGCCGATGCCTTTGATCGCCTCGGCGGCCCCGCCGGCGGCGCTTTGCATGCCGTTGATCTGGCTCGAGATTTCGTCGGTGGCCTTGGCGGTCTGGTTGGCGAGATTTTTCACTTCCGAGGCGACGACGGCGAAGCCCTTGCCGGCCTCGCCCGCCCGTGCCGCCTCAATGGTGGCATTGAGCGCGAGGAGATTGGTCTGGCTGGCGATATCGTTGATGAGTTGCACCACTTCGCCGATTTTCTGAGCCGCGTCCACCAAGCCGCTGACGGTGACGTTGGTGCGCTGGGCCTCGTTGACGGCGGCGTTGGCGATCCGCTGGGAGTCGTTGACCTGCCGGCCGATCTCGCCGATGGAGGCCGCCAGTTCTTCGGCGGCGGAGGCGACGGTCTGAACGTTGAGGGAGGCGTGGTCGGCGGCGCTGGCCACGGCGTGGGCCTGATTGGTGGCCTGCTCGGCGGTGCCCGACATGGTCTGGGCGTTGGACTGGAGCTGGGTGGCGGCGGCGAGTACGCCCTGGACCACGCCCTTGACGCTGCCTTCGAAGTTTTCCGCCAGCCGGTTCATGGTGGCGCGCTTGTCTCGTTCAGCGCGCTCGGCGGTGGCGGCGGCCTCGCGCTCCATCTCGTCGGCGTGGATCAGGCTGTCCTTGAAGGCTTGGGCGGCCTTGGCGAGCTGGCCGATTTCGTCCTTGCGCCCGATGCCGAAGATGTCGACCGACGTGTCCTTGCCGATCAGCCGCTCGAGACAATCGACGATGGCCATGATCGGGCGGCTGATGCCGATATGGCCGATGCCTGCGCCGATCAGCAGTCCGAGCAGCACACCGCCCAGCGGCACCAGCATCATCAGCAGGTTGATCTGGTCGGTGAGGGCGGCGACATCCTTGGCCAGCCGGTTGGCGTGGTTGTCGGCGAAATTGTTGTAGGTCTTGGTGACGGCGCTGGTGGCCTCGGCAGCCTTGGAGCCTTCGGCGGCGGCGGCGGCGATCTTTCGCTGGGAGTCGGGCAAGGCTTCGGCGCCGGTGTTGGCGTGGGCGATTTCCAACGTATGGGCGAGGCGGGGGAGGTAGGCCTGATAGGCGGCTTCGACATCGGCCAGCAGCTTGACCTGCTCGCCGTTGGCGGTACGGTGCATCTGGGCGAGGGTTTCCTCGAGGCGCTTGCGGCTGGCGGCGATCGCCGATTCGGCGGCTTGAATCTCGTCGGGGCTGGGGGTGGCGGCGACGCGGAATTCGGCCCGGCTGAGGGCCTGGATGTCCTGACGGATACGGGCACCGAGGCGGGCTTCGCCGTCGGTCTCGCGGACGTCGTTCATCGCCGCTTCCAAGGCGTTGACGGCACTGTAACCGTACCAGCCGATTCCCCCCATGATCGCGGCCATCACCGCGACGACAATCAGAATCTTATGCAGAATCTTGACGTTGCTCAGCATGTCCCCGCCTCATATCAGTATGCACGATGCAATATTTTGTTAACGTTCTAAACGTTAAACCGGAAATATGCAATTTGCCTTAACAAAATTCGGCGCAGCCAAATTTTTGCCACAATCGCTGCGGCGTTCCCGGGGGCGGGGAAGGGCGGGGGCCTCAGTCCTTCAGACGATCTACCCAGTCGGCGATGGTGTCGGCGACGGTGTGCCAGTCGGGCTCGATCATCATGCAGTGGGCCATCTCGGGGAAGATCACCGCGGTGGTGCCAAAGGCGCGGGCGGTGGCGTTGACCTGGGAGATAGTGAGGAAGGCGTCGTGGCCGGCACCCATCACCAGCACCGGCAGCGACGGGGCCGCCAACCAAGTCAGGGGGTCGAAGGCGATCATGTCGACAACCACCCGCTGGGATTCAGACTGGAACAGCGATTCGTAGCGCTGGAGTTCCTCGTCGGGCAGGCGGTCGGAAACCATCGCCCGCCGCACGGCGCCGATATTGACCATCCCCGGCCCGAAGGTCATGAGCATGTTGAGTTGATGCACCAGCAGCGGGTCGCGGAAGGCCATGCCGATGGTCGAATCCCACATGCCGTAGGGCGGGGCCGAGGCCATCAGTACCGCGCCCGGCGCCTTGCCGGTGCGCAGATAGCGTTGCACCACCATTCCGCCCAGCGAATGGCCGATCAGCACCGGCTTGACCGCGAAGCTGTTGACGGTGTCCACCAGATCGGAAACGTAGTCGGCGAGGCTGGTCCAGGGCAGCAATCCGTGCCCCTCGCTGCCGCCGTGGCCGCGCAGGCTGAGGGCATGGGCGACGTAGCCGCGTTCTTCGGCCAGATAGGCCAGGAAATGGGCGTCCCAGATGCCGGCATGGGTAAAGGCGCCGTGGACGAACAACAGCGGCCGGCCCTTGGGAGTCCCCTTGGGATAGCGGGAAATGATTTCAAGTTTGGGCATGGCGTTCCGGACTGGGGGGTACAGGTCAGTTGGTGGCGGCGGTCGGTAGAGCGGCGGCAGACGCGGTGGCGCCGCAGCCCTTCTCGATATACTGGAAATACTCGTCGCGCTGAATGGTGTAGGGGTCGCGGGCGGCCATGTCGGGCTGGTCGGCGGCGTGGCGCAGGCTGGCGGCCGAGGCGCTGATGTCCACCACCAGATCGGCGGTGGCCAGCAGGGTGGAGATCAGGCTGAGCGCGTACCACTCCACGGCGAAGAAGCCGGTGAGCAAGCCCGCCGACCAGACGTTGGCGGGACCGATCAGCGGCAGCACCACGAAGGGATGGTGGGCGACGCCGAGCCGGCACAGGGACTCGCCGAACTCGGTGTTGCGGCGGACATAGCCCATCTCGCTGGCGGGGTCGAAAAGACCGCCGATGCCGAGCGTGGTGTTGATGGCGAAGCGGCTGGCCGAGATGCCGGCATCGGCGTTGTTGCCGGAGAAGAGGTTGGTGACGATGAATTCCGGCTCGGTGAGATTGTCGTAGACCCGGGCCCCCGCCTCGCGCACCGGCGGCGGCACCCAGTCCCGCACTAGGCCCGATAGCGGCTCGATCACGTGATCGACCACCTCATTGTTGAAGGAGAACATCGAGCGGTTGAAGGATTCCAACGGGTCGGCGCCGGGATTGGCGGTGGCGGCGCCGGCGTTGCCGGCGGCCAGGGTCAGAGAGAGGGTCAGGCCGAACACCAGAGCCGCACGCATGGTCGCGTCTTTCCACCGTTGCCAGAGGTGCGCACCCTGCCTTCATGGCGCCCTAATCGCAAGACACTTTATGGTATCCCTGGTCTGCAACCGCGAGCGGTGGTGGGCGCGGCTATGCGAAAGATCGAAAGTCCTCGTGCCCGACCATTTGTTGTTTTAAGCTCCGGCGGGTCGGAGAAACCGCGGCCGGCACTATCGGGAGACTTGCGCGCTCGCGCAGTTTTGATCGAACTTGGCGGGTGGCGTTAACGAAAAAACAGGAAGCGATGGTCTAGCTGTGTCGTTCGGAGCCGGTTTCTTGGGGGGTGGGGTGGCTCGACGGGTGTTGCGATCAGATACGGCGCCGCCGGCAGCGCCGCCCCCGGAGACGGGAGGCGGGCGATGACGCCGACGCTGACCGGATACCACGAGCTGGAGATTCTCCACCGAAGCCGAGCCACCGTGGTGGCGCGGGCCCTGCGCGCCGCCGACGGCGGCCGGGCGGTCCTCAAGAGCCTCTACAGCGACGACCCTTCGGCCGAGGAACTGATTCGGTTCCGCCGCGAATACGATCTCATCCGCCGGGTCCAGGACCCGGGTGTGGTCGAGGTGCGGGAGTTCGGGCTGCACAACGGCCGCTGGACCCTGGTCATGGCCGACGACGGTTCGGTCGCCCTCAGCGATGTTTTGGAGGGGGTGGCCTTTCCCGTTGCCGACGTCGTCGGCATCGCGCTGGCGCTGGTCCGGGTGCTGGCGGCGGTCCACGGCGCCGGCATCGTCCACAAGGACATCAATCCCGAAAACATCCTGTGGAACCGCGCCAGCGGTGCCCTGAGGCTGATCGATTTCGGCATCGCCGCCGAGATCGGTAACGGCGGCGAGCCGCTCGCCGCCCTCGAAGGCACCCTCGATTATCTTGCCCCCGAACAGAGCGGCCGGGTCGCCTGCGGCGTCGATCACCGCGCCGATTTCTACGCCCTCGGTGCCACTCTTTATCAGTTGCTGACCGGCGAGCCGCCCTTCGTCTTCACCGACGGCGCCGAGGCGGTCCACGCCCATCTCGCCCGCCTGCCCGAACCGCCCCATCGCCGGCTGCCCTTGGTGCCCGCCGGCCTGTCGGCGATCGTCATGCGCCTGATGGCCAAGGCCCCCGGCGACCGCTACCAGGATCACCAAACCCTGACCCGCGACCTCGAGGCGGTGCGGGCCGAGCTGGAAGGGCGGGGGGACCTGCCGGCCTTCCGCATCGCCGCCCCCGAGGTTTCCGACCGCTTCCGCATTCCCGGCCGGCTGTGCGGCCGCGACACCGAGCTGGCGCGTCTGGCCGAGGCCCTGGAGCGGGCGGCGGCGGGGCGGCCTCATCTGGCGCTGGTCGGCGGCACCGCCGGCGTCGGCAAGTCGGCGCTGGTCGCCGAGGCGATTCAGCGCGGTCTCGGCCGGGTCGAGGCGGTGGTCTCGGGCCATTGCGACCTCGCCCAGCGTCAGCGGCCCTATGCCGCCTTCGCCGCCGCCTTCGCCACCTGGCTGGAACGGGTGCAGGCGGAGCCGGAGTCGGCACAGGCGCGCTGGCGGCGGCTGTTGCTGGAGCAACTCGACGATGCCGGCGCCCGCCTCGTCGGCGACCTCGTGCCCGGCCTTGCGGCGCTGCTGGGCGAGCGGCCGGCGGGGGAGGAGCCCGCGGAGCCGGACTCGGATCATTGCGCCTTCGCCGCCATCCGCGGCCTGATCCGGGCTCTGGCGGTGTCAGACCGGCCGCTGGTGCTGGAACTCGACGATCTGCAATGGGCCGACACCGCCTCGATCCAGGTGCTGGAACGGCTGATGCTGGAAGGCGAGCGGGTGCCGCTGCTGGTGATCGGCCTCTACCGCGACGCCGAGGTCGACCTCGCCCACCCCCTGGAACGCGTCGCCGCCGCCCTCGCCGAAGCCGGGGCGGAGCCGACCCGCATCCTCCTCGGCCCGCTGCCCGACACCGCGGTGGCCGACTGGTTGATCGCCGCCCTCCGGGTGCCGGGCGAGGCGGCGCGGGAACTGGCGGCGCTGGCGGTGGAAAAGACCGGCGGCAATCCCTTCTTCCTCGGCCAGTATCTGGAAAAGCTCCATGCCGACGGCCTGATCCTGTTCGACGCCGCGGCCGGCGGCTGGCGCTGGGACGCCGCCACCATCCGCCAGGCCGGCATTCCCGACAACGTGGTCGGGTTGATGGTCCACCGCATCGGCCGGCTGAAGGAGCGCGAGCGCGAGGCGTTGCGCCATGCCGCCTGCCTCGGCGCCGTCTTCGATCTGCCGACCCTGGCGGCGGCGCTGTGGACGACGCCGAAGGAGGCCAAGGCGGCGCTGGCCGGGCCGGTTCGCGCCGGCATGCTGCTGCCGCTCGACGCCCGCGGCCGCACCGCCTTCGTCCACAACCGGCTGCAGGAAGCGGCGGCGTCGCTGACCTCGCCGGCCGAGCGCCCGGCTCTGCACCTGGAGATCGGCCGCCGGCTGCTGGCGGCGCCGGGGGTGGAGGTCGGGCTCTTCGAATTGCTCGGACATCTCAATCTGGGCGCCGGCCTGATCGCCGATCCGGGAGAACGCCGCCGGCTGGCCGTTCTCAACCGCGAGGCCGCCGAGCAGGCCTGGGCCGCAGCCGCCTTCGACGGCGCCGCCCAGTTCGCGCTCCGGGCGGTGCAACTGCTCGGCGCCGACGGCTGGTGCGACGATTCCCCCGGCACCATGGAGCTTTACCAGTTGGCGGCGCGGATGGCCGGGTTGGCCGGCCGCTTCGATGAGTGCGAGCGACTGATCGCGGCGGCGCTGCCCTACGCCATCACCCCGCGCGAACAGGCGGTGCTGCTGGAGGTGCGGATCGACGCCCTGCTCGCCGCCGGCCGGGTGGCCGAGGCCATCGATCTCGGGCTGGAGGCGCTGCGCCTGCTCGGCTTCGAGATCGAGACCGCCAGCGACGAGGAGGACGTTCGCCGCCGCCTCGCCGCCTTGCGCACCGCCCTCGAAGAGCGGCCGCTGGTCGCCGACGGTCCCGAGATGGGGCGGGGCCGGCTGCATCAGGCGGTTCGCATCGCCGCCTCGATCTGCGGCCCGGCCGGGATGGTGCGGCCGGAACTGGTGCCCCGTCTCGCCCTGCCCACCACCGAGGCGATGGCCCAGTTCGGTCTCGCCGCCGAGGGGCTGGCGGTGCTGCCGCTGGTCGCGGCGCTGGCCGGCGATCTGCTCGACGATTTCGAGTTCGGCGCCGGCCTCGGCCGCGTCGTCCTCGAACGGCTGGAGCGCCGGGGCTGGCAGGCGGCGCCGGCTCTCGCCGTCAACACCCTGATTCGTCCGTTCAAGGACCCGCTGGCAGCCACCCTGCCGGCGCTGCTGGCCATTCATCGCCGCGCCCGTGCCGAGGGCGACCCGCGCGCCGCCGCGCTGGCCGCCGTCGCCTATTGCGGCCATGCCGTCCTGGCCGGCAAGCCGCTGGCCTCGCTGGAGCGGGAGTTCGCCGGTTTCGCCGACTCCCTGGCCCAGTTGCGCCAGCCGGCGGCGCTGGAAACCCTCTCGGTCTATAGGCAGTTGGTGGCGAGCCTGCGCGGCGCCGTTGAACCGTCCACCGGCGGCGGGTCGGATCCCCATACCGGCGAGGCCGTCGACGTCGGGCGCCTGATCGCCGAACAGAGCGAGCGCGGCGACCGCGCCGGCCGGTTGCTGGTGCGGGCGGCGCGGGTGATCCGGCTGTCCTGGCTCGAACGCCCGCTGGAGGCTGCCCGCGAGGCCGATCTCGCCGAGGGCGACCTGCCGGCGGCCCGCGGGCTGGCGGTGGTGTCGGCGATGCTGTTTCACGCCACCCTGGCCCGTCTCGCCCTGCTGAGCGATGCGCCGGCCGGCGAGGGCGTGGTGACGCTGGCCCGCATCCACGCCGCCATCGACCGTTTCACCCTGTGGGCCGAGGCGGCGCCGGCCAATCACCAGCACCGGCTATTGCTGCTCACCGCCCGGCTCGACCAGTGGGAAGGGCGGGACGAGGCCGCCTTCGCCGGCTACCATGCCGCCATCGCCGCCGCCCGCCGCAGCACCTGCCTGCCCGAAGAGGCGCTGGCCCACGATTGCGCCGCCCGCGCCTACGCCGCCGCCGGGCAAAGGGCGGTGGCCGAGAGCCATGCCCGTCAGGCCCACGCCCTGGTTCTGCGCTGGGGCGCCGACGCCAAGGCCGCGCTACTGCGCGCCGCTTTTCCCGCTCTGGCCGAAGGGTCGGGCGGGCCGGGGCGGCCCACCGCCACCCCCAGCTCCGGCGCCGGCGATGTCGATCTCGCCACCATCCTCAAGGCCACCCAGGCGATTTCGGGGGAAATCCGCCTGCCGGCACTGCTGGTGCGGCTGCTCGGCATCGCCCTGGAGAGTGCCGGCGCCCAGCGCGGCTACCTGCTGCGGCTGGAGGAGGGGCGTTGGGGCATCGCCGCCGCCGGCGATGCCTCGGGGGGCGACGTCAGCGCCCGCGCCACCGACGGCAGCAGCCTGTCGCCTTGGGACGAGGGGCTGCCGCGGGACCTGGTGGAGCGGGCCGCCGCCGACGGCAAGCCGGTGATCCTGGCCGACGCCGCCGCCGATCCCGCCTTTGCTGGCCTCGCCCACCGGCCGCGCTCGCTGCTATGCCTGCCGATCCCCTTCAAGGGCGCGGTCAACGATCTGCTCTATCTCGAAAACAACCTCTTGCCCGGCGCCTTCACCCGCGGCCGGGTCGAACTCCTGACCCTGCTTTCCGGCCAGATTGCCATCGCGCTGGAGAATGCCCGCCTCTATTCCCAGCTCAGCGAGATGACCCAGAGCCTGGAGGCGCGGGTCGCCCAGCGCACCCAGGAACTCAACGAGAGCGAACAGCGGCTGCGCGGCGTGCTGGCTTCGGCGCCGCTGCCGATCGTGGTGGCGGCGCGGCTGGGCGGGCGGCTGCTGTTCCTCAACGCCAAGGCCGGGCGGCTGCTGGGCCTCGGCGGCGAGTGGGGGGGCGACCGCTCCTTCTACGACCATTTCGCCGACGTCGCCGGGCGCAGCCGCTTCCTTGCCGATCTCACCGGGCGCGGCCGGGTCGAGGATTTCGAAACCCCGTTAACTGCCGGCAACGGCCGGCGTTTCTGGGCGTCGCTGTCGGGCGCCGATATTCGTTACGGTGGCGACGCGGCGCTGCTGCTGGCCTTCACCGACGTCACCGAGCGCCGTCGCCACCAGCAGCTCTTGGCGCTGGAAAAGACGGTGCTGCAGGAGGTGGCGGCGGGGCAGGCGATGCCCTCGGTGCTCGACACCCTGACCCGCGGTCTCGACGATCTCGTCCCCGAGGCCCGGAGCTGCGTGCTGCTGCTGAGCGAGCGCGAGG
>SESB01001637.1_pt1 | contig 14283 bp, 10 predicted proteins | sample 3171441 | NCBI WGS metagenome assembly SESB01 (sample SAMN06051867, study PRJNA518727) | freshwater metagenome | biome: subpolar coniferous forest; feature: holomictic lake; material: water; isolation source: holomictic Lake 227, 6 m depth | place: Canada: near Kenora, Ontario | collected...
AATAGTGTAGGGATTTCTATTTTAGCAAATTCAAGTGATAATAATTTAAATTACCAATGGTATAAAAATGGAAATTTAATACCCTCGATAATAGGGAATCAAATTAGTTTTAGCGCAATAACTATTGCAGATAATGGCATTTTTAGAGCAGAAATTAGTAATGGATGTAATCAGACAACAACTTCTAATTCATTTCAAATTACTGTAAATGACATAGTAAGTTTGCAAAATTCGATTGCCGATAAGAACCTCTGTTCAGGAGTAAGTGCAATATTTGATTTGACCAGAAATCTGAATTATGTAGATACGCATACCAGCTATCAATGGGAGTTGAATGGGTTAAATATTCCGGATCCATCTGCACAGACAAGTATATTGCAAATTCCTGCGATCTTGAATGCGAATGCGGGTAATTATTCTTTACTAAGCACGAATAATTGTGGGACCAGTCTTATTCCTTTATTTAATTTAATAGTTTCTAATAAACCTGCCATCATAGCGCAACCAATATCTGCTACTATATGTGAAAGAACTAATTTTGTAAATACAGTTTCTGTTTCAACTACCAATAATACACCATATTCGTATCAATGGAATTTAGGAGGTAATGCAATTGTTGGTGCAACCGGCCCACAATATATTATTGGAGCTGCAACTATAAATGATCAAGGAATGTATTCTGTAACCTTGCAGAATATATGTGGTGTGATTACGAGTAGTATTGGGAATATTACTATACGTTCAAAACCTGCTTCGCAAATAGCTGTCTTAACTCCAACATCCCAATGTTTATTGAGAAATAGTTTTTCGTTTAATAGCTTAATAACAATTACAGATAATACGGTGCCTTTTATTAGTTGGGATTTGGGGGATGGGGTATTTGAAAATACAGCTCAAATTACCCACAACTATATTAGTGCAAATGATTTTAAAGTATATCTGTATACAAAAAGTATGTTTGGTTGTATTGATACAACATTACAAACGGTTTCCGTAAATACGGCACCAATGATTTCAGTTCAACCATCTGATCAAAATATTTGTTCAGGAGGCGTTGCGAATTTTACTGTAGGTATCAAGTTAAAACCGAATGAGCAAATTGGGTATCAATGGTATTATAATGATCAGTTAATTAGTGGGGCTATTAATTCAACTTATACTATTCCTGTAGTTAATATTAATTCAATTGGGACTTATAAATCAATGATACAAAATGTATGTGGAATAAGTTATAGTAATAGTACGGCTTTAAAAATAGCGGATAAGCCTTTGATAACAGTATCTATGCCAGGTAATGAGAAAGTTTGTTTAAATACAAGCTATACGTTGAAGCCGGTCGTTTATTCTTTGATACCCAATTATTATCAGTGGTATAAAAATGATCTTCCAATGGTAGGGCAAATGAATGATTCATTATATTTAACCGCGTTTACAGCGAACGATAATGCTAGATATCGGGTATCCATCACTAATAACTGTGGAACCATTAATAGTTCAATTTCTAATTTGATTCTGAGAAATATTCCAGCTTCCAATCAAGTACTTTATAATGATACCATTTGTTATTTCACCAGTACTACAATCAAACATAGTAGTACGAATCTGATTAATAATGATGATACAATCTTTTATAGGTGGTTTAAGAATGGAGTAGTATTAGGTAATATTTCGAGCAATAGTTTTGCAATACCAAAGTTTGCATTATCAGATACAGGATTATATACCATACAATTAGGAAATAATTGCGGAATTGCAAATGTTCCAATAGTTGATTTATCCTTAAATAAACCAGTAGCAGGATTTAGAAATGATACCATTGGATCATGTACCGGAAAACTGCAAGTTTCATTAAATGATACAAGCAATACCATTTTCCCTGTCCGAAATTATTACTGGCATATTGTAGAAAATAACATTTCATTAAATAGTTTGGCAATTAATAATTACCAATTTAATGTTCCAGGAAGGTATACGATTCTGCATAGTGTGTTTGATTCCAAGGGTTGCTCATCGGATACCGTTAATTCCGTGGTTACTAATTTTGGAAAACCCACAGCCAAAATTTTTGTTGGGGATACTTGTTTTACGAATCCAACAATTGCTGTAGATCATTCATTAGTAGGATACGGGAGTACAAAACTTGTATCGTATCGATGGAATTATGGAGATACAGTAATTACTTCAAACAATTCCAATCCAATAGCTCATACATACAAAACTGCAGGTAAAAAAAGTATCCAATTAATGGTTAGCAGTGATAGCAGTTGTGTTACAGATACCATTACTCAAACAATCATGATTTATGGAAATCCACAAAGTGCATTTATTACAAAAGATAGTTGTGAAGGGTTCCCGGTATTGTTTACCAATAAAAGTAGTAGTGTATATTATCCGGATTCAACTGGCTCTTATGTGTGGAATTTTGGTGATAGTATTGTTTCCAATCTAAAAAATCCACAATATATTTTTAATAGTTACGGCTCTTATAAAATTAAGCTAATTTCTTATAGTGCTACTTGCCCTTTCTTATCCAATGATACTACCATAAATTTTAGAGTGAAACCTCCAAGGGCTGATTCGATTTATCCCATCATAAATACTATTAATTTAAACTCAAAACAATTGCATGCACTAAATGGTGGTAGAAATTATAGTTGGAATCCTTTTAAAGGATTATCAGATGCGCAGGTACAGGATCCTTTTATTGATTTAAAAAATGGCAAAACAACCTACACGATTACTATTGTAGATTCTGCAGGATGTGTATTACATGATCAACAAGAAGTCTGGGCTTTTCCTGATCCAGCCATTTATCTAGCAACTGCATTTTCGCCGAATGGAGATGGTATAAATGACTATTATCAACCGCAATATGTTGGAATTCAAAATCTACAATATTTCCGTGTGGCAGATAAAAACAATCGCCAATTATTTATTACAAATTCCATGAATGATAAATGGGATGGGAAAGTGAATGGTAATTCAGTTCCTTCAGATGCTTATGTGGTAACTGTTTTAGGGATTGATATAAATGGGAAACAAATTTTTAATCAGTCCGTTATAGTTATAGTGAAATAAAATTTCAAAAGATGTTAAGGCCGGTATCCAATTACCCCTTTTGGATATTCGTTTTTCTTTATGAAGGACTGTTAATTATTTTTTAGCCATTTCAAATTTCGCTGAATACCCGAAAACTTGCTACGCTTGAGGGGGGAGTCTTTGAATATTGTTTTAAATGCATCTTCACTCAACTCATTCCAGTCGTTGATTGAAAAATTTAATATTTCCTTCAGTGGCTCAAATGCAGATTCCGAATGTGGTTTACTAAATCTATTCCAGGGACAAACATCCTGACAAACATCACATCCAAACATCCAATCTTTGAACCTTCCTTTCATCTCTTCTGGAATGAGTGCATCTTTTAGTTCAATGGTGAAATAGCTAATGCACTTGCTGCCATTAATTTGTTTATTGGGTTCAATGGCTTCAGTAGGACAAGCATCAATACACTTTCTGCAACTGCCGCAGTAATCTTTTGCAAAGGGATCGTCGTATAGTAATTCTATATCAACAATTAGAGTGGCGATAAAATAAAATGACCCCGATTGTTTGTTGATAAGATTCCCATTTCTTCCTATCCATCCAGCCCCAGTTTTAACAGCCCATGATCTTTCCAGCACGGGAGCAGAGTCTACAAAACCCCTTCCATCTATTGCTCCAATCTCCTCATTTAATATTTGTAATAACTGTTTCAGTTTTGCTCTGATTACATCATGATAATCTTTGCCAAAAGCATACTTGGCAATATGCGGCGTATTTGCTGCTTGTTTTTGTTGGGGGTAATAATTTTGTAAAACAGTAATCACTGATTTTGCTCCCGGTACTAATTTTCTTGGATCAATTCGAAGGTCGAAATGGTTTTCCATATACTGCATCTTGCCATGCAGATTTTTGTTAAGCCAGGCTTCTAATCTTCTTGCGTCATCATTTAGTATTTCTGCTTTTGCAATGCCACAATAGCTAAAGCCAAGCTCAGCAGCTCTTTGCTTAACCAGGGCAGTATTTTTTTGCAGTAGATTCAAGAGGGCAGAAATTTATTTGCAATTTGCTGCTATCTGTTCATCAATAGCAGATTTAATATCTTTATACAATCCTCTTTGCGAGTCTTTTAATATGCCACTTGGAAATACAATACAGGCATATCCGCGGCAAAGATCCACCATTGGCCAAGTGCCGAAAAGACTGGGGCAGCTAACCACAGTGGCTTTCCCATTTTCATCTGTATCCTGAATCCATTCGCCTAATCCGTAATTAAATCCTTCTGCAATTTTTGGAGTTAATTTAATAATGCTGCTATTGGTACGCAGGGTATGCATTTCATTGATGGACTTCTCACTTAAAATTCGTTTGCCATTGAACTCACCCTTATTTAAAATCATCACTAAAAAATTCATATAATCATTTGCAGTAGATATGGCTCCATCTGATGGGTTTACTGCATCAAAACTAGAGAAGCTGGTATTGCGCATTAATAATGGACGTGTGATACGTTCCTGCATCAATTGTTCGAATCCCCTTCTTCCAACTATCTCCACAATCCTTGCTGCAATATTTAAACCAATATTACTGTAACGAAATTCTAAGCCTGGATTTGTTTGTATATTTTTTTTAGAAGCAAAGTCAATTACTTCGTCCTCTAAAGAAGAAAACGATCGATGCTCTGTAGCTTTTTTTAAAATATTGGGATCGGCTTCGATACCCGTCATATGACTTAAGCAATCTCGGATGGTAATATATCCTTTTGAATATTTTGCAAATAGAGGAATATACTTACTTACCTTATCGTCTAAAGAAAGTTTCCCCTGATCTACAAAACTCATCACTAATGCAGCAGTTAGCCATTTACTACTGCTAACAATTGGGGCTTGTGCTTTCGCAGTGAATTCGCCAATGGCTTTCTGATAAATGAGCTTACCATCTTTATAAATCAATGTTACAACAGCACCTCCTAAGTCTTTTTTTGAGGCTTCCAATTTCTGGTCCAATGCCACAAAATTGTATTGTGCATTTATTCCCTGAAAGAATAGCAGAAAAATCAATACAGCACTGACTTTTACGCAGAAAATGTTGATCTTTACAGTCATAATTTCCGAATTTATTTAGCCCTGACTACTTACAAGGCATTAGAACGATTTTTGACTCTAATATAGAGCATCCCATTTAAATAAGTTGGGAAGTTAAACATTCAAAAGTTAACCAGTTCTTAATTGAACAAGGAGGAACCTATATGAATCTCAATAATTATACCATCAAAGCACAGGAAACCATTCAAAAGGCCCAGCAATTGGCTTTTAATACGGGCAATCCAAATGTAGAAACCAATCATTTATTAAAAGTGCTATTGGCTGATACGGATAGTTCTGTTAGCTTTTTACTCAAAAGAAACAATGTGAATATTTCTTTTGTAGAATCAAAGATGGATGAGGCTATTGCTAAATTTCCAAAAGTTGGTGCTGGTGCGGAAGCAGCACAAAATATTAGTCGCGATATGAATAACGTGATGCTACAGGCTAATAAAACATTAAAGGAATTCAATGACGAATTTATAAGTCAGGAGCACTTGCTGTTAGGATTATTGCAAGTGAATGATGATGTAGCTAAAACTTTGAAAGCCGCAGGGTTAACTGAAAAAGGATTAATCACAGCCATTAAAGATTTAAGAAAGGGTGATTCTATCACATCACAAACACAGGAAACACAGATGAATAATCTGAACAAGTTTGCTAAGAATTTAAATGATATGGCAAGACTTGGAAAACTGGATCCTGTGATTGGCCGCGATGAAGAAATCAGGCGCACACTTCATATTCTAACTCGCAGAAGTAAGAACAATCCAATCTTAGTGGGTGAACCAGGTGTTGGTAAAACTGCCATTGTGGAGGGACTCGCTATGCGTATTATTAATGGCGATGTTCCGGACAATCTAAAATCAAAAACCATTTTTGCATTAGACATGGGGCAATTGATTGCTGGTGCAAAATATAAGGGAGAGTTTGAAGAGCGATTAAAAGGAGTTGTAAAAGAAGTTGCCGGAAGTGATGGTGAGATTATATTGTTCATTGATGAAATCCATACTTTAATTGGTGCAGGTGGTGGAGAGGGAGCAATGGATGCAGCCAATATTTTAAAACCAGCTTTGGCACGAGGCGAGTTAAGAGCCATCGGAGCAACAACCTTAAATGAGTATCAGAAATATTTTGAAAAGGATAAGGCATTAGAACGCCGTTTTCAGAAAGTGATGATCGACGAACCTAGTCAGGAAGATGCTATTTCTATTTTGCGCGGATTAAAAGATCGTTATGAGACACACCACCATGTGCGTATCAAAGACGAAGCGATTATTGCAGCTGTAGAATTATCGAGCAGATATATAACGGATCGTTTTTTACCTGATAAAGCCATCGACCTTATTGATGAAAGCGCTGCAAAATTGCGTCTTGAAATGAATTCAATGCCAGAAGAGCTTGATAAATTAGAAAGACAAATTCGACAGCTCGAAATTGAAAGAGAAGCTATTAAGCGGGAGAAAGATGAATCATTATTGAAAGATCTGAATATTGAAATCAGTAATCTTAGTGTAGAAAGAGATACGCTAAAAGCTAAATGGCGGGAAGAAAAAGAAATCGTTGAAAGGATCCAAAATACAAAAGCCAATATTGAAAAACTGAAACTGGAAGCTGAACAAGCAGAAAGGAATGGTGATTATGGTAAGGTGGCAGAAATCCGTTATGGCAAAGTAAAAGAGGAGGAATTGCTGATTGAAGAAGCTACAAAACAGTTAAATACTTTAAGTGCCCATAGTAAACGATTGATGAAGGAAGAAGTAGACGCAGAAGATATTGCCGAAAATGTAGCAAAAGCTACTGGTATCCCAGTTTCAAAAATGTTGCAAAGTGAGCGCGAAAAATTATTGCACTTAGAAAATGAATTACACAATAGGGTAGTGGGTCAGGAAGAAGCCATAACTGCAGTTGCAGATGCGATTCGTAGAAGCAGGGCTGGATTGCAAGATCCTAAAAAACCTATCGGATCCTTTATTTTCTTAGGAACAACAGGTGTTGGTAAAACTGAATTAGCAAAGGCCTTAGCTGAATACCTGTTTGATGATGAATCAATGATGACGAGGATTGACATGAGCGAATACCAAGAGAAACATACCGTTTCTAGATTGGTAGGTGCGCCTCCTGGATACGTGGGCTATGATGAGGGTGGTCAGCTTACAGAAGCTGTTCGCAGAAAGCCTTATAGTGTGGTTTTACTCGATGAAATTGAAAAGGCACATCCAGATGTATGGAATATTTTATTACAGGTTTTGGATGATGGTAGGTTAACAGATAATAAGGGAAGAGTAGTGAATTTTAAGAACACCATTATTATCATGACAAGCAATATCGGTAGTTCCATTATTCAGGAAGCATTTGAAGATATTGATGAGAATAATGTTGATACCATCATTGAAAAAACGAAAATGGATGTAATGACTTTATTACGCCAAACGGTACGTCCAGAGTTTTTGAATAGAGTTGATGAAATCATCATGTTCCAGCCTTTATTGAAAAAACAAATTCAAGGAATTGTAAAAATTCAATTGGAAGGTCTTCGCAAATTAGTATTGGATAATGGTATTCAGTTAAGTTATAGCGATTACTTGTTAGAGTTTCTTGCAGAACAAGGGTATGATCCACAATTTGGGGCAAGGCCATTAAAAAGGCTGATTCAGAAATTAATTGTGAATGATTTGAGTAAGAAAATTCTATCTGGACAAATTGATAAAACTAAAAATGTGTTGGTGGATGTGTTTGATGGGGTGGTGGTTTTTAGGAATGAGTGAATAGTAAAAAGTGAAAAGTGAAAGGTGAAAAGTGAAGAGTGAAAAAAAGTAAGTATAAAAAAATAAGGTTTCCCCTCCATCGCATGCGATGGAGGGGATGCCGATTACGCGACCGCGGAATACGGCTGGGGTGGTTGAATCTCTTGACAGCATTTTTCTTTAGAATCATGTATTTTCCCACCCCGTCTGTTCGCTCAGTCGCTCCAGCCACCCCTCCCAAGCATGCTTGGGAGGGGAAACCTTTGAACACAATCCTTAAAATATTAATTTTTAATCCTTAAACTTTATCCTTTTTTACCTTTTTCAATCTTAAAAAGGTTTCTTATTTTTAAATATGTCCACAATTCAATTCACCACTACCATCGAAAAATTTGGCTCAATGGGGGAAAAGACCGGGTGGACTTATATTCTTATTCCAGAGAATCTAGCACAGGAGCTATTCCCAAAAAATAAAAAATCATTTCGAGTAAAAGGTAAATTAGACAACTGGGCATTTAAACAATTAGCATTGATCCCAATGGGAGAAGGAGATTTTATCCTGGCCATTAATGCAGGGATAAGAAAACATATTAAAAAGCAAAATGGAGCAAAGCTTTCCGTTCAAATGTCGGTGGATACATCTGAAATTGCTATATCGGCCGACTTATTAGAATGCTTAGAAGATGATGTTGCTGCTAAGGCTTATTTCAACAAAATACCTGGTTCTCATCAGAAATACTATAGCCGATGGATTGAATCTGCTAAAACATTGGAAACCAAGGCTAAACGAATTACTCTAGCCTTAAAGGCTTTAAGCAGACAAATGGACTATGGTTCCATGATACGGGAAGAAAAGGCAGAAAGGGAAAAGTTTAAATAAAATTCATATTCAAAATACTTACTTATTAGTAAGTAACTCTTATTTTTACAAAGTGAGTGCAAGGAATACCGATACCAAGGAAGAAATCCTAAGAATTGGAAAGCAATTTATCCAGTATTATGGATATAATGCTTTTAGTTATGCTGACATAGCGCGTGAGCTGAATATTAAAAATGCCGCTGTTCACTACCACTTTAGAGGAAAAGAAGATTTGTTGATGGCATTGGTTGATAATTATATCGAAAATTATCAAGCGATAGCAAAGCAATTGAAAAATTCTAAAATGGGTGCTATCGGTAAACTCGATAAGTTTATTGAACCCTATACCAACTTATGTGAATCGGATAGCATTTGTATCATCGGCTCTATAGCTTCTGATTATAATACCCTTCCTGAATCGGTAAAAGAAAAGATTACTTACTTAATTGAACTGGTGATGGGAATGGTGGAACAGACATTGTCTGAAGGAAAAAAGAAAGGCGAATTACAGTTCAAAGAATCTGCAAGAACTCAGGCTTTACTAATTATGACAAACCTGGCAGCCGGAGTACAATTAGCAAGAATTTCGGGAAAGAAGGATTATGATTCTATTCGCAAAGCTTTGATAAGACAATTAAAAATGTAATTTTTTTAACCCTATAACTTACTTATTAGTAAGTAAATCAACAAACAACTAAAAATTAAACTATGAAAAAAGCAATCTTCTCTCTTTTGGTTATCCTTGGTTTTACCTTCAACATCGTGTTGGCTCAAGCCCCTGCAGGTTATGAAAATGGAAGTATTCTGTTAGCAAACAATTCAAAATTAGATGGCTTTGTAAAAGAGTCATTGGCTTCTAAAGGAAGCCTAAGTTTTGCATCAGCAACTGGATCAAAAAAAACATATTCAGTCTCTGAATTAAATGGATTTAGTTATAAAGCCGATAACTATATCGTCTATTCAAACGATTTTTATAAAACAATAGCTACAGGTGCTAAGGTTAGTCTTTATCAAAAACAATCTAATAATTCTGGTAAATTATTATATAATGGTTCGGATGCATTTACCGCTACCACAACTGAAGGCAATATTGGCGATTTCTATATCAAACTCAATAATAGCGACGATTTATTATTAGTGAATGGCAAGAACTTTGAAACCGTTATCTCTAAAGAATTTGCTTCATGTAACACAATCATTGCAGATATTAAGTCTAAACAATTGGATTTTGCTCAATTGAGTAAGGTTGTTGAAAAGTTCAATAATTGTAAATAGTCAACATTTTTTATTGCCCCCGAATAGGGGGCTTTTTTATGCCCATTAGCCTCTCCATTCATCCCATTTACCCCTGTAACATTCTATTGTAATGTATATTTATACAAAGTTTGTATTATGAAATCTTTTATAATGTTGGTATTGAATGTGGTTTTGATATCAGCTCAATTGAAGGCACAAACGCTTGGGTCTGTTAATAAAGCATTCGATGAATCATATGATGCTTCAGGCAAGCCCTTTGCTAAAAATCCTAATACTAATGTGGAAGGAATTGAAGTGCTCAATCAAAATTGGGGGATTGGTAATGTTAAGATGACCAGGAATAAATCCTTTGATAATGCTGAGTTGCAATTTAATATTGTAACCCAACAGCTATCTTTTAAGAAAGAAGGCACTGTATTCGCTTTTGGAGATAATGTATTATCCTTTACAATTACGTACGACTTGAATGGGAAATCGCAGTCTGTTTATTTTAAAAATAATTATCCTGCAATTGATAAGCAATCAAATTCAAGTTTCTATCAGGTAATAAATGAAGGAAAAAAAATAGATTTATTGAAATTCCTTTATAAGAAGAAAGAGGAAAGATACCAATACAATCAACCATTCAAATTAGTGTATACTGATGAAGCTGATTGGTATTACTTTAATAAGTTAAACAGCCAGATATCGGTAATTAAAAATACGCTGAAAGACATTCAAAATAAGTTACCAGATAATTGGGATGAACTTACTGTAGGATTCCAGCCAAAAAACAAGAAGCATCTCTCCGAAGAAGAAATGCTTCAATTATTTAAAATGTTAGACAAGTAATTTAGAAATCAGAATACTCGGTTGCATGCGTAAGTATAATATCTGCATGTGAAACAGTATTAAGGTACTTTGGTCTTGTTGAAATATCTTTCCACACAGGATCTGCAGAAAATGATTTCCATTTAGCATCACGCTCTGCAATGTTATTAAAGCTGGTCATGTATACCAGATTAGGCATCTTCGCACCCACTAATACTGAGCCATAAAACAAAGCGTTAAATTGTAGACGTTCAAATAATTGAATTTCCTGACCGGCATTAAACATGTCTACTTTACTTCTATACAATTTTTCTGTTGGTCCTTCGTACGATCTGAATTCATAAATTTTTTCTGCAACAGTTCCAGTTAAATTGGGTACTGCATAGCCTGGCATACCTTCAAATGCTTTAACCAGCATGGTTTCTTTTCTTAGAAATGCAATTTGAGTATAAGGGGTATTCAAATAAGCTGCCCCTTTTATTTCATGTTCTGCATCTTTCCAGATGGCTTCATCTAATTTCTCCACTTGGTCAATTGATTTCATGGGTATTAGCACATAAATACGTTTGTCGGCACTTGTATCATTTGTGATGGGTTTGAAAACACCAATTTTTTCAATTCCATTTTTATGTAGTAAAGGAACATAAGCGTTTTTGAGATACAAATCAGTGGATTGGATTTGTGCATCATCTTTTAAATGATATACGATAATCTGATAATAAATCTGTTTAGGCTTATTATTTGATGCCCATGCAATGGATGCCAAAAAGATAAACAATAAAATGGGGAGGGACTTTTTCATAAAGGATAATTCGTTGAAATGTTTATTAATTAATGAATTGTTAAATGAAGTTAGTTGAATTTAATTGTGGAAAGTCAGGCTGCGTTATTCCTTTTGCCAGACTCTACTAAATGGATGAAAATGTGATAAAAAACGAAATAAACGCTTTAACAATGCTTTAGTAAACGTTTGGTACAAAGATTGCATCTTAGAAGTATTGACAATTAAAATTAAAATAAATGCCCCACTTATACGCTAAACCAATTATGAACATGAAAACTAGAAACATCCTCTCTTTTGCCGCTATGATGGCATTTGTATTTGCAATTTTTGCTACCTCTTGTAATAGAAGTACATCTGCAGTTCAGCCTGCTGGACAACAACAATTAGCTCTTTATCTTACTGATGGACCAGGGCTTTTCGACAAAGTATTAATAGATATCAAATCTATTAAAGTATTAGTCGATACTTCAGCAGATACCCGTCGCCATGACAGTTGTGATTGGGACAGAAGAGGTTCTGATGATCACAGAAGTGATTCCAATTTTGTATGGCACGATTTAGGTATCAAGGCAGGAATTTATGATTTATTACAATTACGTAATGGAGCGGATACACTATTAGCAAATGCTAGCATTAGTAAAGGATCTATCCGTTTAATTAAAATTGAAATCGGCACTAACAATTCATTAGTGAAAGACAGTGTTACTTATCCAGTAAGTTTACCTCCAAATGCTCCAAATTATGTTTTAATAAAAACAATGGGTCATGAGTATGAAGAATACCTTCCTGGAAGAAACCGTTTATGGCTTGATTTTGACGTAGCTCGTTCAATTGTTCAGGAAAGAAATGGCCAATTCTTCTTACGCCCAGTTTTCCACTTCTTTACTAAAAGAGCTTCAGCTAGTCTAGTAGGTAAAATCACTCCACAAAAAGATGCGAAGTCAGTACTTACTATTTATAATGCTACGGATACTTCTTATGCATTGCCTACTCCAGAAGGATATTTCGCAGTGCGCGGTTTAAAAGATGGTACTTATAGTGTATTCATTAATGCTACTGCTCCATATTTAGATTCAACAATTCATAATGTAATTATTGCAGCTCCGAAAGAAACTTCAATTGGGGAGATAAAACTTAGAAAATAACAATTCCAATAAGTTCTATAAAGGGGGAAGCCACAAACTTCCCCCTTTTTTTGTGCCCGAACTTTTATATGCGAAGCATTGTTAGTACATTTCAATATGGAAAACAATAAATTCTTACTATACGGGGCCAATGGTTATACTGGAAGGCTCATTGCTGGATTAGCGGCTTCTTACGGTTTAGTGCCAGTTTTAGCTGGCAGAAAGAAAAAACCAATTGAGGCTTTAGCAAAAGAATTAGATCTGGATTATCGCGTCTTTAGTTTAAAGGATACGGTGAACCTTGAAAACGCATTACTGGAAGTGCCGCTTGTTTTGCATGCTGCTGGTCCATTCCAATTTACCTCCCGTTTGATGATTGAGGCCTGCTTAAACACAAATACACATTACCTCGATATTACAGGTGAGATCAGTGTTTTTGAACAGGCAAAAAGGTATGATGAAAAAGCCAAAGCAGCAGGATTGATGATCATGTCAGGCGTTGGATTTGATGTTGTGCCAACAGATTGCATGGCTAAATATCTAAAGGATAAATTACCAGATGCCGATCATTTAAAATTAGCATTTGCATCAATTGGTGGAATGTATTCGCATGGTACTGCGATGACTATGGCCGAGGGATTAGGGGAGGGCGGTGCAGCAAGAATCGATGGCAAAATTACCCGCCAGCCATTAGGGAAAAAAGGGATGTGGCTCGACTTTGGGGTGAAAAAGATGTTTGTGATGACGATTCCTTGGGGCGACGTTTCAACTGCTTATTTTACAACGGGGATTCCCAATATTGAAACCTACACTGCTGCTTCACCCAAAACTTTTAAGTATTTGAAATGGCAAAAATTATACAACTGGATCTTAAGAACATCATTTGCGAAGGACTATGTTAAAAAGAAAATTAAACAGAAGCCTGCTGGCCCCTCTGATGAAATGCGCGAGAAAGCAATGAGCTTGATCTGGGGTGAGGTTAGTAATGCAAATGGACAAACCGTTGCTGCCAGAATGGTTTGTCCTGAAGGGTATACTTTAACAGCCATCAGTAGTTTATTGATAGTGCAAAAAGTATTAAACAATCAATTTAAGATTGGATATCAAACTCCGGCAGCGGTTTATGGAGCGGATCTTGTAATGGAGTTGCCTAATACCACTAGAGAAGATATTATCGGATAAAACAATTTTCTTTAATCTGAATTTAAGCCTACCTTCTTTTGTATCTATTTAGGATATTCATTTTTTTACTGCAACTTTGACTCTTTACAAAAAATATAAAATAGATACATGGCGCAGAATCGGAAAGCCGCAATAGGTTTTATTTTTGTCACTTTATTAATTGATGTGACAGGATTTGGTGTGATTATTCCTGTAATGCCTAAACTGATTCAACAGTTATTAGGGACTAACGATATAAGTGTTGCTTCAGAATATGGAGGATGGCTCACATTTGCATATGCTTTTATGCAATTTATTTTTGCACCCATTCTAGGCAACTTGAGTGATAAATATGGCCGCAGACCAGTTTTACTTTTCTCATTATTCGGATTTGGTATTGACTATTTATTTCTATCAT
>SESB01001639.1_pt1 | contig 14273 bp, 10 predicted proteins | sample 3171441 | NCBI WGS metagenome assembly SESB01 (sample SAMN06051867, study PRJNA518727) | freshwater metagenome | biome: subpolar coniferous forest; feature: holomictic lake; material: water; isolation source: holomictic Lake 227, 6 m depth | place: Canada: near Kenora, Ontario | collected...
CTCTATCAATACAATTATTTATACAACTTTGTGGGATTTCTGAGGAACTCTACAGAGAAGATGAGAAATCAATGCGGCTCTGATTATGGCAAAAGCAAAACGCTGCGTATTATGTATTTAATTCTTGCCTTCGAGATACTACTTCTATTTTATCTGGCCTAAAAATTACCTTCGCGATAAATTGGTCCTCATCAAGTACCGCTCCACTTCTACCATCTGCCACAGGCGACTTCCCAGTAAGTCTTCTGGCATAACTGCCGTTACCTTCTCTCTCCCAAACTGACTCCCACTGCTCCGGCACCCCTTTATAAATAAGTCGTTCATACTGCCTGATTGCATAAAATAGGTTGTTCATTTCATCAATAGAATTTGAATCCGTAAAAATAATTACGCTATCATCCTTTTTTTAAAAGGATTTTAATATAACGTTTTTTTTTATAAAACAAACATATTACGCAATAATGCTTTTGTCGATGCTTTTTGACACACTTCAAAAAGAAATTTTGGTACCTCCTCTTTAGAAGCAAGATACAAAGGGACAATGTTATTGTTGAGGAAATTATCTTGGACTTGCGGTATTGGTTCTCCAATGAGTATCCAAAATCCGGTTGGTCTTATCCAACATCCTGGTTCGATGCCAGTAAGTTCATCACCGACAGAACCAAGCAACGAACCAATTGCTCTATCATTAAATGTATTTTCTGACATTCCAACGAACAAACAAATGCCAGTCCTAAACATATGTCTCATTAATTCGTACCATGGATGTCCTTTAGAAATCCTTCTATTAACCGAATCAAGGCTTAATATTATTTCATTACTATCATGTAGATTTAAACTAGGATGGGGTAAATAACCATGAGGATGAAATATTGTCACATCTGCAGATCCTTCTAAATAAGGAAAATCTGCTATAGTTTTAATAATAAAACCATATAACATCAAATACCATTCAAGTAAACTATCGTGATTTAAAGTAATAACTTTTTTTATACTACCTCTTTTACTTCCCATTAACAAAGCACCTATTGATAATAATAAATCATTCTTTAAAACACTGACGGATAAATCAGGCATATTTGTATAAAGACATTTTTTTAATACTTGCTTATATTTCGGCAAATCTTTATTTATTTTTGTAAATACCTCATTTGCTGATAGTTGCAATTGTTCTGGAGTGCCACTATTTAAAGATTCTGATATCTCTTCAAGACCTACATCTATTCTTATCATATTAACATAATCTTTCCATACAGGTAAACCCAAATCAACAGAAGCACCTGCACCTAAGAATAGATTGATCTCACCCATTATTAATTTTCTTGCGAGAAAAGATGAGGCGACATCCCTCTTCATATATTCACTAATATGATTAATATTTATGATCACTACTATTCCTCCGTTTCAGTATTTCTATTCATCGGGTTAATAGATACGCGTTTTAATGATCTCAAAGATATTAACAATAAAACAAAATATGGTATTACAAAAATATTTTCACATCCAACATGTACATAAATTTTAAAATTGCCAAAAGCGTCCAAACTTATTCTGGCTCTTGATTTATTTGAAAAGTAATTGTCATTTATTGCAAGCTGAGGACTTTCAACATTGCACAAAAGACTACAATATTCAATAACAAATGAATGATCTATTAGATTCTCTATAATGTTATTTTTATAAAAAAATGATTTAATTGGGGCATCGCCTTTTAATATTACTGAGCTTAATTCGTCTTCATTATGAATCGTTATTTTCATATCAACAATTTTTGATAAAATTGGATAAATATCATTATCTATCATTGAATCATTGTTTTTGCAAAGAATATCTAAATCTGTTTTATAAAACTCTAAATACCTTAAAAGATTATTTGTAATAAGATATTTAGTAACTTTTTTTGCAAGCAAAACAGAAGGATATAATAAGACTATATATGCGTCATTTTTAGCATATATTTTCAACGCATATATTTCGTATACATACGGAGGATTACCATCATTTTTTATTGAAACTTTTTGAAGCAAACCAGCTCTAACATATTTTTCACTCATTGAAATAGTAGCCATCTCAACATCAAATATGTCATTTTTAGATAATACGTATTTATCAGATAGTGTGTATTCTTTCGACAATAGTGACCAATAATCGGCAATTGAAAAGCCATGAACATCTTTAAGTAAAACAAAACTAAAATGCCTTTGGTCTAAAAGAATGTCAATATTATCTTTGCTTTTATCCATAATTAAACCCATCCTTCATTTGCAGAAGCACATGATAAAAATAACCGAACAGAATTAAATTCTAGTTCATCAAGGCATGAATCACTGTAAAGGCTTTTTTCCATTTGGTCTAAAATGTATGCTGCTGGTTTTTTTATCGCTTCATCAAAAAAACCATCTGATAAGCGATATTCAAATGTATCTTCTATCTTGTCAATAGCATCAACACGATGAATCCGAGAGTCATCATATAAAATCGATAAAATGCCTTTTGACACAAAAACATTTTTGACTAAATCAACAAGTATTAATGATGCTTTAAAGGCACTCCACAAATCAAAGTGATTTTCTTCCAGCATACAAAATATTTCTTTATTCAAAGGCATGTTAAAACATGACAAAAGCTCTATAAAACGATCAACACATTTTTTGAATCGTATATATGGCTGACCAACATTCTCTTTTGCTGCTATTATTAGTAGACTTCTTAGGACATATTGCCTTAAGTCAGCATAAACATGTGGTACCGCATTCCATGACTTCCAAATCAATGGGATATAAATCCTTAAACGTCCGTCATAAAAATAATAATAGTCTAATATATGAACAAAAATTTCAGATATGTTTCTGTTTTCTTCTCTTAATACTGGCCAAAAATCTTCCACATTCAGAATATTAAATGGAATATCACCCATTAATTCTTCATGATTAAATATTTTCCGAGTTAATGACCCATACGCATAAGATAAATTGCAATAATAAAATAGAATATTTCTTATGGAATCGATGAGAGTAACATTTTCGAGCTTGTTATTTATTTCAATATCAATAAATCTCTGATAATACTCCTTTTCTTTTACGGAAGGCTTCATTTTTTTATCGCCAAGCATAAGATAGGCCAATACCTTTCTAACCTGTCCATGCAATATCTCATGAGTTAATGTTAAAAGACTCCACTCTAGGCCAGATCCACCCGTTAATGATTGAATTGCAACTGAGACAGAAAATTCTGTCTCCCTAAAACCTAATCTATAGCTAAAAAATGTGAGTTTTGGAATTTTTGTACACTCTGTATTTTTACAGTATCTTTCAAATGTATTTACCGATAATGCTTGTTCCCATATAGAAGCATCAAAATATAAACTATTAACAGGTGGTAAAGGTTTTGCTGTCGAGAAGTACCTAAATATAATATCTTCAACAGGATATGTATAAAAAGCGTTTTCTATAGATCTTGCAATTTTAGTTAGTGCCATTATTGCGGTACCTATGCCAAGCAATGAATATCTTCTTATTAAACTTCTTCGTTCTAATATGGGAATTCCACCTGATGAGACTTGAATAGAAAAATATGATAAACTAGAATTTATCTGTATTATTTTATCTATAGCTTGGTGCTTAAGCTTTTCAACTAATGTTTGATTATTTTTTAGATCATCATATGAATAAATCATTAGTGTTTCAGGCACTTGGCCATCCATTTGATTCAGATAAACAATTTCTTTTATAAGCTCATTTACAAGATTAATAAAAATGATGAAGTTGTCAACTTCCTGAGGCATATATATCGATACCCTTGGCAAAATAAGCGAAATGTTAGCAACAAACTCATCAATCATAGCCTTTTCCACTACGGGCAAATTACCATATGGAGCTATAGCTATATTATTATCAGGTATCTCCTGATAATAAAAAAATTTATAGCTTGGATTTTCAAAAATTGAATTATTAATTACCCATGTCTCCATACACTTTGGCTCAGCTTCCGATAAGCTTAGAAATTCGTCAATGAACGCATCATCATTAATAATCAATATTATCGATGCTATACCCAAAGAGCAATAAATACTTTTCGATAATTCTTCATTGCATTTTGACAATACTCTTCCTAATACAGAAAAAGATTCATCAAAACAAAAAAATATTATTTTGTATTTTTTTCCAATCTTTTCACAATTACTCTCATGCTTAACCGGAAAAATTGGACTTATTCTGCTAATTTCATCAGTACCTGAATAATTGAGGTCTTGTTCGCGATTAATCTCGACACGATATTGAGTGAAACCATTTATTTTAGCCGCTGACAGATCACTTGAAAAAACTTTTAACCAGTATGGTTTCATTTGATTCTATTATTAGAGACTTTTAAAATTATTGAAAGCATATTTTAGCTTATACTCAAAATATGTAATAAGCGAATAAAACAAATAGTCTAAAAAGAATAACCAAAGTATAATTGACAATATTTGTTTATCTTAAACATTAAATACAGAAATCATAGCAATATTGGGTCGGCTCAAAATAAATAAGAAAGCATATGAGAATAAAATGACAACAAATTACTACATCCATAATTATTATTTGATTATTAATGTGAAAATAATATCGCTAATAAATAATTATCCAACATCCCGATATAACGAAGACAAACATTGATGCTTATGATGCTTATTATATTGACACAATCAACAATAAAAGTTACTATAGAAACAAGATTTTCTATTGCCTAAATTATAATACTGAAAGCGACCTATTCTACTCGGAATTGTAATCCTATTCACATTAAATAGCTTAATCAGTATTAAGTCTATAAAAGACCGCTCTGCAAGTTCATGTTTCATGGATTCGTTCACGAGGCAGAACCTCTGGAAATATATACATGATAGATTATATCCTTCATTGGCAAATTATCAAGAAAACCATGTATTTTATCAACAACCACCATCTCTTGAATATTGAGTTGAAAACGGCTCATCACACTGTTCTGAATCCACTCTTTAGCCATTAACTTACTCTGCCAAGGTTAAAAACTTTTCCTTCTTCTTGTTCTCATAGCTACTGTCAATCTAAAACTGCCAGTTTTTGATCAAATGCACATTGATAAAGGCATTGCCCTCCTGATAGATGTAAAAGCAGTACTTCTTCTTTGTCATGTTTCAGCTTATTATACTTTAGCAATATACGTTTTCCTTTGATTATTTTGACAAATTCCAAAACGCCTTATCGTGCATGAAGAGTTTACTGTTAATGCCGAGCAGTTTTACCGTCAACCCGTTGGATAACTTTACTTTTTCGGGGTAGAGTCTCCTGTACCACCAAAAACTTTCCACTTGCTCCTTCTCAATCCTGAAACCAAAGGTGAGTTTTCGGGGATCTGACTTTTGTAGAGCTTCTGGGAATCTACGCATCACCACCCTTTCTGCAACTGCTCCCTGACAGCAATCGGATCAAGTACGAGCGCGCAGGTTTCCCAGTCGGCATCCTCAACCTTGCTGTACTTGACGTCGAAAGGGTTGCGGGTGGCGGCTGTCCGGTCAATAAGCTGCCGAGCTTCCGTTTCGCTGTGTAATGCTATTTGTACCCACACATCTTCGAGTGTATCGGGAATTTGCCCGAAAAGTTCGTGAATTGATTCAAGCCTATCAGCAAGTACCTGGTGCACCCGATCTTCGACGGAGTCGCGGTAGCGGAGATTGGCAATCCAGACTTCGCTTCTTGCTTGACCAATTCTTTGAATACGGCCTTTGCGCTGTTCCAAACGGGTTGGATTCCAGGGAAGATCAATGTTGATGAGGGCACCAAGTCGCTGGAGGTTTAAGCCTTCTGATGCTGCATCTGTTCCAAGGAGTAATTTCAGCTCGCCAGACCGAACTCGTGCTTTCAGGGTTTCCCGATCACACCGCACAAACTTGCCTTGTCGCCAAACGCCTGAGCGAGTGCTTCCTGCATAGAGGCCGAACTCCAATTCTGCAAAATCGGCTCGTTTGGCAAGTTCATCGCCGACCCAACGAACTGTATCATAGTACTGTGAAAAAAGAATACAACCAAAATCAAGCCATGGCCTCTCTGCCTGTGGTTTCGTTCCAAGGAGGAAGCCAATCACGGCATCCAGTTTGGGCTCTTTGTTTCCTCCCTCTCGAAGCAGTTGCAGGCAGCGGTTGAGTGAAGCAATTTCTGCAGGTGAGAAATTTTTAAACTCACTCCCTCCATTTATCGCCCCTCCCTGTGTCAAGGCGTTGTCATCTGAATCGTCATCATCCTCTTCATTGGGTTCGTCAGGATCTTGCCCCAGGAGCCGCATAATGGTGCGTCGTCCAGCTTCCATGGAGCTGCCCAATCGCCTTAACAGCAAGGTTTTGAAAAAACCTGCGCCCTTGACCCGTTGCTGAAGGAGAAGGCTGAATGCCTCTGCCTCTTTGTAAGCATCAAGAAGATAGCCGCTGAGTTCAAGGACACCAAGGTCATCTTCCCCGAAGAGTCTCACGGCAATTCTTGGAAGAAAGTATTCTCCGGTTACCGGATTTATGGTGGCTTCGAGGTGAGCGCGGGTACGACGAACAATACAGCGCAGGAGCGGATTGAACTGCTCCCCGTACTCAGGCAAAATGTCGCGTTGCAACTGAACTCGACGGATTGCCGGTGACAATCGGTCGAGCACTTCGGGGCTGAATTGCCACACCTTGTCGTCAGCGTCAATGTTGCGGCGAATTCGATTGAATGCAGGACTCTCGGCACGTGAGGGCAAAGGATCCCGGACATATTGCCACCCCTCCCGGTCATTGAGTGGCACTGCGGTATCACCCACCGCAATCGAGAGGCAATGGCTTGCCCGGTACCAGGGGCTTGTAAGCGTACCACCACCAAGAACCCCGTCATTGCCTGAAGAGAGGATATTTAGCAGATCCCATGCTTCAACAGGGTGGAGCTGCACCGGTGTTGCGGTGGCAAGAAGCATGCTTTTGGTTGAGGAGCCTATTGACTGCAAAAATGCCATAAGCTTGTTTGGCACAAACCGTTCATCAATCTCTTCCGGGCCAGCATCAACCTTTGGCACGCTGTAGCGTCGCGCCCGGTGTGCTTCATCAACAATAACACAGGTATATTTTTTTGCCCGTAACTGCTGGAGAGCTTCTGGCATCCCACGTACAACCAGACCCTGCGAAACCAGACCAATCCGGCGAGGGCAGCGACCCAGCGATTTCACTCCATCAGAAGGGTATTCGAGTTCATTTTCATCAATCCAGGCGTGTCCATTCCAGCGAGCTGAGGGAAGTTGCAATAACTCCATCATCTCATCCTGCCACTGCTGCAAGAGTGGTTTTGGGGCAAGCACCAGTATCGGTCCGCCATCGGGATCGTCCAGAGCCATCAAGAGCGCAGCCATTGCGAGCTGAACCGTCTTGCCCAAACCAACCTGATCGGCAAGAACCAGTCGTGCACCTCCAAGCCGGTGACGCTGCAACGCTAACTGGGCAAAATATTTTTGATGTGGCCAGAGACCCTGTTCACGACGGTACAGAGGAGTTTCAACCGCAACCGATGCTGCTGAAAGCCTTGTGTCAGCGGTAGTTTGCCACTCCGATGGTTCAATAACCCTGCGGGAAATAATGCGCTTCAAATCCTGGGCGATAAATGGGCAACAGGCAAGATCCATTGCTCTCGGGTCATTCCAGAGCGCATCAAACTCCTCCTGCACCCATGCTACACTCTCCGGTGCGTCATCTTCCCAGAGCAGCTCGTAATTGATTTTCCATGCAGAGGCGCTTTCGTTCACGCTGCCAAGAAAAGAGATTGCCGACCCGTCAGCATAGCGGATAACGCCAGCCTTGCCATGAACAAGACCAAATGCTGAGTCGGGCAGAACACGCACCACCATTTTGCCAGCGGTCAACGCTTCATAGAGAGCCTGATACCGGGGGATGGCGACGGGAGGAGCGGCTTCAGGCAATCCGGCACACCAACTGCGGCGAAGAGCGGCCTGGGCTGCGGCTGCCGTAACCACATCCTGCGGGTCAAGGTCAGAATTACAAATAATCCTGACCGGGCCACCAACTTTTGAAATGGCTTCACCGGCAACTTCAAACAGACTTGAGCGGAAATAACCTGCGATCCGGTCATAAGAGAGCGCGCCCTCCAGCCGCTGATTGAGAAGCGCATGGTCGAGGCGAGCACGCCTGCTTGAGTATCGTGTCAGCATGGGCGGCTATGCTTCGTCGTTACGGAGCCTGCCGGAAAGCACACGGGCAGCTTGTGCATCTTTATGCCACTCCTCCATTCCTGAGCTGTTGCCAAGCCGGGCAAACCACTCAAGCAGACCGATAAACCTATCCCGCTGGTTCCAGTACCCTTGTCCAAAGGTATCACGCAGATACTGGCGTCCCGGCTCAGGATTATCATCAGCCTCGGTTGTTTCACGAACGGCAAACAGGAGATGCCTCAATGGCGATAGGGCAAAGGGGTGCGGAGCACCGGAAGCTGCCCGACCACGCCGGGGCATTTGCATCGTCTGGTTTTGAGCTGCACCCTCAAGTGAGGCAAGATGAGTTGAACCTAAATCTGACGGTGTAACCATACGGGTACCATTGGCTTTGTCGGATTGAAGCAGGGGGCGAATGTCGGTAACGCCAAAGCCCCGCGCAAGCTCTTCATACATACCCTTGCGACGTTCACCGCGTGACTCAACGTCGAGGGAACGCATGTAGTACCGCTCAACCAGCGAGAGGTCGCGCCATAATCGGTCGAGCCCCTGTGGCACCAGATAATCACACGCAATCCTGAGCGCCCGCTCGATAACCGCCTGAAAATCACTCTTTTCGTTTGCTGCACGCAGGGCAAAAAGCTCATACTCAACATCGCGCCCGTCGATATTGCCATACCGGGTAAGCACCTTGAGCGCTGCGGCATAGGCTGCAAGCTGGTAATCAGCGTCATTGAAGTTTGGTTCCCCGCCTTCGTCAAGCGCCTGCATGGAGGCAATCTGGGACTTCACTTCGTCTTCTACCAGAGGATAAACCTCGTCGAGAAATCCGGGCTCATCGCCAAGCCGTTTTCGCAAAACGAGGCAGACGGTACCCTGAACATAGCTCCCTTTTTTTATTCCGGCAGCTTCAGTTTCGGTGCTGATAGTCCAGGCGGCTGTTGCCTTGAGCCCGGCAGCCCACAGAATCATACCGAGATCGGCCCAGACGGCAGGGTTCTGATGGGTGAACATCACCATCTGCATCCCGTTGTCGGGCATGTGCTGTGCGAGATTTTTGTAAATCTCCACCATTGAACGCCGAAAATCTTCACCCTCACCCCTCACCGCCAGTTCGGCACGGGCATCTGGTGTCCATTCTGGGAACGCTCTGGCAAGTTGTTTATTATACCAGGCAAGGAAGAAGTCACCGATTTCATGATAATTTATGGCATCAGCATAGGGCGGGTCGGTAATCCAGATATCGCATTTTGCATGAAGGTCACGAGCATCTGAAATAATAATATTTGATTCTCCTGTAAATCTTTGCCGGTTCGTGGATAAAGAAATTATCCTGAATGAGATTTCTTGTAAAGATTTTGTTCCATAGTTAAAGAGAGTGTTCAACGCCTGATTTGAAAATACATTGCGAGTATTGCCGGGCCCTTTAGAATGATGTGGATTCCAACCACAAAGCTTCGAACTATTGTCAGTTATATATCCAATCGTTAGCAAGCTGTAAGCTTTGGCATTAAGCGACATGGATATTTGACCGCCAAGTTTCATTAATACTCCATGCATCAATAACTGTCGGGGCGTAAACAAATGATGCCAATGTGTCCAGCCACGTTCGCGGATAGGCTGTTCAGTGTTGTCGCCGCTGATAATCGCCTTCGACGGAATAAACCCCTCGCTTTGCCAGTCAGCAAAACGCTCATGGAGCAATTCCAGTACCTTCGCTTCGCGTGCAAGGTCAGCCGCTTCTGGTGCAGCATAGCGACGAACAAGTTTTGGCTTGCCATTATGCATAACGGTTTTTGCCCATCGGATGCAGTAGAGCCGTTCCAGGAAAACATCGCCGGGCCGAGGCACCACATCGTCATTGCTCCATCGACGCAGACCTTCAGGGCCACGCAACGCCTCCACCGACCAGGAACGGGTTGCATCAAATGGATCTAAAATGCGACTATCCACTACCGTAGCGTCCTTATTTCCTTTATAGAGTTTCAGTTCACTCTCTGAGACTGCGAGCACTTCAGGCTGCAAGTGAACAGAATCGGGCAATTTTTTCCATGTGGCAACAATGCGATATTTCTCTGCGACCAACCAGCTTGGCGCAAGTGGAATATAGTAGTCACACCCCTCCGGCTTCACTTCGACGCAGTACAGAAAAGCTTCTGCACGTTCACCTTGCTCGTTGTGCTCAATTCCCCATTCTGTAATTTGCTTGTCAGCAGCCGCAAAAACCTCTTCCTGTACACCACGAACTTCATCCTGCACTTTTTTGCCGCCACCCAGCAAATTCAGACTGGCCCAGGTGAGCAAACCAGCCACAGGATTGAGATCTGAGCCGAAAGCCTCACATCCAATGCGGGCGGCTTCAAAAGGAATAGAGCCTCCGCCACAAAAGCAGTCGCCGACACGGGGAGTATGGCCATAGCTACGCTGCCCGAGTTGTTCAATCAGTTCAGCAAGGTTACTCGCAGTGGTATCAAGATGGGCGTTGATCTCTTCCCATGCCTGTTCGGTTGGGCCATCACTATTTTCGGGGCGTTCGCAAAACCTCAGGCGTTCGGCATAAGGCAACCGATTAAACACGTTTATTTGCAGGGCATTGAAATATGCAAGAAGCGCTTTTCTTGCCCTATCGGCTTGCCCGACCGCGTCATTCATTGCGGCAGTGGCAGTCGCTATAGCCTCAATATTACTCTTTGGAAGACGTTTGAGTTCTTCTGTTACCTCGTTGAGTTTGTTGAAGAGACGTTCACGTTCTGCGAGCAGTTCATGGTAACGGTTACGCTCATCGAGCGAGGCAAGCTCAAGCAACTCTGTCAGGGTATAGCGTTCGTTTGACTTCCACCGCTGCACAGTGCCATCATCATCCATGGTGAGAATTTTGAGGAAAATCTCGCGGTCTCGCTTCGGATCGCTGGATGCAGGCATAAGCATTCCGAGAATACTTGCCCTGACAAGAATCAGCGGTTTTCGACCCCACCATTTTCCAAGACCGGTCAATGTCTGACTTGCTCCAGCTTTGCGCTCCTTATATGACTCAGCCGAAAGACGGGCAATGGGAAACTGTGTTTCAATAAATGCGGGCATACCAGAGAAGCTGTTAAAGATTGAGTGCCAACTGATCGTGATGACCGAGGAGTTCACGACGGACTCGCGGTGAACTGCCCTCGCCCTTCACAAAGGGATTGTCTGCCAGTGCAGCCCGAAGCGCCTTGCGCCAGCCAATGCCCCTCTGCAATGCCTGGGCTGTGGTGGCAACCGTCATGGTGTAGAGCCACCAGCGCTCTTCGGGCGCAAGGGCCTCCCAGTTTTGCAGGGCATTTGGAATATCTCCCGGCGGGGCCTCTTCGACCGCCCAGCAGAGAACGCACAGTTCCTTGCCGAGTGAAGGGTGAACCGGCACGGGCTTTGAGGGATTTTTTATGAACTTGCAGGAGGGGAAACCGTTTGCGCGAAGGCGGTGATTAGCCTCCTCCCAGAAGGTCGGGGCAAGCGCCAGCCAGCGTGCCCGGTCTATCAAAACGCGCAATGAGGGGTCTTTGTGTGAAACCGGTTCGGAGATGCGTACACCAAAAACATCGAGGTCTGAACCACGGTGCTCGGTAATGGCAATCAAATCGGTCTGATTGCTCCCTCTTGGCACATCAATCACAAAGCCGTGGCGGATTTCATCGGGCAAAAAACCCAAACCAACCGTTTTCCTGCTGGTTCCTGTATCTGGTTTTGCCATGATCTACTGCTTTACCTTTGTAATGTCAAGTGATTGACCGGTATTTCGCAGCCAGTCGAGCAGCGCCTGACCGGTTGAAAATCCAAGTGAACCAAGAGTCATCTTCAAACCGCCAGCGCCGACCAGTATCTGGAGACTGTCAGCAATTGATTTGAGTTTGGTTGCCTGATATCCTTCGTCAATGTCTCCGGTATATTCTATATGCTGAAGTTCATCAGCGCTTTCAGCCGACAACGAAAGAGCGTAGGCTGTAACATTTACCGCACTCTCCATTTTTTGCAAAAAGTCCCAGACTGCACCTGCATCGTCAAGACGGATTCGTTGATTATAACGAGCGGGAATGGTCCGATCAAGCGTTGGATCGGTCGTGCCCGGCTGGGGAATGGTGATACGAATTGTCTCTGAGGCGAGCGAGTAGGCCGCAGCATAGGCGTAGGCACAGACCACCCTGCAACCAGCGGGTACCCTGAAGATGTTCTCGTAGGTGGCCGCAGCAACAGAGGTTGGCGCACTGCCATCGGTGGTGTAGCGAATGGTAATGCCGTTTGCTTTGGGCAGCGCTTGCAGCTCTACCTCAAAATGGTCGCCCCGATGATGGAGCTTATATTTCAGTCGCAACTGTGCACTCCACTCCTTGACAACACCCAACCGTTCAGGCTCTTCAGGGTCAACCGCCAAAAAACGGTAACGCAGGCCAGTGGCTTCAAAGCGGGCTGGAGTGGGAACCGGTGATGATGCTGATGTCGGTTCCGAATCGCCGGTTTCATAGACGATTTGGGTGGCATGAAGCGGCTCAACTTTCAGGAAGGTGTGGCCGTCACCATCTTCTGATGCAGACAATACCCTGATCTCAACGGTGGGTTGTGGCGGGGGGAAGGGGCCGCGACGAACATGGGAACCCTCTTCGCGCCACAAACCGCGACGCAGGCAGTCGGATTTCAGCTCATCAAGTGCAGAGGTTTTGTGTAACGGCCAGTTGGTATTGACTGCAGCGGCTCTTTTGAAGTCCGCCCAGAGAACAACTTTTGTCTCTGCCGAACCAAAAAGGCGCCCCTCAGCCCTGACACGAAAACTATCCTCATCAATCTTTGCCGTGAATTTCTGTGCACCTTCAAGGGTTTTACGAATGGTCGCCTCACCGTTCTGGTTTCCAGCAAATGCAAGATCAATGCCGGTTGACCTGAGCGCAGCATTGATGGAGGGGTAGACAATCTGGTCGAAAGACTCTTTGAGGGCCGCGCTGAACTGAAGGCCAATACGGTCGCGCAAACTATCGATAGCTCTCCATTGCGGATCGTCCGAGGGAGTGCCCTCGGATTTGAGCTCATCCTGAATACTATGGAGCGCTCTTGTCTGGCGTGCGGCGTCAATCACTTTCTGGAAAGTGTCACGCGAGCCACTCAAAAAGAGCACGCGGTTCTTGTATTGCTGCTGCTCCCACCATGCCTGCCAATCGGAAGCAATGGGAAGCTGATTTGCCTGACCACCGGGCCGGGTAATCACCAGTGTTGTTCTCTCTTGCTCAAGCTGAACTTCATCAAGTGGAGGAAGTACCTTGACTATCTGGTAACAATCTCTCATTGATGCGGCAAAGTAATCCTCAAGGTGGTCACGCAGCATACGCTCGACCGTTTCTGCGTGCAGTGAGAGCGCTGTTGAGCGGAGCTTTGCTGCCAGGTTTTGCTGATTTTTGAAAAAGAGGCGTCCGTCAGCAGAGTTGTGCAGGTACCATGCGCGGATCGCCAGTTTGTCAAGCACATTTGCCTTGAAGGTTGAGAGATCGCGACCGGGCCGCTGGAGGCAGTCAATCACCTGGTATTCCCGTAACCCATGAATAGCGCCGGGAGTTGTGGAGAGTGAGGCCACCAGAATGAGACGTGCGGCATCAGATGCGTCGTTATTGCCATTGGATTTGTCTATCTGTTCCACCTCGGAGTCGCCGCCATGCGCGATATCATGGGCAATTGCCTCACTTAACGAAGGGTTTATTGTCCTGATTTCAGAGGCGATTTCATCAATATTCAAATTGATATCGTAAGGATGGATAAGCTGTAATCCCTTTGCTTTGTTAGAGTTCCACAAGTCGGAAATCACCATCTGCATAAGGCGGATAACTCCACGGGTCTGCTGGAAACCATCGTTCTCCTTGAACTTGCCAACCAACTCCCGCAGATCAGGATGAAAGGGGTATGAATCCATGACACGGGTGTAGAGCGACTCGGGTGTCGTACTCGTCAGGTTCATCTGATTTGCCGAACGGAGAGCATCCCTGTATGCAGATGCGACGTTTTCAATTTCAGATATTGAAACGTTGTTTTTAAACAGCCGTTTTCTCAGGATATGGTAGAGT
>SESB01001640.1_pt1 | contig 14272 bp, 12 predicted proteins | sample 3171441 | NCBI WGS metagenome assembly SESB01 (sample SAMN06051867, study PRJNA518727) | freshwater metagenome | biome: subpolar coniferous forest; feature: holomictic lake; material: water; isolation source: holomictic Lake 227, 6 m depth | place: Canada: near Kenora, Ontario | collected...
TGCGCATCTCCCCCGAAGAACGAAGAAATAGGTCCACATCGCTCATGCCTGGGTTATACAAATACTTTGCAAAAAGCTTCTCTGTTATTTGATCGGGCTTTATCTTTCGCTTTGCGACGTCAGCAGCAATTCTTGCCGTTGCGTCAACAATCTCGGCGCGACCTCCATAATTCACACACATATTCAATGTGAAGGCTTTGTTCTTCTTTGTTAACTCTTCAGCTTCAATGAGCTCACTCAAAACGCTTTTCCATAAACGTTTTTCCTTGCCAACCCATCGAATTCGAACACCTAAGTCATTCATTTGATCGCGTCGGCGGCGAATAACATCACGATTAAATCCCATTAAGAATTTAACTTCTTCTGGGCTTCGCTTCCAATTCTCGGTGCTAAATGCGTATGCACTTAGCTCTTTCACTCCAAATTCAATTGCTCCCTCGACCATGTCAAAGAGCGCTGCTTCACCTGCTTCATGACCAGCAGTTCTTGGAAGTCCGCGCTTCTTAGCCCATCGCCCATTTCCATCCATCACAACCGCCACGTGGTTTGGAATCGAGATGCTCATGTGCTTAATCTTTCTACCAAGGGCAGACTTCGTAAACCTCGTTCTAGGTGCCATTGTAAATATGCGGCAATTAACCCCGAGGCTTCACGTTGGTGGCGAAGTTCAGAATCAACAGCCTGGTCCCAATCACTTGATAACAATTGCTGCATCAGGGCGAGTGTTTCTACCGATGGAGTTGCTGCAGCCGATGGCTTGCACGAGTCACAAACGAGTCCTCCGCCGACAAGTGAAAAATATCGATGAGGCCCAGGTTCATCGCAAACTGAGCAATTGACCAAAGATGGTGCATAACCAGCGACCGCTAGCGAGCGCAGCAGGAATGCGTCCAAGATAAGCGATGAATCATAAGTTCCGTATGCCAAGGCTTTTAGCGCGCCTACAAGTAAGAGGTACTGCTGAAGTGCGGGCTCATGCTCATGGGCAGTAAATCTCTCGGCTGCTTCCAAAATGGCACTGGCTATCGTCCACTTTTGGTAGTCCTCCGATAAACGATCACCAAAGTGTTCAATCGAAACAGCCTGCGTGACTGTGTCCAAGGACTTACCCGTATAAAGCTGAAGGTCCACATGCGATGTTGGTTCAAGTCTTGCACCCCATCGAGATTTTGTTCTTCGAACGCCTTTTGCAACGGCTTTTATTCGCCCGTGCTCCCTTGTGAACAAGGTGATAATTCGATCGGCCTCCCCCAATTTCTGGGTACGCAAGACAATTGCTTGGTCTCGGTATGTAGCCACGGTCATAACTTAGTGCAGTAAATATAGGAAGCATCTGTATTGTTCCGTTTATGACTGCGATGCGCCCTGAAATTCAAGAACTCATCCGTAAGCGAGCTGAACTTGGGGCGCCTGGACCTGGCGATGCTCCTGTTGAGGAGTTACGGCGAAACGGTCTGCCTGATTTAGCAACAACGGGGCCGGGCGAAGAGGTCGGATCCGTTCTCGATACTTTTATTCCAGGGCCAACTGCCTACATTCCCGTACGAATTATCACACCAATAAATAAGACAAACTCCTCAGCAATGGTCTTCTTCCATGGCGGAGGTTGGGTTCTCTCAAGTGTTGATCATTACGACCCAGTTATTCGCTCACTGGCAAATAAAACTGGCTCAATTGTGATTGCACCTAATTACCAAAAGGCTCCAGAACATAAGTTCCCGATTCCTTTCGATGATTGTTATGCAACTCTTGAATGGGTCATTGCAAACGCAGAAAAATTAGGAATCGACCCGACAAAGGTCGGAGTTGCCGGCGATAGTGCTGGAGGAAATCTTGCTGCAGCAGTTGCGCTTAAAAACCGTGATGAAGGAAAAAATCAGATTGCCTACCAAGTTTTGGTTTACCCATGTTGTGATGATCAATTTGATACAGAATCTGGAAATAAGTACGCCGAAGGTTTTGGCCTAACAAAACGCGGGATGGAATGGTTTGTGGGCGAATATGTCACAAAGGCAGATCGTCACAACCCCTACGCATTTCCAATTCATGCCAAATCACTTGAAGGAGTTGCTCCGGCTCTCGTGATTACATCCGAGTATGACGTATTGAGAGATGATGGAACCAATTACGCCGTGAAGTTACGTGAGGATGGCGTTTCGGTCCAACATATTCATTACGAGGACACCCATCACGGCGCGCTTATGATTGCAGGAATCAGCGACATCACCGATGAGATGCATAATGAAATTGCAAAGACAATAAGGACGCTTACGCGATAACGCGAGAACGCAATCCGCGGTTTACCGCAGAAACAACAGCCTTCAAGGATGCTGTCGTTGTCGATGGATCTATTCCAACGCCCCAGAAAGTCTTTCCAGCTACTTCGCACTCAAGATAGGCAGCAGCCTTTGCGTCGCCACCGGCTGATAGTGCGTGTTCGTAGTAATCCAGAACGCGAACATCGAGGGCTGGAATGTAGGCATTCAAGATATTCAAGAATGCGGCAATTGGGCCATTTCCTGTTCCGGATAGTTTTTGAATTTCATTGCTATCAGAAAGTTCAATTTCAAGGCGTGTATCAGCATCCATCTCACCACTTTGAGAGAGTGACTTCAACTTGAACTGACCCCAAGGCTTGATTTTGGATGGAAGATATTCATCTTCAAAAATCTCCCATAATTGATCTGGGGAGACTTCTCCGCCATCAGCATCTGTTTTTGCCTGAACAACTTGGCTAAATTCAATTTGCAAACGACGGGGAAGATCTAGCTGATGCTCTGTCTTCATCAGATAAGCAACGCCGCCCTTTCCAGACTGTGAATTCACACGAATAACAGCTTCATATGAGCGCCCAATATCGAGTGGGTCGATTGGAAGATATGGAACAGCCCATGCTTGATCTTTAATATCAATGCCAGCTGCTTTTGCATCGCGTTCTAAGTGATCGAATCCCTTTTTGATTGCATCTTGGTGTGAACCAGAGAATGCAGTGAATACAAGATCGCCGCCATAGGGATGACGTTCTGGAACACGAAGTTGATTGCAATACTCAACGGTGCGACGGACTTCTTCGATATCAGAGAAATCAATATGTGGATCTACGCCTTGGCTAAACATGTTGAGCCCAAGAGTCACAAGGCAGACATTTCCTGTGCGCTCACCATTGCCGAAAAGAGTTCCTTCGATGCGATCTGCTCCTGCAAGATATCCAAGTTCGGCTGCAGCGACACCAGTTCCTCGGTCGTTGTGAGGGTGAAGAGAAAGAACAATCGAATTACGGTACTTAAGATTGCGATGCATCCATTCAATTGAATCGGCGTAAACATTTGGAGTCGCCATCTCCACTGTTGCAGGAAGATTCATAATGGTCTTCCACTCAGGTGTCGGACGCCAAATATCATTGACGGCGTCGCATACCTCAAGGGCGTACTCAAGTTCAGTGCCGGTGTATGACTCTGGAGAATATTCAAAGGAGACAAGCGTGCCAGGAACGGTATCTGTAAGACGAAGGCAAAGTTCGGCGCCTTCAGTTGCAATCTTCTTAATACCTTCTTTATCCAAGCCAAATACAACGCGTCGCTGCAAGGTTGAGGTGCTGTTGTATAGGTGAACAACCGCGCTCTTTGAACCCTTTATTGCCTCATATGTACGACGGATCAATGATTCGCGTGCCTGGGTTAATACTTGAATCGTTACATCGTCTGGGATTAAACCCTCGTCGATAATCTTGCGAACAAAATCAAAATCCATCTGTGACGCTGATGGGAATCCAACTTCAATCTCTTTGTAGCCCATTTGGACCAGAAGGCTGAACATTGTGAGCTTGCGGTGCGGATCCATTGGATCGATAAGAGCTTGATTGCCATCGCGAAGGTCAACAGAACACCATTTTGGAGCGGTTGTTATTTGCTTTGTGGGCCATGTGCGGTCTGTTAAGTCGACCGGAATAAATGGCGCATAGCGATGGATTGGCATCGTCGAAGGTTTTTGCTTTGGAAAATTCATTTTGCTTACCTACTGCTTTCTTTGAAGTCCTGCCCGGTTAAAGTGTTTTACCGGTATGCAAAACTCCCGCGGCGAGGGGACCGGTTATTTGGCCCCGCCACGGCAGATAAGTAGCAAACTGCGAGCGAACATGGATAAAGGGTAAGGCAGGACTACAAAATCGGCAAATACCTGTCTAATTCATAGGCAGAAACCTGTTTACGGTATTCCTCCCACTCAGATTTCTTATTTCGCAAGACATATTCAAAGACATCCTCGCCTAAGGTCTCGCGAACGAGTGTGCTGGATTCCATGGCTGCGATTGCTTCATCAAGGTTTGCAGGTAGAGCAACGCTTCCATCGGTTTCGGTTAATTCATACTTAAGCTCTACTCCCTTAAGGCCGGCAGCAAGAATTACAGCAAAAGCAAGATATGGATTACAAGCAGAATCAGGTGAACGAACTTCAATACGTGTGCTGTTCTCCTTCAAAGGCTTGTAGGCAGGAATTCGAACAAGATCGCTTCGTGAATTAGTTCCCCATGTAACTGCAGCAGGCGCTTCTCCCCCTCCGTGGATTCGCTTGTACGAATTTACCCATTGGTTTGTGATCAAAGTGAATTCACGAGCATGCTTCATGATGCCGGCAATAAATTGACGTCCAACTGGTGATAATGAATATGGCGCACCATCTTCGTGGAAAGCATTTGCTTCATCTCGAAAGAGTGAGATGTGGGTGTGCATTCCACTTCCCGGATGTTCTGTGAATGGCTTTGGCATAAAGGATGCATGGAATCCTTGTTCGAGTGCAACTTCTTTAACAACGTGACGGAATGTCATGATGTTGTCGGCTGTTGAAAGAGCATCGGCATATCGAAGATCGATCTCCTGCTGCCCCGGAGCACCTTCATGATGTGAAAACTCGACAGAGACTCCCATTGATTCCAACATCGTGATGGCATTTCGACGAAAATCATTTCCCACAGTTGCTGGCGTCTGATCAAAGTATCCGCCTTGATCGACAGGAATTGGCGCAACTCCAACTTCAGGTGCATTCTTAAATAGGAAGAATTCCATTTCAGGATGGGTGTAACAGGTGTAGCCCATTTGTGCTGCGTGGTTTAGAACGCGCTTCAAAACATTTCGTGGATCTGAAGGTGATGGGGTGCCATCTGGAAGGGTGATGTCACAAATCATTCTCGCTGCGCCTGGAAGTTGTGTACGCCATGGGAGCACCGAAAATGTTGCCGCATCTGGTTTGGCCAACATATCTGACTCGGTCAGGCGGGCATAACCTTCAATTGCAGAACCATCAAAACCGATTCCCTCGGTAAACGCGTTATCAAGTTCAGCTGGCGCGATTGCAACAGACTTCAAGAATCCGAGCACATCTGTGAACCAAAGGCGCACAAAACGAATATTGCGCTCCTCTAAGGTGCGAAGGACGAAGTCCTCTTGGCGACTAATTTCTTCACTCATGAGGCGCATCCTCCCTCACTCGTGTTACGCGTTTGTTAACGGGTTTTGAGCGTGGCCTGGCGTAACCTTTCCGCATGACCATCACATATTTCCAGGCAATTTTGACTGGCTTCGTCCAAGGCATCACAGAACTTTTCCCAGTTTCTAGCCTCGGGCACGCAGTTCTACTTCCAGCTTGGATCGGTGGATCATGGAGCAAGTTCACATCAAATGCAGAATCGCCATATCTTCCTTTTACAGTCTTCCTTCATTTCGCTAGCGCACTCGCTCTCTTCTGGGTATTTCGCAAGCGATGGATTGAACTTATTGCCGCTGGATTAGGTTCAGCGAAAAAGCGCAAGACTGAAGCAGGTCGAGTCTTCTGGCTTCTTGTGATTGCAACCCTTCCAGTCGGAATTATTGGACTTGTATTTGAGCATGACCTTCGTACCCTTTTTGCAAAGCCGCTTGCTGCCTCAATCTTTCTCACTATTAATGGGGGAATCCTTTTCGCTGCAGAGCGCCTAAGTCGCAAACGTTTAGATCCAGTAATTGGAAGCGAAAATCACGAGATAGCCGAACACATCACGCCAAAAGTTGCGATCACAGTTGGCTTTGGTGAATCTCTTGCACTCTTTGCAGGAATTAGCCGCTTTGGAGTTACAACATCCGTTGGACTGCTACGCAGACTTTCTCATTCTGTTGCTTCTGACTTTGCTTTCCTTGCCGCTCTTCCGGTGATTTTGGCCGCTGCGGTCTACAAAATTCCTGAAGCTCTCTCATCGCAATATGCATCAATGCGCCCGCAAATGTTTGTTGGAGCGGGTGTTTCTTTTGTTGCGACATATTTCTCTGTGAAATTCCTTGTTCGTTGGTTTAAGACACGCACAATGTATCCATTTGCGATCTACTGTTTTGTAATTGGAATTGCTTCAATTATTAGATTTATGTAGGCAGTAATGAGCACTAAATTCTCAGCAGAGTCACTAGCCAATATCGATGGAATCTTTGCCGATTATTTCCAGACAAACGTTGCACCAGGCATGGTTTACGGGGTTGCCGTTCGGGGTGAATTGATCCACTGGAAGGCAATCGGCGACGCTGTCATCGGTGAACGTCCAATCGATCGTAAGACTCCATTTCGTGTCGCATCCATAACAAAGAGTTTTACAGCCATGGCCCTACTCAAACTTCGTGATCGCGGCTTAATCAATCTCGATGCGCCATTTGTTACTTACATGCCAGATCTTTTTCCGCAACAAATCGAAGTATTTGAAGTAACCGTTCGACAGTTACTCACCATGAGCGCAGGTTTTCCTACCGACGACAAATGGGCAGATCGCGTTGAAGCAATCACAGATGAGCACTTTCTCTCTTTGCTCGAAGCGGGCTTCCGGTTTGATTCACGTCCCGGTACAAAATTTGAATACTCGAACCTAGGGTTTGCACTTCTTGGTCGAATCATTGCTCACGTTAGCAACATGAGCTTTATTCAATACGTGACCCAAGAAATCTTCTTTTCACTTGGGTTGCGCTCAACAACATTTGATTACAGAGATTCCGAGAATTTAGCCATGGGTTACGCGATGCTCGATGAGTGGACGGGGGAACCCCACCAATCACCAGGCGCCTTCTCTCCCATTGGTGGAGTCATCACAAATCTCGATGATTTAGTTGCTTGGACAAATTACTTGTCCTCCGCCTTTGATCCGATGTCACCAGAACTTGGCCCGCTGAAGAAATCCTCTCGACGAGAGATGCAGAATATCCATCGCGATATCCAACGAAAGCAAACTCCCGAAGCAGGCATCATGGGTTATGGCTTTGGGCTGATTGTTGAAGAAGACCACAACTTAGGAAAGATTTGCTCTCACTCTGGCGGATACCCAGGATTTGGCGCACATATGTGCTGGCAAGCATCGAGTGGAATTTCTCTCATCGCTTTGGCGAATGGGCGTTATGCCTCTCCAAGTCTGGCAACCTTCCCCGCCCTACGTTCGTTGCTTGGAGAGATGGCTCCAGTAAAGCTTGAAACAACACGGGAGCTCGAGTTCATTCGCGAAAAAATTGTGGGTCTTATAAAGAATTGGAATGAAGATACCGCCAATACATTTTTCGCAGTCAGCATGGATTTAGATTTTCCACGTAGCTATCGAAAAGAGAGAATCGATAGCGCAGTTCGCGAAGTCGGTGATATCTATTCAGAATTCACAATAGTTGGAAACCGTAACTCATCCCACTTAAAGTGGGAGCAGCGCGGTGAAATGAAAAATCTCGAGATTGAAATATGGCTTGCGCCGCTTGCTCCGCTACAAATTCAAGAGATGAGAATTAAAGCGGTAGAGCGTGAGCCCGGGCTACAGCCGCGTACTTAATTTTTCCATCGTGAACATTTAGACCTTGTTCAAAACCAGGATCATCAGCAAGTGCTTGTTCCCAACCCTTGTTTGCAAGAGCAAGTGAGTACTTGAGTGTTGCGTTCGACAGGGCTGCTGTCGATGTAGCAGGAACAGCTCCTGGCATATTTGCAACACAGTAATACAGCGAATTATGAACAGAGAATGTTGGATCGCTATGGGTTGTTGGACGCGAACCTTCAAAACATCCACCTTGGTCAATTGCAACATCCACAAGAACGCTACCTGGCTTCATTTGAGAAACTATCTTGTCGGTGACTAACTTAGGAGCTGCGGCACCTGGGATTAGTACTCCACCAATAACTAAATCTGCTTCCACACAATATTGTTCAATAGCGTAAGCAGAAGATGCAATTGTCTTTACCTGGCCGTGAAACATTTCATCGATTTCAACAAGACGCTTTAGATTAATATCCAACAACGTTACATCGGCGCGGAGGCCAATCGCCATTGCGGCTGCTGAGACTCCGACACTTCCGCCACCAAGAATTACAACCTTACCTGGAGCCACTCCTGGCACTCCCCCAAGCAAGACACCGCGTCCGCCATTTGGGCGTTGAAGAGCTGCTGCTCCAACTTGAATCGACATGCGACCTGCAACTTCTGACATTGGCGCAAGAAGTGGAAGACCGCCTTTTGCTTCTACAGTCTCGTATGCAATTGCCGTAGTGCCACTAGCAAGAAGGGCATCAGTACATTCTCGAGATGCTGCCAAATGAAGATAAGTAAAGAGAATCTGCCCACGTCGCATGCGGTGGTATTCCGATGCGATTGGTTCCTTTACTTTGATGATCATGTCGGCCTTTGCCCACACTTCATCTGCGCTATCAATGATTTGCGCGCCCGCTTTTACATACTCTTCATCTGTAATAGCCGAACCAAGACCCGCACCTTTTTCAACCAGTACAGTGTGGTTCGCTGCCAGCGCATGGACTCCAGCTGGAGTTGTACTTACGCGAAATTCATTATTTTTAACTTCTTTTGGGATTCCAACAATCATGAATCGGAGCCTACTCCTCCCGGAATAATTTCTCACAAATCTTTGGGTGCAATTCTGCCCTCATTTGAGCAAACGAGGATGGAGGCCAGCCTGCGGCAAAAGAGCGACGAAGCAATTTTGCTAGGGCATATTGAGGATCATCTTCTAAAGCTCTATCAAGACCGCGCTGGGCTAACGCGCCCTCCCCTCGCTCATAACTTGTAATTGCAAAGAGCGTTGCTACTGGAGCAACATAACCTTGTGGAGCAATTTTCATCATCCAACGCCACATTGCCCACAATGAATCGATGTTCTCTGACTCTGTAATTCCCATTGCATAGTCACGAACTTGTAAATCGTGAAGTCTAACAAGTACCAATGCAACTATTTCAATTGATTCACAGATTCCCTTTTCTGAAAATTCCAAAGCCAAGTCATTAACCGCAAGGGCAGCTTCCCTCTCGAGTGCAACTACTTCATCGCCTTCGTAATCAATCCCGCTCACTCGATCGAGAGCTCTTTCAAGAGCGGCGTTTCTTGGAGATGGTGCTATCGACTCTCGAAGTTCATTTAGATTTTCATAAGGAAGCGGGTTTCCCTCGGCAACTTGTTCGGCGGCGATTCGCGATTCTTCATGCGATGGCATTGGGTTGCCCTCCGGCGGGCAACATCCTTCATCCTCGCAAATAGTTGAACGCCACCGATCGCCTCTGACTTCTAAGCACTCACGAAGTGTTATTCCGCGCATTGCTATCGCTTCACGAATAGGAGTCAATAAGTACTCACTATCTATAACTCCGGCAGGGACGTAAGCGACCAAGAGCGCTGAATCTGCCTCCTCGCGAACTAAATGAGATGCGAGTGAATCAATCTGATCGAGGTCGACATCTTCTGGATAATCGATACGCATCGCCATCCCGATGGTCTCTTCATGAAGAGCGATAACGACAAGTGAATTTGTTGGGTGGTATCCCACCAAGAAAGGAACGGCGGCGAGTAAATCATGAGGTGATGTAAGTGTTGTCATGTGCGCAGATTTCTGCATTCTCATTCATTGCGCAGAGGCGCATCTTGAAATTGTGGAAAGGCGGGGTTGTGGTTACTTAATGAACTTTGTTGGTGCGTTTGAGACAACATATGTTGCGCTGTAACTCTGCACGATATTTCCGCCAAGAACGGGATAGATATAACTTTCAGCCGACCATGTTCCAGCCCACGAAATCGTGAGCGTTGTCTTGTACGTTCCAGCTGCGCGATATGTATGAGAAATAGTCGTATCTGGATAAGGCGCCCCTGGCTTATCTGTGGTGAAAGATGTCCCATCACCAAAATTCCACGTGAATGTAGGGCTGAGTGTGACGCCTACTGAAATTCCAAGAATCAAGGATGTTGTGGAAAATGTTGAGGTGGCATCCGTCCAAAAATACATAGGAACTTGGACAACCGCTCCCGTCTTAGGGGTGAAGAAGATATTTCGTTGTGGCAAGAGTTGAGTCAGGCGATCTGAAAGGGAGACTGCAGCGACAACCTTTGGCTTCACACTCACGGTAACTTTAGGAACGGGCTTTTTTGTTACTTTGGGGCGAGGCGTGTATTTCTTTGTTGCCACTGGCTTTGGCGTATATGGCTTTGGCGTGTATTTGCGCGTGACGCGTGGTTTTGGTTTTGGCTTTGAAGTTGCTCCTGGTTTATTTTGAACCGCCGTAATAACGATCTGATTTGTTGTGGGATCAGTTACGACCTGAACGCAGACTTTGACTTCACAAGGCGCTGCAGTTGCCACACCCGGTATGAGAACAAGCATGAAGATCAGAATCTTTTTCATGGAAGTACCGACGTTCGGTTGATAAGCCAGCGACCACCTCGATTGACGATGGTGAAATAGGCGGGAATATCAGCACCCTTCCAAATTTCAGATTTGCCAGTCTTGCGCAGAATATGCGTTGTATTTGTCATATGAATCACCACTTTTAATTCAACCTCAGATGCACTCTTATGAATAACCGTGCTTTGCTTCAACGAATAAGAACCGCCTACTAAATTGGCTTTTGTATAGATAGCTTGAAAACTTTCGCCAATTACTCGGCACTCACATCCAACGTTTGTCACTTCGCGAATGGCTACATCAGATCCTGTGTGCAATCCCAATGTAAGCGCGTCGATATATTTCACAAGGGCCGTGTTTGCTCCACGTGGAATATCTGAAAGCAATCCGGGTGGACTTTCCACGATTTTTACTGCCGGGCGTGATGTAGAGAGGGCGCCTTCGTGTTTATTTGAGCTGAGAAAAAGTGAGAAGAAGAGGGGAATGGCTAGAAGCGCGGCGCCAATCCCTACAACTCTTCGCATGGGCCGAAGAGTAAGAGAAGGCGCACCTCGCGGAGGATTGGCTCACATTTATCTGTGAATAGCGGTGTTAACTTCCACTTTCTGCAAATTTCGTGCCACTCTAGAGGGGTGACACATAGAGATGGTGACGGCTGGGTCGAATGCACCTGTGGATCCAAACATTGGGGTCTACATGGAGCAGCCGGACTTCTCCTTGTGCAAAATCGTAAAGTCTTGTTACAACACCGTGCCCCGTGGGTTCACAACGGAGATACATGGGGAATTCCAGGTGGAGCGCGCGATTCCCACGAAACAATTATTGAGGCAGCAGCGCGGGAAGCTCATGAAGAGGTCGGCATCCAGGTAGATGCATTTACTCCTTTTGCAACACACATTGTTAACCACGATTTATGGGAGTACAACACTGTCTTGGCACATGCTCACGAAGACATCACAACTCATGCAATGAATGAAGAATCGCTGCAAGTCGAATGGGTTGCTATTGATAGCGTCGGAGAGAAGAATTTGCATCCAAGCTTTGAAAAAGCGTGGCCTGAATTAAAGGCCTTGCTCTTTGAAAGTGGCATCTAGGCGCTTTAAAGATTCGCGTATAACGGATCCATCACTTGTGCGCCAAAATGGCGGCATTGAGTTCAACAAAAGTGAACCATAACGTTTTGTCACGATTCTAGAATCTAAGATTGCAACAACACCGCGGTCATCTGAACTTCTAATCAAGCGACCAGTCCCCTGAGCCAACAAAAGCGCTGCGCGGGGAAGGGATACCTGCATGAATCCACTACCTCCAGCTTCATCTGCCTCAGCCGAACGCGCAGCCATCACAGGTTCATCTGGACGCGGGAAAGGAATGCGATCTATGACAACCAAAGTGCAAGAAGGACCCGGAACATCGATTCCTTGCCAGAGTGAAATAGTTCCAAGCAGAATTGATGATGGGTCTTTAGAAAAACGATCTACGAGTGAACCAATGGAATCGCCTTTTCGTTGCACAATGATGGGAAACTTTAAATCTTCAAGAACTTTACGCAAGTGAACTTCGGCCGCATCTACTCCACGCCACGAACTAAACAAAGCAAGGGTACGACCACCGGCAGCTTCGATTAATTCACCGAGTTCGGTGAGCGCTTCCTTACTTGGCCCATCGCGTCCAGGTTCTGGAATATGGCGAGGCAAATAGAGCGCGCCTTGTTTTGCAAAATCAAAGGGTGATCCGACATCGAGCATCTGAACATTTGCTGGATCAATATCGCCTTCTTCAAGTTCTAGCGCGCTGTCATCCGCAGTTTCAAAACCGATGGATTTTGCAATTGGATCAAATGATTTTCCAACTGTCAATGTTGCTGATGTTGCAATAACAGGTGTCTTTGTTAAGAGGTTTTCGCGCAAGACATTGGATACTTCAAGTGGCGCAAGATAAAGAGTGGAGAATGTTGGTTCAAACCACATGACTTGGTGATGACCCGGCTTTAGCATCTTCGTTGCTGTCGTCAGTACTTCCTGAGTGGCGCCCTTTACTCGCGCGCGTTCTGCCATCGAATCAACTTCAATAACATCACTATCTGCCTGAATTAGAGCAATAACTGCCGCGGCGCTTTCCTTCACTTTACGAATTGGTGATTCAAGAATTGAAGGCACCTCTGGCATGCGGCCTGCTTTTGTTGGATCTGCACGCAACATCTCAGCATAATCTTGGAGTGCCTCATAAAAATTATCGGCCGCCTTTTCAAAGGCAATGGATGCTTTTCCTGGCATATGCTTTTTAGCCATCTTTGCAGCGCGCTCGACGCGGCCCGCCGTTAATTCTTCAGTCACCGCTTGGGTTGTGCGATCCATAAATTCATGTGCTTCATCGAGAATGACTGCGTCGCGGTCTGGCAAGATCGGATGAGAATCAACTATCTCGATTGCAAGAAGTGTGTGATTTGTGACGACTACATCAGCCTTTGCTGCCTTTGCTTTTGCATTTACTGCAAAGCATTGCGTTCCAAAGGGGCAATCATCGGCTCCCATGCACTCACGACCCGAGACTGAATTTGCGAGCCATACTCGACGGTCTACATCTGGTGCGTCATCGCGGTCCCCCGTTGCTCCTGGAGATTGCACCCATGCTTTTAGCCGCTTTGCATCTTTCTCCAGTGCGCCGATTTCCATTAACGGCTCTAAATCAGGATCGCCTTCGCTTCCATTCATCTTCTGCAAGCAAACGTAGTTTCCAACGCCTTTATATATTGCAAATGTTAAATCGCGACCAAGTTCCTTATCCAAGGCGGGCTTGATCTTTGGAAGATCGCGCTCCACAAGCTGCCTTTGCAAAGCGATTGTCGCTGTCGCTACCAAAACCTTCTTGCCGTACACGAGAGCGGGAACTAGATAAGCCAGAGATTTACCAGTTCCAGTTCCTGCCTGCACTAATAGATGGTTCTTATTTTGCAGCGCATTTCCAACGGCTTCAGCCATCTCAATCTGGCCTTCACGAGCCTCTCCACCGATTGCGTCAACTGCGGCGTCGAGCGCTCTTCTTACACGCTCGTTGAAATCGTTGCTCACAGCGACAGCCTACCTGCCCTCTCTGAAGTTGCTTTAATAGCCCAGTGAAGAAGCGAACGTTCCTTGTAATCCCAACGCTCTTTCTCGCTCTTCTCTCCCCAGCACAAGCTTCCCAAACTCTCACTCTCTCCTTTGGTGGAGATGTAAATGGTGAATATCCAATTTCTAAAACTCTAAGCCGTGGTGGTAATCCGCTCGGTGATGCATCTGCCATTTTCAAGAAGAGCGATATTTCTGCTGTTAATCTCGAGACGGTTGTATCAACTCTTGGAAAGCCCGTCGAGAAGGAGTACACATTTGAAGCGCCATATTCGCTCTTGCCGGCGCTGAAAAAAGGTGGCGTGAGTGTTGTAAATGTTGCAAATAACCATTCGTATGATTTTGGGACAGCAGCATTCTTGGACACCTTGCAAAATATTTCAGAGGCAAAGCTAATCTCGATCGGCGGAGGCGCTGATTACACAACTGCATGGGCGCCTCGAATTTTCACTATTCGCGGAGTAAAAGTTGCATATATTGGAGTCGGCAAAGTTAATGGA
>SESB01001642.1_pt1 | contig 14250 bp, 16 predicted proteins | sample 3171441 | NCBI WGS metagenome assembly SESB01 (sample SAMN06051867, study PRJNA518727) | freshwater metagenome | biome: subpolar coniferous forest; feature: holomictic lake; material: water; isolation source: holomictic Lake 227, 6 m depth | place: Canada: near Kenora, Ontario | collected...
TTTTGATTTTGATGGCCTCACCGGTTCGAGGATTGCGGCCTTTTCGGGCTTTGCGTACGGTTTTCAAAAATGTTCCAAAACCTACCAGCGTTACCTTACCATCTTTTTTGTCCTTAAGCGCCTTGCCGATCCCATCAATGAAGGAATTAAGCGCTGCGCCAGCGGCTACCTTGGTAATTCCTGCGTCCTGAGCCATCATGTCAACCAAATCTGATTTTGTCATAGCTTCCTGATCCCCCATTTTAGATTGTTTGTAGTTCCTGAACCAGATTATTTGTAATGTTTACAAAACACTGCAAGTGATGTCAACAGAAAATCATTGTTTATCAACAGTTAATGACTTCATAACATTCAAAAAGATCGTTATTTCAATAAAAATTCTCTAATTCAGGGGCATCGCTTTAAAATAAGGCATTCACAAATTCTTCGGGATTGAACAACTGAAGGTCCTCAATGTTTTCTCCGATCCCGATATATTTCAATGGAAGTTTCAGATCATGACAGATACTGACCACGATTCCGCCTTTTGCGGTTCCGTCCAGCTTGGTCAGCGCCAGCGCAGTCACCCCAATGGATTCATGAAACAATCGTGCTTGTGAAATTGCATTCTGCCCGGTTGTTGCATCCAGGATCAGAAGTGTTTCATGTGGTGCATTCGGGATTTTTTTGGAAACTGATCTTCTGATTTTTTTCAGTTCCTCCATCAGGTTGACGCGTGTATGCAGCCTTCCTGCTGTATCAACGATAACCACATCCATATCTCGCGCTATCGCAGCTTCAACGCCATCAAAGGCGACAGCCGCAGGGTCAGCATTGGGTTTATGCCTGACGATTTCAGCGCCGGATCGCTGCGCCCATATAGTCAATTGTTCAACAGCCGCGGCCCTGAAAGTATCCGCAGCAGCAATCAATACTTTTTTCCCGTCATTAGCGAACTGCGCCGCCAGTTTTCCTATGGTAGTGGTTTTTCCAACGCCGTTGACCCCAACAACCATGATGACAAGGGGCCTGGAAACCGTATCCAGAACAGCGATCTGAACATTCAATAATTCCAGGATTTCCTGCTTGAGTGCTTTTTTGAATCCGTCTGAATCCAGTTTCTCAGATGAAAACTTTACTGATATGCGCTGAAGCAAATCTGTTGTAGTTTTGACCCCGATATCTGCGGTAATCAGAATCTCCTCCAATTCTTCCAGCAGTTCATCATCTATCTGACGCTTTCCGACAAAAAGTTTGTCAATGTCCGTGGTAAGAACCTGCCGGGTTTTCGAAAGACCATCCTTGAGTTTCTGAAATAGACTGCGAGGGGGCAGTGCGGCAGTTGGCGGCTGAGCGGTTTTATCCTTCTCCGACGAAATAGAATCTTCAGTATTCTTCTTTTTCTTGAACCAGTTTGATGCCATTGAAAATCCTCATATAGGGGTCAGCATGTAGGGGCGCGTATAGGGTCAGTGTAAGGGGTCAGTGTAAGATTTGGCTGAGAAACAGTTTGGTCCGGTCATTTTGAGGATTTTCAAAAAATGCATCCGGAGTGTTGGATTCCACAATCTGGCCAAAATCCATGAATAGTACCCGATGCGCTACACTTTTGGCAAAACCCATTTCATGGGACACCACTATCATGGTCATTCCTTCCTGAGCCAGGCTGATCATAACATCCAGAACTTCCTTGACCATTTCTGGGTCCAGGGCGGAGGTAGGTTCATCAAACAGCATGACATTGGGTTTCATGCAAAGACTTCTGGCAATGGCCACGCGCTGCTGCTGGCCTCCGGAAAGCTGTCCCGGAAATTTTCTGGCCTGTTCTGCGATATGGACTTTTTCCAGATAATACATGGCCGTCTTTTCTGCTTCAATTCTGGATTCTTTTCGCACCCATATAGGCCCCAATGTCAGGTTTTCCAGAATGGTCAGGTGAGGAAACAAATTGAAATGCTGAAATACCATACCCACTTCAGTCCGTATCTTTTCGATGTTTTTAATATTGCTGGTCAGTTCAGTGCCATCAACAATAATTTTTCCTCGCTGATGCTCTTCCAGTCGATTTACGCAGCGAATCAGCGTAGATTTGCCTGAACCTGACGGACCGCAGATTACGATCCGCTCTCCCTTTCGTATGGTCAGATTGATGCCGCGAAGGACATGAAAGTCGCCATACCATTTGTGCATCTCAATGATTTCTATTATGTTTCCGGATTCAGGGCGATCCGTAGAGGTTGCGGGAGTAGTATTCATGAATGCTCCGTATTTAACAAAAATAAATCCTGGTTCTGTCGGCTATCAGCGTCCGCCGCATGCGAGTTAACGGAAACTTTTACAGTGATGTCCCCAACTCTTTTTCCAGCTTTCTGCTGTAATTGGACATGGTGTAACAGCATACAAAATAAATGCAGGCCAGGAAAAAAAAAGCTTCCGTGGAAAATCCCATCCAGCTCGGATTGGCCAACGTCGTCTGAGTCGTTTTTAGAATATCATACAGGCCGATGATCACCACAAGTGATGTGTCCTTGAACGCGGAAATCAGGATGCTGACGGACGGAGGAATAACGATTTTAAGGGCTTGTGGAAGAATAATCAATCGCATGGTCTGGACGTAGTTTAGCCCCAGGGATTCCGCAGCCTCATACTGACCTCTGGCGATTCCCTGAAGGCCGCCGCGAACCACCTCGGCGATGTAGGCCGCCGTAAATATGATAATGGCGACCTGAGCCCGTAAAATCTTGTTGATGGTGATGCCTTCAGGTAAAAACAGCGGAAAAATAACAGCGGACATAAAGAGCAAGCTGACCAAGGGAACGCCCCGGATCATTTCGATATAAATAATACTGAGGGTTTTTATTGCGGGCATTTTGGATCTTCTGCCCAGGGCCAGCAACACTCCCAGCGGATAGGCGGCGGTCAGTCCGAAAACAGCCAGAAGAAAGGTCAGAGGCAGCCCGCCCCACTGCGTACTCTCAACCGGAACAAGTCCCAGCACTCCTCCCTTCATCAGAATGGCCATACTGGAAAGACCTGCGATCCAGGCATAAAGAAGAAACGGTTTCCAGAACTTGCGATTGCGGCTGATCAGCAGCAGACTGATCAGCAGAATCATGGCCAAAAGGGGTCGCCACTGCATCTCATGAGGGAAAAACCCGAACAGGATAAAGCGATAATTTGCAGAAACGACAGACCAGCAAGCACCATTTACAGATCGACATTCCGCGGAAGGGGCCGTCCACAAGCTGTCGATAAAAATCCACTGTATCAGCGGCGGAAGGATTTTCCACAGGAAAAAAAGCGTAAGAATGGTCAGCACCGAATTAAATACGCCGTTAAACAGATTCGATTTGATCCATCCGATAACCCCAATGCTGGTTAAAGGGGGTTTGATGTCGTCTATCGGGATATTCGAAGATTTGGGTGAATGCCGCATGGTGAAAATCTTTATATAAAAAGAGTAGGGAGTTCGAATTCAGCATCAGGATATTCGAATATTTTAAAACAAATGACCTGCCTGATTTGAGGGATTGTTGTCAGTAAAAAAATCATCTTTCGATCAGTGCGATTTTTTTATTGTACCAGTTCATAAATGCCGATGTAACAAGGCTGAAAATAAGATAAACCGCCATGATCAGGGCAACGCCCTCAATGGCCTGTCCGGTTTGATTAATGGTGGTGTTGGCAACCGAAACAAAATCCGGAAATCCAATGGCGACTGCCAGAGAGCTGTTTTTGGTGAGATTAAGCATCTGGCTGGTCAAAGGCGGAACGATGATACGAAGCGACTGGGGAAGGATGACAAGATTCAGGGTTTGCCAGGGTTTTAGTCCCAGTGACATGGCTGCCTCGGTTTGACCCTTGCTGACCGCCTGAATTCCGGCCCGGACGATTTCCGCAACGAAAGCAGCGGTATAAAGCACCAGTCCAAGAAGAAGCGCGGTAAACTCCGGGCTGACATTTACTCCACCTGTAAAATTGAAACCGGAAAGCCGTGGCATGTCCATGGCCGTCGGGGCCCCGAAAACCAGCCAGATAATCAGGGGAAATCCCAGTAAAATAGCGGATCCCGTACTGAACACAGGAAAAGCCAGACCGGTCCGATCCTGCCTTTTTCTTGCCCATTTGCGAAGAAAAAATACACCCACGCACCCAGCCATAAAAGCAGCGGCGATATAACTGAATGCCGGGTGTGGCTCTGGTATGCCAAAGGCCAGTCCCCTGTTACAGAGAAACATGCCTGGAAGCGGTTCCAGAGCATTCCTGGGAGAGGGGAGCGAGTCATAAAAAACAGCATACCAGAAGATCAGTTGAAGCAGAATGGGGATGTCCTGGAAGAATTCAATGTATGCAGCGGCCAGTCGCGAAACCAGCCAATTTGATGACAGCCTGGCAACGCCCACGAATGTTCCCAGCAGGGTCGTCAGGACAATTCCCACAAAAGCGACTTTAATAGTATTAAGGATGCCAACGAGCAGGGCTCTGGCATAATTGTTGGCCGCTGAATAGTGGATTAGCGACTCTCCAATCTCAAACGAAGCTTCTCTTTCCAGAAAATGAAAACCGGTTGCAATGGACTGCCGGTGCAGGTTTGTCACGGTATTGGAAAAAAGATAATAGCCGATGATTCCGACCACAACAAGAGTTGCCAATTGATACACAATGGCTCTCTTGGCGGGATCATGCCAAAAAGGGATAGAATTCCCAGATTCTTTTGTTGATGTCAAGGAGTTGTCCGAGCGGTCAAAAAAGCGTTCAGTAGTCAAAAAATTTCATGGAGTCTTGGCCGTCCTGCGATCAGTAAGCAGGTACCTGCGCTTCCAGTATCTTTTTCCGGAAAAAACTCTGAACAATATTTATGATTCTGTATGTGCAGATATGTTGATCTGCACATACAGATGACGGTAAGGTTTTATCGCCTATTTGAACGGTGGTGAATACATCAACCCACCGTTAATCCAAAGAGCATTCAAACCGCGTTCAAGAGCCAATGGTGTTTTGGAGCCAACATTGCGTTCAAACACCTCTGCATAATTGCCAACCTGTTTGACGATATTATAGGCGAAATTTTCTTCCAGACCTAGGGCCTTTCCATTTCCAGGAACAACTCCTAAAAACCGCTGGATAGAAGGATTTGCGCTTTTAAGCATTTCATCCACATTTTTTGAGGTAATGCCCAATTCTTCGGCTTCAATCATGGCCAGAACCGCGTAATTTACAACGTCCTTCCACTGGTTGTCTCCATGACGAACAGCAGGAGCCAGGGGCTCCTTGGAAATGATTTCCGGTAAAATGATATAATCCGCCGGATTTGGCGCTACTGATCTGGCGCCAGCCAGTTGTGAAGCATCGGATGTAAGACAGTCGCAACGACCGGCAAAGAAAGCCTTATTCAGTTCGGCGTTGTTTTCAATGACAACGGGTTTCATTTTCATGTTTTTGGATCGGAAATAATCTGCGACATTTTGTTCGGTTGTTGTTCCGGGAAGAACGCAGACTGTTGCACCATCAAGCTCTTTGGCGCTTTTGATGTTCATCTTTTTAGGGACCAGAAAGCCCTGTCCGTCATAATAATTGACCTGAGCGAAATCAAGTCCCAGGGATGTGTCGCGGCTTAGTGTCATGGTAGCATTGCGGCATAGAACATCCACTTCACCGGATTGAAGCGCGGTAAAGCGCTGAACAGCGGTAAGAGGAACAAACTTGATTTTTTTGATATCTCCCAGTACTGCCGCTGCGACTGCTCGTCCGGTATCCACGTCCAGCCCCTTCCATTCCCCTTTTTCATCGGGAATTCCAAATCCGGCCAACTGGCCGTTGACGCCAACCTGGACAAAACCCTTCGCTTTGACATCATCCAGCGTACCAGCACTTACAACGCCTGCGCCAAGAAACATGACAGCGACGGATACCCATACCCAGAATTTTTGTAATCTCATTTTGTTCTCCTTTTGATATTGTGAATATGAATCTTCTTCAGTAACTTGAAGCACCCAAATCAGTCAATTTGATACCATATATGCTTTGGTAATGGCAAGAGAAAAGGAGGAATCGCCTTGGATGGTGAGTTAAACATGATTCTACCGGATTTTGTGGTTAGCATCTGGGAGCCCAAAACCGCGCCGGATAGGCTGAAAGCTGACAGAATACTATATAGATTTGTTGTGGCGGAGCAAGTTCGAGATGGGAGAAGCAGCCCGGAAAATACATAAGGAGAGTAAATTTAAAAAATGGTACATAACATTATCGTTATCAACAGGTTAGGGATTCACGTTTAGACATTAATATCTTCTGTTATCATTCCGCTTGGCACGGTAAATATGCCTTTCCAATTGGTCCAATTCCCTCTCAAGACGATCTCTCTCGTGGTGAGAGAGTCTTCCGTCCGCTTTCATCCGCGCCTCATCATCGCGTATACTGTTCAGTTGATTCCTCAGACTATGGGCTTCTTCTCTTGTCAGAGAGCCAGAATGAACCCCTCTATCAATCCGATCATGCGCAACCATGACCCTTTGGTGTATCCCTTGGCCTTCGGCATAACAAAATGTTGTGAAACCTAAAACAAGAAAAGCAAACAACACGATTAATCGTTTATTTTTCATTGGATATCCTTTTGATAACAAATCGTCAAAGAACCCATCTTCATTACAGATATCCCGTTGTTTCCCACACTTTGAGGACACATGAAACATTGGGAAACAGCGGAATGCACGGATTGCATCTGTTCGAAGGACTATTATGGTGCCGAAGGCCGGATTTGAACCGGCACGCGTGTAACGCGCTACCCCCTCAAGATAGTGTGTCTACCAATTCCACCACTTCGGCATGGAATAAGACTGTTTCAGCGAGGATAAAAAATATCCGGAGCTGAAACAGCCTTGAGGCAATCATTTTTTTGGAGCGCTTTCCGGTTGCTGCTGAGAAGGCGCTGCTGTTTTGGGCATGTTCTGCGCTTCGTCCGGTTTGCTTTCCGAAGTTGCAGGAGCGGACACCGGAGCCTGCGTGTTGGTCATGATGGATTTACCAGTTTGGTTACTGGACATGTATGCTAATGCGAGCGATGTAACCATGAAAACGACTGCGGCTACAGTTGTCGCTTTGCTTAAAAACGTTGAAGCGCCTGTGCTTCCAAAAAGGGACTGGCTGGATCCGCCACCAAAAGCCGCGCCCATATCACCACCCTTGCCGGTCTGAAGCAGAACGATCATGATGAGCGCAATACATACAATAACATGAATAAAAATCAATAAAACGGACATGAGCTACCGTATTTTTTGGGTTAATTATGAAAATTGATGATACTGTTGAATACTTTCGCTGTAAGACTGGCGCCACCGACCAGAGCACCGTCAACATCCGGCATATTCATGATTTCCTTAACATTATCAGGTTTAACGCTGCCACCATACAAAATTTTTACTGTTTTGGCAAGCAGATTATCGAAACGTTTTTCAACCAGCGATCTCAGAAATGCATGAACTTCCTGAACCTGATCTGTGGTTGCGGTTTTGCCCGTGCCAATCGCCCACACAGGCTCATATGCAATGACGATAATACCGGTTAGCGCTTCAGACGAAAGACCTTCTAAACCCTTTGTGACCTGTTTGTCAAGAACAGAAAACGTTTCCTTGGCTTCCCGCTGTGTTTCGGTTTCTCCCACGCAAAAAACAGGAATCAGTTTATGCTCAAGCGCCGCCCGGATTTTGGCATTTACCAATTCATCGGTATCTCCAAAATACTGCCGTCGTTCGGAATGTCCAATGATTGCATATTGGCAGCCTATATCTGAAAGCATTAACGGCGATATTTCACCGGTATAAGCGCCTTCGTTTTTCCAGAAAAGGTTCTGCGCACCCAGAGCAACGGATGTACCTTTGACAACTTCGGCAACCGATGCCAGCGCTGTAAACGGAGGGGCGATCATCACATCAACATTCACTGCAGAAGTAAACAGAACCAGCTCCCTGGCGGTTTCAACAGCCTCGCGCACGGTTTTGTACATTTTCCAGTTGCCTGCAATAAGAGGCTTGCGAAGAGTCGGATTCATCAGAGTTGAGCTCCTATCATGGCGGCAAGGTCAACCATTCGAGTGGAATATCCGGTTTCATTGTCGTACCAGGACATGACTTTGACCATGTCTTGAACGACAAATGTCGAGATTGCGTCCACTATGGATGAATATGCCGATCCATTGAAATCGGAGGATACCAGCGGAAGATCGCAATAAGACAGAATTCCGGAAAGAGATCCCTGGGCAGCTTCTTTAAGCGCCCCATTGACATCTGCTACAGTAACGCCGGATTTTTCGATGGTTGCGACAAAATCCACGATGGAGACGTTGGGGGTCGGAACCCGAATGGCAAGACCATTCAATTTGCCGGCCAATTCCGGAAGCACCAGAGAAACGGCCTTGGCGGCGCCTGTAGTGGTGGGAATCATGGACAGAGCTGCGGCTCTGGCTCTTCGCAGATCTTTGTGAGGGAAATCAAGCAGACGCTGATCACCGGTATAAGAATGGATGGTTGTCATCAAGCCGCAGCGGATGCCAAAGCTTTCCAGCAGCACTTTGGCTACTGGAGCCAAGCAGTTGGTTGTACAGGAAGCATTTGAGATAATATGGTGTTTACGTGGATCGTAACTGTTGCCGTTAACACCAAGAACAATGGTGATGTCCGGATTTTTCGCAGGGGCGGAAATTATAACTTTTTTCGCTCCGGCTGCAAGGTGTTTGGACGTACTTTCCTTGTCCGTAAAAAGTCCTGTGCATTCTGCTACAATATCAACACCCAGGTCCTTCCATTCCAGTTTGGCAGGATCTTTGATACTGGTGACAGCAACTGTCTTTCCACCGACTTCAATAGCTCCGTCTTTGCCGGTAACCGCCACTGGCAGCTTGCCATGAACCGAGTCATAAGCCAGAAGATGCGCCATGGTTGCGGCATCGGTAAGATCATTGATGGCCACAACTTCAACATCGGAACGGTTCATCGCCGCTCTGAAAACCAGTCTTCCAATTCGTCCAAAACCATTTATCCCTATCTTGATGCTCATAAAAAACCCTCCTTCAAAAGATTATCAGAATATAAATTTTCATTAAGCAACCAAACATTGGCCGTTGACCAGCCGACATAAGAGCTAACCGTTAACGTTGTATTTTTACGATGATTCCCCCCGCTTGTTTCCTTTCAATATGCTGCTTGCCAGTGAAATACTCTTTTTTCCCGAGGCTTCAAGGGTAACCGCCAGTTTGCTGAGTTCAGTGTCTTTTCGGAGGTGAAGCGCCTTGATCAACACAGGCAAATTAACACCGGAAAGCACTTCGATACGTCCTTCTTCCAGAAAGGAATAGCTGATATTGGATGGTGTTCCACCAAACATATCCGTAAGAATCAGAACGCCGACTTTCTGGTCCACTTTTTTAATACCGGCGGCAATTTTTGCGCGAAGTTTTTCAGCCTCTTCGTTTAAATCAATGGAAATGGACTCCAGTTGTTCCGGTCGGCTGCCAAGGATGAATACTGCAGCTTCGATTAAGGCATCGCCAAGGCGGCAATGGGTTACAATAACAATCCCTATCATGCACACTCCTGTCTAAAGGCCATAATGGACCCGATAAACCGGTAACTTTTGGGGTTATCCAAGGGGTCCAGTGGACGGATGATGGATAAATGTTCCGCTAAAAGAAGATGCAGAACCTATGATATTATTAAACTTTCCATTTATGTCAGTGAAATATCCCTGTGATGAATCTCAATGTGTTTCGACGGATACTGAGTTACCAGATGTTCGCCGATGGCTTCGGCTACGGCCACGGATCGGTGTCTTCCTCCCGTACATCCCACCGCCAGGGTCAGGTATGCCTTGCCTTCATTTTCATACAAGGGGATAAGATATATCAGCAGATCAAGATACCGTCTCATAAATTCCTGACATTCAACATTGTCCAGGATATATGATTTAACGCTGTGTGAAGTTCCATCCAGAGGTTTCAACTCCGGCACGAAAAAAGGGTTGGAAATAAATCGCACATCCATGACCAGATCTGCGTCCCTGGGTATGCCAAATTTAAAGCCAAAAGACAAAACCGTAATATGGATGGAAGACAACACCCCGCTTTTCCTGGCAATGTTCTGAATCATGGATTTGAGTTCATGAACATTGCAATAAGAGGTGTTGATAATCAGATCCGCAGCGGTTCGCAGATCCTTCAATTGTTCTTTCTCCATTCTGATGCTATCTGTAAGGTTTTTTTCGCGTGAAAGCGGGTGGTGCCTCCTTGTCTGGCTGTATCGATGAATCAGAATGTCTTCATCGGCCTCAAGAAAAAGAATCTTGAACACATAGCCCTGGAATCTCAGGGATTCCAATATTTCAGCATGACTGACCAGAAAGCCTTTTTCGCGAACATCCATGACAAAGGCCAAGCCGGCCATCTTGAAATCACGTTCGATGGGAAGTTCCAGAAATTTTGGCAGGAGGGCGACCGGCATGTTGTCAACACAGTAGTATCCTGCGTCTTCGAGAGCTGCGATGGCAGTGCTTTTTCCAGAGCCTGAATACCCGGTGATGATGATAATATTATACGTTTTCACAAGTGGCTTTTTTAGAAATCTTCATCTTCCGCCTGAATAATGGAAACAATGTCGTCAGCGGTTTGCGCCCGAAGAAGTTTTTCTTTGAATAGTTCATTTTTTAGCATTCTGGCAATTCTTGCCAGCGCTTTCAGATGGAGACCCGGTGAATTTTCAGGCGTTATCAGCATGAAAAATAAATGGGCTGGCCGACCATCCAGCGTATCATAGTCAACGCCTTTTCTGCTTAATCCAAAACCCATTACCAGGCCGTCTATGGATTTGAGTTTCCCATGAGGAATACCAATCCCCATTCCGATGCCAGTGCTTCCCAAACGTTCTCGCTCCATCAGAACATGAACCAGCTCCGGGCAGCCCATGCCGATAATCCGGGCAACCGGAGCGGCCAGCTCTTCAATAAGCCCCTTTTTATCACGGGAGCTTAAATTGGTGAGAATTGCATCTCGATGTAATACTTCTAAAATTTTCATGGTCCAGTGGATTCCGTGAAAAACGGCCGGTTGGGATTGAAAAACCGCTATAGACAGACAACCGGCCGAAACTGGATTAATTGCTGGGCTGGATTAACCCGTAGTCCCCATCCTTGCGCCGATACAGGACATTAACACGTTCAGACCTGGCATTTGTGAATACAAAAAAATGATCTTCCAGAAGATCCATCTGCATAATGGCTTCTTCTATGTCCATGGGTTTATACTCGATATTTTCCACTATCACCTGGCCACGTTCTTCGGCATCAACAGGGAGCATATTCTCATCGTCAGATGGTTTCACCCTGGCCTTGGCAGTTCTTCTTTCCCGGGTCTTATCCTTATTCTTTTTGATCTGTTTTTCAAGTTTGTCCAGGACCATGTCAATGGCGGAATACATGTCAACAGTTTCTTCCTTGCCATAAATATTGAGTCTGTCGCCAACAATATTGATTTCCGCAATGTGTCTGAATTTTTCAACAGACAACACAACGTTGGCTTCAGCAGGATTGTCCAGAAACTTGTCAAATCGATCCAGTTTATGGCTGACATATTGTGACAAGTTGTCTGATGGATCGATATTCTTAAAAGTTACAGATGTTTGCATGAAAAAATCTCCTTTTCCTGTTCTCTATTCGACGAAGGCTGGATCAAAATTGCTTGCGCCTGCTGGAAGGCAAAACTTTCAGCATTTCCCTATATTTGGCCACTGTCCTTCGCGCTACTTTGATATTGGCGGTTTCTAACATGTCCGAAAGCTGCTGATCGCTGTACGGTTTTTTATGGTCTTCATCGTCAATGATGTGCTTGATCTGATTCAGCACACTGGCAGAGGCGATCGCTTCACCGTGCATTCGGTTAATAGAACTGTTAAAGAAAAATTTCAACTCAAAAATACCCTGTGGGGTGTGTGCATATTTATTGGTGGTAACCCGGCTGATGGTAGATTCATGCATGCCGATATCCTCAGCGATGTCCCTGAGTACCATGGGTTTGAGATGTGATATTCCTTTCTCGAAAAATTCCTGCTGATACCGCAAAATGCTTTCCATGACCTTATAAATCGTCTTCTGACGTTGATGAATGCTGCGAATGAGCCAGGTGGCTGATCGCATTTTTTCCTGAACATAATCACGGGTCTGATCAGATACGTCTTTTTTCTGCCTTATGGCATCCTTATAAAACGAATTCACCTTGAGTTTTGGCATTCCATCATCGTTAAGCACAACCACGAAATTATCATCATCCTTGTAAACATAAATGTCCGGAGTGATGTATTGGGGGGACTCGGAGCTGAACAAACGTCCAGGTCTGGGCTCCAGACCCTTGATAATGTCAACGGCCGAGACGATGTCTTCAATTGAGAGTTTCAGCGCCTTGCTGATGGCTTTATAGTTTTTTCGTTCCAGATGGTGAAGATGGTTTGAAATAATCTCGATAACCGAGGTGCCTTCCAGATTGAGATGCCGCGCCTGAATCAACAGGCATTCTCTGAGATCACGGGAACACACGCCGACAGGATCAAATGTCTGCAGCATCTTTAAAACTTCAACGGCTTTTTCGGTAGAGGATTGACTTGTCCGGACGAGTTCATCAAGGCTCAGTTCAAGATAGCCGTCTGCGTTTAGATTGCCGATGATCAAACTGGCAAGGTTTTCCTCCTCCGGATTCGGAAATGTCATCAGAAATTGCCAGAAAAGATGGTCCTGCAGAGATTCTTTCTGGGCGATAAAAGATTCGTAATTGGGAGCGTCTTTTTTTTCGGTTTCAGATGTGACTCTTCCCGATGAGCTGTATTCATTGATCAGACTGCTCCAATCTGTATCATCAACCGTTTTATGGTCTGAAATCTCACCCGTTATTGAGCCGATGTCTGGAGGAATTATTTCAGGGGCTTCTTCTGTCTGATCCGTTACACCGTCTTCCAGAGCCTCTTCAAGAGCCGGGTTTTCCTGAAGCTCCTGATGAATGGTCTCTAAAAGCTCCAGCCGTGACAGTTGCAGGAGTTTAATGGCCAGTTGCAACTGAGGAGTCATGATCAGTTGCTGAGACAATTTCAGTTGTTGTCGTAATTCAATAGCCATCTGGTGTCTGGTTATGGGTTAAAGTGTAAATTCATTCCCCAGGTAAATGCGGCGACAGATTTCACTGGATGCAATCTGCTGGGGAGTTCCTGCTTCAATAATTTCTCCGCTGCTTAAAATGAAAGCCTCATCACAGACACCCAGCGTCTCCCGGACATTGTGATCAGAGATAAGAACACCAATTCCAAGTTCTTTCAAATGTTCGATGATAGCCTTGATGTCTATGACTGCAAGCGGGTCGATGCCTGCAAAAGGTTCATCCAGTAAAATGAAAGATGGATTGGTTGAAAGCGCTCGGGAAATTTCAAGCCGCCGTTTTTCTCCTCCGGAAAGCAACACGGCTTTCTGCTGCGACAGATGCCTTATCCCCAATTCATCCAAAAGCCTTTCAGCCCTGGATTTCTGTTCGGAAAGGGAAATTGGCTGATGTTCCAAAATCGCCATCAGATTTTCCCATACTGTAAGTTTTCGGAATATGGATGTCTCCTGAGGAAGATACCCAATTCCTTTGCGTGCCCGAATATGAATGGGAAAACCCGTTACATCTTCTTCATCAAGAAAGATACGACCGGAATCGGGCTTGAGCATTCCGACAGCCATGTAGAATGTCGTTGTCTTGCCGGCCCCATTCGGACCCAGCAACCCCACCACCCGACTGCTGGCGATATTCATGCTGACGGAATTGACAACCCGTTTCCCATCAAAGGTCTTAACCAAATTCTTCAGTGACAATACGGCCATAGTCCGGATGATTTCAAGTGAAATTAGTCAGGTTTTTTTTCAAGTTCGCCGGAATAAAAAACCGCCTCTACCTGTTTTTCTTTACCGCGTTCAACGATAACGCGGTCCTCATTTACATAAAAAGTAATTTTTTCGCCGGATACAAAGTTGTTGCCGCTGGTTACTTTGGAACCAGCTCCGCTAAGGACGATTACCTTCGAGGCGGGGGTATATTCGGCCATGCTGGTATAGGCTGTACGGTTTTCAGATCGAATCACTACATTTCCCGAAACCACCACTTTTTTTATGGATTCTTCACCGGTATCTTTCTTCCCCTTGTTCTCAAGAGCTTTACTGTAATATATTTTGAGTTTGTCTGACGTGATAAGGATTGTCCCCTGTGAA
>SESB01001643.1_pt1 | contig 14250 bp, 16 predicted proteins | sample 3171441 | NCBI WGS metagenome assembly SESB01 (sample SAMN06051867, study PRJNA518727) | freshwater metagenome | biome: subpolar coniferous forest; feature: holomictic lake; material: water; isolation source: holomictic Lake 227, 6 m depth | place: Canada: near Kenora, Ontario | collected...
TGAACAATCTGAATGGAAATGTTACTTGTTTGGCAACACCCCACAAGACAACCAAGGCATTGTTTGGATTCCCGCTAAAGGGCAAGAACCAAATTGGTTTGTGCGCTGGATGATGAAAGTGTGCTTTGCTTGCACTTGGGAGAAGAACAATGGATGAAGACGCAATCATTATTCAATACCATGAAGCGACAATTAAAAGGCTAGAGAAACGTATTGACGAATTGATGGCACAGCCAGCACAGGAGCCTGTGGCATGGCAGTTTATGAACGGGTCAACTTTTCGGATGCGCAGACCAAAAGATTTTTCTGATTTAGCTCCTGACGGATTTCCTTATTGGAAACCAGTTTACACCACCCCGCCACAACAAGAGCGTAACTTCTGCCCCCGCTGCGGTAAACGCACAGCAGACTTGACCACTATCCATACTTGCACACCACCACCACTACAGGAGAAACACACATGAACTCACAAGAAAAAACATTTGAAACTATTAATGGGCTTGTTCAAACCAAAGGAGAAGAACACATGACTGAAGAAGTATTGGTAGAGGGATTTGAGTCAAGAGCGATTGGTGCTATCGGTATAAAGATAACAGAGGAAAAAATCGAGTTTTCTTCCGATACTGGGTTTGGGCGTTTGTTGACGAATCCATTGATGACAGACAACGGGCAGACAATTGGTGAGCGCAACAGGGCTTATTTACATGCGAAGCTGGACGCATGGCTTGATAAAACCTTTGAGGAACCCGATGCGTAAATCCAACCATTACACAGTAAGGATGCTGCTACAAAAGTACCCTGATGGGCTGACCGTATGTGACATAGCCGAGCGGGTGGAAAAAAGTACCACTTCTAGTAGGCGTGCGCTATTGGGGATGCCCGATGCGTACATAGACAGATGGATAGCCTACCGCAAACAATGGGTTGCTGTGTGGTGTGTAGTAGTACCGCCTGATAACTGCCCCAAACCAACCCAAACCAATTAACGAAAGCACACCATGACCGGAATAGAAGAAGCCATCCACGCCGTGGGCTCGCAGGCCCTGCTGGCCGACATCCTAGGCTGCACCCAGCAGAACGTCTCCATGATGTTACGCAAGGGCTACGTGCCCACCAAGTGGGTCAGGGCGGTGGAGCAGGCCAGTGGCATCCCGCGTGAGCGCTTGATCAACCCGGCACTGGCCGAGCTGCTGGCGCCCAACGAGGTCTGATAGACTGTCGGCGAGGATAGGGCAGCGCGCCCGAAAAGACGGCTCCTTTACCGTCCTGCCTCACCTCTCTACTTAAAGGCTTTGCAAAGGCAAGTACATGACCAAGACCCTCAAGAGTGCGCCAATTACATTGGCCAGCACCTACTCGCTCGTCGAAACAACATCAGATTACTTTACCCCGCTGTGCCCCAAGTGCGGCGAGACGTACACGCACCAAGGCGCGGTGCATATTTACGATAGAGATATTGAAGATGCGCCGCTTGGCCGTTATACGGTCTGTTCAGCCATCACCACAGCGGTGGTACACAACGCGCCGATGATTGAAAACCCCAGCCGACGCCGCGATGGTTTATCCATAGATATGGACTGCGAACAGTGCGGCCCTGTGGGGCGCCTTGCCGTGTTCCAGCACAAGGGGCAGACACTCATCGGCTGGCAGAAGTAAGGGGATGGCCATGCAAAATTCAGGTCAGGGGCGTCCCCCAATTGGCCGGGTATTTAACCCCGGCAACATACCTACCGACCTCAAGGCCCTGCGCCGCTGGGCGCCTTGGAAGGCCATCTGGAACGAGGAGCGCGGCAAGTGGGACAAGGTGCCCTACCGCCCCGAGGGCTACGGCTTGTCGAGTATGCAGCCCGACCGCTGGGTCAGCTTTGAGGAGGCAGTGCGCGCCTTTGACACCGGGGCGGGCAAGTACAGTGGCGTGGGGCTGGTGCTCACCGGCATGACCGACGTGGTGGGCATCGACCTTGACCGGTGCATCTCAGACGGCCAGATCGCGCCATGGGCACAGGAGATCATCGACTCGGTGGACAGTTACACCGAGCTCAGTCCAAGCGGCACGGGGCTGCGCATACTGGCCCGTGGGTCTATCCCGGAGGACGTGCAGGACAACACGGTGGGCATCGAGGTCTACAACGGCCACAAGGGGCGCTTCCTGACGGTCACGGGGGACGTGCTGCGCGACTTGCCGGTGGGCACGCCACACCCCGACATCCTGACCGGGTTGTACACACAGTACCGCAAGGCCCGCACGAGCGCCAAGGTTATCTCGCTGGTGATGCCCGAGCTGATCCACGAGCTGGCGCTGCCCGACGTGCAGGACATGGACATACCGCCCACGGCCAAAGAGTTCCTGACCAATGGCCCGGACAGCGCCGGCGACCGCTCGGCCTTGCTGCACGCCACGGGGGTCCAGCTCTACAGCGCCGGGTACAGCGACTCCATGGTGTTCTCAATTCTGGCCAACAACGACCACGCTTTTGAGATCGCCCTAGCCCACCGCCAGCAAGACGGCGACCGGGCCATGACGTACCTGTGGGTCGAGCACTGCCAGAAGGCCAAGCCCAAGGCGATCACCAAGGATTCAATACTGGCCGACTTTGACGACCTCACCAGCGACCCGGAGGTGGTCGAAGCAAAAAAGGCCGAGGACCGTTTCAAGCTGGAGACCACCGAAGAGTTCGTGGTGCGCCGCAAGGCCTCGTGGATCATCAAGAACGTGATCCCCAATGCAAATCTGGGCGTGATTTACGGGGCTTCCGGTTCGGGCAAGTCGTTCTTTGCTTTTGAGATGGCCGCTGCCATCGCCCGTGGCATCGAGTGGCGTGGGCACAAGACCACCAAGTCTAAGGTCTGCTGGGTGGCCGCTGAGGGCCAAGAGGACATGCGCAAGCGCGTGGCCGGGTACTGCGCGCACCAAGGCATCGACCCCAAGGAGCTGACCAACCTGTACTTTGTGGCTAACGCGCCGAACATGATGGAGCTCAACGACGCACGAGCGTTGGTCAAGCAGATACGGGTCCAAGGCGAGTTTGATCTGGTTGTCATGGACACGCTGGCTCAGGTCATGCCCGGCGGCAACGAGAACTCAGGGGAGGACATGGGCAAGGTGCTGGGGCACTGCAAGGAGATCACCCGGCTTACCGGGGCCATGGTTGAGCTGATACACCACAGCGGCAAGGACGAATCCCGGGGCGCCCGGGGATGGTCAGGGCTCAGAGCGGCCTGCGACTTTGAATTTGAGGTCATCCGTGCCGACGAGGAGCGCGTGGCCATTATCACCAAGCTAAAGGGCGGCGCCGATGGTGGCGAGTTTGGTTTCAGGCTGGAGACCATTGTGGTGGGTGAGGACGATGACGGCGACGATGAGACGACCTGCGTTGTTGGGTTCACCGATAGCAGCCGGTCATCGGTGGCGGTGTCGCAGGGGCCTACTGGTAAGACCCAGAAGGCGATCATGGATCAGTTCAGGACCTTGGCAGACTTGGACAAAGATGGCGCCGTGACGGAGCACGAGCTGGCGGTCGTGGTGGCCGCTAGTCGGAAGTTTGACCCCACGCCGGGTAAGCGCGATAAGCGGGTGGATAACGCAAAACGCGACATTCGGGCCGTTATCTCAGGTGGCTTTTTGCAGATGGACGCGGTCGGTCGTCTCAGTTTGCCCTCCGCATGAGTTTGCAAGCAAATGCGTATTTGTAATTTTTTACTGGATCAAGTTGGATCAAAATGGATCAGATCCAAATTGATCCAAGGGAAAACTGGATCGGATCGGATCAATCCCCTTTAGGGGTTGATCCATTGATCCACGCCGAACAGATCCGATCCGCAATTATTTACAAAAACTATCGGTGGAAGGAGAACAATAGAATTATTTTACAAAAAAGATGTTGTACAAGCAAAAAGGCGTGTACACTTCAGCCATCGCAGCAAAAACTGCGGTACTTCTTAAACACACATATCTTGGAGTATCAAAATGGCTAAAGCAAAACTGGTGGTGGAATTGAACGAAGGCTCAGTGGACCGTCTGGGCGTCCTGCTCGCACAGATCGCTGACCTGACCAAAGAGGCAGACGCGATCAAGGACGCGATCAAGCTCTCTGGTGAGTCCCGCGAAGGCAACCTCTTCAAGGCCACCTTGGTGGACATGGACCGCAAGGTGTTTGACAAAGAGTTCTTCGTTGCCCAAAACGGCGCCGAGGTCTACGATGCCTACACAAAGAACACGTCGTGCATCTCGGTGCGCGTTACCTCTCGTTAAACCCCCCGCCCCCTCGCGGGGGCTTTTTGAACCTAGGAGTACATCATGATCCGTTACGCATCCTCTTCCCAGCAGTCCAGCTTTCGTAGCCAGTCTGCCTTGTCCAACGAGCAGATCGCCTACCACGCCCCCAGCGTGATGGCCAGCGAGGCCCACGAGAGCCGTGGTGATCGCTACAGCTTCATCCCCACGATCCAAGTGATCGACGGCCTGCGCGCCGAGGGCTTTCAGCCCTACGAGATTCGCCAGACCAAGGTGCGCGATGCCAGCAAGCGCGAGCACACCAAGCACATGGTGCGCATGCGCCACGCCAGCTCCATCGCGGCAGACGAAGTCCCCGAGATCATTCTGCTGAACAGCCACGACGGCACGTCCAGCTACCAGATCATGTCGGGCGTGTTCCGCTTTGTGTGCTCCAACGGCCTGATCGCCGGCGACATGTTCAACAACGTCAAGGTGCGTCACAGCGGCAACGTGGTGGGCGACGTGATCGAGGGCGCCACCCGGGTGCTAGAAGACGCCAAGCAGATCGGTAGCCGCATCGGCGACTACAAGGCCATCACGCTGGACCGTGACGAGCAGATGGCCTTTGCCACCTCGGCCCTGCAAATTCGCTGGGGCGATGACCGCCCGGTGCATGCCGGCAACATGCTGCTCGCCAGCCGCTGGCAGGACCAGAAGAACGACCTGTGGACCGTCTACAACCGGGTCCAAGAGAACATGATGAAGGGCGGCGTAGCCGGGCGCAGCGCTACTGGCCGGCGCACCACCACCCGCGCTGTGGGCGGCGTCTCCGAGAACGTCAAGCTCAACAAGGCGCTGTGGACCCTTGCCGATACCATGGCGGCACTGAAGCTGGACAAGGCCACCGACCAGTTCATCGCGGCCCACGAGCACGCCTACTTGTAACCCCAACGGCCCCCTCGGGGGCCACAACCCGGAGAACATTATGCAAACGATCACCCTAGGCAAAGCCCGCTACACCGTGCGCGAGCAACGCACCGACTTCGTGTCGCAGTTGCTCAAGATCACCGGCAAGCCCAAGCGCACCAAGCTCACGCCGGACAAGCGCTACTTCCCCCGGACCAAGGAGAGCATGAGCACCAGCGAGTACGTGCACGCCTATTACAAGCTCAACCGTCTGGGCGAGCCCGAAGCGGTGGACCAGCTCTTTGGGCCGATGACCAAGCACATCAGCCTGCACATCGGGCAGGACACCATGGAGACGCTGCCGTGAGGTACCGCGAGCACTACCAAATCCACAAGCCCATGGCGCCGCTGCCCTACGCCATCGCTTGGCTGGCCCTTACACTTGCCTTTGCCCTGTTGGGCGTAACCCTTGCCTACTGGATGTGACCATGGCCACCAAGACACCTAAAACAGCCCAAAACGAGCCCGAAGCCGTCACGGAGTACCGTATGCCCACCGAGGTGGCCAACTGGATCAAGCAGGCCGAGAGCCGCCTTGCCTACCTGACCACCACGGTCGAGAGGCTCAAGGCCGAGAACGCAGGCCTGCGCAAGGCCAATCGGATTATGGAACAGAGGGTCATGGGTCAGAGCCAAGAGTGAGCCTATAATGGCGAAACCCCAGTCAGTTGGAGCTGTACTGGGGTCTCTGATCACAACGAAAGACACTTCGCATGACTGAACAAATTTTAACCCAAGCTCGCCTGCGCGAAATACTGCATTACAACCCCGAAACAGGGGAATTTATTAGCCGAACAAAACGCGGGCGTTTTCGCGCAGGCACAACGATGGGCACATTAGATAAAAGTGGCCGCATTCAACTACACATTGACCACAAAAAACATTTTGCCCATAGATTGGCATGGTTGTACGTTAGAGGGCGCTGGCCTTCAAACGAAATAGACCACATAAATGGCGTCCCAACAGACAACCGTTTTTGCAACCTACGAGAAGCCACTACCAAACAAAATGGGGAAAACCGAGGAAAACAAATAAACAACACAAGCGGATACAAGGGCGTCACTTGGAGCAATAAAAGCCAAAAGTGGCAAGCGCAGATATGCCATCACGGAAAGCGCAAGCAGTTAGGCGTGTTCGTTGACCCTAAAGCAGCCCATGCAGCCTACTTGGCCGCAGCCGACCAACTATTCACCCACACGACCCGCATATTTCAGGAGTAGATCATGGAAGAAAAAGAACTGAGCCCCCTCGCCCGGCAGCTGCTTGGCCACGCCAACGTCATGCCGATGTTCACCCAAAAGGAATTTGACCGGGCGCTGGAGGAGGGCAAGGCCGAGATCATGGCCTTCGCCATCGACGCAGCCCGGCAGGCCGTGGCCATGGAGAACGAGGCATGCGCACGGCTGGCCGACGAGTGCGTGAACATCGAGACGTTGGCCGACAGCATTAGGCAAAGGCTATCGAAGCGGGTGCATTGATAGAAATGTTTTTCTGTGGGCGTGATACAAACTGTAACTTTATGTTACAGTAGGGCTGTCTTCAACACACACACACACTCGGAGAAACAAAATGGCAAAAGTTACAACAGCAATCGTTTATCCCGCAATCGGATTCATGGGCGCAACAAATTGCGTTCCTGTTTTTGGAAAGTCAATTGAAGAAGTTCGCGCATTTGGTCGTACTGACCGCGCGCGTTTTGATCTGGCTGTCGAAGTAATGGCGTATTTTTATAACGGCGTGGCGACACCTCAAGTTAAGGATAATCCTGCCGCTTTTCGCGCACCTTGGGCGCAAGTATCATCACTTTAATTTTACCGGGGCTTCGGCCCCATCAATCCCGCAAAAGTTTTTTTAGGAGTTAAAAATGAATGCACATCAAGAAGCACGAATAGCAGCTTTTCGAGTCACCCGCAATGCGGTCACTCACGCCCAAAATTGTCTGGAATCGCGTAGTGGATGGGATGTTGAAACTCTCAGTTTTAACATCGAATGCGGCTACCCCGAAATTGAGTCGAACAAATGCGAACGTATAGCCACTGCGGTCATGCGTTCTCGCGGACTTGTAGCCTAATCACCCACGGGGCTTCGGCCCCCTCCCACACATCCACACCCGGAGAAACACCATGGACAATCCCCTAGAATTTCACATCAAGGCCCCGCAGATTGACGCCGACAGCATCTTTGTGGAGCAGTACGACGACGGCGTCTGGCTCTCCATCGCGGGCCTACAGTCACGGATGTACACCGTCATCCCCGTGGCCCAAGCCACGCAACTGCGCGACGCGCTGGACGCGATCCTCAAGGCCATGGAGGTGACAGCATGAGCTACGACCCAAACGGCCCTTGGATTCGCGTGGTTTCAGCAGACTCACTGTTCACGGGGGTGACCCCCGACAAGGTGCTGGACATGGCCCAAAACATTTGCGACAGGCCACATCGTTATGCAAAAAGTGTGGTGCCTGCTGTTTATCGCGCTTTGGTTCGCCTTGGTGTTTGTACAGAAGCCGAGGCTGTTGTTGGGGTTTCTGAAGTATTGAAGTTGCGCAAAAAATTATTGAGGAAAGAGGTGACAGCATGATCATCCGCACATCCCCACAGTACCCGCCCATCCCCGTGCGCGACTTTGACTGGCAAGCCTACGAGCCCGGCTACGAGCCCGGCGACGCGCTGGGCCATGGCGCCACCGAGGAGCAGGCCATAGCCGAGTTGCTGGCCGCTTTGGAGCTGCCTGCTGACACGGCCTACACAATCGGCTAAACTTCGCCCCACACGCGCTGAGAGATGCGCTAAGGGGCACAAATGGCAACTGGTAAGACAAAGCACGCGGGAGGCCGACCATCGCTGTACACCGATGTGCTCGTGGATGAAATCTGCGGGCGCTTGGCCAGTGGCGAGCCGATGGCAAAGATTGTGCAGTCCGCGCACATGCCGGACTCAGTAACAATCTACAGATGGCTGCGCGAGAAGCCAGAGTTTCAACAGCGATACGTGGACGCGCGCAAGGATGGCGCACACTGCTTGGCGGACCAAATACAGGACATCGTGGACACCGAGCCGTTGGCCGTATTCGACGAGGCAGGCAACAAACGCTATGACTCGGGCAGCATCGCCCACAACCGCTTGCGCATGGATGCGCGCAAGTGGCTGGCCGCAAAGTACCTGCCCAAGGTCTACGGCGAGCGCACGGTGGTCGCAGGCGACGACGAGCACCCCGTGGTGATTGAGGCCAGCTTTGACATCTTTGGCGAGATGCTCAAGAACCTCGCACTCAAGCGCCAAGCCAGTGAGTGACCTAGCCGAGCTGCTCCAAAGCCCGCAGGTCCGCGAGCAGTACGCAAAGCTGCCTGAGCGCGACCGGCTGGCCTTTGAGTGGCGCGCACGCTGGCTCATGGCCGCGCACAAGCACCAGCTAGAGCCCGTGGGCGACTGGTGGAGCATCTGGCTCATGTGCGCAGGCCGGGGCGCCGGCAAGACCCGTGCAGCCGCCGAGAACCTAGGCTGGTGGGCGTGGGAGCACCCCGGCACGCGCTGGCTGGTGTCAGCCCCCACATCGGCAGACTTGCGCGGCACGTGCTACGAGGGCGATTCCGGGCTGCTCTCGGTCATCCCCCCAAAGCTGGTGGAGAAGTACAACAGCAGCCTGCATGAGCTCACGCTGGTCAACGGCTCGCTGATCAAGGGCATACCGGCGTCCGAGCCCGAGCGCTTCAGGGGCCCGCAGTTTCACGGCGGATGGCTCGACGAGCTGGCCGCGTGGGAGTACCTGCAGGAGAGCTGGGACATGATCCAGTTCGGCATCCGGCTGGGCACCCACACCAAGCTCATCGCGTCCACCACGCCCAAGCCCAAGGACGTGGTGATGGACCTGATCGCCCGCGATGGCGACGACGTGGCCGTCACAAGGGCCAGCACCTACAGCAACATCAAGAACCTCGCGCCATCGTTCCAAAAGCAGATCATGCAGTACGAGGGCACCAAGCTGGGGCGCCAAGAGATTTATGCCGAGATCATCGACCCAGAAGAGGGCGGCATCGTGCGCAGGGACTGGTTCAAGCTCTGGCCTTCGGGTAAACCCTTACCCAAGTTCGAGTTCATCCTGCAGTCGCTGGACTGCGCCACCAGCGAGAAGACCGTCAACGACCCGACGGCGCACATCACGCTGGGCATCTTCAAGCCCGAGGACGGCGGCATGTGCGCGCTGGTGATCGACTGCTGGCAGGAGCACATGCAGTACCCGGACCTGCGCCCCAAGGTGCTCGACGAGTACGAGGTCGTGTACGGCGAGGGCAAGAACAAGAAGCGCGTGGACCTACTGCTGGTCGAGGACAAGAGCGCGGGCATAAGTCTTATACAAGACCTGCGCAGGGCAGGCGTGCCCGTGATCCCGTACAACCCGGGCCGGGCCGACAAGGTCCAGCGCCTGTCCATCGTGGCCAACGTGATCAAGGCCGGGCGCGTCTGGATACCTGAGAGCAGCAACAGGAAGGGCTTCGTGCGCGACTGGGCTGAGGGCATGATCAGCCAGATATGCAGCTTCCCCGAGGGCACGGCGCACGACGACTTCGTGGACGCCATGAGCCAAGCCCTGCGCTACCTGCGCGACGCCGGCTGGCTCACCATCGACTTCCCCAAGGAATGGGTCGATGAGGACGACTATGTTGACGCCGGCCAGCGCAAGAGAGAGAATCCGTATGCGCTGTAAAATCCGCGCCAATTCCCCATAGGAGGCGATGTGCAACCAACGATAGCCCAGATGAAACAGGCGCTGGCCAAGGGCGGACAGCCTGATGCGTCAAACCCAAAGCGGATAAAGATTGACGCCAAAGGACCCGGCGGCGTTCGGGGCATCGTGGTTCCCCGGCACATGTTGCACGGCACCCAGCATGCCGAGGGCATGGACAAGATCAACGCGGCCCGCGCTGCCGTTTACGGCTCCGAGAACCGCCCACCAATGACCCTCGGGCAAATGGGCTCGACCCACAAGAGGACACTGGACGAGCACTTTGCCAAGCCACTGGACGAGCAGGTAGGCGCCGAGCAAGACGCGCTTAACCGGCTGCGCGCAGCCAAGCACATCGGCAAGACGGCCAACACACTGGACAAGAGCGAGAAGCTGGACACCGTGCGCCACGAGCACGATGCGCAAGGGCGCACCTACGAGGGCTTTGCGTCCAAGGGCATCGCTGGCCACGCCCTATACACATCGGGCCATGGTGAAAACATGGAGCGCCATGTGCTCAACACCTGCGCCGGACAGACCACAGGCTGCGGTGGCGGCACCGACAAGAACGGCGTGGTTGATACCAGCAAGGGCACATGCTTTGCGCCCAACGCCGAGAGCCAGTACGTCAACGCCGCAGTGCGCAGGGCATGCCACGCGCAGGCCAAGCACGACCCGGCCATGACCAAGGACTGGATACTGGCGCACACCGGGTCGATGCGCGAAGCTGCCGACAAGGCCGACAAGAGAAACACCCGTCTGCTGTTTCGCCCCAACGTGGTGGACGAGACCGACGTGTCATCGCGCCATGTCATTCGCGGCCTGAACAAGCAGCGCGCTGCCGAGAACAAGCCGCCCATCACCGCCAACTCGTACGGCAAGACCAACGAGCTGCACGACCCGGAGAACGGCTACTACGTCACGTACTCCAACGTGGGGCCAAAGGCCAAGCACGGCAGTTCGATAGAAGAAAACATTGCCCGCGACAAGCAGCGCGTGCGCTCCACCATCCTTGCGGTCAACGGCAAGGGCGAGGACACTGTCAACGACGATGGACACAAGACGCCGCCTAAAGGCTCTTACATGGTGACCGATGTCAAGCGCGATTCGCCCATGGCCAAGAAGATGGAGAAGACCATCACCCACGCCAAGTATTGGTCTACCGGCAGGCCCACAAGTGAGCTGACCGAACAAGAGAAGGCCGAGGGCCCGATGGGGCACTTTGGGCCCAACGGCAAGCCAACAACGCCCGATGCGGCGCACTACGGCCACGCCACACTCAACGACAAGCGCTACGACTACCAGAAGCAGCACATCCTGCACCCGCGACTGGTGCAAGTTGGCCACAACGAAGATGGCACGCCGCACATGATCCCAACCGATTCGCGGTTTAAAGACGAAGACTTTTTGCCCAAGGACCGGTTCAAGTCCAAGAACGGCAAGACTGTCGGCCACCTGCTGATGACCACGCCCACTACCTCGACCAGCACGGTCCAGCACCAGTCGGCGTTCACACACCACGTGAACGAGGGCCACATCAAGCACGCGCAGGACAACAAAGGCGAGTACGAGATTGACCCACCGCACGCGCAAGAAGCCGGTGCGGGCAAAGAGTACGCGCCACCGCAGCCGATCAAGTTCATGGCCGAAGGCGGCGCAGTGCATAGCAACGGCAAGGGCGTGTTGCACGCGGCCCACCGCGCAAGCCAGTTTGACGAGTACATGGCTCACCCAGAGCAGAGCTTTGCTGCCCAGTTCCAATTGGCGCACCGCTACGACCCAGAAGAAAAATCGGAATGGGAGTATCCCAAGCGCGCTGCTAAACGCACCCGCACCATGGCCAAAGGCGGCAGCGCTGCGCCCACGATGGACGAGATGCGCGCCCACCTGATCCTGCACAAGGCCGAGGGCGGTCCCATCGACATCAAAGACATCGGCGCGGAAGAGGCGCCTAACATGGCCGTCAAGGAATACATGAGCCCCGGCGTGGACAAGATCAGCCTGCCCATCGGTGGTGTTGACTTCCAGCCCCAGATGCCGGGCAAGCAAATGCTGCCGGGCCAGCCCCCACAGCCACCCGGCGCTCCACCCCCCGGCGGATTGCCCGGCCAGCCACCGCAGGGCGGTATGCCCGGCATGCCGCCACAAGGCGGCTTGGCGCCCCCGCCGCCACCGCAGGGTGCTATGCCCATCGGCATGCCACCACCAGCCCCGCCCAAAGGCCCACCGAGCAACATCCTAGCCATGACGCCCCAAGGCCAAGCCATGCAGGCCATGCGGCCCGGCTCCATGACCCCAGTGCGCCCGCCCATGCTGCCAATGGGCAGACCACCCGTGGGCCGCATGGCGCATGGTGGATCGACCCACGACATCCACATGACGGAGCGCAAGCTGTGAAAGGCTTCTACTCACCCATTGACCAACTGGCGGCGCAGTTACCGCGCACCAAGGGCACCGGCGCTGAGTTCATGACCGAGCTGAGCAAGCGGCCCGGCTACAAGCCGCAAGAGGCGCAGGACCGCGAATTGCAGACGCTGATGGCTCTGCCCAAGATGGAGCGGGCGCAGTTTCTTGAAGCGCTTAAAGCCAAACCGCCGGTAACGCCTTTGGCCCGTGATACTCAACAAAATTACCATGAGGAATACACGTTGCCGGGCGGAACCAACTACCGCGAAATATTGTTGCAACACCCTAGGTCACCAGAAAGGTTTCCCGGCGTTAGCCAACATTTTGGCGGCGCTCCAAACATACTGGCAAGCATCCGGGTCAAGGATCGCAAAGGCCCTAACGGCGAAAAGGTTCTGCACATTGAAGAGATTCAGTCCGATTGGCACCAGCAAGGCCGCGACAAGGGCTACCTATCACCCGACACGTCCAAACGGTTGGAAGCGGCCAAACTTGCGCATTTGCGTTTAAAAGAACAGTTGGAACAAGCAAAAAGCGCATCAAACAATTACGAGCGCAAATTCAAAAGCGACATGCCGCTGTACCAAGACCCCGAGGTGCGCCAGCGCATGGAAGCGGCCAAGGTTGAACACAACAACAAGATCATGGACCTGATGCCGCAGGTCATGAAGGCCGAGGCAGAGCGCCGAGGGTTAGAAGAAGAAGCAAAATATGGCGTGCCCGACGCCCCGTTCAAAAAGAATTGGCACGAGCTGGCGCTTAAGAAGATGATCCACCACGCAGCCGCAAACGGCTACGACTCCATCGCCATCACACCGGGGCAAGAGCAGGCTGACCGATACGGGTTAGCCAAACAAGTGGCAAAGTTGCACTACAACGCGGATATAAAACGTCTCAGGGCGTTTAATCATTCCGGCAGAGAAGTTATTAGCAAAGATATGACGCCCGACGAGTTACCACAATTTGTAGGCAAAGAAGTTGCAAGTTCGTTGATGAACACGCCCCAAGAATTTGGAGTGCATACTCTTGAGGGCCAAAATTTGAATGTTGGCGGGGCGGGCATGAAGGGCTTCTACGACAAGATGATCCCCAGTTTCCTGAACCAGTTTGGCAAGAAGTACGGCGCGCAGGTTGGCAAAATTCAAGTGCCCGTCAAGCACGAGCTTCAAGGACTGCGGACCATGGGCGGCTACAAAGATGAGCCACCGTTGGACTTGCATCACTTCCCAATCACCCCAGAGATGCGCGAGGACGTGACCAAGAACGGCGTGCCGCTGTACGCTAAGGGCGGCAGCGTGGAAGATGAGGGCGAAAAGCCCAGCGACACAGTCAAGGCCTATAAGTTGTTTCGGGCGCACCCCAAGCGCCCCGGCAAGCTGTTCCCGCTGTTTGTGAACGCCAACACACCGGTGGAGATGAACAAGTGGATCGACGCCCAAGAGGGCGAGATGTCCACCAAAAAAGAGGGCAAGGTAAAGTCTAAGATCGGCGACCTTGCGTACCGTCCGGGCTGGCACGCAGGCGACCTGCCGGTTGCCACCCACATCGGTTTAAAGGACGAGGAACAGAAGGCGGAGATCAAGCGCGTCAAGGCGCTGCAAGACAAATACTCTGCAACAAAGGGTGGCGACAAGGCCGCTAAAGCGCTTGCCAAAAAGAAGCACCCGTACCCAAAATGGACCAGCGTTCCCCGCCTGCGCAACCCAGAGCATGTCTGGGCCGAAGTAGATATGCCCAACGACGTGGACTGGCAGACCGAGGCCACCCAGCGCGGCTACAACCCGCAAGGCCAGTTTGTGGCCAGCCAAGCCCACATCACCGACCAGTTACCCAAGGGCGGACACTATCGGTACAAGACAAACTCCAACATGCTGGGTAACTGGCTCATTGGCGGTGGCATGAAGGTCAAACGCATATTGCCAGACGAAGAGGTAGAGGCGATC
>SESB01001647.1_pt1 | contig 14214 bp, 14 predicted proteins | sample 3171441 | NCBI WGS metagenome assembly SESB01 (sample SAMN06051867, study PRJNA518727) | freshwater metagenome | biome: subpolar coniferous forest; feature: holomictic lake; material: water; isolation source: holomictic Lake 227, 6 m depth | place: Canada: near Kenora, Ontario | collected...
ATTGTTAAAAATAAATAAATAAATTTAAATTAAGCTTTTTTCATCAATGAGTTATTAGGCTTACTTATTATTATCTTTAGGTATATGCCAGTATTTCTGCATTTCAATAAACAAGAAAGAGGCTGACCACGTCATCAAAATCAAACCGGTGAGGGCTTCAACGCCCGTGAGATACCTAGCATACCCCTCTGCAACAAGGTCCCCATAACCAACTGTAGTAAACGTCACAAAGGATAGGTAGACGCAATCTAACAGTTGCCCATCAACCGAATGAACCCCAACAAGTGAGCCCATATCCTTGAATTGCAAGGTGCCATAATAACCTAGCGCAAATATCCAAATTTCAAAGACATGGCAGATGAAAATGACACAAACCCCAAAAAGCACTCGATAACGTGGCGTGATTGTTTTGAGGTTGGGTAGCAGGGTTGCTAGATGATATAAGGTCTCATAATGGATGAGAATAATGAATAAAACTAATGCGATATTCAGTAAAAATACTAATGCAAGCTGCATGATTTCATCACCATCAAAAAGTAATTTCCTATGCGCATGCGCGATTAATGCTTAAACCTAGCCTTTACTCGCTTTGACCAAAATACTGTGAATCTCATCTTTTAGATGTAATTTTTCTTTCTTAAGGGTTTCGATCGCTTCGTGCGTGCCATGCTCAATGTTAGATTCCAGATTCTTAATCTTTTGATCGATTTCATTGTGCTTTTCAAACAAGTTCGTAAAGTGCAAATCTGAGTGCTTTAGCTTTGAAATTAAATCACGGTACTCTGGAAACATATTAATCCTTTAAGAAAACGACTCGTAAAAGTTAATTCTACCTCCCTCGTCACTTAATATCTTGTAAAGAACGCAACTTATTGACTAAAATCAAATTGCGTCATTCATCATGACGCCGTCAGTAAAAACTCAAAAAAGCAAACAGGATCACGATGTCAGAAAAACATGATTTATTAGGTGGCGCCCTAGGTAAGGTTGAGTCATTAGTCATGGGAGTGGCCGGCACAGCCCCCGCATTTAGCGTGGCCGTGACCACGGCAACCATCGTAGCTACCGTCGGCGTTCTCTCCGTTGGAAGCGTCCTTTACTGCGGATTAATCATGTTTGGCCTCATGCTTGCCTTTAGCCATCTCAGCAACATGCGTCCACATGCAGGGGCCACCTATGCCTGGGTAGGTAAAGTATTTGGCGATGGCTGGGGATTTTTTGCGGGCTGGGGCTTATTAGTCGCTTCTGTTGTCTTCATGGTATCGGCAACCATCCCAGCCGCAACATCAACCTTAATCTTAATATCGCCCACCTTAAGTGACAACGTCAACTGGGTAACTTTTGTATCAGCGCTATGGCTCACAGTGATAACGATCATTGTCACCAAGGGAATTAAGCACGCTAGTTATACCCAGTTAATCCTCACCGCGATTGAAACCATCATTCTTTTAGCGATCATTGTGGCCGCATTCTTAAAGTATGGCAGCCATCCTGCCCATCTCCCAGAATTCGCCTGGGTCTCCATCTTCTCCTTTACCCCAAAGACCTTCGCATCAGGCGCGCTCACTGCCATTTTTTTCTACTGGGGTTGGGATGTCACCATGAACCTTGGGGAAGAGACCAAAACAAAAGCCGCAACCAGTGGTGCATTTTGGGCGATGGTGAATTTGATTATTTTCTTTATTATCATGATGGTGGTCGTGTTAATCGTCATGTCTGACAGTGAAATTGCGAAAGCAAATACCAACGTGCTCTATGCTATTGCAGATAAGCTTTTTCCAAAGCCATGGAATTATATTGCGGTCGTGTCTACGATCTTAAGCACGGTGGGCACCATCGAAACCCAAATCATCCAATTTAGCCGTTGCCTATTTGCAATGGCTCGCGACAAAGCCATGCATCCAAGATACGCAAAGATTCACCCTGAGTGGCAAACTCCTTGGTTAGCCACCGTGGTGATATGGTTTTTGGGCATTTTATTATTGTTTAGCTCCTCTTATATGCCGACCATTCAAGCGATTCTAGCAAGCTCAATTCAAGCAATCGGTTTGCAGATATGCTTTTATATGAGCCTAGCAGGATTCGCCTGTGCTTGGCACTACCGACGTAAAATATCAACGGACCCTTGGGCTGCATGCTCTTATGTGATTTGGCCATTCATTAGCGCCGGCTTCATGGTGTTCATCGCACTCTATAGCTTACCGACATTTGATTTAACCACCACCATCATTGGGATCGGTGGCTTATTCATTGGTCTAATCCCATTTATATTTGGCCGCTATCGGATAGGCAATAGCGCAACTAGCGAAATAGCAGATCAATCTTAGGGTCCAGCATGATGAAAAAACCGATAATTACCCCCCAAGAAAAACGCAATGATCCACTCAATGTTGGTGGTTTCTTAATCACGATTCTAGCCTCTGAAGATGAGACGGGGGGCTACGAAGTATTTCATCAAAGTGGTCCCGAAGGAAAAGGGCCAGGGCCACACTTTCACCCTTGGGATGAGTCCTTCTTTATTACCAAAGGGGAATTGTATTGTGGTGTCGGTGATCAAGAAACACTGGCTTTGCCTGGAACATTTGTTCACGTTCCCGGTGGATCAACGCACTGGTTTCGTTTTGGCAAAGGTGGTGGAGAGTTTATTTCGATGACATCCAAGGGCAATGCATCAAAAATGTTCACCGCTTTTGCAAATGGCATCACTTGGGATAGTCCGGACCGTGAAAAACTGATCGCAATGGCTGCAAATTACGGGCAAACAATTGCCCCGCCTAAACACTCAGTTTAAACATTGATGGCTAGGGGAAAATGAGGCAATGCTGTCAAGATTGCCTCTTAAAGCATTAGACCTTAGCTGCTGACTTTCGTCCAGGCGCTGCAGGTGGGATATATCCTGAGATCCGGCACATCAAGCCTTCAACCGCTTCGCCAAGTTCAAAATTAGTAATGCTGCAAGTAAAAATCTTTTTTGCTTTTTCTAATTCTTTAACTGACTCGTGAACCTGAATCAAAGAGATCCCAGTATCACTGGCAATCTTTCTATCAACCTCTTGACCATGTTTTCTTAGATAATCTAGTACTTGTTTCGTATACATGTTATATCCAATTTATACAAAAGAACGTATGAAAAATTCTCGCGTATTTTGAGAAAGAAAAAGGGGCTACGCCTCAACGTAACCCCTTTAATTCCTTGTAATACGTGGTGGGCTGTGCGGGGATCGAACCCACGACAAACGGATTAAAAGTCCGCTGCTCTACCAGCTGAGCTAACAACCCATATTAACTAGCCCGAAAAGCTAACTAACGAAAGGGCGCAATTATCCTTAAAAATTGCCCTCTCGTCAATCAAAGACTATCGTAAACCCGGAAATTTTCCTTGCATGGCTCGCATCATCTTCGCCATGCCACCCTTTGCGAGCATCTTCATCATCTTTTGTGTTTCTTCAAATTGATTGAGTAGTCGATTCACTTCCTGCACCTGAACCCCAGAACCCATGGCAATCCGGCGCTTGCGCGTCGCTTTAATTAACTCTGGTTTACGGCGCTCAAGCGGGGTCATCGAATTAATGATGCCCTCAATTCGGCGGATCGCCTTATCTCCATCATCACCATTCATCTTGCCGGCCATCCCAGCCATTTGACTGGGTAGCTTATCCATCAAGGCATTCATGCCCCCCATTTTGCGCATTTGCGTCATTTGAGCCTTGAAGTCATCTAAATCAAAACTCTTACCCGACTTTACTTTGTCAGCAAATTTCTTCGCTTCGTCTAAATCAACATTTTTTTGAGCCTGCTCAATCAGTGAAAGCACATCGCCCATGCCAAGCACACGAGAGGCCATGCGCTCAGGATGGAAAGGCTCTAAACCATCGACCTTCTCACTGACCCCAATGAATTTGATGGGCTTGCCAGTCACATGCCTGACTGAAAGGGCTGCGCCGCCTCTTGAGTCGCCATCGAGCTTCGTTAAGACCACGCCCGTAAGTGGCAATGTGTCGCCGAAAGCTTTTGCAGTATTGATTGCATCTTGACCCTGCATGGCATCCACCACAAACAAGGTCTCAACTGGATTGAGTAAGGCATGCAATGCCTTAATTTCAGCCATCATGGCTTCATCAATGCCCAACCGGCCTGCGGTATCGAAAATCAATACATCGTAATAAAACTTCTTAGCGTGCGCTAAGGCCGCTTGAGCAATATCTTGTGGCTTTTGATGCTCATTTGAATCAAAACAATCGACCTCTAAACTTTTAGCAAGGCTCTTTAATTGTTCTATCGCAGCAGGACGATAAACGTCTGCACTGGCGAGCAACACCTTTTTCTTTTGTTCTTTTAATAATTTAGCCAGTTTGGCAGACGTGGTCGTTTTACCAGACCCTTGCAAACCTGCCATCAAAATAATCGCTGGGGGCACTGCCGCAAGATTTAAGCCCACATTCTGAGCGCCCATCAACTTAGTCAGCTCTTCGTGTACCACTTGAATGACGGCTTGTCCTGGCGTAAGGCTATCAAGCACCTCGCGACCGTTCGCGCGCACTTTCACTTCAGCAATAAAATCTTTGACCACCGGCAAGGCGACGTCAGCCTCGAGTAGCGCCATACGGACCTCGCGCATCGCATCAGCAATGTTATCTTCTGAAAGGCGTGCCTGACCCCTCAGGGTTTTCATCACACTTTGTAAGCGACCGCTTAAATTTTCTAACATATTCGGTTTATCCTAGATTGCTTTTACTCAACGAAGTATTTCAAACTTGATCAGCCAACAATAAACTGAGCTGTGGCTCATGTTATAGTGTGCATTCATCCACGAACGATATAATTTTAACTCATATCATCACTATGCAAGCATCAACCTACTTACCTTATTTGGCCGTCATTGTTTTATACGCCGTCGTCGCGATTCGTTTTTGGCGTTCGGTCTCTCAACAAACAAAACAACCAAGATCGAGCAGACATCCTACGCTGATTGCACTGGGGCTCGTGATTCATGCCAGCTTGCTATATCAAGATATTTTTATTGGCGATCTTAATTTGAATATTGCCAATACCCTTTCACTCATTTTCTGGCTCACGGTGTTGATCTACTGGATTGCCAACTTCAAAAATGAGCTTCAGAGCTTACAAGCATTAGTGCTTCCGCCAGCAGCATTAACGGTCGCGTTGCAAGCAAGCTTTCATAACAATGTCATTGTGGCCTTTGCTAATGACCCACTGTTTGTTTGGCATATATCGATCGCCCTGCTAGCCTATAGCTTATTCACCTTCGCAGCGCTGCACGCACTCCTCATGGCAGCCGCTGAACGCAGCCTTCATCAGAAGACGCCGTTCTTAAAACTAACCGAATTCCCACCAATCATGGCCATGGAATCACTACTATTCAGAATTATTGGCTTGGGATTTTTCTTGCTCACACTCACCTTGATTAGCGGCATGTTGTTCTCCGAGCAAATTTTTCATCAGGCGCTAAAATTTAATCACAAAAATATCTTCACAATTATTTCGTGGGTAATTTTTGGTAGTTTGCTTATAGGTCGAGTGCAATATGGTTGGCGAGGTCGTACTGCCATTCGTTGGACATTGACCGGATTTGGCGTATTACTGTTAGCTTATGTGGGCAGTAAATTTGTGCTTGAAGTGTTACTGAATCGCTAATACTTAACGTAAGCTCATAATTGGCCAAGCGTGGTCTTCCGCGTAAGCTAGCAATATCGGATCTGGATTCACCGCAATCGGCTTATCGACCAGCTTCATTAATGGTAAGTCGTTGTGCGAATCACTATAAAACCAAGTGGTCCCAAAGTCACTTAAGCCTTGCCCGCGCTCTGCAAGCCATTCATTAAGCCGTGTAATTTTTCCTTGCTGAAAACTCGGGGTGCCCGTGACCTTACCGGTAAACTCACCATTGATTTCTTCAGGCACTGTTCCAATCAAATTAGCAATCCCAAAAGCGCTAGCAATCGGCCCCGTCACAAAACTATTAGTCGCCGTGATAATGAGTAACAAATCCCCATTCGCTCTATGTTGCTCAACCAAGGCCCGCGATTTTTCAGTGATCATCGGCGCAATTTTTTGCTGCATAAATTCGCGATGCCAGGCATCTAATTGCGCCCTTGGATGTTGACTAAGGGGCTTAAGTTGGAACTCCAAAAAAGCATTAATATCCAACTTGCCGACTTTATAGTCCGCATAAAATTGGTCATTAATGCTTGCATGCGCTGCACGTTCAACCACGCCAATATCAATAAGAAATTCACCCCATTGATAATCGCTATCACCAGCCAATAAGGTATTATCCAAATCAAAAATTGCTAAATCCAAAGCCAACTCCTTAATAAAGAAACGCCCCTATTAAACTTGCGGATGCGCACGTTCTGACTTGGCATGAATTTTATTTAAGGCGTTCAAATAAGCCTTAGCTGAAGCAATCACAATATCGGTATCAGCGCCTTGCCCATTGACGATACGACCGCCTTTCGCTAAACGCACCGTGACTTCACCCTGAGCATCTGTCCCACTGGTGATATTATTAACCGAATATAAAAGCAACTCTGCGCCACTATTCACGATTTTCTCAATCGCTTTAAATGCCGCGTCCACAGGACCGCCGCCATCTGCTTCAGCACGTTTTTCAACGCCACTATCAAGCACAGTAATGACCGCATGTGGCGTCTCACCGGTTTGCGAACAGACTTTCAAATAGCCCAATTTAAAATACTCAGTGTCATCGTTCACAAAATCATCACTCACCAAGGCCTGAATATCTTCGTCAAAAATCTCTGACTTTTTATCCGCCAAGGTTTTAAATCTTGCAAATGCAGCATTTAACGCATCTTCACCATCCAAGGTAATCCCAAGCTCATCTAAACGCGATCTAAACGCATTTCGCCCAGACAATTTACCTAACGTTAATTTATTTGCATTCCAGCCCACATCTTCCGCACGCATAATTTCGTAGGTTTCACGGAACTTCAATACGCCATCTTGATGAATCCCACTTTCATGGGCAAAGGCATTGGCGCCAACCACCGCTTTGTTGGGTTGCACTGGATAGCCCGTAATCGTCGAAACCAATTTAGAGGTTGGCACAATTTGGGTCGCATCAATAGAGGTTTCCAAATTAAAGACGTCACGGCGGGTGCGAACAGCCATCACCACTTCCTCCAAGCTCGCATTCCCTGCGCGCTCTCCTAAGCCGTTGATTGTGCATTCCACTTGACGTGCGCCGCCCATGACCGCTGCCAATGAGTTAGCGACAGCCATCCCCAAGTCGTTGTGACAATGGGTCGACCAAACAACCTTGTCCGCATTCTTAACGCGCGCAATCAATTGCTGCATGCGCTCACCCCAAAGAGCTGGAATAGAGTAACCGACCGTGTCAGGGACATTAATCGTTTTAGCGCCCGCCTCAATGACGGCATCAAAGACCTTCACTAAAAAATCAAGGTCTGAACGCACGGCATCTTCCGCAGAAAATTCTACGTCATCGGTATATTCCAATGCCCACTGAACAGCTTGCACAGCACGCGCCAACACCTGATCTGGCGTCATGCGCAATTTATTTTCCATGTGAATAGGCGATGTCGCGATAAACGTATGAATGCGGCCACTTTTTGCGGGCTTAATGGCTTCTCCTGCACGGCGAATGTCGTTTTCATTGGCACGCGCAAGTGAACAAACCGTCGACTCTTTGATGATTTCAGCGACGGCATAAATCGCATCAAAGTCCCCGGGGCTGGCCGCGGCAAAGCCTGCTTCAATCACGTTCACACCCAACTTCTCGAGTTGACGGGCAATACGGATCTTTTCTTCTTTCGTCATGGCTGCGCCTGGGCTTTGTTCGCCATCACGCAAGGTTGTATCAAATATGATTAATTGATTATTTTTGGTCATTTTATTTTCCATCTAAATTTTTTAAGCGATACCCGCTATGCATTCGTCATAACGGCGTGGCAAATCTATAAACTGAGGTGTGCGAGAGTGTACTGCCTAAGGCAGTAGCACTAGACGTAACAGGGCACCAACCAATGAATGGCTGGAGTTTGAATAAGCTGAAAAGTGACTGTTGAATAACATAAGGAAATAATATCATGCTTTTTATCTAGCTTTTAGACAATTAAACTTATGGCTCTGATAAGTTTTTAGAATCAACTTCGACCAGTTTTTTACGCTTTAAAAACAGCATCAGCCATAAAGCATACCCAGATAATCCATAGACAAGCGATACAAAAAATAACACTTCAGGCGGGCTGTAAGAAATCAAAACAAATGCCAATACAATAAATAGAATAACGACAAACGGCACACTGTCCTTGAGATTAATGTCTTTACCACTGTAAAAACGTAAATCACTCACCATCGACAAGCCCGCAAACAAGGTCACCATCAAAGCAACCCATTTCATTTGAAACCAAGGGTGAAAGATAAAGTCCCCTGGAATGTCATTATCAAAAGCCACCCAAACCAACCCCGCTAGCAATGCCGCTGCCGCCGGACTAGGCAATCCTTGGAAAAATCGCTTATCTGCTGTCTCTAATTTTGTATTAAAACGCGCTAATCTTAAGGCGGCGCTCACACAATAAATAAAAGCAGCAATCCACCCTAATTTACCTAGCGGCTTCAATGCCCAAACATACACAATCAATGCCGGGGCAACCCCAAAAGACACCATGTCGGAAAGACTATCGTATTCCGCGCCAAAGGCACTTTGGGTATTCGTCATGCGTGCGACACGACCATCTAAACCATCCATGACCATGGCAATAAAAATCGCAACCGCTGAATGCTCATACTTACCATTCATCGCTTGAACGATGGCATAAAACCCTGCAAACAAAGCCGCCGTCGTGAACAAATTAGGCAATAGATAAATGCCGCGCTCACGCAAACTACGCGCTTGCGGACTTTTTCTTCGACGAGGACGTGGAGTAACTTCAGCCATCTTGAGTATTTCCAATAGTAAATTACTTCTAGTATATCAAAGCCAGCTTAAATGAGGATGCCCGACTATGATAGTATCCCGTTTTGATTTATTACCTTGATGAATATCATCCCATAATTTAAATGCAATTTTCTTTAGTCACGCAAGACGGTCAAGCGCGCCGAGGTTTTCTAAGCCTGACCCATGGCGAGGTGCAAACACCAGCGTTCATGCCCGTGGGCACCTACGGTTCAGTCAAAACATTATCTCCAAATGAAATCCATGAAATTGGTGCCCACATCGTATTGGGCAACACTTTTCATCTTTGGTTAAGGCCTGGTCTAGACGTTATAGAAGCGCATGGCGGGCTTCATCAGTTCATGAGCTGGGATGGCCCCATACTGACCGACTCTGGCGGGTTTCAAGTCTGGAGTTTAGGCAAATTACGCAAAATCTCTGAAGAGGGCGTGAAGTTTCGCTCCCCCATCAATGGCGACAGTTGCTTTTTAACACCAGAAGAATCCATGCGCATTCAAAAAGTATTGAATTCAGACATCGTCATGATTTTTGATGAATGCACCCCATACCCAGCGACCACAAAAGAAGCAAAAACATCGATGGAGCTTAGCTTACGATGGGCGCGCCGCAGCAAAGATGCTCACCAGGGCAATTCCAATGCATTATTCGGCATTATTCAAGGCGGAATGTACGAAGACTTGCGCGATATTTCGCTAAATGGCCTAACAGAAATTGGATTTGATGGTTATGCCATCGGCGGCCTTTCCGTAGGAGAGCCTAAAGAAGACATGTTAAGAATTCTTGGTCACACCGCCCCCCAAATGCCACAAGACAAGCCTCGCTATTTAATGGGTGTTGGAACCCCTGAAGATTTAGTGGCTGCAGTGAGCAAGGGGATCGATATGTTTGATTGCGTCATGCCCACGCGAAATGCTCGGAATGGTTGGTTATTTACACGCAACGGGGATATTAAACTTAAAAATGCTCGCTACAAGTTGGACACCGGGCCCTTAGATCCAGAGTGTACTTGTTATACCTGCCAAAACTTTAGCAGGGCTTACCTTCATCATTTACATCGCGTTGGTGAAATCTTAGGGTCACGTCTCAATACGATTCACAACCTACATTATTACCAAGAGCTCATGGCCGGCATGCGGACCGCCATTGAGTCTCATACTTTCGAAGCGTTTAAGAAAGAGTTTGCAAGCAAGCGAAGTGTGTTGAACCTAGAGTTATAATAGGTTGAGACAATACTCTATGATAAAATTCTACAGTTATTTGAAACTCCAAGCTTACTTTTAGAAAGGCTTTACCCCATGTTAATTAGTTCTGCTTACGCTGCCACTGGATCAGCAGCATCAGATTGGACAAGTTTTGTACCAATGATTGTTATTTTTGTATTGTTTTATTTCATGCTAGTTCGTCCGCAAATGAAACAAGCGAAAGAACAACGCGAAATGATTGCAGCCTTGCAAAAAGGAGATGAAGTGGTGACCTCTAGCGGCATTCTTGGCAAGGTAACAAAAATTAGTGACACGGTGATCAGCCTCGAAATTGCTACCGCGATTGTCATTAACATCCAAAAAACAGCGGTCCAAGCCAAATTAGAAAAAGGCACCATCAAGCCAGCATAAACTTCTTTGCATCATTCGCTCATGCTTACGTGAATGATGCAAAAATACATATAACAGACCTAAAACGCGAGCCGCACCATGAATCGTTACCCATTGTGGAAATACATCTTAGTATTAACAGTCCTTTTATTAGGTCTTTTGTACTCCTTGCCAAATATTTTTGGCGAATCTCCAGCCGTCCAAATCACAACGGCAAAGACGTCTAACAAACTAGACCCCGCTTTATTGGGTAAGGTTGAAGAAACGCTTAAGCAAGAAAACATCAAAATTGATGCCATCTTCATGGACGCAACCGGGGTAAAAGTACGTTTTTCAGATGCTGATACGCAAATCAAAGCAAAAGATGTATTAAAAAACAACTTAGGTAAAGATTATGTGGTTGCCTTAAATTTGATCTCACGCTCACCAAGTTGGTTGACTAACCTTCACGCACGTCCGATGTATTTGGGTTTGGACTTGCGAGGGGGCGTACATTTCCTTCTTCAAGTAGACATGAAGGCAGCCTTAGACAAAGCCTCTGACCGCTACGTTGGCGATTTCCGCGCTTCATTACGTAAAGAGCGTATTTCATATTCAGGCGTCACACGCGAGGCGCAAAGTATTGAAATTAAATTTACAGACCCTAAAGAACTCGTCAAAGCACAAAAAATCATTAGCAATGAGTTTCCTGATGTCACATTAAAAGAAAGTAATAGCTCACTGATTGCGACATTAAGTTTGCCAGCGCAAAAACGTATTCAAGAATTTGCGCTGAAACAAAATATTCAAACACTCCACAATCGTATTAATGAACTTGGGGTTGCCGAGCCAATTATTCAGCAACAAGGCGTAGACCGTGTGGTAGTGCAATTGCCAGGCGTTCAAGATACCGCGAAAGCAAAAGAAATTTTAGGACGTACCGCTACCCTTGAAATTCGTTTAGTGGACGAAGAAAAAAGCGATCCAACCACCCTTGAGCAAGCGAGTAAAGGACAAGTGCCTTTTGGCGATGAATTCTTTGTCGACCGAAATGATCAACCGATCCTCGTTAAAAAGAAAGTAGAACTGACTGGCGAATATATTACTGACGCAGGTCCAGGGGCTGATCAACAAAGTGGTCGCTCAACCGTTAATGTCACTTTAGATGGTCGTGGCGCACGTATCTTTAAGCAAGTCACTAAAGATAACGTTGGCAAACGTATGGCCATTTTATTAATTGAAAAGGGCCAAGCTGAAGTCATTACTGCGCCAGTCATTAATGAAGAAATTGGTGGCGGACGTGTACAAATTTCTGGGATGAGTAATGCCCAAGAAGCCACAGATATTTCACTTCTTCTTCGCGCTGGTGCGCTAGCAGCGCCAATGGACATCATCGAAGAGCGAACTGTTGGCCCGAGCATGGGAGAGGAAAATATCAAACGCGGCATGCATTCAACCATGTGGGGGTTTGCAGCCATTGCATTATTCATGGTGATTTACTACCTATTATTTGGTGGCATATCAGTCATCGCCTTAGGCATTAACTTGCTATTGCTTTTAGCCATTCTATCGATGCTTCAAGCGACCCTGACATTGCCTGGATTGGCAGCGATTGCGCTGACCTTAGGGATGGCGATTGATGCGAACGTATTGATTAACGAACGGATCAGAGAAGAAATTCGTGGGGGCAATTCACCCCAGGCCTCGATTACCGCTGGATATGACCGCGCCTTTGACACCATTCTCGACTCAAACGTCACGACCATGATTGCCGGTCTAGCCTTATTCATGTTCGGTTCAGGACCGGTCAAGGGTTTTGCTGTTGTGCACGTCTTAGGCATCATGACCTCGATGTTCAGCGCCGTGGTGGTATCTCGCGCCATTGTGAACTTGGTATACGGCTACCGCCGTAAAATTAACAAATTGGCGATTGGTTAAGACCAAAGCCCTCAAATAAACGCTGATTAAGAGTAAAGATTATGGAAATTTTTAAGATTAAAAAAGATATCCCATTTATGAGTTATGGCCGTCTGACCACTGCTATTTCCCTCATTACCTTCCTGTTTGCAATCTTCTTTCTCGCCACGAAAGGCTTGAATTTAGGAGTCGACTTTACTGGCGGCACGGTGGTTGAGGTCAGCTATCCAGCCTCTGCAGATCTTGTCAAAGTCCGTCATGCAGTGGACAGCATTGGCTTAAATGAAGCGACGGTTCAAAACTTTGGATCTAGCCATGACGTCATGATTCGCTTGCCACTTAAAAAGGGCGTCACATCAGCCCAGCTTTCTGAGCAAGTACTTGAAGCATTAAAAAAAGAGGATGCGGCGGTTGAAATGCGTCGCGTTGAAACCGTGGGCGCGCAAGTTGGCCAAGAACTTTATGAAAACGGCGCACTAGCCCTTTTGCTGGTTTCTATGGGAATCATGGCCTACTTGGCATTACGATTTGAATGGCGTTTTGCGGTGGCAGCGATTATCGCGAACATGCATGACGTGATTATTATTCTTGGCTTTTTTGCCTTCTTTCAATGGGAGTTCAACCTCACAGTGCTTGCGGCCATTCTTGCCGTCTTGGGTTACTCAGTCAATGAATCCGTGGTGGTATTTGACCGAGTGCGCGAGAACTTTAGAAAAATGCGTAAAGCAACCGTCATCACCGTCATTGATAATGCGATCACACGCACCATGTCACGTACCGTGATTACTCACTTTTGTACACAGCTAATGGTCCTCTCTATGTTGATGTTTGGCGGTGAAACGCTCCATAATTTCTCATTGGCACTGACCATCGGTATTTTGTTTGGTATTTACTCCTCAGTCCTTGTGGCTTGTCCGATCGCATTGTACTTAGGCGTTTCTCGCGAGAACTTAATCACTGGCGCTGAAAAGAAAGAAAACGTCGACGAGATGCCTTGACAAGCGGAGGTCAAAGCGAGGAAACTTCAGTATCACATTCTGTAAATACCTCACTTGAACGAGATCTCGATACCCCTGCAATTCATCATTCTAGGATTGCTCATACTACTAGCTGCGTTTTTCTCAAGCGCCGAAACCAGCTTAATGACCTTGAATCGTTATCGCCTACGCCATCTAGCAAAAGATGGCCACCGGGGCGCCCGATTAGCGCAAGCACTCCTCGCCAAAACCGACCATCTTTTAGGCACGATCTTATTAGGTAACACCTTTGCTGCAGTCGCCATTGCTACCATTAGTGATGACATCAGCCTCAAGCTCTTAGGTGAAAGTAATACCGGCGTTTTCCTCGGAACGGTCATCGTCACCTTCGTTATTTTGGTGTTCGGCGAAATCACACCAAAAGTCATTGCTGCAGCGCATGCGGAAAAAATTGCATTTGCGTATAGCTATGTGCTCTACCCCATCACGCGAGCAATCTACCCTGCCATTTGGTTCATTAATCTTTTTGTGACGGGCTTACTGAAGATTTTCAGAATCAAAGTTAACTTCGATCAAGTCTCTCACGCCGTTTCAACCGATGAGCTTCGAAGCATCGTTAGCGATGCAGGCGGTTATATCCCGCAAAAAAATCGTGCCATTTTGCTCAATCTTTTTGATCTAGAAGATGCCACTGTCGATGACGTCATGACGGCACACACGCAAATTGAGCATGTCGATCTCGATACCCCTTTTGAAGAATTGATTCAACAAATCACCTCAAGCAACCATA
>SESB01001648.1_pt1 | contig 14209 bp, 17 predicted proteins | sample 3171441 | NCBI WGS metagenome assembly SESB01 (sample SAMN06051867, study PRJNA518727) | freshwater metagenome | biome: subpolar coniferous forest; feature: holomictic lake; material: water; isolation source: holomictic Lake 227, 6 m depth | place: Canada: near Kenora, Ontario | collected...
AATCAAACTGTTAAAATCTCATGCGTTGAGCTGTTGCAACTCTTGAAGCTTGATCTGTGACAGGCGTTCCTTGCCTGCAGATCGATCCTGGAAAACGCAAAAAAACTGAAATTGGCGAAAAGCATTTTTTTGTGTACACTTTGCTGTGTTCCTCAACCACCGGTAAAGAGAATCTTTATATATCCATGCGCATTTCACGAAAAATCGAGATCGATTACGGCCATACGCTGCCCAACAGCTTTTCATTCTGCAACCAGTTGCACGGTCATCGGGGGGTAATTGTCGCTACCGTTGAAGGAAACCTGATCGAACGAGAAGGCGACGGAGAAGAAGGGATGGTAATGGATTTCAAGTTTCTGAAAGAGATCATGGTGGAACAGATTCACGACAAGCTCGACCACGGTTTTGCGGTATGGAAAAATGACTATGAGGATCTTGACTTTATCCTGAAACGCAATTCCCGTGTGCTGGTTACCGACGAACCACCGACAGCGGAATGCCTCGCCAAGTGGGCTTTCAACCAGATCCGTAACCGCCTGCCGGAAGGGGTGACACTGAAGCAGATCCGATGGAATGAAACGCCAAATAACTGGGCAGAATATGAGGGTTAATGCCTTATGGAGAGACAAAAGCCCCGGATTTTTCCGGGGCTTTCGAATTCTAAATACCGGCAAGCAAGATGTTTAATATTTGGTTTTCGTCAACAGATACAAGCACCTGTTATCATTGAAATTATCAATAACAACAACCTTGAAGGTATCAGGAAGGGCGACAGTTATCTCTATTTTATCACTGACAACATAAACCCGATCACCAAAAGCGGTCTGTGCTGGTGCTACCGCAGCCTCTTCGTGTTTAATAAGTACTCCATGCCGGGTATGAACAACTGTTTTTTTTGTTTCATAAGCCGGAGGTGGCTCATAAAAATTGTGTCCTTTTGAACGGAAAAGAACATTGCCTGACTGGTCTGTCACCAGAAAGGTCCAGTTTGTCCCATTCGCCATTCTCCATTCAGCACCAAGCAGATCAACCAGTAACGCCCCCCCTTTTGGTACCTGGGAGAGCAATGCTGCCGCTTTTTTACGAGAAAGTCTTTCACTGTTCACCTGATCCTGTGCATCGAGATAGCACTGATCGTAAGATTGATACTTGAAAGTTTTTACCCGTGCATGGTCTTCAATGGTCTCGATATCATAATCCTGGGCCCTTGCCTCCGACGCTGCCAATATCATCAGCAGTGCTACAAATAGCGCCTTGAATCTCACGGTTCCCCCCTTTTAGTTTTGTTTAAAAATCACAATACATTATCAAAATTGCAAGCCATGCAAAACTGCCACGCAAAAAGCCGGGCTATCCTCCCGGCTTTTGCTGATGTCAAGAGAAAGCAAATCTGCCCAATCGTTTAGCTTCGGCTATCATTATCTGTTGCGCGGATTGTCGTTGTTCCGGTCATTCGGATCATTCGGATTTTTCGGCTGACCTGGATGGTACGGCTGATTCGGACTGTTCGGTTGATTCAGAGTGTTCGGCTGATTCGGCTGACCAGGATGAATCGGCTGATTCTGAATGTTCGGCTGACCAGGATGATTCGGCTGACTTGGAATGTTCGGCTGACCCGGATGATTCGGCTGATTCGGAACGTTCCTGTTCATCTGGGGGGGAGCGTTAAAACGATTATCCCTGCGGTTATCGTTGTCACGATAATCCCTGTTATCACGGCGATCCCTGTTATCGCGGTACTCATACTTGCGATACTCGACATCACGGGTTCTGCGTATATCATCCCAACGATGTCTTCTTATCTTGTAAGGCAAGTTTCTCTCGCGAACAACAATCCACGGACCACGGTAATAGGCTGAACGGTACCATACACCGTCCTGGATGATATAGTACATATCACCGTAATAAAGAATATCATAAGGGCTTCCTATGGATACAGAAAAACCCATACCGGGGAGTTCAATAAAACTTGGTCTTGTATCGAGCACAAAAGAGGGTGGTCTGCCCCCCCCTATACGGATGCTGACTTCCGCCTGTGCATCAGCAGAAGGATTTCCGAGAAGCATTCCAGTAATTCCTGCAGCCAACCAGATATATTTTTTCATTTTATATTCTCCATGTTAAGATGTTGTTCAACGACGAGAAAACCGTTTTTCCCGGAATTTTGAGGGATTATACTACATCTGACGCTCTTTCTCGTCTCTTTCCTGCGCAAGTATTTTGTTCTGAAAAAAATATTCATAGTACAACAGGGGGGGCTTATCCAATGATGCGGATCACCTTTGCAAGCCACTACCTTCCTTGATAACCCAGTAGGGCTCGCCGTTATGCTCGACCAGCTTGAAGCGTCCGGTTGCGAACATCACCGCCATCATCTGCTCTGCCTTTTCACTCTCTTCAGGAAAACAGTCGGCGATGGCTTTATGGAGTTCGCGCTGCTGCACCGGATGGCGGGATATGATGGACGTAACAGCTTCAAGCAGGTCAGGTGCATTGCGAAGATCCATACTGCCCTTGAGCGGATTAACCACGGTTGCAGCCTCTGAGAGGATAGCGATAGCGCGTTCGATGCGCTCTTCGGTTGGAAGATGAACCTCCTGCTCGGGAGCAGGCCGGGTTGGCAGGATGAGGTGCACCATGTCGGGGTCGATCTTTTTCAGCACAGCGGCAAGATCACGGAGCGCTTCGTCGGAGTCGTTGATACCGCCAAGCAGCATCACCTCGATCCAGAGCTTCCCTTTGTACTCTTGGCGGAACGCCACAAGCCCCTCGACATGATTGCGGAAGGTCAGTCCCGGAGCGGGTCGGTCGATCTCGTCATGAAGCTTTTCAGACCCGGCATTGAGCGACGGGAGCACAGCGTCCGCCTGCAGCAGCTCCTGGCGGACTTCCGCCAAATAGAGCAGAGAACCGTTGGTGATGACGGCGACAGGCGTGGTGGTGAGCTTTTTCACCTCCGCTATAAGCCATCCGATCCCTTTGTATAACATGGTTTCACCGGAACCGACAAAGGTTATCCAGTCGAGCCCCTTGTTGACCTTAAGAGCCTCACGAATCTCTTCAAGTATCTCTTCACGGGGAAAAAACTCCTGCCGTTCAGTGACGAGCTTTCTGGTCTTTCCAAGTTGACAATAGACGCAGTTCCAGGAACAGCTTTTGGGAGGAAGCAGGTCAACGCCAAGTGACTGGCCAAGCCGTTTTGAGGATACAGGGCCGAAAACATATTTCATGGTGTCAGCAATCAGATTTTATGGGCAAGGGCAAGTTCAGCCATTTTAGCCTCACTTTCAGCCTCGAATGCCTCTTTTGAGATGTGCGGCAGCACCAGACTTGCAATGGTGAAGGCAACGATTTCCATAACAAAGATGGCAGCATAAGCCCAGACATACTGCCCGGAGAAATGGTAGACCAGGTCGATGATGATGCCCGCCCCCAGATGGCCGATAAAGATGGCAAGACTTTGCGCCGTACCCCAGAGACCGATGTAGATACCACTGCGACCTGCCGTCATCGACATCATCATGGAGATATTGGAAACACTCGAAGCTCCAAGGCCCATACCGGTCACCACAAGAGCGATGCGCAGAAAGTTCACATCACGCAGGAAGCCTGCAACAATCAGCAGACCGAAACCGACAATACAGAACATATTGCCGATAAAGGCGCCACGTTTCTGGCCTATTCGGTTAAGCAGAAATCCGGTGATGAGCATGAAAATAAGCTGGGTGCCGCCCATGGTTGGACGAAAAAGCTTGGTGGTGGTGCCGACCGGCATGCCAAAAACGTGAGCACCGAAAGGGTCCATCACAATTTCGTTGGCAAAGAGGGCAAAAATCGAGATAAAGATATAGGAGGCAAAGAGCAGGGTTCTTGGCGATGAAGAGAGCAGCATAACCGACTGCGAAAAAGAGATGGCGTGTTTGCTCTCCCCCTTTTTTACCTCGGCGTTGCGCTGCTCAACGCCAAGCACCGCAAAAAGACCGATCCCGAGAGCAATCAGACCGCCAACCTCGGCTACCGTTATAAGACGTTCCGGAGTAAAGACATCGAGATAGGTTCCGACAATACGGGTTGAAACAATGGTGGTCAGCACCATCAAGGTCCAGCTTGCACCGGTAACCTTGCCGATATTCTCCTCCCCTACCGTATCGGCAAGAAGCGCATAGTAGGCAGTTGTTGCAACCTGCAGGCCAAAACCGAAAACCAGAAAAATAATGGAAAGCTTCAGCAAACCAACATCCTTCATCATGGCTGGAATCATCTCGGACAGGGCTATTCCGCCAACCCTCACTTCATAGGCTGCGGCTGGAGCAAGCATGAAGGAGAAGACACAGCAGAGCAGACCAAGCAGAATATAGGGTGTGCGTTTCAGACCAAAAATCTGTGACCGGTCAGAGAGGTTGCCCGCCCACACCTTGACACCAAAAATCGCCAGCAACTCCTTGAGGCTGATCAGGCCAAACACAATGGTAGCGGAGATGCGAAGCTCGGTGGTCATCACCCGGTTGAGGGTATCGAGCAAAAAGCCGAGCATGATGCCGAAACCCATCTGGAAAAGGGAGAGGCGGATCAGGTTGATTCTCTTCATAACAGAGCGCTAATATTTACGGGAGTGGCATTTGTCAACAAAACTGCATTCAGACGCTGTAAGTCGCGGCACGAAATATAACAAAAAAGCAGAAGTCTCATTGCGGGAGCTTACCCGTTAGTCGCGCCGGAAATCAGCGCTGCAAGGCCGGTAAGCCTCTGGGAAGAGCGTTTGTTGCCAATGGCCATGGCAAGAGCCTTTGGGTCGCCAATAATCATCACAAGCTTTTTGGCTCTCGTTACGGCAGTGTAGATGAGGTTTCGCTCAAGCAGCGAGTAGTGCTGCATGGAGAGCGGTATCACCACCGCCGGGTACTCCGAACCCTGGCTTTTGTGAATGGTGATGGCATAGGCAAGGGCAATTTCGTCCAGCTCAGCATACTCATAACGCACCTCCCTGCCATCATAAAGCACGCATAGCGCGCTTTCCTCCTCGTCAACAACTGCAATGCGCCCGATATCACCGTTAAAAACCTCCTTGTCGTAGTTGTTGACCATCTGAATCACCTTGTCCCCTTCAGCGTAGGTAGTTCCAAACCTCACAATTTTTCGGACTGCGTGAGGGTTCAGGGTCTCCTGCAACAGCGCATTCAGGGCCTTTGTTCCAAGAACCCCCTTGTTCATCGGCGTCAGCACCTGGATGTCGCGGAGCGGGTCGAATCCAAACCGCTGTGGGATTCGCTCGGCAATAACCATGAGCAGCCTGCGCTGAATCTCCTCCGTGGTGGCCGAAGGAACAATGTAAAAGTCGGACAGCTCCGTCGAGTCGGATGCCCCTTCGCGGTGCGACGGAAGCATCACCTCCCCGTGATTGATCCGGTGGGCATTGACAATAATCATCGAGCTTTGAGCCTGACGAAAAATCTCGGTCAGCCGCACCACTGAAAGTGCGTTGGAGTTGATCATGTCGGCCAGTACAAACCCAGGGCCAACCGGAGGGAGCTGGTCAACGTCACCGGCAAAGATCAGGGCTGCACCATTGGATATTGCTGCCAGCAGGCGATTCATCAGCACCACATCGATCATGGAGGCTTCATCGACAATAATCAGATCAGCTTCAAGAGGATAAGAGCTGCCCCGCCGGAAATCACGCACAAAAGGATCGAACTCCAGCAGGCGGTGAATGGTTTTCGCCTCCATGCCGGTCGCTTCAGAGAGCCGTTTAGCCGCCCTGCCGGTTGGAGCGCAGAGCAGAAACTTCAGCTTTCCGGTATCGAGAATTTTAAGGATGGTATTGATGATGGTGGTTTTGCCGACACCCGGCCCGCCGGTAATAACCATCAGCTTGCTTGAAAGCGCAAGCGCAACGGCACTCCGCTGCGACTCCGAAAGCTCAATGCCCGACTGCTTTTCCGCCGCCGGAATAACCGTTGCCGGATCGATCCCGCCCCACGGAAGAGCACCCTTCAAAATCCGGTCAATACTTCCGGCAACTCCCGTCTCTGCACGGTAAAGCGAGATGAGATAGAAATACCTCTCCCCCTCTGACTCAACAACGACAAGGGTTCCGATAGAAAGTTCAGAACGGATAGCCTCCGCAATAATCGGTTCAGGAATATCGAGAAGCCGATTGCATGCCGCAAGCAGCATAGCTTCAGGAACCCGGCAATGCCCGTCAAGGGCAAGCTCCTGCAGAGCATAGGCAATACCAGCCCGCGCTCTCAAGGGAGAATCAGGAGCAATACCGATATTCTGGGCAATCTGGTCGGCAGTACGGAACCCTATACCCGGTATGTCAAGCGTCAGACGGTAAGGGTTAGCGCTCACCACCGTCACCGCCTCGTCACCATAAGCTCGGTAAATTCGCACCGCCCGCGCCGTACCCACCCCGTGAGACTGGAGAAAAACCATGATCTTCCTCACCGACCTCTGCTCCGCCCAAGCCGAAACAAGCTGTTCCAGCTTTTTTTTGCCGATACCCGGAAGCTCCAGCAGTTTTTCAGGATAATCCTCAATAACATTGAACACCTCAAGACCATAAGCCTTGATAAGCACCTTCGCCAGATGGGGGCCGATCCCCTTCACCATACCGGAAGAGAGATATTTGGCCATTCCTTCGAGAGTATCAGGAGCAACAACCCCAAGATGGGTTGCCTTGAACTGCAAACCCCAGGTTTTATCATTTTGCCAGAGCCCCTCAGCCTCGACATGCTGACCGGAAGTGACCGCCGCAACATGACCCACCACCGTCACCGGATCACGCTCCCCCTTGACACGAAGCCGCAGGACAGTGAACCCCGACAACTCGCTGAAAAAGCTCACCTTTTCAACAATACCGGTAATGCGCTCCTCACCGGAATTGGAAGGGTTGCTCTCACTCATGAAATGCGCAAGGTTAGGTGATAATGTTCAAGCTCCATGGAAGAAAGGATTACAGGAGAGCAATATAGCGAATCTCGACTGACTCAAGCAGTATTCGCATCGGTTGTCACCGATTCACATGCCGCATCAAGAACAGCAATGGCTTGCTGGCGTTTAACAGAAGGAAACTGACGCAAAAATTCATCCAAAGTATCGCCTCCCTGCAAATAGTCAAACAATGACCGAACCGGAACACGAGTACCCATAAACACAGGTGTTCCACTGAGTATATCAGGGTGGCTTTGTGTAACAGTGGAAAGTGAAGTCATGAAAATTCTCCAAATGCCGGATTGAAAGGAATGCCAGGCAACTACAAAAACATCGCCAAAACAGACTAATCTTACCCAGAAAAGTACCAATTATCTGGAAACAGTGCTATAGCTTCATATCGTAAGCCCCGACAACTCGCAGAAAAAGCTCAACCCTTTCAACGACGCCACTGATAAGTTCTTCACCGATAGCTATAGACAGGCTCTCACTCATGAAGCCATACAGGGGTAGGCTTATGCGCCCAAATCCATGCGATAAAATCCGTCATTGGTGGATCGATACCGAGTTCACGGAGCCGGGTATTAACCTGCCCGCGATGGTAAGAGCTGTGAGCAGCTACCTGCATAAGCGTCTGACCAAGAGATGGATTGGCAATCTCAAAACCAAGAGTGAGGCTCACCTGCCCTGACCAAGGCAAATGAACAACCCGGTCTAAATCAGCGGGAGAAAGAGCATTTTGAAACTCCTGAATCTCCCTGTGCACTAACTTGGCAAAGCCGACTAATTCAAGAGCATTGAACAAGTCGGTTACATGAGGATTGATGGGCCGGTTTAGCCAGACATCAAGAAAAGCTTTCTGAACCAGATGAATATGGCGCACTCTCTTCAACAGCACTTCGTCCTCTTCCGCCTGTGGTTTTCCGAGGATCGCCGCAAAGACGACAGCGTCAGCCCACTCAGTATGTTGTACAAGCTCCTCGATTATTGCGGTTGCGTCCATGACGACTCTCTATAGGTTTTCATGACAACTGGTGTAAACATAAAAAAAATAAATAGCATGGAGCAAAGGGGGGGACGGAGCACAACCAACATCAGGGTTTACTCAAAAATAATTTTGATCGAACCTGTTCCCACGAAACGGCCGTGGAAGGGTCTGCCCGGTGTGCGGCAACTCGACGATGTAACTCATCCATTTGGACTTGTGACAACTCAACCGGATTTGACGCCTCGGCAGCCATGCTATCCCAGATGTCCACAACGAACTGAATGCGCTCGGAAACGGAGAGCTTCAAGTATTCAGGAGTGGTGGCAGGAGTAGGCATAGAGGTAGTATAAATCAATGTCAATGTTTAGCAAATCTCTCAATCTGAACCGTTCAGGGTGCACAGCTTCCTTCAACGTAGCGGATTCTCTGGCATTTTGGATTGAACACTCCATTCTTTGAATTAATTGTCTGCCTGAAAGACAATATCATCCAGCGTTACTCTCAACGCTTTGGCGACAGCCAATAATATTTCCGTTGTTCCAGTCCGTTTACTGGTTTCGATCTGAGATAAATACGATGTGCTTATACCAACGATTCCCGCTAATTGTTGTTGCGTTAATCCTCGATATTCTCGCCAGACTTTGACAGGATTTTCCTTATCCTACAAAGCAAAAGTAACTTCACTGGGAACAAGTTCTTCCTTGCCTTGCTCAATTGCTGTTTTTACAGAATCATAATCCCGTATATCCGGCAACATTTCCGCTTCTTCAGCAAGCTGCTCGTATTGGTCATACGGTAACATGGCTCTTCTTCTTTGTATAGGAGGTCGTTACCTGGCAGTTGATTCCCTCACTTTTCTTGATGGCATGAATAACCTGGAAGAGGTTTTCCATTCTCGGGTTACCCGACGGCGCCAGCATACGGTGCAAACTTTTACTTGATTTCTCGAGTATTTTGGCCAGCCCTTCAAAACCAATGGTAGAATGGACGATATCCCTCAGAAGCGCTTTTCCAACGGCTGTATCACCTTCAAGAAAAGCATTAATCGCCTCTTCAAATAAAGCCGCCCTAAATTCCGGATCGCGCTCAACCCGTGCCTTTATGGTTTCCTTATATGATCGACTTAATGACATGATAATCTCCTCACCCTTTATTTTCCTGATCGTTTTTTATAGGCCTTATGTTCTTCCCAAAGCTTTTTTGCCCTTTCAATAGCTTTTTTCTGGTCTTTTTTGCTGCTGCCACCAAGTAATAACAGGATAAAGTCATCCTCTTTTCCAAAATATATCCTGTATCCCGGGCCGAAATCAAGTTTTATCTCTGATAATGCAGAGCCAATGGGCGCAACATTTAAATAGTTCCCCTGCACAACACGCTCCAAATATACAGCCGCTCTTGCTGCTGGCACGGAATCAAGTGAATCAAACCAATCCCTGAACGGACAGTTCCCATTTTGATCCACATATTCAAAAACCTCAACTTTTTCCCGCATACCCTATGGTAACGTATACGTTTCTATTTTCAAAATAAATTCAAGCCTCCAGAAACACAATCGCGTCCGGCAGATCACTCATCCTGAGGCCACCCTCTTCAGTAACAACAAAGGTATTTTCAATGCCAATAACCCCTTTGCCCGCAATAACGAATTTCGGCTCAACCGCTATCACCTGCCCGGCCTGCAAAGGGACAGCAAACCCTTTGGCAAGCACTGGCAGTTCGTCCAGTTCGAGACCAACACCATGACCGACAAACTTCGCCTGTTCACCCGGCATTCCCATGAAGCAGGAACCAAATCCACCCTTTTCGGCCATTGACGCGGCGTCAAGAAACAACTCTTCGCAGATGACCCCCGGCTTCATGGCCTGACGAACCATCTCCTGAATATCGAGCGCAAGATCAAATGCCTGCTGCAATTCAGGGTCGAGCTTGCCAATCACAAAGATGCGGCTCATATCAGCCATATAGCCATTGAAAACTCCGACATAATCAAGCAGAACCGGTTCGTTCACGCGAATTACATCAGTCGATGCTCCATGCGGCGCGGCACTCGACAACCCCTTTCCCGTAACCGGCCCATCAAAAAAACCACCGTTCACACCTCCGGAAGAAACGGCCAAACCATAGAAAATCTCCTGGTTAAAAGCCCTCATCCGCACATAGCCTTCATGGCCTGCCTTGCGAAGACGATACTCCATTTCGGCTGCCAGATCAATCTCACGCATACCCGCTTTCAGGAAATTCGGCACGTCGGCCAGTACCGATGCGAGCCCGGCGGCACTTTGGCGAACCAGCTCAACCTCAAAAGGCGACTTGACTGAGCGAAGTTCACGAACCATCATTGAAATATCGACAAAAGAACGCCCTGGCAGTGCTCGAGTGTAAAAACTTTGCTGCTGAACTGGCACAGCGTCATACGTCAGGCCAATGCTGACAAGATCATGACTGAAAACGGAAGCAAATTCCTTGCTTGAGCAAAAAGGCCGGATATCGGCAATCGGGCTCTCCGCTCTCGCCCGCGACAGGCTTTTACGCACCAGCATCACTGGGTCGCCGTCCGCTGGTATCAAGAGAATAGCGTTCTGACGAGTTCCCGTAAAATAGAAAACATCAATCGGCATGATGAGAAGAGCAGCATGAACACCCTTCTCTCTGAGCATTTCCTGCAACCGCAATACCCGTTGTTGTGATTCAGTTTCTGTCAGCATGGTTTGTTGTACAATTTCATTGAAGAATGGAGGACGATGCAGTCAATAATATACCGTTTCCCTCAGGCCGGGAAAAAGAATTTCGACATACCATTGTATATTACATGTATTATCGACACTATCGGATGACTCTGTCTTGGCATTGCAATCGCTAATGCCTTATTTCACATCCAACTTGGGATTAATAACTGGCATATTGGGAACTCGCGCTTGCAGGTTAAGAGTTCTTTCGTACCACAACGCTTCAATAAACACGCCAAACGCTTATTACAAAAAAAATATCTCAAATGGCCTAATGCAAAAATTGAGTCATTTATGGATTTTAGTTAAAAAATCTATACGTTGTAATTATAAATGTATGGTTGAGCTGCATAGGAATAACTCTAACCTGAAAGGAGTGAAAACATGCGAACTTACACTATGATGGTACAACGGGTTGCAAAATCTGTGTCTGTATCTTTTCTGCTGGTCATTTGCTCGATAGTAACGGTTACATACAAAGCCACAGCAGAAGAAACAGCAGGAGCAAAAGCCTTAGCACCAGCGACAGCACCAGCAACTCCAACACAAGGTAAAGCACCAGCCAAAGCTAAAACACAAACTAAAGCAGAAACTAAAGCAGAAAAAGAAACGGCAGCAGCAGCAGCAGCAAAAGCCGATAGCGTTTTATCAGTCACCGGCATCACTGTCAACGAAACGAGTCAGGATAAGGTTAAATTCGAAATCTTTCAAACCATCAAGATTACAGTAAAAAATCTTGAGAAGGGACTTAAAAAACATAATAATGATCTATCAAAACTCATTCTCTACATTGATGGCAACGCCGTAAATGGACTTCATCCTACTTTGGACATTACAACGTCAACGTTGCAATTTGACCTCAAACGTATACCGGAGAATAAAGATGCATGGACGACCATCCTGAGCAGAGGGCCAAGGAGATGGGAGCGGAATGTGCCAATCACCGTGGGTTTTGAAAAAGAGAGTCCGATAGAAAGTACGATTCAAGCTGATCTCACTGTTATTAATCAGTTCTGGTTCAAGGTATTCGTTTTTATTTTTCTGATTGCCATTGGGGTATTTTGGGCGGTGGCTAAAAAAAGCGATATCATTCGAGATACCGGCCCACAACCGAAAAGTTTAAACGATAAAGGACAACCCAACAGGAAGCCCTATAGCCTTGCTCGCACGCAAATGGCCTTATGGTTTTTCGTTGTTATCATCTCTTATGTTTTCATCTGGTTGGTGATGAAAGATTCTACTTTAAACACATCGGTGCTTGCCCTTATTGGCATCAGCGCATCTACAGCTATTGGGTCTGCCGTTTTAGATGCCAGCAAAAGAAGTGATCAAGAAAATAAACAAAAGACACTTGAGGGAAAAAAGAATAGCACTGAGGTGGAATCCCAGAGCCTTCAAAGTGAGATAAACACGCTTCTTTCCAATATAGCGGCAACTCCTGCGCCAACAAATATTGAGGAACTTAAAGCTGAGTTAGGAATCAAACAAGCCAAACTGGCGGCAAATAAGGAAGTGATTCTTCAGACAAGTGAGCAGATTCAAAAACAGACTGAGAGCGCAAACCCTCTTGTATCGAAAAATTTTATCAGCGACATCCTTAGCGATGATGAGGGGGTAAGTTTTCACCGCTTTCAAATTTTTACCTGGACCATCGTGTTGATCGTTATTTTCTCCTGGTCAGTTTACAATTTACTGACCATGCCGGAATTCGATTCCACGTTGCTCGGGTTGATGGGAATAAGTGGCGGAACGTATATTGGTTTTAAATTTCCAAATCAACAGGGTTGACATAGCTTCATGAAATAATTCAACTCGATCGAGCGCGGGAAGAGCATTTCTGATATTTACTGTCAGGGCTATTCCGCGCCGGTTGAGTTCAGTTATTTATTAACACAAGAGGTGTTCATCCTGGTTTTTAAATCACTTTTGAGTCTCTCCAGCTTCAGTCGCTCCTCCCTCAAGCGCCCGATAAACCAGTGCCGGGCCGTGCTGAACTGTGCGGGCGTAGTGTACCGCTGGTTTGCCGAATACCATTGCGTAGCCAAACAGATGATCGTCCGGAATACCGAGGCGGTGGCGTGTTTCGGGCAGGATGTCGTTGATAGCCCACTTTGCCAGACCGTTCCATAATGTGCCGACACCATTGGCCTGTGCAAAAAGGTCAAAGCTGGCAAGCGCTATCATGCAGTCCTGCATGGGCGATGCCACATGCTGGGGCGCTGTGGCAATGAGCAGATGTGGTGCGTCACGAAAAATAATGTCGGCACGGTGCTTCTCCCAGATCGACACAAAGTTGGCAAAAAAGCCCATCTTTTCCGGCAGGGTGTTGCTGTTCACCAGCCTTGTCAAACCGGCCATCACCTCGTCGCGCAGTTGAGCAACCTTGTCGTGGCTGTCGAGCACCGTAAAGCGAACCTGACGGGAGTTTACGCCTGTCGGGGCCTGCCACGCTACATCGAGCAGCTTCTGGAAGAGTGCCGGGTCGAGATTGTCGGGCTGGAAACGCCGCACGGAACGGTGCCCCCTGATGAGCGTCTCAAGGGCATCGGAATCTGGATATGCACCTTGCAGTAAACAACTGCCGGAAGGGTTGTGACCAAGAATGGAAACCGATCCCGTTGGACAAATAGCAAGGCAATGCTGGCAGCGGTAGCAGGTTTCCTCCTTTTCCGGAACAATAACGGGATATCCATCCTCTGCCGGTGTGATAATCCGTGCTGGGCAGTCGATCATGCATTCGCCACAAAGCGTGCAGCTCTCTTTGTTGACAATAAAATCTATCATTTTTATTTTTTACGTCGGTTGATCATGAAAAAGCTCTAACTCTGGCTTTCAGGCTGATAACTTCCATCTGACTTTGCTTTTTACGAGCCTCTTCCACAATTTTTTCAACCTCTGCAGCAACGGCATCATTAACCCAGTCAGCTCCACAAAGAACACATACTGTTGCCGGAACATCTCTTATTACAACAAGACCATATCCGAGTTCAACCGTCAATGTTGTTTTACCAGGCTCTTTTTCGCCTCCGCATAACGGGCAGCAAGCAATATCTCTATTGATGTTCATTTTTTTCGGTTTTAAAAACCAGACACAAGAGAACTTGAATATAGTTTGTCTTCTATGAAGCTTTATGTATTAACGGGCAAATCTTCCGGATTTTCGAAATCAACAAAATCATTGGAGAGAACTCCGGGGTACAAAGGGAGAAGAGAGTTCATGCGGCTCTGCCAGTGAAGCCAACGACTCGGCTACAAAACTGACTGGCAAATCAGGGTTGTCAAGTGCTGCTCTGCCTACATGCGCCCAAAACTCGATCTGGGCGGCAATAGAGCGATGCTCCTGCGCTGCCTCTCCTGCTTTGCTTGTTCGTAGAGTTCCTGATTGATCTGTATTGAAGTTCTGACTGACATGCTCTGAATCCCTGTTCGGACATTTCCCACTATGGCAATAGTTTCTCAATTTCCATACTCCTGTCGAAACACTCCCTGCGACATAGCAGGCTTGTACAGATTTGTATAATATGGTGAATTTAACTATTGTGTCGTTAGTTTCTCATCT
>SESB01001649.1_pt1 | contig 14207 bp, 12 predicted proteins | sample 3171441 | NCBI WGS metagenome assembly SESB01 (sample SAMN06051867, study PRJNA518727) | freshwater metagenome | biome: subpolar coniferous forest; feature: holomictic lake; material: water; isolation source: holomictic Lake 227, 6 m depth | place: Canada: near Kenora, Ontario | collected...
AGGGTATGCGCCCATGTTTCGGTAAACATTATGCAGGGAATTGGCCTCTTTTAGCACTCCATCATCCACCCTGTCGTAATTCTGCCATGTCGCGACAGCCACAAAGGCCAGGATAAGGGCAAACATCACGCCTATGGCGCTGGCGAATATCTGGCCGTAATCCGTAGCTTCATTGAAGAGTAGCGATTTGCAGAATCTTTGCACAAGGTACAGGCAGGCAAGGGAAATGGTCACGAAGACAACAACAAAAAGAATGGCGGCGGAAAGCGGCGAAAAATGAAACACGAATTCGATCATTTCGATCATAATGATTTCTTTCTTTTGTATTTATTTCTTTCGGTTCATCACTCAACAACCAATGAAAAGCGGAAAAACCGGGGAACGGAAGATCGGATATTTCCAACTTCTCAACTTCCTAACTTCCTAACTTCAGACTCAAGGTGCTTATGTCAGAATGGATTGCCGTAATCATACTCGGAATCATTGAGGGAATCACCGAATTTCTGCCGATCTCATCGACAGCCCACTTGCTCATCGCTGAGCACTGGCTGCCCCGCCAGAGTGATCTCTTCAATATTGTTATTCAGAGCGGGGCGGTAATTGCTGTTCTGCCGCTCTTTCCTCAGCGCCTGCATCAATTTGCCTTTCAGTGGCGGCAAAAGTCCACCCAGGATTATGCGTTCAAGATTTTGACCGCATTCTTCATCACCGGCGTTGGCGGTCTCCTGTTAAACAAGGCTGGGTTCAAGCTGCCGGAAGAGCTGTGGCCGGTTGCCTGGGCGATGCTATTGGGCGGAATTGGATTTTTACTCATTGAGAGATGGCTTCACGGAAAAAGATCAAAGGGCTCGGTTACCTGGTCGGTGGCCGTGCTTGTGGGCATCTGCCAGTTGGTGGCCGCAGTTTTCCCAGGCTCATCCCGTTCAGGCGTAACAATACTGCTGATGCTGATGATGGGTTTGAGCCGTCCGATTGCCACGGAGTTTTCATTTCTCGTCGGCATTCCGACTATGCTGGCTGCCGGCGGACTCAAGATTTTTCAAGCGCTACACCATTTGCAGCCAGGAACTGCTCATGAAAATTGGAGCCTGGTGCTGCTTGGATGTATTGTGTCCGCGTTGATTTCGTTCATTACGGTCAAGTGGCTGCTGAACTATATTCAAACGCACACCTTCATCGTCTTTGGTTGGTATCGCATTGCACTTGCGGCAGCGATTTTCTGCCTGCCTCTGCTATCCTGATGGAGCCACCGAAACGATTCCAGATGGATTTACCGTGAATACACAATAGGAGCGCAAATCATCATGCCTGCCGAATTGCGGGCAGGCCCAGAATATCTTCTGGCCGCGCTCACGCGCCAAAAGATATTCTGGTTCATTATCTTTCACCGTGGAGCCGGCATCCTGCCGGCTCTACCTGCGCTTTCCATTTTAGCGCCCTCCCCCAGAGGGGATACGATATGGATCATGGAGTCCATCCCAAGGTCGATTATCACCCGGTTCAACGGGAGCGAAACTCAGGCATCCGCTTATTCCCATCACCATAGCCAAAACCATACAAACAATCATTTTTTTCATATCATCCATTCTCCTTTCCCCAACACTTACCATGAGAAGTTCAAAGCCCCTTATGCCACATTTTTTAATAGGCGGCAATAAAATCTACAACCAGACGCATGGTTGAAAATCTTTTTACCAACATACACTTGGGTTCTGCGCAGCGCCAAACCTGATGTAAGTGCCTGAAGCAATCCTATTCATTGCCCCCAGGAAAGAAAGACCGCGCCGCTGTTTGCGCCAATTGAACATCGTGATGTTCAGCATCTGAAACCGTTATGAGTTTCCAATTAAAAATCATGCCCAGCCGGGATGCTTCATTTTTTGCCCAATCGTAGAAATTATTTCCCCGATCGAAACGGTTATTGCCCTGCGACAATGCTTCAGGCGATCTGGCAAGATGCGAGTCGTCCTCATTCACATCCTTTTCGCCCAAAAGCAGGATGAAATTCCTTTTAAATGCAGACCTGAGGTCTTCAGGAGTCATGCCTGAGTTTCTGATTCCATAAGGATATTTTTCTGAAAAACTCGCCATTGCATATACGCCTGGATTTGCTGCAATGGCCATTCGAATGCGAGAATCCATTTTGAATAGAATCATTCGCTGAACAAACTGCCCGCCGGCGGAATGGCCATAGATGTCATACATCAGGCTTTGGTTATGTGTTTCCGCCTTAATGTAATCAAATAAATGCTCAATTACCGTGAAAGCTGTATCGTTTTCAGGAATGGGATTTTCCATCTTATCAAAAAGGTTGCCTTCGTTGTATTCTCTTTTACCTGGATAATACTTACGAGAGAATTCAGGCGCAATAAGCAGAAAGCCGTAGCGTTCGGCATATTGAATCCATTCGTCGCGATAACTCTGTGCATCCCGTTTTACACCATGCATCACAAATAACACCGGCTTATTGATAGAAAATCCAGATGGTTGATAATACCATACGGTAATTGGTTTATCTGGATTGCCATGCCTGTCTGTAAATGTAAAGTTACCGGCCCCACGATGAACTTGCTTGCCGCCCGGACTGTGCTGAGCAGAGACACAGGAAAGCGCTGTCAGAGCCAGGATAATAACTGCCATTTGTCGTTTCATCGTGACACTTTTTGTGACATGATTTGAGTCGTAATGTCAAATTGCATATACAAATCCACTGTCCTGACAACCGGTTACTGATCTTAAGGTTCACCTGAAATCCAAGAGATGTGGTGTGTGATAATCATGCCCGGAAAGCTAACAAATAAACCATGTAGCGTCAATATCGATTTTAATTTATTGAGGTAGGCTTCAATTACATTAGGTATCCGATTCAAAAAACTTGAACATCAAATAAAACCCATTTATACTGTCTGCGGTCATGATCTGCACTTTTAAACTTCCACCCCAACCCTCCCCCACTTGGAAGGTGCATAATGAAAGCGCAGATTATGCCCGTTTGCAGGATATATGGGTGATTAAAAGCGAACCGCAAAAAAGAATGAAGGTGGAAGACCATCACCTTATTGTTTCGATTCTGAAGGCATCTCTTATGAAAACGCTTAAAGGCAGGTTTGTTCTTACCATTTCCTGGGTCTATCTGGTTATCGGATCTTTGACGCTTGCTGCTTTTTACATGGTATCAGAACATATTATCCAGAATTTTGGCACTAAATATGCTTTAAAAGAAGCCTTGCTCCAAAAAAGCAAGGTTATTACCAGAATTGATCGGGAAGTGGCGCTGGCCAGCAAACTTGCGGATGATTCCATAATAAAGGACTGGTGCCGGAACGAAGACAATCCACTGATGAAAAAACTGGCTTTTGATCAACTGGAAAGTTATCGAAAGGTCTTTCAGGATAAGGGCTATTTCATTGCTTTGACATCATCTCTGAGGTACTATCTTTATGACATCAAGAATCAGAAGATCATAGAGACGGTTTTGAGCCGCAACGCGCCTGCCAATAAATGGTTTTTCGAAGCGATTCAGAATGTGGACACTTTTGTTCTGAATCTGGACTACGATGCCCTGATCAACGATATTAAGGTATGGATCAATGTTGTTATAAAAGACACTGACGGTCAAAAAATCGGTGTCGTCGGCGCCGGGATCGATATCAGTGACTTTATCAATCATACCACAGTATCCAAAGAAAAAGGCATCTCAACGATCCTGATTGACAGGACTGGAATCATTCAGTCCCATGAAAATCGTATGTACGTTGAACACAATGCAAACGTATGGCACGATTCCAAAAAAATCACCTTATTCCAACTGATGGATGATCAGTCTTCAAAAGATCGTCTCAAGAGCGCTATCGAAAACCTTTTATCCGAAACGGTCGAGGCCGAAAGCTTTCCCATTACCATCGAAAACAGGAAATATCTGGCTGCCGCCGCTTATATAAGGGGAGGCATTGGCTGGTATAATATTGTACTGGTGGACGCATCTCAGGTGACAACGATTGCTGATTTTCTGCCTATTCTGGCAATCATTGTGTTATCTCTTTTCACCGTGCTGTTCATAATTGCAGTTATGCTGAACGTCATTATCCTTAAGCCGTTGTTGGCTCTTACCGTGGCATCGGAAAAAATTTCACGGGGAGAATACGATGTTTCCATTCCTGCGCTGAGAAATGATGAAATTGGGCGGTTGACAGTTTCGTTTAACGCCATGGCCGCCACTGTTCTGGATACCACCCAGAATTTGGAAGGAAAGATTCACCAAAGAACGGCGGCTCTGAGCCAGACTAATGAAAAACTCGAAGAATCCCAAAAGCAGATTCTGAACAGCATCGCCTATGCCAGACTGATTCAGGCATCAATGCTGCCAGAGCCATCTCTTTTCGGCAGGTATTTAAAAGATTATTTCATTCTTTATTCGCCCAGGGATGTGGTTGGAGGAGATTTTTATTATTTCAGAGATGTCGGGGATCGTTTTTTGATAGCTGTGGTAGATTGTATCGGTCACGGCGTACCCGGCGCGTTCATAACCATGATGGTGAATGCTATCCTCAATCATATCGTGGATGCCATCTGCGAAGATGATCCAGCAAGGATTCTGAACGAACTGAACCGGTTGATTCGAAAAACACTTCACCATCCGGTTTCAGGTCTCCGGATCGACAGCGGCCTTGAAATAGGACTGTGTTGTTGTTCACCGCTGGAGGGGAAAATCGTTTTTGCAGGTGCAGGTATTTCACTTTTTGTTTTGAATCGGGATGTCTCTGAAATCCAGGGTGACCGACGGAGCGTAGGTTACAGAAGGTCGCATGAGGTGTTTCAGTATCAAAACCATGAGGTTTTTGCAGAGCCGACAACCCGGCTTTATCTGACAACCGACGGGATTCTGGATCAAGCCGGAGGCGCGAAGGGATTTGGTATGGGAAAGAATGTTTTCAAAAATATTTTGATGTCCATGATTTCAACACCGATGTCAGAGCAGGAATCAACCTTTAAACGATTGTTGGATGACTATCGTGGCGGTACGTCCCAGAGGGATGACATTCTTTTGCTGGGCTTTAGCATGAAAGACGGAGGAAAATCCGATGTCAATGCCTGAACTGGGTAAATTGCGGGATGTTTTTTTCAATAACAGGATCATGATTTGTTTTAACGGACCTTTTTCTCATAGTTTAATTGAGGAAATCGGCATTGCCGTCAAAAGATACCTTCAAGACAAAGATGTAGAAAAAGACGCACTTACGGATGTTTTTGCGGTTTATATTGAGCAGACTCAGAATGTAAAGAAATATATCGCCCAAAAAGATTTCAGGGACAATGCGTATAACGATTCCATCGTTACCATTGCCAGAAAAGATGAAAAATATATTATCAGTTCCGGCAATATAGTTGCCAAAGAGGATATGCCGGCCCTTCTCGAAAAGCTAAAACAGATCAACAGTCTCGACAAGGCTGATTTAAAAAAACTGTACCGTCAGCAACTGCGATGCGAACTTCCCAAAGGCTCCAGTGGAGCTGGTTTGGGTCTTATCGATATTGCCAGAAGGGCTTCTGAGAAACTGACCTACACAGTAGATGAAGTTGACCTATCTCATGATTTTTTCAGTCTGAATGTGGTGGTTTGAGGAGAAAATATGGAAATCTTCGATGTTCAGCCAACAGTTTCAACACCCAGGATTTACTTTGATACAGCAAAAGGTATTCTGGAATTGTCAGGGGAGTCTTATCCGGAAAATTCCTTTGAATTTTATGCGCCGCTAATTGCCTGCCTGAAGGAATATCTATCTCAGCCTAAATGCCTTCAGTTCGATATTTCAATCAAGTATATGAACAGCGGCAGCATCAAGTGCGTACTGGAGATTTTCGACATGATGGAAGATGTTGAATCTGAAGAAATGGATATCGTAATCAACTGGTTTTACGACAAAGACAATACGCGGGCTCTGGAGTTGGCGGAGGAATTTTCTGAAGAAGTGAGTCTGCCGTTTCATATCATTCCAATCGAAGGCTAAAACGTAATGATGCAGGATAGAAAAAATAAAGCCGTCAGAAATATAGCATTAGAAGACGATAACACAAAAGCGCTTCGTGTGCTGCTGGATGACCCTGCAACGCAATCCAATCCACTGTATGAGACACTGAGAAAGTTTTATGATAAATATCATAAGCTTTTGTCACGTCTCCATAAAATAATAGTGATCAGTGATTCGTATCAGTCCCAGTTTCGGGAGTTGAACTTAAAACTCGAAAAGCTGGCCAGAACCGACATGCTGACGGGTCTGTCCAACCGATGGGATTTGATCGAAAAAATGGAAGCAGAGAAAAGCCGGGCTGAAAGACATTCCATAGTGTTTTCCCTGATTCTGGCGGATATCGATCATTTCAAGGCGATTAATGACCGATACGGACATGTGGCAGGCGATAAGTTTTTGCTGGAGTTCGGGAAGCTTTTGAAGGCTAATCTTAGAAAGGAAGATGGATGCGCCCGGTGGGGAGGAGAAGAATTTTTAGTCCTTTTGCCTGAAACCGATTTGAGTGCGGCGGTTACTGTTGCTCAAAAACTTATCGAACAGGTTCAAATCCTTGTCATCTCCCATGACGGCGAGGACATCCGAGCGACCATCAGTGCTGGTGTTTGTTCCTATCAGCACGACCAGAGCATTGATGCGTGTATTGCAAATTCTGATCAGGCGATGTATGCCGCAAAGCAAGCTGGCAGAAATCGCTTGTCCGTATTCCATGAAAATACCCATTTAAAAGAATTGGAGAACCAATGAAAATAAAAATTTGTATTGCTGGCGCTACCGGCTGGGTCGGAATGCCTCTTTGCGCTGCGGTTTCTGAAGCGAATGATTTGAAGCTTGTTGGTGCAGTTTCCCGTACATATAAAGGGCGTTGCCTCAAAGATGTCACCGGCATACCATCCATGGACCTTATCGTGAGCGGGTCCGTATCCGAGGCTCTGGATACACCGACAGATGTCATGGTCGATTACACATGTGCGGATGTGGTGAAATCCAATGTAATGACTGCAATTCACAAAGGTGTCCACGTTGTTATAGGATCTTCTGGTCTTACGGAAGAAGACTTCATTGAAATCAACCAGGCTGCACTGGATAAAAACGTCGGTGTCATCGCCGCCGGAAATTTCGCCATTACCGCTGTGTTGTTGCAACAGTTTGCATGTACAGCGGCAAAGTATCTCCATCACTGGGAGATCATGGATTATGCTTCAGATGCCAAAGCCGATGCCCCCAGCGGTACAGCCCGGGAGCTGGCTTTTCGGTTGTCGGAGATCAGAAAACCGGAAACCTTCCTTTCTATTGATAGCACCATCGGCCAAAGGGAAAGCAGGGGCGCGACCCTGAACGGAAGCCAGATTCACTCCATTCGTCTTCCTGGTTATGTTCTCGGTGTGGAAACCATCTTTGGCGAAGCCGATGAACGCCTCATCATAAGGCATGATGCAGGCAGTGGAGCAGCGCCCTACATCACGGGGACGCTGCTGTCCATCCGAAAGGTGAGAGAACATATCGGGCTGATCAGAGGTCTGGACAGAATAATGGATTGATAGATATACTTTGAGCGGTCAATTACATAGTTTTTATTCACCGCAAAGGCGCAAAGATCGCAAAGAAAATGGACATGAATACCTCATGTATTCAACCCCAGACTTGAAAGTGATTATTTTCATCATCGGAAATAGGGGATTTGGGGGGCCAGAGGATATCCTGGTCCAGCGGGGCAGCCATTCGCTGAGAGATATTTTTGCTCCTCTGCGGAATTGGGATGGTTCCGTTTTCGATCTGGCGCCGAATTTCCTGAATACCCGCCAGGCTAAATCGCAGGATGTGATCCGCCAGAACCGCTACATCAGCATCCATATCCAGAAATGGAGGTCTGGAAAGTTTCTTTCCTTCGGGAGATTTCTTTCGACGCTGTTCCCGAATGATCAGATCGAAGCATTGGGCCCGAATGCTCATCTGGCAAAGCTGTACCTGCAGATCGGACGCTTTTTCGCCCAGAAGCTCCCGCATCAAAACAAACAAGCCGCGCCGAATCGGCTCAATGGACTCCTGCATGACATCAACCAAAAGACCCGTCTGGTTGACCAGCTCTTTGTACATGATGTCGAATTCATAGCTTTGCGGGTCGGCAATTCGATGAAGAATTGACTGAATTCGCCCACGAAGACGCTCTTCGGGCGACGCGCCTGGCGGCACCCTCCCATCGGCGGGGTAAATCTCAAGCGAGCGTTGAAATGCCTTGCGCCATGCCTCGGCATACAGATTTGCCTTGTCCCTGAAGTAGTAATTCGCGGCGGCGATGTTTGCGCCTGCCCGTTCGCAAATATCCGCAATCGTAGCATCCCGGTATCCCTTTTCCGCAAACACCTCGCAGGCGCTTTGCAACAGCCGAGCCTGCGTATCAAGATCGGATTTTTTTCTATTTTTCATTGAAGACTCCAGACAATAAAACGTACAATTAAAATCACTGTTTTAATTGTACGTTTTATTGTCTGGCTTTGTCAAGACGAAACATCTATTTTTACACGGTGATCAGGATATGTTTTTCATTTCAGGGAACAAAGCGGCAGCTACGCCAGCCTCAGCGCAGAGCTTCCCGTTCGAAGATTTCAGGCTGTCTGCAAGTCAAGGTTTAGATCGAAACCAAGGTTCCATGTTTGTTAGCGGGTCAGCAGTTTTTTTAAATAGCTGTTTTAATCCTTCGACAGAACGTATATGTATATCCAGTTGTGGATACGCTAATTCTATGCCGTGTTCCTTGAAAACCCTTTCTATTTCGTACCTGATTTCTGATCTTACCATGTCTTTTGAAAGTACTACATTCATGATCCAGAACCGAAGATGAAAAATAAGCGCATTGTCTCCAAAATCGTTGAATAAGACGTAAGGGGGCGGCTCCGCCAATACATCTGGATTTGAAAGCGCACACTGCATGAGTAAATATTTTGTGAGGGCTGTATCGGAGCCATAAGCAACACCCACGACAACCTCCACCCTTCCTCGTGGGTCTTTATGGGTCCAGTTGACGATCTTTTTTAAAATCAGATCAGCATTCGGCAGGAATATTGTGGAGTCCTCATTGGTCTGGACCACTGTGCTCCGTATATCAATCCTTGTTACTCTTCCATGTACATCATCGATCTGGATGTGGTCGCCGGGGTGTACTGATCGTCCAAAAAGCAGCATCAAGCCGCCTACAAAATTTTTGATCAAATCTTGAAGGGCAAAACCGATGCCGACCGATAACCCCCCTGCAATGAAAGTCAGATTATTGATGCCAACCCCCAGAAAGTTTAAAGAGGCAATTACATAACAAGACCATATCACATAAGACGACAGGGTTTGCAAAGATTTAATGACACCTTCTTCGATATTTTCCCAGCGCATCCTTAGAAATTTTATTGCAGTGCGGAAAAGGGCAATCAGGGAACGGGACAGAAAGAATAATGCGACAAGGGTCAAAACTGTTATAATACGAAACTTGATCATGCCCCAGTCAATTTCAGATTGAACGATATTGTGCAAAAGCGGCATTCCTCCCATATATATCGTAGCCCATACTATCATCAGGGTCAAAAGCCCGATAAAGATAAGTGGCAAAACCATATTAGTCAATAGAATCAACACCGTGGACTTATGCCTGCCGGAGTGTGTGATTTTCCAGAAGTGGCTGCTCAATCCTGATCCAAGCTCAATGTTTAAAACGATCATAAACCAGAGTGCAGAGATGAGCATGGAAAGGCTTCCCCAACCGAGTAAGGCTATCACAGCAAGTATTACCAACAGGACTGCTGTAAAAATGGACAGTTTTCGTTCCGGATCAAGGGCTATATGTTTCTTTAAAAAGTAGTAATATATGCTGAACAAAAGAAACAGGACTGTGAACACCGGGGTCATTGTGACAATAGGTACACGCAATATTTGCACAATTATTCCTGTGACAAAGATAACCCACAGGGGCCAGAGGATATTATAGGGAGGGTGATGAGTTTCTGCGAGAGATGTTTTACGCAAATTCCAGGCAAGGGACACTGCACCGCCGGAAATGAAAATATCCCCAAATGACTGATATGATCCGAACTGAAAATGTTCGGAAGTTATTGTGTAGATGATGACAGATAGACCGAGAGTCGTCCAGATACAGCAGGGGAAATAATGCCTGACCGGATGGCTGCTGTCGGGCAGTTTTTTGCCAAACCTTTTCAGGAAAAAATAGCACGCAAAAGATGCCAAGAGCCATGATGATGTAATCTTGAAGACAAAATCCTTAAATGAGCTTTTTTGCTCTTCAGACGGTGTCAATCCGTAAAGAGGTGCTAATTTCAGCCACATTTTCCCTGCAAAATAAGCCATTTCCCATGCGCTTGAAGTGAAGAAATGCTTGGGTATTGGTTCAAAAAAATAGGTTTTCCATAAAACCCCAAGCTCCTTCTCAACAGATGATCGTCTTTGTTCCAGTCTAAAGAGAAAATCCTCTGTATAGGGAAGAGCAGCGAGAAGCTGTTTTACCGCAATTGTAGTGGTTGACAGCTTGTTCAGATCTTCGATATACTCTCTGATAATCCGGGCTGAGCCGGACAGTGATTTATCTTCGGCTAATTTGCTGTACTCTTCCTTTCTTACCTGTGTTTCTTCTTCAAATAAGTCAACAAGCTTTATCTGTTCATTGATGGGGTTGATGTCGCTGTAAACATTTTCTTTCAGGGCATCAAGTTTTTGTAGCGTATCACGACATTCAACAGGGGTTTTATCCGATATGCCATGGACAAGGAGTAGTCGCCTCAGCTCGCGGTTAAACTCCAAGTACTTTTCCTGGGCTTTTTCAGCTTCTTCAGGCTGTATGGCAATGAACTTTTCAAACGCAAGCTGCTGATCCTTGATCGCCGTTTGCTCACGGGTTATCATATCCTTCCATGCTGAATCCTTTTCCTGGGCCAATATCCAGGAATGGAAAATGAACAAGTCAGAAAATACGAAGAGCAGTACGAGAACTATTTGTGTAAAGTGAGAAAATTTCAAAGATTTACGATTCATGTGCATCCTGTTGCAACATCGTATATTGTAAGCTTAAAGTAGGCATGATTGACGCTTCCGGATTTTCTTTAATATCTGTTGTTTCAACTAACATATCAAATTAATTTTGTCAAAGTTAGCTTTTTTGAAAGGTCATATTTTTTCAAATTGTCTGGACTGCCGATGCCGGCGGATAAAGCAGACGGAATCAAAATCCTTCTTTCAGGCCTACTGGCATCCCAGATACAGAACAAAAAACTTGACAGAGGATCTTTTTGTACATACAACTGAGCCATGGAAATCGTCTGGAATCACGATAAAGCTGCCGCAAACCCTAATAACCACACTGGTGTGACATTCGAAGAGGCCAAACGTTATGGTCACCGATCTGCGCACGGATAAAGGATGATCACCACATGTTCTCTTCCCGCTTGAGCTGGAACCCATCCACCAATCGTATTAGTCTAAACATCGAAACCCTGAAGCGTTCCGGTGTCGAATTTGTGGATCTCACCGACACAAATCCGACCGCAGCCGGTTTTGATTATGACCCGGTTGCTGTGTGCAGCGCCATTTCGCATCCTGCCATTCTGGAATATCATCCGAGTCCAAAGGGCCTGATTCCAGCCAGGCAGGCGGTCGTGGAATATTACCGTCACCACGGAAAGATCATTGACCGGGAATCGGTTTTCTTGACATCCAGCACCAGCGAGTCTTACGCCTGCCTTTTCAAGCTGCTCTGTGATCCCGAAGATACGATTCTGGCCCCCCAGCCCAGTTATCCGCTGTTTGATTTTCTGGCAGACCTGGAGTCCATAAATCTAAATGCTTACCGGATGCGCTATCAGTCGGATACCGGCTGGCTGATCGACCTGGAGCAGATCAAGTCTCTGACTACACCGCGAACCCGCGCCATTATTCTGGTGAATCCCAACAACCCGACGGGATCATTTATCCTGCCCCATGAGCGCGATCAGCTTACCCGATGGTGCTTTGACCATGATCTGGCTCTGATTGTGGACGAGGTTTTTCTGGATTATGTTTCGGCTGATAGCCTCCCTGCATCGTTATCATTAGCCGGGAACTCTGGCGCTTTGACCTTTACACTGTCCGGAATTTCCAAGGTTCTGGGACTTCCCCAGTTCAAGCTTGGATGGATACAGGTGAGCGGGCCACAGTCCCTTTGTGTGCCTGCGTGCAATAATCTGGAAATGATTTCCGATACATACCTGTCGGCATCCACCCCCGTTCAGATGGCCCTTCCGGACTTGATGGCGCAGCGGAGCTTTTTTCAAAATCAGGTCATCGCCCGGATTGAAGCCAACGAAAAATACCTGAATGCCGCCTTCGCCAGGTTGACAGCCGGCCAGTTTCTTCGCCGGGAAGGCGGATGGATCGCCGTCCTTGCCATGGAGAATGGAATTTCCGATGAAGACATGGTATGTCAGCTTCTGAATTCCGACCATGTACTGGTGCATCCAGGGTATTTCTATGATTTTGATGAGGACGACTGCCTGGTCATCAGCCTGTTGACCCGCCCGGATCGCCTCATTACCGGCATTGACCGTCTGATTCACCGTTTTTTGTAAGAGAACCTGAAGAAAAGGAAGTGACCACATAAGTTAGATAAGGAGGAAAGATGGAAGTTCTATTGCAGGAAACGGAATATTCTTCCGAACAGTATTTAGCTATAGAACGTAAAGCGGAGCATAAGAGTGAGTATATTAATGGTCGTATATTTGCTATGGCGGGAGCCAGTAGGCAACATAATCAAATTACTTTCAATATTTCTGTCACATTGGGTATCCAGCTAAAAGGGCGGGCCTGCGTTGCCTATTCAAGTGATATGCGTGTTAAAATTAATGAAACCGGTCTATATACATATCCTGATATTGTCGCTACATGCAACGAACCCAAGTTTGAAGATTCTTTTGTAGATACACTACTAAATCCTGCAATTATTATTGAAGTTTTGTCTGACTCTACAGAAGCCTATGATAGGGGTGGTAAATTTGCTCACTATCGGAGACTATCTTCAGTGCAGGAATACCTACTAATTGCTCAATATGGCATTTGTGTAGAACATTATTCGCGTCAGGATGAAAGGTGGCTTCTTACAGAAATAAGCGACCTGGCTGGAACACTCCGTCTGGATTCTATAGATTGTGTTTTATTTTTAGTAGATATTTATGACAAAGTTGAAATCGCAAACAAAGAGAGGTCTTACTTTATTCGAAAGAATGACTGAATTCAAGATAACTCGACTTTGGCCATTGGGGCTATCAAAGGAATCCTGCGAATGACAAAACAGACAACAGCAATTCTTGTCGGCGATATTGGCGGAACAAAGACCAGTTTGGCCATTTTTTCATCCAGGTCCGGACTGAGTACTCCTTTGGCGGAAGCTACCTTCTCCAGCCAGGACTATTCCAGTCTGGAGGCTATTGTCCGTGAATTCCTCTTACGGGTCAAAATCAGAGTCGATCTGGCAAGTTTTGGTGTTGCCGGTCCCGTTGTTAACGGAGAGGCGAGAATCACCAATTTGCCATGGGTTATGGACGAGAAGCGGCTGACCGATGCGCTGGGCTTTTCGCGTGTGTATCTTATGAACGATCTTATGGCATTGGCCCATGCGGCTCCGCTGCTTGAGCCAAAAAATATTCTAACGCTGAACAAAGGATGCACGGTTCCAGGTGGTGTCATTGCCGTTGTGGCGGTGGGAACCGGGCTTGGCCAAACGTATCTTATGTGGGATGGTGCCCGGTATCGCGCCTATCCTTCAGAAGGCGGACACGCCGATTTTGCGCCGGTAAACGCGATGGAGGCCCAGTTGTTGATGCACCTTCTTAATCGCTTCAAACACGTCAGCACGGAGCGGGTTTGCTCCGGAATTGGTCTTACGAATATCTACGGTTTTCTGAAAGAACACAGACATGGCGATGAGCCAGATTGGCTGGCGGAACAATTAGCTGCGGTTCGTGATCCTGTGCCGGTCATCGTCAATGTCGCACTCAATGAGGACAGGCCGAGCAGGCTTTGTCTGGCGACACTGAACACATGTTCGTTTCCATTCTGGGTGCAGAGGCTGGGAATCTGGCGCTAAGAATGATGGCCTCCGGTGGCATCTACATAGGAGGCGGTATTCCGCCACGGATCATTTCCGCGCTGCAA
>SESB01001654.1_pt1 | contig 14196 bp, 14 predicted proteins | sample 3171441 | NCBI WGS metagenome assembly SESB01 (sample SAMN06051867, study PRJNA518727) | freshwater metagenome | biome: subpolar coniferous forest; feature: holomictic lake; material: water; isolation source: holomictic Lake 227, 6 m depth | place: Canada: near Kenora, Ontario | collected...
GGTGAAAGCCAATAGGCTCGAGGATGCAGACGGCCCGCTCGGGCCGGAACCGCCGATAGATGATGGTTGCATAGTACCGAAGCAACAGGACGGCAACACCTTCCCGACCCTCTCCTTGGCTGACTGCCTTGCCCGGCAGTCTGAGCCGACCCGGTGGCTGATCGACGGCGTCTTGCCGGAGCGTGGCCTTGCGTGCGTTTTCGGCCGCAGTAACAGCTTCAAGTCGTTCGTCGTCATCGATCAGGCTTGCCACATCGCCCACGGCCGCCCGTACCACGGTCGCGCAGTGATCCAGGCCCCCGCCATGTATCTCGCACTGGAAGGAAGTTCAGGCGTCATCCGCCAGCGGGTTCCGGGCTGGCATCGGCATTACGGGTTGCTCAATACCGAGCCCCAGCTTGCCGTCATCGAAACCCCGGTGACGCTGACCAAAGCCCCGGACGCGGAGAAGCTGAAACGGACAGCGCTCGCCCTGTGGGGTCGCCTGCCCGGGTTGATCGTGATCGACGTGCTGAAACGGACGATGGACGGCAGCGAGACCGACGATGAGGTGGTGGCTCGGTTCATCCACTCCCTGCAAACCACCTTCCTGACCGACCACAAGCCTTGCCTGATCCTAGTCATCACGCACTCCGGGTTCTCGGTCGATGACCGCGCCCGGGGGCACTCGGATTTATGGGGCAGCTATGACACCCGCCTGATCGCCGAGGGCGACAAGGAGCACCTGACCACCTGCTTGACGGTCGAGCGGCATAAGGATGCCGAGAGCGGCGGCGCCATCGCCTTCAATATGAAGGTCGTCGATACCGGCATGATCCGGGACGACATGGCGCCGATCACCACGTTGGTTCCGGAGGCCGACGAAACCAGCAAGCCGAAGATTAAGCAGTCCACTCTCAAGCCCGAACTCAAGCACGCGCTCGGCCAGCTTACCGACTGTATCGCACGGGCCGGAGAGTCACCGCCGGCAGGATTGGACTTACCCAACTCCGTCCGCGTGGTCCCGCTCGAAACGTGGCGCATCCGGTTCTACGCCGGCTTGGGTGACGACTTCACAGCCGACGCCAAGCGCAAAGAGTTCTGGAAGGTTCGGGGGAAGCTCGCCGCTCTGGGTGTAATCGGGATTTCGGAGGCATGGGTTTGGGTTGTAAGAGCTGCACAACCCCAGATAGGCAAACCGTTCCAACCGTCCCAGAACGTTCCGTTCCACCCCGCCCAAAAACAGGGCGAACCGTCCCGTTCCGTTCCCGTTTCTTTAGAAACGGAACGGTTGGGACGCCTGGAGCGGCATGGAACGACCTGCCTGCCGGCTGATGACTTCAGCCCCGAAGCTTGGGGGGTTCCGTCATGAGCCTGCCGGCCACGCCGAGATAGAACGGATGGGGTTTTTCTGCGTCGACTCGCCCGGCCGATTCGGCGACATCTTGACCGCCGAATCACGGTGCGGCATGGTCCGACAGATCAACCCCGATGAACATGAAGGGTCCATCCCCCGATGATCATGAAGGGTCCATCCCCCGAGAGGCCCCCCGATGATCGCCGCTCCATCCGGGTATGAATGGCTCACGTACAGAGAGATAGCCGACCGCCTCGGTATCGGTGTGGATAGTGCCAGACACCGAGCAAAGCGCAAAGGATACCGGCAGGAAAAGGGCAATCACCCGTATGACCCTATCCGATATCTGGTCCCTCTCTCGGACCTAAGCCCCCGCACCGCCCAGGCCACCACCGGACCAACCCCGATGATCATGAAGGGTCCATCCCCCGATGATCGCCCGAGCGAGCCCCAGGGGATCAAACCCCCAGCATCATCCCCGACCATCCCCGATCATTCGGGGATGATCTCCCTGGATCGTACCTTGGAAATGTTGGCGTCGGCCGAGGCTCGCCACGCAGCCCAGGCGGCAGCATCCGAGCGGCGATATGAAGCGGAGGTAGGCCGCTTGTGTGAACAGTTCCGGGCCGAGCGAAGCTTTTGGACCGAGCGGGCCGACGCCGCGGAGTGCCGGGCAGAGGCGACAGAACGTTTGTTATTTGAAGTACTTAGCACGCTTGAACGCGCTATCCGCCCGCCGGCGCCGCTGTCGTTGCGCGATTGGCTATTCGGCCGAGCCACAAAATAGGCTTGCGGCGAATCAAGATGAAGTGACAGTCTTCCGCCTGTCATTCAACTTTCAGGGAGCACCTGCCCCGGAACGCAAAACGCCCCGACCCAAGGGATCGGAGCGCCGCTAATTCAGTCCTCGCAAAACTGAGCCTAGCGGCCACCCATCCCGACATCAAGAAAAAAACGCGGCTCGGCCGCCACAGGCGAAGTTTGCCCGCGTTCAGCCGTCCCCAGGAGGGGGCGACCATGGGGAGGGGCGCCCGCGAGCTGGCGCTGTGCAATGCCATGATCGACCGCAACGCCCGCGCCCGGCTCGCCGCGCGCATCCGCCAAGACCGCCGGCTGACCCCCACCACGCGCCACGTCGCAAACGCCGCCCTGTTCGCCACCATGGACCCACGCACCGGTCGGTGCAGCGCCTACCGCGCCCGGCTGGCCCACGAGGCCGGGTGCAGCGCTCGCAGCGTCTCCAGGGCCACTCAGGCCCTTGAGGCCGCCGGCTACCTGTCGGTAGTCCCGACTTACGGTCGGCGCCACCGTGCCCAGGGCGGCCGCTGGTTCCGGCCGCGCGGCCGGAACCTGCTTGTGTGGCGGATTCCTGCCGATTTTTTCCTGAGTGCCAAGCTGGCAGCGTATCCAAGCTCTATATCTAAAACCCTGGCACCCAGCCCCCTTCCGGAGGGGCTTAGCAAGGCCTTGGCGCGGTTTATCAATGCCGGTGCTGACAGGGCAGGGCTTCCCAAGGAGCGAAATCAGCGCTATGATTAGTTCATGATTACAGAGCCAGAAAATCTTGTCCTAGAGCTTCTGCGTGCGATCCGCGCCGATATCGGGGACTTGCGCCACGGCCAGCAGGAATTGCTGATGCGGGTGGGGCGCGTTGAATCCGGTATTGCCGGTATCAGAAGAGATCAGGGAAGCGATGCCGAAGCGACGGCACATGTCCAAGCTCAGGTCGACAGAATGCGGGAGCGGCTTGAGCGCATAGAGCGCCGCCTCGATATAATCGACTGACCAGACGCCGGCTTCAATTTCCTCGCATAACAACACCCGCAGATACCCGCGCATAGCCGATGATGGCCTCGACGCGACCTCTTTATGACCCAGATTTATGTCTTATCCAAAACAATTGATATCATTACATCAGGTGGGACGGACATAAGCCTTGGGATGCGCACAGCTCGGGCTAAAGAAGGGCACAACCCTCAAACCTCACAAACCGTGAAGGGGCTATACTCAATATCGGCAGAAGTGAACCGACCGGCCGGACTCGGAGCACCATTCTGGAAACCGGTGACAGACCAGGGTGAAACGGCTAGGATCAACAATGACGGATAGGCATCTTGTTGCTACATGAGCCTGCGCTTGCAACGGGGCTTCAACTTAAGCAAATTTAAAAGTGACGAGCACTGACGAAGTATAACGAGCTTTAATATATATGGAGATTATAAAGTGGCCAATTGTACGATATTAATACCTACCCATAACCGCCAAAACTATCTAGGTAGGTGTGCGAATTGGTTTGCTGAGGCTGATTACAAGGTTGTTATAGCTGACAGCTCAACCGTCGAGTGGGCTTCAGACATTCGCTCTCATTCGAATATAACCTATATTTGGGTGCCCGGCGTAGGATTCTCTTCATATATATCTAAATTAAAGATGGCGTTATCCGCCATTGAGACTGAATACACTAATCTTTGCGCTGACGATGATTTTGTTTTCCCGAGCGGCATAAAAAAATGCACCAATTTTTTAGACAACAATTCAGACTACTCGTTTGCACAAGGGTACTCCTATCAATTTCAGCGATTTGGGAATAGGGTATCCATTTGGCCTATGCAGTACAAGATGGCCGGTGCGCATAGCGATGATTGGATCAAAAGGGTTGCGTGTTATCGTGATACGGCATACTATGGGATAAATAGGACGAGATGGCTTATTGATTCAATTAACTTTCTTGGCTCACAGAATTTTGATGGGATAAACAACTGTGCGCCAGGATTCTTCGACTTTGCGATCACGTCGATCGTTGCAAGACGAGGTAAAATACAACATATCAATACTCCGTTTGCGCTACGCGAGTACTCATCACATGTCTACGGGGTTGGTACTTTATATCAGACCATTTGCAACAACAATGTATCGCTCTTCTATAAGAACATATCAAATTTTCTTTCTGATGATAGCGAACCTACTGAACGCGATGAATTTATAAAGATATGCGCGGAGCACTACCGAGATGCTCTGCTTTATGATGTCGAAGCACGCGCTAGTGTATCAAAACGGGGTATGCTTAAAAAAGCACCCATGGCAATCCAAACAGGCGCTGAAGAAATATATCGAAACATGACTGCTGCGGCCTTATTTGCTAAGCAAAAGTACCGCCCAATGATGTCAATATTTTGCAACAAAGAGTTATCTTTGTTCAAGCACGCCCTTGTCACGGCTGATCGGCGTTAGTAGTATAGACACACACAGCCAATAACACTCTTATCTAGCGAGATCGTGAATGAATTGCTTAAATATGTCTCCATCAAACCCTCATATAATCAATGTGTGCCCGTGCTGCGGCAGAGAAAGGACTAAGGATATTCTATTGCGCAACAAAGTACCAGTTATGCAAAACTATGTATATTTTGATTATAATGAGGCAATGGAGTCGCCTTATGGTGACATATCACTTACCGGATGCCTTGATTGTGGATTTGTATATAACAGGCTTTTCAATCAAGAAAAGCTAAGATATGACTCTGGTTATGACAACTGTGTCCCTTCAAATATATTTTTAAATTACTATAAAGATATTGCAAACTATCTTTACTCTCAGTACGATATCAAAGACGGCCTTGTAATTGATATTGGATGTGGTAAAGGTGAATTTATTAGATTGCTGTGCTCAATCTATCCAGATGTCGCAGCCATTGGTATCGACCCCACCTGCAGACCAAATATCGAGTTTGGGGGCCGACTACAACTGATCAAAAGTGAGTTTTCGCCAGGTCTTGTAACTAAAAGGCCAGCGTTGGTAATATCACGTCATGTCGTTGAGCATATTAGCTCCCCAGCGCTTTTCCTAAACACTATTCGAAAAGGAATAAGCAGATATCCCGAAACACCTGTCTTTATTGAGGTACCGGACCTAAATTGGATTGTTGAGAACGATGCATATTGGGACATCTGTTATGAACACTGTAATTACTTTACTAATACATCAATATGTAATGCACTACAGATATCCGGATTTGACCGGGCGGTAGTACAAAATGCATTTGGAGGCCAATATTTATGGGCAGAATCACGGTTATGTAGTGACAAAATTGAGGAATCCATTGACATGGAGAGCAATCTGCTTTATCGAATTTCCTCGTACGAGACCAGAGAGAAACAAGTTATCGCCTTAATGAAAGGGAAATTGGAAGAATTTCATCGAGACGGGTATTCTGTTGTAGTGTGGGGTATGGCCACAAAGGGGGTTGTGTTCTGCAATCTCATTGATCCAAATAACACGTTGATTAACTATTGTATTGATGTAAACCCAGGTAAACACAACGCATTCGTACCGTTAACAGGCCACAAGATTCAGGCCCCGGACGATCTCTGCGGCATGAACATTAATAATTTGATTGTGATTGTCATGAATATGAACTATCTTAACGAAATAAAAGAATGTTGCGCTAAACTTTGGGTATATCAGAAAGCGATTTTCATGGGGGCAGATGGTATAAGGGTTAATACATAGAAAATGATTGCGTAGTGAGCGAGTTGCATAGTTCGCGGTGAGACCAATTTTATGGTGACTTTAGCGTTCTTGCTGTTCGAAGCTCAGGTCTCAACGCCCGTAGAATTTGATAGACGGTGAGCGCAAGCATTCCGAACATGAGGTGACACTAAATATAATGGCTCCTCGCACACGAACTAGACGGCCGTCGAATTCGTCATTTGGACGGGTGTTGATTCGCTAGATTATAGTTCATAATCTGTAGAGGATGCGACCCGGCTCAGTCTGATAAGCCCTCCATGACACAGTTTTTGTGGAAACTACGCCGACCGAAAAGAAATGGCGGCTTGACGATTACGGTATAAATACCTGGTATTACCTATACAAGGTTGTTGTATGTATTATTGCAGGAACCCCTTGTGGTGCTTCAATAATGATTGACATCGCTCACTGCGGGGCTATAATTCCACATCATAGCGGTGTATAGGATTATTGATGTCCCCCCTCCGAACTCGCAGTCAGTTGGACTGGAAACGGTTTTGTACGTGTGTACGGACGCTCGGAGTGGCCGCGCCATGGCATGAAAAAACAAGGGCAAACCTGAACCGGTTCAAAGCACGATACGACCTCGCCCGACGCTTTAGCGGCATAGAAGCAACGCAGTACTCACCTGAAACGCTACGTGGATATAGTTCCGGAATACGGGTAATGCTCGCTTACTCAGCAAGTGAGCAGCTTGCACATGCGTTAGGTGAAAATGTACTCAATTGGAATATTAATAACAAAGATATTGCGAACGCGCTTAGACTATCCTTAAAAAAGATCCCCATAAAATTGGATAGCTATGTTAGTAGCGCCACGCTTGCAACAAACTTTTCGAGCTTTATGGATGGTAGCCACGATAATATACGCGTTCCAGCAACTGTAATCCGAGTTATGGTTGCACATGGCGCTTTCACGCCGACTGGAGCTGATTCGTTCAGCAAAGCAAGTGTAAACGCGCTTGACCGTCTATCCGAGGCACTCCTTAACGAGTGCGTTACGATATTCAATCGATGGCTATTACACTATGGAGGGGCACCATGAATCGAGGCCCGGCTGGAGACCTTCATTATGATATTAGCCAGGGCAGCAATATACTTATAGGCAATCATAAGATTGTAGTGATATTAGGCCAGGATGACTCGTTTGTATATAACACATCGAGAACGTACATTGAGTTGCGGCTATCTGGGGGTCAAAACAAACATTGGCTGCCCAGAGGAATTCATATTTCGTCACTCCAGAGAAGCCTCATTTCGACACCACAGGCTTCACGCCAGACTCGCTAAGGGGGTCAACACGAGACGCGGAATATTATGCGGTAGGCCCGAACTAACGAAACGTCCCGATTTGACACATAAGCGGACATACAGAGAACATCCACTTATCGGGGAGCGTCGCAAAACTCATTCTCGTTGGGTTCCGCACAGTCGTTCGATCCGACATGGTTTCCCGCACATGTTTCCGGTGGCGAACCCGTCCCAAAATGCATCAGTTCAGACGCATAACGGATAACACCTGTTTTCCGACACCCCTCAAGTGGCCAGAGTTCCTGGTATGACGGACGCCGCTATATGGACTCGACGTAAGTTTTTTCCGGTCGATCCAGCGGCCGCCAGAAGTCCGGGCATAACAAAGTCGAGCGGTGGCAACAACGCTCTTAGGGAGTGGCGGTGTATGTGAAGTGGCGTCGGGGGGCCGAATCCCCGGCGCCGGCCGCTTAACTATCTTCTTTTTTCGGTTTCAGATCAGCTTCTTTCCGCGCCTCTCGCCGTCCCTCTTCACGAGCTTTTTCAAGCAATCGCCGCTTGTAAGTAGCTTGCCGCTCTGCGTCGGTCATCGCCCGTGCGCCCTTAGGCGGCCGTCCGACCCGCTTGTCAGCCACGGTCCACCTCTTGCCATGCCCTCTCAGTCTCGGCCCAAATCGAGCCGTCTTTAAGTGGAAACTGGCAGCCCTTACCTTTCAAAAAGCCGAGGTCAAAACCGACCCGCTTCAGCACTCCCGGCGGTGTCGTGATGCTGTTAAAAGCAGTCGTTGCCTGCTCTTTCGTGATATTGATTGTGACGGCGTCAGCCGTGACTGTAGCTTCATAGCCGCCATCTGTGCGACCAATGCCAGCAAGAGCACCAGCAAGAAGAGTTGCGGCATCACTCTCGGCTGCACTGCCTGACTTAATCGTAATCTTGATCATCATCGCCTCCGCGCGACTTCATTTCATGATGAAACTGCGCGGCTTTAAAGCCCAGCTTCTTCCCATCCTCGTACGCATTCCAGGCACGCGGTTGATCAGCAATACCATGCTCGTCGAATACGGCGTTTGCCTCGACAGCAAGATAATACGCCTTTTCGATAAGGTTACCTGCCTTACGGGGAAATCGCCCCTGCGTGTTTCTGTCTGCTGTTCTGCATGCGATATGGTGTAATGCGGCGATTGCCTTCTGTGCAAATTCTACGCACATAAAGCTTTCCATAGTATCAACCAAGATAGCCGACTCATCAAGTTCTGACATGTGTGCTCCTTATCTCAGCATGGATAACCCTTAGCATATCGTGAGTCACGAAACAAGGGAAATATGTGAGTTACAAAATCACATACCCCGGCTGTACCCCCGCGCCTTCGTCGGTGTCGCCGACGCCCCGGAGATGGTCGCCCCTGTGCACCGGGTCGGTGCGCCGTCGACGGGGCTCTTGCTCCAGTATACGACTACAGGCGCACAGTTAGTAGTGCACCAATACTGCGATACCGCCGGCCATACGGGCCGGAGTTAAGTATTTCCGAGAGTAATACTGTTTATTGTTTTGATTAGGCAAAAGAAAGTGAGCCGCGGACTAAAATAGTTCTTGCAATGCTCAGTGCTTTGACCTATATTATATTCATGGACGGCGGCGATAAAGCCGCACACTTAAAGCGGAGGCTACCATGCTCAAGGCGTTCTTCGTTATCGGCGGTCTGCTCTTCTTCGTCCCGACGATGATTGCGCAGCACGACTTTGTCATGCGGGCTGCTAATGTCGCCGCTGCTCGCCAGCCCCCCAACCCGGCCGTTGCGGTGATCTTTCCGGCGGCTGTTATTCTTGCTAATAAGGAGTAGGTGTCATGCGCGACGTCATATCTCTAATAATCGCACTCACTATTGCTCATAATACCGCGAGCAACATGAGCACAGCGGTAAGCACGGCCGCAAACAGCGGCGGAATACTCGGCTTTTATGCCGCAGCCGCGCAGTCTGCTCTGCGGTAACGGGGCCTTGCGGCCCCGGCCCCCGCCCTCACATTTCAGGCTCGTCGTCGTCTTCCTCCTCATCCTCATCTTCAGCCTCCGCCTGTGCCGCAGCCAGGCGCTGGCGCTCAGCATCGGCCAGGCGCTGACGCTCGGCTGCCTCTTCCTCTTCCTCCTGCCGCTGATGCTGAGCACCAGCCAGGCGCTGGCGCTCAGCATCAGCCGCGCCAGCCGATGCGCGCTCTAGCCCAGCGAACGCGGCGAGGTCTAGAGCCGGACGGGCAGCAGCCGGGGCTGCTGGCCCCGGCATCGTCGGCCGGGGAGAAACGACCGGCGCCGCCGCCGACGCGGTCGGCCGACGGGGCGGAATCCGCCGCTCCTCATCTTCTATCCTCTGAAGAGCTGCGCGGACACGCGGCTCTTCTCCTCTTCTGCGCGCATCATCGAGCCGTGCCGGATCTCCAAGTATCTCACGTGCCGACAACAGAATAATTGCCTTCGCCTCCCGTTTAGCTTGCGCGTTCGACGAGCGATTGTAAGCATTAGCGGCGATCGCAAACCGCCGTAGAGGATTCTTGAACCGCCGCAAATCGGCGATGACTTGTGGCTTTATTGCGTCATCGTGCTCTTTCTCAATATCACGGTGCAGAAACTCCAAATTTATCTCAGCGTCGGTGTCGCCAAGCGCCGCAGCGCGCGTGAAGAGCCGCAGCGCTTCCTGAAGGTCGACAGGCACTCCAGCCGAGCCGTCGCGGTAGTATCCGCCCAGCGCCGTCAGGCATTCGGCATCATCAAGAGCCGCCCCGGCCTGATAAAGAGGGAGTACCATGGCGTCGATATCGTCGTCTGTCGTCGCGCGATCATAGATAATCGCGAGCTGTGCCCTTATCTCTTCGATACTCATCTTACCCTCCGTGGACTTTTCGACGGGCGAGTTTTTGATAGCCGACCGATCAATCGCCCGCGATCGATCAGCGTCGGATTTTGTTGATGATGCCTGTGGTGTCGGCCTAGTGCTTTTGACCTGGCCAGATGCCTCGGCCGCCAGGCGGTCGGCGTGCGCGCCGGCATGTTTGCGGATCATGGCGCTTGTGACCCCGGCCGCTTTGCAATGCCGGGAATATCCAGGTGCTTTTTCCGCTATCTGTGCCGCCAGCTCGTCCCGGAAACGTCTGAGCGCGTCGTACCGTGGGTAATCCGGGTGGTCGAACACCGTTTGCCCGCGTGCGGTCTTCTTGATCTCGTTCCATGTATCCCGCGCCTCGGCGTTGAGGGCCGCGTACTCGCCCACCATCGCCGCCGCCCGCTCGGCCTCCCGACTCATCGGGCGGGATTTGAGCCCGGCCGCAATCAGGCACAAACCGGGGCTCGATCCATCCCTCTTGAGAAATCGAGCGGCAAGGTCGATTTGTGCCGCGCACGCCAGAGCGGCGGGTTTCACCGCCGCTCTGGCGGCTTCGTATTCTGGCCATTGTGGATGGTTCCAGGCGTCACCCCCAGCGGCCTTTATCTGCTTGAATAATTGTGCTGATTTTCGATCCGCTTTTACAAACGCCGCCGCCAACCGCTCGGCCTCGATCTCGTGCTCGGCGACCCTAAAATCCATGGCCATCGCCTTGGTCGCCGAGCGATCGACGGCTCTAAGCAGGTCCTCGGCCGTCGCGAATGTTTCTTTATCCACGATGATGTCGAGCTCGTCAGTGTGCCGCGAACAGCTCACGAGGGCGCCATCTTGCTTCGTTGATCCCCCCAGATAAGCCGGGGTCTTCCTCTGCGTTCCACCCTGGCTCTTATGAGCGGTGAGGCACCAGCCCAACGCCAAAGCCCGATATTGCCCCGGATCTACCAGCACTATTCGCGCTGGCTCCCCGTCTTCGGCATCAAGTCGGATTCTGAGATGCCCGGCCACAGTCACCCCGGCCACCGCGCCCCTGGTCCCGTTTTTCACCCCCTGGCTCGGCCCCTCGCCCTCGTCCGGCACCAGCCCGCCGCCCCGGGCATTCCTCAGGAACACCACCCTGTCGCCGGCCGCAAAGCGTGTCTCGCCCGTCGCATTCCCTTCCCTATTCTCCGTCTCAAAGCTGACCCCCGGCGCCCTCGGGTCCAGGCGCCCATCCTTTTGCAGCCGCGATTTGATGTCGGCGTTGACGGCGCGGCTGTCCGAGTTGAGCGGGCAGATTCCGAACGCCTCCGGTGTCCGCTCCAGCTCGGCGAACACTGCGTTGCCCACCTCTGCCAGTGCGGCGGCCTTGGTGTCGCACCACGTCACCCTGCCCGCATAGAGATAATCGCGGATGCCGCCCGCCGCGTCCCCCGTCTCCAATTTTAATGTTGCTTGAGCCTGCCACGACGGCCCGGCTTCCTTGGCCTTGGCCATCCAAGTTTTCAGCACCACCGCTTTTTCGGCCTCGTCCAGCTCGGCGGCGACCGCCGCCGCAGACTCAAGGTCGATGGAATCCCGGAGCATCAGACAATCAAGAAGGTCGTGCCGCTGGCGAAGGATCTCGTCCAGCTTGGCTACCCGCACCCGCTCCAGCACGATTCGCCACGGCTCCCCGGCGCCCACGGGCCTAAACTGCTCCGGGTCGCCGACCGCCCGCACCCGCACCCCGACACGCGCGCATTCGTCGAGAACCGAGACCATCAACTCGGTGGACATCACCCCGGCTTCGTCCAACGCGACGACATCACCGGCCTTGAGCTGAAACCGCGCATCCCTCTCGATGCCGGCTTCGAGAAACCGCCGGTGATGTTCTGAGAGTGGCCCCCCCGCCAACATTGCTTCAGCTTCCGCGATCCGGGCTGGAATCCACCGCGCCCGGTCTCCGGATTCGACCTTCTTTCGCAGTCCGTCGAGATTCCCCCTCACAGATGCCTTACCGGCCTCATTCAACACCCCGGTTTTAAGCATCTCTTGAGCGCTGCGGGTGCGCTCCCATGCGAGCGCGAAGGCACTGCAATTGTCGGCGCCATCGACCCCGAGTTCCCGGCCAAGCGCTTCCGCTTGAGACGAGTAAGGCGCCATAGCCCGCACCCGCCGCCCCATCAGTTCCTCGTACCGCGCCCAGATTTTCAGGCTCCTTGAGGTCTTGCCTGTCCCCGCCATCCCCAGCAGCGCCGCCAACCTTTCCGGCCCGGCTAAGAGCCGTGCGGCTTCAATTTGCTTCTTGGTGCCGCCGATCTCCCGAATGGCTTGCTCGAGCTTTTCAGTATCCACCGCCGCCCCTGGCTGCGGCCCATTCAGCGCGCCGATCAGCTCCTCGAGCTTGGCTTCGAGCGCAAGATTCTTCTGGGTGCTGTAGACCGATCTGCCCTCAAGATCGCGCCCGATCTCCACCACCCCGGCGCTCCGCAGCGCCAGTCTCACCGCCGCGTCCGCCGCGTCCTCTTCACCATCGACGGCGACCAACGCGGCGATGTCGGACTCGCTGAACACCGCCTTCGTTTCCGCAACCAAGGCAATCAGCGAACCGGGATTCGCCAACGCCTTGTCCAACCGCCCCTGCTTCACGGTTTGGTTCTGCGACCTCGTGCTGTCTTCCGCAGTATTCTCGACCCCTAAAACACCTTCGTGCTTCGTTGCCTCCAAATTGATTCCCCGGTCGGCATAGCTCTTAAACTGTACATCCGGATCAAACCCCGCCTCGGCCAATAATCTATTCTGCTCCCCGGCCAGCCACTCTCTTGTGTTATTCGCTAAATCCCGCAATTCCTCCCTTACCCTCACAATCCGCCCTTTGGCGAATTTTCCGCCATCTATCTCCCGTAATGAGTGTATAAAATGAACGTGATGATTCCCGTCTTTCCAATGTATCGCGCTGCTGACGTACAACCCTCGGTCCACAAACCGCTTCTCAAACCCGGCCACCAAAGCCCGCGTCTGCGCCTGCGTGAGCCTATTATCTACGGAGTAAAATCCTTTCTGCGCGATCTCCCCGGTCTCAATCATCCATGCGGCCCGGCTCTTGGCTGCATAGACGAGCCGCCCCGGCGCCCCCTCTTCCCCTTTTTCAAACCGGACGCGGCAATCGAGCGGGCTCTTTTTCAGCGCCAGCCCGGCGCCCCATTTGAAGCCGTTCGTTTCCCGCGCGATCCACCGTGCCAGCTCGGATCGGCTCAAACCGGCCGGGGCCTCGGCGATGGTCCCGGCCAGCTCGACCCCCGGATTCTCGGATAGCCAGCTCTCGCACTGCTGGGTGTTTCTCCGCCACCGCCGCTCGGCGTGCTCCTTCTCGAATACCTCGGCCGCTGCCCAAAACCCTCCTGACACCCACCCCTCCGGACACCCCGCCGGCATCGCCCGGCTGGTGGAGTAGAGGTCATCCCCGGCGTTCACATAACGGCCTTCCCTGCGCTGGTAATCCTCGCTCGCCTGCGCCCCGCCGCCGATCCGGACGATCCGGAAATTCGTGCTCATCTCCATCCGCCCCCCTTCCTGGACGCCGTCGGGCCGCACATTCCGGCATCTGGCCACAGATGCTATCTGTGCGCAATCAGCCTATTTGGCCGCCTCCCCACCCGTGCCGACAAAGCCCCGCCCGACCCGCCGTCTCTGTCGCAGCTTTCCAGCGCTCACAGAATACCACCGCCGCGAATCTCGCCACAAGCCTGATTTTCAAGATTTTTTTGCGCCTCCGCTCGCTCTTCTCTTTTTGGCCTTGCCGGCGCCGTCGCCCCCTGCTAGAGTAGCAGTTGCGCGACGTCTCGTTTCGTCGCATTTAGTCGCGCGACGTTGCAATTGATGTACACCGCAGTTTTTCTAAAGGTTCGCCCATAATGGCCGATGCCGACGCCCTGCTCGCTGCCGCCGCCGCCGCCCTTGAGGACGCCCGCAAGCGCCTGCCCTTGCAGCGGGCGGTCGTCGCCGCGCTGCCGCAGCTCATAGAGCTGCATCGACGCGCGATTCCCTGGGCGCTGCTGGCGGCGCGACTGACCTCGACCCAGGTCAGGTCAGGCAAGGAGCTGGACCATCGGTATCTTGCCTCTCTTTTTTCCCGCGCCCTGGCCGCGCTCCCGCCTGACCTGCGCCCCCGGCGGGGCGAGCTGGCCGAGGAACGCCTGGTCGTCGCTGCGCTCGTCGAAGCGCGACGTTGCGCGGCGTTGCGCGAC
>SESB01001665.1_pt1 | contig 14127 bp, 23 predicted proteins | sample 3171441 | NCBI WGS metagenome assembly SESB01 (sample SAMN06051867, study PRJNA518727) | freshwater metagenome | biome: subpolar coniferous forest; feature: holomictic lake; material: water; isolation source: holomictic Lake 227, 6 m depth | place: Canada: near Kenora, Ontario | collected...
ATCCTTTGCCTGCCCTGGCACTCCCCTGCTCTTCATGCTTACTTGCGCTGTTGCTTTCGCTGCTTTTTTAGATGCCGCTTTAAGCTTTGCTGATAAAGCTTTCGGGCTTTTTGCGCCTGTTGCCTTCGCCTTTGCTTTGGGGGTGAGCATTCTTCTCTTTTTATCGATTTATTTCTTTTATTTTCTTCTTTTTTCTTCGCAATGACACTCCTATACCGTATATTTCACTGTAGTAAAATAATAGTAAACGAGACGTCTTTACATGTTAACCCCAACACCACCTACAGGAGACGCTGCCATGAAACTTAAAGAGATAGAAAGCCTGCTGAAGGAAATTCTATCGAAAGTCAATACGATTCTGGAGCACTTGTCCGATACCTCTCCGCCTGAAGAGAAACCTGAAACACCCGATGAGCTGCCGATTGGTATTACCGATTGCATGAAGTTGCTCACGGAACTGGAAGGCAAACCCATCACCCGGGTAGCGGTATACAACAGGGTGAACAAGGGGACGCTTCCCCACTGGAAAAAAGGAAAGATGCTGCTCTTCTCGAAACGCGAAATCTTGAAGCTGTACCTCTGACCTCGAAAATGAGAGAGAGAAAAACAAACAAACAAACTATTACGACCATGGACCAACGAGAGACTGCTACACCCTTGATTTATTCCCGTATTGCGGCAATCATGGCGGAAGTACCCGCCATAGGTAAGAATCAGCGGAACCAGGAACAGAAATATCAATTTCGCGGCATTGATGATGTATACAATCAGCTGCATGAAATTTTTGTAAGGAACCAGGTATTCACGACCTCCGAGATTTTGGAGTTCACACGCAACGACTGGACGAACAAGAACCAGACCCTGATGATTGAGTATGCCCTCAAGGTCCGGTTCCGCTTTAATGCGCTTGATGGATCCTGCATCGAGACGGAAACGATGGGACAGGCCATGGATTCAAGCGACAAGGCAAGCAACAAGGCCATGAGCATGGCGCACAAGACCGCCCTGCTGCAGCTGCTTATGGTGCCGACCCACGGCGACAATGACGCGGATGCAACAACGTGTGACACCACCGGCTATACCCGCTACCAGAACACCGAACAGCATCAGCCGCAATATCAGACCACGCAACCCCCAAACATGCAGCCAGCACGCCCGCAGGCCCCTCAACAGGCAACTCCAAGAGTACCTGCGGCACCACGAACCCAGGAACACCAGAACCGGGGCTACAGCGGAGACCGCCCGGCATCCTACGCGGCACCGAAAGCGGCGCAGATACCGCAGGGCCAGCGTTCGCAGCAGCCGAACAGCCGCCCGGCAAGCCCGAAGCAGCTGGAGTACCTTCGTGACCTTGCCGCTCGGCCGGGTATCAGCGACGATGATGCGCGCGGCATTGCGGACTATGCTGCGCAGGGAATCACCGGCGACCAGTGCAGCCAGATGATTGATACCATCAATCTCTACCTCGGCGGCGGATGCGAAAGCATTTTCCAGCTAGCTGAAGCGCAGGCTTCGCAAAGCAGTGCGGCAGCATACATGGTGGACGAAATGCCTTTTTAAACGATTGAAAAACCATTGAACGGTGAGGAACCGTCATGTTATTATTTTTTTAACCCCGACACGCTAATCATGCCCCCAAAGCAAAAGTTAGTTACGTGGGCCCCTGAGGGCCCACTCTTGGTACAGGAACCAACGGAAACGTATGGTGAACTGCCTCTTTTACCAGCACGCGAAAGAAATGCTGAAGCGAATACGTTTATTATTCCGGGAGAGCTGTACAGCTCGAAAAACTCCAGAAGACCGGTGCTGTTCAAGAACGGCAGCGGCAGGAATGTGGTGAAGGTGGTCAAGAGCGATGCTGCCAAGCGGCAGGAAACAAGCCTCTGCGCCATGCTGAACGCGCAACCCCGGTTCTGCGAGCTGATGCGCACCGAAATATCGCAATGCGACCGGCCGCTTCGTCTTGAAATGACCATCTACCGCCGCACCAACCAGCGGTTTGACTACAACAACATTTCACAAAACCTGCTGGACTGCCTTGTAAAAACCGGGATCCTTGAGGATGACAACGCTTCGATTCTTATCCCCGTCTATACGCCCTATAAGGTTGACCATGATGAACCAAGAACTGAGTTGAGGTTTTTGTGAGCGGGACCATCATCACGGGTGGTTATGTGCTGCAGCCGAGAGCATGGGACGCTTCAGCGGCAGCACATTTACCCCCCACGGTACGGGAAGTATGGTTTTATCTGCTCCGGAACGTCAATCATAAACAGAACTGCACCTGCGGCCGGGGCCAGCGGTTTTTCAGCCTTGACCAGATACAGAAAGCGCTGTCGTGGTATGTGGGATACCGGCTGATGAAATACTCCAAACCCCAGATCACCAAGGCGCTCCGCAAGCTGCGGGACCTCGGCATGATCGACGAAAAAGCCCCCGTGCGAAAGCACGACGAAGAAAGAGCCGAAGAAACCATGACGGCAACACCGAAGGCAATACACGGAGTATTTGTAAGCATCACCCACTACGATATTTACCAGTCCCCTGAAAACTACGAAGGAAACGGCGAACGCCATGCGGCGGAAACCCGAAGGAAATCAAAGGGTAATGCAAACAAGAATGGTAAAGAAGGAGAAGAACTGAAAGAAAAAGAAAAGAACGTGCTGAGCGGTGATAACCCTGCACTGCCGGGTAATACACCGGTACCTTTTTTTTCAGAAGATTTCATCAGGCATGACTGGGCGGAGTACTGCCGCTTCAAGAAAGGAGCTTACCGCAATGCGGCTGCTGCAGCCGGCGCGCTAAAGCGGCTTTACACCATTACGGAAGGCAATGAGGCAGAAGCGAAGGCAGCGCTTACAGCAACGCTTGATGCGGGCTGGCAGGGATACAAGTGGTATTTCGAACAGAAACAAAAAGCATCCGAATCAACAAAAGTCTACATCCATGCACCACAACAACCTTATGCTGGCCCTGCAGGCGCTCACGGCGCTGCCAATTTCGAGCGCCTTACTGAGCTCTACAGAGCGCGCGATCAAGGTTTTGGCCAATGATATCACGACGGCCTGCTCGGTAGCCATGCGGCTGTTCACCAGAGCCAAAGAGCCGGAGATCGAGCAAGCGCTCTGCACGCTGCAGATCATTAAAGGAAAGACGTATGCCCAAGCGCTTGAAAAGAGTACCGGCCACTGCCCGCCACCGGAAATTTCCGACCTCGGCATTACTTCCATGCTGCACAAGATGAGCATCACCCAGGCAGAGCTTGACCACTGGTACAGCAGCGCCGAACAGACCAAGTACCAGTTCACCGCGTTCTCCCCCCTGCCGGACAAAGCCGATGCGAAACTGCTGCTTGAAGAGGTGCGCCAGAAGCTGGTACCGAAGTTTCTTGCGGCGGGCGAGCTGCTGCACGCCAGCACCATGCCCTCACTCGCTTCAAACGAGCGGCTCACCCCCGCTGCGGTCCGGGCGGCGATCGGCATGGGCATGTGGCCGCTTTTTTTCCCGCACCACAAAGCTGAGGCCTTTATGCTGCTGCAGTGGCATGAGCTACCGCATGAGGCGAAGGTGGATTACTTTGCGGGGCTGCCTGAAAAAGAGCAGAGAGCGATACGCGCGATGCGGGAAGAAAAGCGGGAAGCGGCGACCGGAAAGCTCTTTGCCATGGAATACGCGAACAATGAGTAACATCAGTTAAGCGAAAACAAGAATAACCTGGATTAACCAAGAAGGAGAATCGCAACGATGACACTGTTCAAGAAGGTTTTGTATATCGATACCGAAACGACCGGACTGCAGCCGGGCGTGCATGGGCTGATTCATGTTGCGGCCATCATGGAGATCGGCGGGGACGTTGCAGGGACGTTTGAGGTGAAATGCCAGCCGCACCCGGGCGCCGTCATTGATGCGGAAGCGCTGGCGGTCAGCGGCACGACAGAAGATGAAATGCGGAACCGGACAACCAGCAGCGACGGGGCGCGGGAGTTTCAACGGTGGCTGGACACCTTTATCGGCAAGTTCGACAAAAACGACAAGGCTTACCCTGCCGGTTACAATGTTTCCTTTGACCTGCAGTTTGTGGATGCCTGGCTGAAACACCATGGCAACCAGTACGGCAGCGGATCGTACCAGAACTGGCGTATGCTTGACCCGCTTTACCTGCTGCGGATTTGGGACTTTACCGGCCGCATCAACCTGACGGACTACAAGCTCGGAACCGTATGCCGGCACTTCGGCATCCCCCTGCAGGCGCATGATGCGATGCATGATATTACAGCGACGCGGGAACTGCTGCTGCACATGCTTAAAGCCAATACTGAAGAATAAAAGTGCTGAGGAAAGATAGTGCTGAGGGCTGAGCTAAGATAAGAGGAAAAGAAAAGAGAAGATTAGAGAAGGATAAAGAAGATATAAAAGCGATATGAAGAAATATTTTTGTATCTTTGAAGGGGAAGGAAAAAGAATTACAAAAGAAAAAATGATCATGCAGGACGAAGAACCACAGGTACAACCGAAAGAACTCCTGATTGAAGAGGAAGTTGTACTGCTGAGGAAAGAGAACGAGGAGCTGCGGCGGCAGTGCGAACAGCTGCAGGAGCTTCTTGAGGGACGCAGCAGAAATGCCGCGGATTATTAAAAATCAAAACCCCCGTGATGCGAAGCACGGGGGTTCTGACACAAAAACGGGTACGACCATGTACCTGCACGCAATCTAACAAAAAGAACCCCAACAAAAAAACCACGACCATGGAACCAATGCATGCAACCCTTTCGGGCAGCTTTGAGCTGGCCGCACTCCCCTGCCCTGCCGCAATTACTGACAATCCGTTCCAGCAGCTTTTAGAGCGCACACCGAACAGCAACCCGACGTTGTCGGAACTGATCCACCTGTACCAGGAGATTGAAGAGGCGCTGATCGAGTCAGGCGGCGTCGCTGAACTTGGAGACCAGATTGCCCTGGTGGAATCGGCAATTGAGGGAAAACTGGACCGCACCAAAGGACTTCTGAACTACTGGAAAGGACAGGTATCTTATCTTGACGGGCAGGAAAAGCTGTACAAAGAGCGCAAGGCATCGATACGCAACGGCATCGAGTGGCTGCGCGGCATAATGCGCGGGGCTATGCTCGGCACCGGCAAAGAGAAGATCAAGACGGCTGAGGGCACCTATTATTTTACCAAACCACGCCAGCCGATCAGGATTAAACCGGAGTGCATGACACCGAAATATGCGGCGGCAATGCGCAAGCTTGGCCTGGCGAACTGCACGGTGACCATAACCATGCCGGATGACCGAAAACAGGACTGGCTGAACTATGCCAGAGAGCTGAAGCAGCAGCTTGGCGATGCCTGCGAAGTCAGCGTAAGCGAGCCTCAGTATGATCTTGAAGCTATTGCCGCAAGGTGGACCCTGAACCGCCGCCGCCCTCCGTTTATTGAGGATGCCGACAAAACATTTACGATACGATGAAACCGATTGTTACTCCCGCTCCCCCGGCTTCAGAACCGGGGTGGTGGTGTATGGAGCGATGCAATGCTATTGTTATGAAGCTTGACCAAGCCACCGTAAAAACGCTGCTGGACGGGATAGCCAGCGGACTGCCGAAAGAATATGCCTGCAACAATGCCGGTATATCAAAAACCACGTTCTATAACTGGCTCAAAGAAGGAGAAACACATATCGTTGAGGGCACCAAATCGCTGAAGCGGAAGCTGGCAGAAAGGCTCCCCTTTGCTGAAGCAGAAAACATACGCCATCATGTTATGCATATCAATGTTTGCAGCGAGACGGAATGGCGTGCAAGCGCATGGTTTCTTGAGCGGTCGCACCCGGCGCACTTCGGCAAGCGGTTAGTGATGATGCCTCCGCAGGAACATGACAAGCTGACGGTGATCAACTGAGCCGGGCGACTCCCCTACTGCCCCGAACATGCACAGATGTAACAATGTGGGTTTTTACATTTACACATTGTTACATTTGTAACTTTTTACATATACAGAAACTCACATTGCCACATCTGTAAGGATGCACATCCGTAACTTTGTAAGTTTACACATTTGTAAGTAATTACATCTGTAACTTATTACATTCCCACAATCACACAAGTACACATTTGTAATTTTACACATACCAACATTTGTAAGTATGTAATAATGCGACAATGTAAAAATGTAATTATGTATATTTACACAAATACACATTGTTACAAATGCGGGTACCCGGGTACTCACAAATCCTGAAATACGCTTCCATGATCATATCTTTTCAGAATCAGAAAGGGGGAGTGGGGAAGACCACTCTATCGATCAATGTGGCTCATGCGCTTGCCCTGACCGGGCTTCGTGTTCTTATTGTGGATACCGATCCGCAGGGGAGTGTGAGGGACTGGGCTTCGGTGCGTGAAGGCACACCGCCGTTTCATGTGATCGGCATGGACCGGCCGACCATTCACCGTGACCTGCCGGAAATTGCAAAAAACTACGACCATATTGTGATTGACGCTCCGCCGCGTGTTTCGGAACTGGCACGAAGCGCCATACTGGCATCGGACTTTGTTGTTATTCCGGTGCAGCCTTCGCCCTATGACGTCTGGGCAGCGAAAGAAATTGTCGCCATCATCAATGAAGCAGCTATTTTTAAGGGTTCAATCCAATCCGCATTTGCCATCAACCGTAAAATATCGAACACGGCCATCGGGCGTGACGTGAAGGATGCCCTGCAGATGTATGATGTACCGGTACTTGAGGCTCAGATATGCCAGCGTGTCCTTTTTGCAGAATCCGCTGCCACCGGCAAAACGGTCTTTGAAATCGACCCAAACGGACAGGCTGCCGATGAAATTCAGAAGCTCACCAACGAAATCCTGAAAAAACTATGAGTAAGACTGTAGGTTTTAAAACCCCGCTGCCGAAAGCCCAGGCAGATGCATTTGTAGCCAAAGGAAAAGAGACTTATACTGAAGGCACAGAACCTATGAAACGGCTGACACTGGATGTGCCCGACAATCTGCACAAAGCCCTGAAGATTAAAGCCATTGATGAAGGGTGCAGTGTACGGGATCTGGTAACGCTCTGGGTACAGGAGAGGATCAATAAAAAGTAACTCTATGCGGAAAGGCGGGTTTACAATCACCTGAGTGACTATGGCAAAGAAGTCGAATCCATCAAAAAGCGAGAAGGTTGAGAACGAACAACCGGATCAGCTTTTTCCGGAAACCACACTTACCCCGATACAGAAAAGGCTGATCGAATCCAGCCATGACATGGTCATGAATGATCCGGAGGGAATCACCTACCAGCACAGCGTGCTCTGCCAGGTTAGTCTGCCCTATAAAAATCCGGGCGACAGTGTCCGGCACTGGGACAGAAAGCAGGGGAAAGCGCGTATCGCACTGGAAGCAGGTCGGATACTCAACCCGGTAACCAATGAGTTTGCCAATATCGGCCTGCCATACGGCACAAAATCACGGCTTATCCTGACGCACCTGAACACCGAGGCGCTTAAAACCGGCTCGCCGCTCATCAACGTTGAGTCTTCACTGACCGGCTTTGTCAAACGGCTTGGCCTTGCCGCACACGGGCGGGATATCAAGGACATCAAAAACCACCTGTCAAGACTGTCGGCCTCTACCATCCGGCTTGGATTTGTGGATGGGGGCCATGCCTTGCAGGTCAATACACAAATCGTCCGGGCCATGGATCTCTGGCTCACGACCGATGAACACCAGAGAGTGCTCTGGCCGTCCACAATCCAGCTCAGCGACGATTACTTCGACAGCCTGACCAAACATGCCGTACCGCTCGACGAAAGGGCACTGGCGGCGCTTTCACACTCGCCGATGGGACTCGACATTTACTCCTGGCTTGCACAGCGGCTGCACCGCATCAGCGCAACCAAATCGCAGTTCATCACCTGGGTGGCACTGAAAGACCAGTTCGGCTACAACTATACGCGCATGATCGACTTCAAAGTAGCGTTTCGAGAGATACTGGTTATGGTCCACTCGCAGTATCATGAAGCAGACTTCGAGATCGACGAAAAAGGCCTGACCCTGAAAAACAGCCCGCCGCCGATCGGAAAGCGGCAGCATTATATCCAATGAATAAGTTATCAACATTTTAGTGTTGATAAGTGCCGGTTATCCACGATCACCTGGTCACCGGATTCACGATCAGTTGGTCACAAATACCCTGAAAAACCACGATCAGTTGGTCACACAATCCTATAGTATACCCTATAGTAAACCTATAGCTGGTGCCAACAATGCTTTTCTTTATTGAAAAGGAAAAAGAAGAGAAGAAAATACAAGAAGAAAAAAGAGCGGGTTATGACAAAGAGGGGAGCAGGGGAGTGCGACCACGATCAGTTGGTCACACCAGATATCCTGTTAAATCACTACTAAATAACAAAATAACCATATTTTAAGGATATGGGAGAGGTGAGGAGATGATCGTTCCTGACGGTAAAACCACGATCAGTTGGTCACACCCTGAATACCGGTAAGTTGTTATGCTATTGAGAGAAGGGGGGTAAATGGAGCAGATGGGGATGGTGAGTGACTGAAGGGCCCACACAACCAAAGCTCACATGTGCAGCAAAAGCCACGATCAGTTGGTCACACCCGTAATCCACGTAACTGTATACATCAATATGGAATAACACTATTTTAAGGAATATGGAGAGCAGAGGAGAAGAACTACCCTGCCGGCAAAAACCACGATCAGTTGGTCACACCTCGAAAGCCAGTAACTGCATATAGTATTAGCGAATACCCCTTTTTTGAAATATTTGGTATAGTGAGTGCCTGATCGTCCTTGCCATCCATTGCCAGCAGATGCAGCATAAAACCACGATCAGTTGGTCACACCCTGAATACCGGTAAGTTGTTATGCTACTGAAAGAAGGGGAGTATGCGAAGCAGCGGAAACCGTGAGTGATTGATCGTTCCAAAGCCAAACCATTACACCAGAAACCAAAACCACGATCAGTTGGTCACAGACAAAAACCACGTAACTCCTTATATAATATAGAGATAATGTGGTTTTAGCTACAGCAGGGCAGGTGAGTGACTGATCGTACCTGCCGGCAAAACCACGATCAGTTGGTCACAGGCAAAAATGCCATAACCCTTTACCGCATAAGAAGCTAACCATATTTTAAAGCAAACCGGGAAGGTGAGTAACTGATCGTGCCCGCCATCCAAACCACGATCAGTTGGTCACACCTCAGCACAACAAAATCACGATCAGTTGGTCACACCCCAATAACCGATGCCGAGGAATATTGCTATGAACCGGCAGCTCTGTTGAGACGAGCACAGGTGAAAAGGGGAGTGCTGCACACAAAAGCACAAGTAAATAAAAGACACTGGTATAATAAGTTAACCGAGAAGTTACAAATGTAAAAATGTAAGTTTGTAATAATGTAAAAAGTTACAAATGTAACAATGTGCAAATACAGAAATGTACATTCCCGCATTGCCTCTGCACGAGCAAGCAGAGCAACCGAACGCTGCTTGTTGCCCGTTGCGCCGCATGCAAAAATGCAGGCATGCCTCTGCTGCTCACTGCCTTACACCCCTGCAGGTGAGAACAAACCACGATCAGTTGGTCACACCCCAATAACCGATGCAAAGAAATATTGCTATGAACCGGCAGCTCTGTTGAGATCAACAGGCATGAAAAGGGGAGTGCTGCACGCTAAAGCACAGGGGCATAAGATGTAATAGCTTAACCCTATTGTTACAAATGTGTAAATGTAACAATGTACAAAGTTACGAATGTAACAATGTGTAAATACAGAAATGTAAAAACTTACAAATGTGCATTCCCACATCACCCCTGCTGGAGTGAACAAACCACGATCAGTTGGTCACACCCCGAAAAAAATCGCCGGTCATGCAGGCAAGTATGATAAAAAGCTGAAGAAATAAAAGTAAAAATAATCTGTATATTTTACGTTTAACGATGTATCCCATAGTCTTTTGTACCAAAAAACCCTAAACAGACAAATGGTATGGATGACCAAAAAGAAAAAGGAACATGGTGGGCCACTTTACCAGGAATATTAACAGGTATTGGTGCCATACTCGGTAGTTTGGCTGCGCTTATTACCATAATAGTACAGGTGCAGAAAAATCCATCACAACCCCCACCTATTAATCAAGACACAATAAAAGTCGTACAGCCAAGAGAACCAATAAACGTAAACCCACCAGCGCCACCCGACACTATAAACGTAGACCGGATTTTACCCAAGCATCAATATGAGACCGGTTACATTGTTGCATTACTGGGCACTGTAAAAGATCCACAGGTCAATACCTATGTGGTTGTCAAACCTGCCAATGATCTCCATTGGTACATACAGCCACCGGCACCGGTCACCGTAGATGGTCAAAACTGGACGGGCAATGCATATCTGGGAGAACAGAATGCAGGTATCGGTGTTCACTTCAAGATATTAGTTATCACAACAACCACGACATATCAAGGTCAACAAGCCCTTACCAGTTTACCACCAGGCAAAATAACTCACACCATTAATTGCAAACGCGTCAGATAAAAAAGATCAAGTACAAGCAACCCGAGTAAATCAATGAAACGCTACCTCACAAGAATACTGGCAGTTTATTTTTTTCTGCAACCGATAGCCCAATGCGAGACTGTTACCATAAAACCACCAGTGTTTGACATCCGGCAAATTATGATAGTGGCTGAATTCGATATGGGTTATCAGTATTACACTGGTATTGGCGTATTACCACAGGACTATGCCAAGGCGTTCGAGAAGTTTAGCTTTGTCGCGAATCAAGGACATGCAGAAGCGCAAAAATATCTCGGTATCATGTACGAAAAGGGGCAGGGAGTGGCCCAGAACTATGCCGAGGCCGTTAAATGGTATCGTAAAGCAGCTTTGCAAGGCAATGCAGTATCGCAATGCAAACTCGGTTTACTGTATGAAAACGGACAGGGAGTGATCCAGAACAATGTCCAGGCAGTGCAATGGTACGAAAAGGCAGCTCTGCAAGGCTATGCAGAAGCACAATGCAATCTTGGTTACATGTATGACATGGGGTATGGAGTTTTCCGGGACTATGCCGAGGCCGTAAAATGGTATCGTAAAGCAGCTGAGCAAAAATTTGCAAGAGCGCAAAATAATCTTGGTACCATGTTCAACCACGGAACGGGCGTAACCAAGGACTATGGCGATGCCGTAAATTGGTATCGTAAAGCAGCTGAGCAAGGGTTTGCAGATGCGCAAAGTAACCTTGGATTCATGTATGAAAAGGGGCAGGGAGTGACCCAGGACTATGTTGAAGCACTGAAGTGGTATCGCCAGGCAGCAGACCAAGGCAATGCGATAGCGCAATACAACCTCGGTACGCTGTACCAGGAAGGCAAGGGATGTCCGCAAAACCTGAGCATTGCAAAAGAGTGGTTCAAAAAGGCTTGCGACAATGGATTCAAAAAAGGATGTGACACCTATAGTAAACTGACAGCTTCAGGGCAATAACACAGCTACCCGCTCCCTTTACAAACCTCTTTTCCCCGGCTTTTTCGCCGCAAGTGAAAAAGCCTCTTGCAAGCGTGAGCTTGCTGAATTTTTTTTTGATTTTTCCCCTCACACTTTCCGCCGCTCGCCTGCGCCGCACGCAGGCATGCATGCCCCTCTTGCATGCTTTTCGGGGGGGGGCCAAAGCGGCATGCATGCTGCTGCAATGCGCGCAATGCAAAAGCAAAAGCGAGCAAAAGGCGCGGGAAAAAGCCGAAAAAGCGAAAAAAAAATTCCCCGCTCCGCGGGGGGGATGGTGGTATAGAAAAGGATGGCCGGAGAGGACAGGGAAGGGGAGTCAGTGCCAGGTGCGGAGCAGGGACCTCCGGTAATGGTACTGCCACTTCGGCCGCACGGCAACCTGCACCCTGATGGGCTGCAGGAGGCCCGGCAGCCGCACAATCCAGTACTGCAGCAAGTCCGGCGTGCCGGGTGTGCCGGCAGTGCGCTCTGAGATGTAAGCCGTGCCTTTGCGCAGCATGGCGCCGATCTGTTTCAGGCGGTACTCTGTCATGATGATGATGGGGGTTGTTCATGAAAAAAAGAGCGGGGACATTGCCCCGCCATGGTTAATGATCAGTACACAAAAAAGAATACCGCTGTCGGGTCCTCGAAGATCCGCTTTGCTCTTGCATAAGCAGCAGAGTAATTCGCGCTCTGTTTCTCGGCCCACGAATAGCGGGGCAGCCTGCCGTGCTTTTCGCTGGTGGTGTAAAAGACCTGGCCGCCCAGGTCGTGCATTGCCTCAGCTGATGAGACATCAAGAACGCATACTTTTAAATTCTGGTGCATGAACCCGGTCCTCCTGGTCTTACTGGTCGTACCTGACATTGTGGATCCCATTTGTGCCGGCAGCGATTCCGCTCACTGCCGGCTGGATTAGAGTAAAAATTGTGCAACACTTCAGCTCTGCCAGCTGACACCGCAGCTGCCGCATTCAAAGAGCCAGCCCTCCGAAGCATCCCATGCAGGCTTTACCGCTGCATTGCAATACAGGCAGCGCTCCAGCTGCGGTTCAACGAGCAAGGCATCAGCCAGCTCATCATGGATCTCTTCTTTTGTCATTGTTGTTTCTCCGAATAAAAAGCCGGAAGCACTTCGCATGTTGCCACCGGCCGGGTTGATGAAACTTAAGGGCGCCTGCCATAAAAATCTTCATAATCGTCCTCATACTGCTTTTGCTCCTCGACGGAGCGGCCGCTGCCGCCGCATGGCGAAACAGGCACCGCCGTGTCGCCGGCAGCAAGGAATTCGTCGATAACGCGGTCGATCTTGGCGAGGGTAGCCTGGCTGACAATCTGCCGGGTGCGGGGGCGTTTGGTGGTAACTGACATTGGAACTCCACTGGATATGCGCTCGAAAGTATTGCGCGGTTATTTGGCCTTTTTCCCTTTCAGGATACTTATAAGTTACAACAAATAACCATCATTCACTAATCTTTTCTTCTTTATTCTTCTCTTTATTAATATTATTACTCAAAATCCAAAGCAGCAAAAGCGCGCTGGGCACACCCTGGAATCTGCCGGTTGCCGCTCTCTTCATTTCGGTATCCCGAAATAAAGCGCGTCGCGACGGCGACAACTATTCTTACGTCAATCCGCTTTACCGCCCGCTCCTGCGTCAGACGCTGCCGGACCACAGCACCAGGGAGACATCGCCAGCCCCAGCCCCGAACGACAACCTTTACACCCATAAACATACGCAAGCCAGCGCGCGCAGGCATTTAAAATGACAGGGCAGCAACGCCAAAGCTATTCCGACAGCAGCTACGAATGCCGAGGTTGCCCCGCCAGCAGCCGGGAATGTACCCGTGCCGGGCTGCTCCTCGCAGCAAAGCAAAGAGGCCGGTGCGACAGCACTGGGCTCTTTAGCGCTCTGCATCCCGCACTGGCGCTGCATTTGGCCCTGCAGCTGCAAGCACATGCTGTGCCGGTGCGGGCACACCGCTGAGCTGATTGTGGCAAGGGTTTGGCGTGCTGCTTGCCCGGGGCGCATTGCAAGCAGCATGACAAACCCGCCGGCAGGCTGCATGCACAGCATGCACGAAGTGAGCCGCCGATACCGCATAAAGGGACCGAGCAGGTTAATCGGGGAGGCGGGGCACGCTACCTGCAAGAGCGCGCAAGCGCCATACTTGAAAGCAAGCTGCCAGAGGCGGCGCGCAGAAAGAGCAAAGCAGCTGCATGGCCTGCCCCGAGAGCTATGGGACGAAAGTGCAGATGCCATGCAGGCAGGCGGGTGCGATACTATTGAAAAGGTCAGGTAACACTCAAGTATGCCGGAAACATTAAAATATTTTTGTGCTATTAATAATGATAAGGCGTACATTAAGTGTATAAAAATCTTTTATACGGAGTAGAATATTATGAAATAGTTATTTCTGGAAGCAGAGCGTTGCATGCTTTCGAACGGAATCAATTGATTTCATTAAATCAAGGAGAAATCATGAAAAGATCAACGTGGTCATCTATCATTACAGCAAAGTACTCTCTGATGATATTTCAAAAGGAGAGGACGCTATTAATGCAGGGTTTTATCTTGCATGGTTTGTAGGCAGTAATATTTTGTCAACTT
>SESB01001670.1_pt1 | contig 14103 bp, 13 predicted proteins | sample 3171441 | NCBI WGS metagenome assembly SESB01 (sample SAMN06051867, study PRJNA518727) | freshwater metagenome | biome: subpolar coniferous forest; feature: holomictic lake; material: water; isolation source: holomictic Lake 227, 6 m depth | place: Canada: near Kenora, Ontario | collected...
AAGTCAATTGGATGGAATTATCCATATAGACTCCATTGGCTGCACCTTACCTTTAAAGGAAATTTATGACAAAGTTGAAGTAAGCGAGGGCCGGGCTTTGATATACTGCGAACGGGCATAATCTGCGTTTTCCATAAACTCCCTCTCCCATCGGGGGAGGGTTGGGGTGGGGGATCAAAAACGTAAAATTATGATAGTTCGCGGTATATATTGATTGGCCGGCTCATCTTATCTTCCTTGGGCAACGGCTTTTTTGATCTCCGCAGCAATCTCCATGCTAAGCGCGGCAAGCGTTCTGCTTTGTGCATTCACCAGCTCTGGATAGCCAGGGCCTGAAACTTTTTCCGTAAACAGGGACTGGGTCACAGCAACGATTTTCTGGTTTTTCTGATCTTTAAGGGTCCATACAGCATTCAGCCATGCGGTTTCTCCAGGCACACCGTCAAAGCGGTTGATGTTCACAACAACCCGGTAGTCCGCTTCCATCAGAAGTTCATCAGTTGAGACTGTTGCGCCTTCCTCGGCCAGAAGAATGCTGAGGTTCTCCGCCAGAATGCGTTTGGCATCATCCTTTAATAGTCCCGCCCATTTGTGAAACTCGGAAAAGCCAACCTGATTGTCGTTTGTCCGTGTTGCGATCTGCGGACGTTTCAATATGTCCGGAATGATTATCGGCCCGACCGAGACGGTGAACCGGGGTTTGAAATCCGGACATGCTTTCGGCCGCTGTATCGGGTTCAGAGTGTAATACTGAGCCGGCTGGCTTTTTAGAAGGCAGCCGGAAATGGTTATCAGACAAAGAACTATCCCGAGTACACGGCAATATCTCATTGTATTCATTTTTCCGATCCTTTTCCGGTAACGATTGATTCCGGGTGATTTTCGAGGTATTCCACCAGCACCCGCAGGGAGCGCGCAGCGTCCGAAAGTTCTTCCAATGTCTCTTTCATGCGGTATTGCAGGGGAGAATCCGTCTCCAGGACAGCATTGGATGTGGCCAGCGACTGCTGAGCTTGCTTAAGAGCGGCATTGATCTCGGGGGCTGTCCGAACGCGCAGATCAGTAGTCAGCAGTTGGATTTCCTTGACGGCGGTGTTCAGTGAGCGCAGAGCTTCCCCGATTTCCGGAGAGTTGGTAATTCGCTTGGCGCCCTGAATTGTATCCTTGAGGTCATTTCCGATCTTATCCAGTGGTAGCTTATCAAGCTTGGTGATAAACTGACCGATTTTTGATGCAATCTCCTCAATCTGTGTCGGAAGGGTCGGGATGACAGGGTAGTCGCCCTGATAGACAATGCTTCTGGGCTCTGCATTCGGGAAAAAATCCAGAGCCACGTATTGCTGCCCGGTGACGAGGTTACCTGTTTTCAACTGGGCGTGCAGTCCTTTTGCAATCAGAAAATCAATGATTTTTTCATGGACTTTCGTGGCTGTATTTTTCTTTAAGTTCAACCGGCCGGGTTCGATTACGATCAAAACCGGTATTTCAAAGGATTTTTTGTTGGCATCGTACTCCAGTTTCAAATCGATCACCTCTCCAACCTGGATGCCCCGGAACTCGACCGGCGCTCCAGGAAAAAGCCCTCTGACTGAAGTGTCGAAATTCAGTAGAAACAGTTTTTTTTCAGCATAGTCTTTTTTTTCAGCAGCATCGCGGTTTGAGTACAAGGTGAAAATAGCCTCTTCCTGGGCTGTTTCTCCGGGACTTTCATAATTGTTCGGGATGTCGAATGTAATGCCGCCAACCATCAATGAGACAAACGATTCTGTCTGAATACGGATTCCCTGAGTGTCTAATTTCATATCAAAGCCGCTGGCGTTCCAGAATCGCGTGTTTTCATGAACGTACTTGTGGTAGGGGGCGTTGATAAAGACCTTGAAGAAGATGCTTGTGCCCTCTGGAGCCAGGTTATAGGCAATGACTTTTCCAACCGGGATCTGCCGGTAATAAACCGGTGCGCCGACTTCAATCGAGCCCTTGCGGTCCGCCTTTAGCGTAAAAATGCGACCAGGATCCACAGTTGTGAAAATGGGTGGTTCTTCCAGCCCATTGAATTTTAGTTCGGGCTTGCCGGGTTTTCCTGGATCAGTGTCGATATAGGCTCCGGAAAGCAGTGTGCCAAGTCCAGACACGCCATAAGCAGCCACCCGGGCGCGTACCACCCAGAATCGTGTATTTTCAGTAAGATATGCCTCAGCACCTTTAACGAACTGGGCTTTCACCGAAACCTGGGAGATATCTTCGGTGAGGGATAATTCCGTAACCTGCCCAATCTCCACATCCTTGAACTTGATCTTGGTTTTACCGGCCTCAAGACCCTCGGCAGTCTTAAAAATTATGACGACCTCGGGACCTTTTTCAGACAGGGTTTTATAGATCAGCCAGCCGCCAATCAAGGCCGCAAGCACAGGGATGAGCCATATCAGGGATAACTGACGTTTCCTGGCCTGGACGACAGGCTCTGAAAAATCAGTGGCGTCTGGCTCAAGCGGGGTATTCACATGCATCTTCAGGCTCCTTTGTATCCCATATCAAACGGGGGTCAAAACTTATAGCCGCAAACATGGTGATGACCACCACGGCGGCGAAAAATACCACACCTTTTTGGGCTTCTATATTGGCTATGGCGCCCATGTGAACCAGGGCAACGAGAATGGTCACCGCAAAAATGTCCACCATTGACCAGCGACCGATGGCTTCGGTGAGTCGATAGAGTCGGGTGCGATCCTTGGGCCGCCAATTGGAGCGGCGCTGCACAGAGATCACAAGAAACGTCAGGATAAGCAACTTGAGCAGAGGAACAAAAATACTGGCGACAAAGATAATCAGGGCAAGCGGCCACATCCCTGTGGCAATAAAATAAATAACGCCGCTCATGATGGTGTCTGTCTGTACAACTCCCAGGGATGTGATTTTGGTAATTGGAATCAGATTGGCCGGAATGTAAAACAGAAAAGCCGCAAGGATTAGCGCCCAGGTGCGTGCAATGCTGTTGCGTTTGCGTGAATGAAGGGTCGCCCCGCATCGTGGGCATTGCCCAGGTGAATCGGCCGCTGTTGTGTGTTTTCGAATAAGAAGATGGCAGATCGGGCAGCTCACAAGAGATGCGGTTTTGGCTGTCAATGCTGTTGAAGACATCCGTTTTTCTCCCAATGATCCCAGACCTGGTGAGGGTCAAGGGAAGCCATACATGCGGCCAGAACAAAAATAAGCGCCATGAAACAGAACAAGGCGACATCCGGGAGTATCTGCGCCATTTTGGCCAGTTTGACCATGGAGACAAGAATCCCAACCATAAAAACCTCCATCATGCTCCAGGGCTGCAACTGCTGCATCCAGCGAAAGACATGAAACATGCCGGGCGCCCGACGCTGGAACTTCAGTGGAAGCAGGATATAGATCAGCGACAGGAGCTGAGTCAGGGGAGCGATGACGGTCGTGAACAATACCAGAACGGCCAGCCACGGCATCCCTGAAGTGTAGAACTGCTGAATTCCGGTCAGCAGGAGCGTGTGCCGTATCTGGCCCTGTATCTTGAAACCGAGAAAAGGAAACGAATTGGCCATAATCAGCAGGATAAGTCCTGTAATCGCCAATGCAAGCGTTCGTTCAAGGCTGTTTTGTTTTGGCTTTGCAAGCAATGCTCCGCAGCGACAGCAACTGGCCGTCATTTCCTCGGAAATGACTGGAATTCGATGAAGCAGATCACAGTCGTGACATGCCATGAAAGAGATTGATTTCATACATTATCCCTGGGTAGTTTTCAAAAATACAAATTCAAAATTAGCCGACGCTCTTGTAGCCGCCACAAGAGCGTCGGCTACAAGAGCGTTGCGTGAATCAATGTTGTTGCGTGAATCAATAATGTTGCGTGAATTCTGCGGCCTCATGAACACCTTTACAAGCGTGAGGACCGAGGACAATGAACTGGCAAAACATTGCCGAAACATTTAACGCATCCATCGGTTTGATGTCAATGCCTAACCTATTGAAGCACGCGACATTCTGTGTTACAGGTATCGGATGAAATCGGGTACTGTGAACCGAGGGAGGAAGCCGCAGATTATGACCATTCACAGCATATAATGGGCTCTCAGTGAAAGGATAAGCCAAAATGCCGATACCGGGAAATTTACTTACTACTGCGATGGCGGTCATGCCGCATCAGGATCCGGAAATAGCCATTGAAATCGCCTCTACCCTGGATATACCTTTTTGGCCTCAACTGCCCAGGCTGAATTATTACGAAGACATGTATGTTCAGGCATCCGAACACTTTCCTGGAATTGTTCTAAATTTGGTTGAAAAAACGCTTAGGTTTTCCATGGACAAGTTTATCGATGAAGTCGAGGAAACCCTGGCGCATTTTGAGGAGCCAGCCTATTTTGACATCAGCTCGGCCTATTCGGTGGTGTACCACCGGTTTCTGGAACTTGATCATTCCAACCGGGCTGCGATACGAGGGCAGCTTGAAGGGCCGATCAGCTTTGGATTCAATGTGATTGATCAGGATGATCGCCCCATCCTGTTCAACGATTCTGTTCGGCCCTTTATGTTTGAATTCATGGCCAAGCGCATCAATGTTCAGTTGAGCCGCCTGAAAAAGCTCAACCCCAATGCTTTCATGTTCATTGATGAGCCAGGCCTCCAGTTTCTGTTCAGCGCACTGTCCGGTTACGACAACATGGCCGCCCATAAGGATGTGGCCGGTTTTCTGGAGATGATTGAACGCCCGAAGGGCATTCATCTGTGCGGCAATCCAGACTGGGATTTTCTGCTGAGTCTGGACATGGACGTGCTTTCCATGGATATCTATACCAACGCAGAGGTGTTTTCCTCATATAGTGCGTCCATCAAACGATTTCTGGACAGGAGAGGGGTCATCGTCTGGGGAATCGTGCCGACCAACTTTGAGCCTTTTGAAAAAGAAAACGTTGATCTACTGCAACATCGTCTGGAAGCCATCTGGGATGTCCTGCAGAAAAAAGGCATCGACAGGGATTTTCTTCTGTCCCAAAGCCTGCTCTCTCCCGCCACCTGTTGTTTGGTCAACCCGGATGGCGAAAAAACCGTTGAAAAGGCGTTTCAAATGATCAATTCTCTTTCAGCCAGAATGCGCGATAAATATCACCTTTGTTGATCCTTGCTCAAACTGCTGCAGGATATTTTCAAGCCTCAACACTACTGATCAATTTATCAACTTCCAGAAACAACGCGATGGAACCATCGCCAAGGATGCTGACACCTGAGACGTATTTTACTTTATGGTAGAGCCTTCCCAGTGGTTTGACGATCATCTTGATTTCGCCCAGAATGCGGTCAACCAGAAAGCCGACGCTCTTGTGTCGGCTACTGGTACCCTCATAGCCGACACAAGAGTGTCTGATGACAACCACATATTGAAGGGGTGGTGGAGGCGCTGTAATGCACAGAATTTTCCGAAAATCCATACATGGCAAAATTTTATCCCGTAACTGGATGCAACCGTTGGTCATGACGATGTGATTCGACAGTTCAAGGGTTTCCAAAACAATGTCTATCGGCAGAATGAAGAGATTTTCCCCCAACTCCACCAGAAATCCATTCATCAGGGAAAGCGACAGGGGAATTCGGATCCTGAAAGTAGTTCCTGTACCATTGCCCGTTTCAACAGCAATTTTTCCCCGGAGAGATTCAATCGTCTTTTTTACGACATCCAGGCCTACTCCACGCCCAGAGAGCATGGTCGTTTCATCAAGAGTCGAAAATCCCGGTTCGAAAATATAATTGAGTACGTCGACTGACTCCTTCTGCGGGGGCAATCCCTTTTCAACGACCTTATGTGCTACAGCTTCAAGATTTATACCCTGGCCATCATCTTCTACTCTGATAATGATGTTTCCCGAATCATGAAAGGCTGTTAGATGAATGGTTCCAACAGGATGTTTTCCTAGTCCGACACGATCTGTTGACGGTTCGATACCGTGGTCAGCAGCATTCCGTACCAGATGCATGAGCGGATCATACAGTTTCTCTGCAACCATTCTGTCCAGTTCTGTATCCCCACCGCTAATCACAAGCTTGATGTTTTTACCGGTCGATTTTTCGATATCGTGAACCATACGCTGAAACCGGCCAAATAGCGTTTGTACTGGAACCATCCGGAAAGCCATTGATTTTTCCTGTATCTGCCGGATCAAGTCGGCGACATGTACAGATGATTCCATGATGGACATATCCCCAAGCCGCCTGACTTTGGTTTCCAAAACAGATGAAGCTGTAACAAGCTCCACGATCAAATCGGACAATTGGTCAATTTTTGCGGTTTCCACGCGGATCACACGCGTATCTCTGGACATCATTTCCACTACAGGGGCCTCGCCGGATGGAAAAATGTCTTTATCACACGCTGAAGCATCATCACGGACATACGGCAGATAAGCCTCAGTATCGTCGAAAAAACCGGCTTCTGGTTCCGGGATTTCGGGTACATCGCACGGATGATTTTCCGGCGGCACATCAAAACTGTCTAAATGCCCTGATTGTAGAGAAGAAACATCCCATGCGCCAAGCTGCTTGATCAATGCGGTATGTTGGTGTGGTGGAATCTTATCCAGCTTAAATGCCTGGCCGCTGCCGCAGGTGTTGAAACTGTTCATCAGGCTGCCGATATGGTCGTGGCACTGCAGAAAAAGAGCGATAAGGGAACTGGATAGGAGCAGCCTGTGTTCACGGATACGGACAAGGATGTTTTCGATGTTGTGGCAGAAATGCTCGATGGGTTCAACACCAACAATACTGGCGGATCCTTTGATGGTGTGAACCGCCCGAAAGAGACGGTTGAACTCTTCCCTGTCACCAGGATGCTTTTCAAGGACAAGCAGGGCGGACTCCATGCTGGCCAGCATTTCGGATAATTCCGTGACAAAAGCCTGCTGTAATTCCATTGCTTCTGAATTTATCACCGCTGTGTCCGCCAATCGTCGGAATTCAACAAGGTTCATTCCAGCCACGGTTCTTTTGCATAACACTCCGGACAGATGCCGTGACTGAATAACGCTTCAGAATGCTCTGAGATGTAAACTTCCAATTGTTGCCAGCTCTGTTTGTCATTCTGTATTTGCTTGCAATACATGCAGATCGGAATGATACCTTCAAGCAGTTTGACCTTGGCGAGAGCAGCCTCAAGCTGAGTGACTTTTTCCCTGAGCTTGATCTCGTAAACTACGCTTTCCGTGACATCCTGCACGGTAATGTAAATGCTGACTATCTGGCCCTGTTCATCCCGGATGGGGCCTGCCGTGCAGCTTTGTTGCATGAAGGGAAGAATATCGACCGACTGGTGAGGATTCTTCATGGCGAAGAGATACCTGTGCAGTTTCTGAGAGAAGTATGCATAGTTACCGAACGAAAATACAGTCATTACGAAACGTTTGTACTTGGGTTCAGCCAGGTTTGCATAGAAATCCAGCAGATTTCCACCAACAATACTGTTTTCGGCAATGCCGCTGTAGTGCTGCATCCATGGGTTCCATACCCGGACAGTCAGTTTGTTATCCAAAATGACCAGTCCCATATTGATGGTTTCAAATATCTGCATGTTTTCAAACATATTGATTCAGATAATCTTCAATGGCTTTTTTTAGCCATTTCAATGTACTATAGTTGCTGATCAGGAACAGAAAACCGCTTGCATCAAACTCTTTGAAGTGAAACACGGTCTTGAAGAAGATGGCAAACGCGTTATTACGTTCCAAAGCCTCGTTAAGGGTAGCGTATATCTGATCCTGAGAGTAGTAGCGGGGAGGTGTGTAGTTGACCACATCTCCCAGCAGTCCGGCGATTTTGCTAACACAGGCGCCCATTATGATATTGCTGATTTCGATCAGTGTTTCTTTTTCGAGGATGTCAATGTCATAACCGGATGATATTGAAAAGTCTGCGCTCTCATCGAACAACTTCAGAAGTTTTTTCCCTTCACCATGAGGAAAGATCAGAATACTGGATCCGTTAAATTTGCCGCTAAAAAACTGCCGGATCATGCTCATGTCGTGCTTGGATGAAATCTCGTTCCGGATACAGGTATAAATTTCGTCAATCCTGATGACATCAATGAGGGGAACAGTCAGGGTTACATACATGTTGATGACATCAGAGAGATCGGCGGCAGCCTGGCCGAAGGAGATGTTCATGATCTCCTGAAGAGCATCTTTTTCCAGTGGACTCAAGGCATCAATCAGATCACTCATGACGTCCCTCCACAATCGCCAGCGCCCTGGCAAGCTCAGACTGGATAACCTCCCTTACCGGAGGTTTCTTGAGCATCGAGAAAGCTCCCAGTTGCTCTGCCTTCTCTTGTGTCTGCTTCTGGGTATCTGCTGAAAGAATGATGATAATCGCTTCCGGAAAATCCCTGCGAAGTTCTTCCAGAATCTCCAATCCATGCCGGTCCGGCATGGTGAGGTCGAGAAAAGTTACATCAGGAAGCATATACCTGAATATCTCCATGGCTTTCAAACCGTCACCCGCCTCGGCCAACTCATGCCCCAAATCCTTGGGAATACAGCTTTTAAGGCTCATGCGCGCCACAATGGAATCATCTATAATCAGGATTTTGGCCATAATAATCTCCTTTTACATAATAAGCATTTTTTCTGAGTAGCCTCTTATAACGTTATCAAGACGATATGTAAATACCTCCATCATCAGAAATTCGTGAGTTATGACTCGTCCAGGGGGGACAAGCGATCAGGTCTTTGCTCTACCCGTTTCGAGATCACAAGCCAGCCCGATCGTGATGGACTCTACCATTACTGCTTCATCATCCACGACCAATATATTCATACATACTCCTTTACAAATTCAGAAATTGAATCCATTAACCGGTTCCTTGATGTTTCAGGACAAAACTCGATTGATCGTGTCGCTAAGCCTCTTAATCTGATAAGGCTTGCCCAGGAAGGCATTGGGACGTTCGGGATGTTCGCCCGCCATGACATAAGCTTCGTCGTAGCCGCTGGAAAGGATCACCGGGATATCAGGCGATAGTTTGCGCAGAGCAATCAGTATATCCCAACCATCCATACGCGGCATCGCCAAATCGGAGAGAACGCAACGGATTTCATCCTGGCGCTGCTGGAATATCTCCAGAGCTTCAACGCCATTCCTGGCTTCAAGCACCTTAAAACCCAGGTTTATCAGCATCATCTTGATCGCAATGCTTGCCAGCGCTTCGTCTTCGATCAAAAGCACCGTGCCGCCACCTTCAACTTTGGAGAAATTTTCTACTTTGTTAGTCTGTCGCGCTCCCGACATGGCGGACAGGTCGGGCAGGCAAGAGACTTCTTCAGTCGATACCGGCAAAAAAACCCGAAAGACACTTCCCCGGCCCTGCTCGCTCTCCACAGAGACAACACCGTCGTGTGTACGGACAATTCCCAGTAGCACTGGCAGGCCCAGTCCCCGTCCGGTGAATTTGCTGGTGAAAAACGGGTCGAATATCTTCTCGATATCCTTATCCGTAATCCCGCAGCCAGTATCTGATACTTCAAGGCAGGCATAGATATTATGCAGCGGATGCCAGTCGATAGGGAAGCGATTCAAGGCGGAAATATCCGCCTGGGAAACCGTCTTGACGGTCAGGGCAATGTCTGCCAGGTTATCGCCGGCCGCCTCCCAGGCATTGGTGAGCAGGTGGATAAGAATCTGCTTTATCTGGCCCGCGTTGGCGCAGATAACGGGACCGGAAGTGGGGAAATCGGCCTTGAGGATCATGCTTTTCGGGGCTGCGGCCCGAATCAGGGGCAGACTTTGGCGGCAAATCTCGGACAGATCCAGCGGTACATGATTGCCGGGCGCTTGCCCCAGATAGGTCAGCATCATACCGCTGACATCCGCAGCCATTCGGGCCGCCTGCATGGCTGAGGTCAGGCTATCTATTGGATTTATACCCCGCGGCAGGTACATGTCCATAACCATTTCAAGGTTTCCCATCACGACCTGGAGCTGATTGTTGAAATGGTGAGCGATGGCCCCGGCCATGATGCCCAGACTTTTGGCCTTCCGGAGCTGGTTCTGGACATCGAGTTCCGTCTTTTCCACTTCAGCCCGCTCGTCACGATATCGTTTCAGCTCAAGTTGGTTGTGTACACGCAACCTGACAATGTCGGGATTGAACGGTTTGGTGATGTAATCCACCACACCTAATTTCAGCCCGACAACCTCATCTTCCTGCTGCGTCATGGCTGTCAGGAATATTACCGGCACGCCATCCAGACGCGGCATTGATTTAAGGGTTTTACAGACCTCGTAGCCGTTCATGTCCGGCATTATAATATCAAGCAGTATCAGGTCGGGATGATTGATTTCAGCCATTGCAATCGCATCCTTGCCGTTGGTTGCAAAAACGATCTCATACTGATCCCCCAGAATCTCAATAAGAATCTGAAGATCAATAGGCGTATCATCTACAATAACGATGGTCTGTTTCTGCGCAAGCATGGTTGCTCCTTTATGGCGATACTGATTGTTTCGGTCAGTCGTTTGAGGTAAGCGTTCAGACCCCTCCCCCCTGCCTCCCGCCCACTGGGAGGGAGAGTGAACAGTTACCGTCTGAGTGATCTGTTTCATCTGGGAAACTGCGGCTGTCATTCCTGGGCCGTTCATAGGCTGAATCCACTGTACAAGGGTTTTATACAGCTCATCGGGATTGATCGGTTTTGAAACATGGGCGTTCATACCGGCAGCCAGACAGCGCTCCCGTTCCTCAGTCATGGCGTGCGCAGTAATTGCAATAATGGGCAGTTCTTCGGCGGATTTCATCAGTCGTATCAGACGGGTAGCCTCATAGCCGTCCATCACCGGCATCTGCAGATCCATCAAAACAGCGTCAAACGGTACTGAAGCTACCACAAGATTCACCGCTTCCTGTCCGTTGCCGGCCAACTCTACCGTCAAACCAACCTGTTTCAGAAGTTCAGACATGATCTGTTGATTGATGCTGTTATCCTCCACCACGAGAATATGCGCTCCTGTCAGATGCATTACACCAACATTGACGGAAGTCCGTGCATCGGTACACATCTGGCAGGATACTTCCTGTTTTCCGAGCATCTCTGTCATTGTTCTGAACAGCGATGCCGGCGTGACCGGCTTGGAGAGGAAGGCTCGTATGCCCTGATCCTCCATACCCTGCAGTACCGCCTCCTTGGAGTAGGCCGTAACCATGATGATCACACTCTCTTTTGTCGTATCAGAGCCATACAGTTCCCGGATACGATGCGCAGTTTCGACACCGTTCATGCCGGGCATTCGGTAGTCCAGCAGAATGAAGTGGTATGGATCATCTGTTCGTACCTTTGTCAGTATGTCGAGCGCCGCCTCTCCTGAATCCGCCGAAGTCACCCGCAGACCGCAGGATTTTAGCATGGCGCACAGTATCTCCCGCGCCGCCTGATTATCGTCAACCACCAGGGCGCTCATGCCATGATAGTCAACAATCGTGCAGTCTGCCGGCGCATGGCTCTGCGATGAAACGGCTAACCGGGCAGTGAAGGAGAAACAACTTCCCACTTCCGGCTCCGACTCAACCTGCAGGCTGCCGCCCATCAACTCGACCAGACGTTTCACAATGGTAAGCCCCAGACCTGTACCGCCGTATTTGCGGGTGATTGAGCTGTCCGCCTGGGCAAAGGGGGCGAAGATACGCGCTATCTGTTCTCCATTCATGCCGATACCGGTGTCGGTTACCTTGAAGGTGATGGCCGCGTTTTTATCATCCGGAGAGATTGTTTTGGAGGCTGGTTCAACGGAGATGACCACGTTCCCGCATTCTGTGAACTTTACGGCGTTGCCGGCCAGGTTGTTCAGTATCTGCCCTAGTCTGAGAGGATCTCCGACCAGTACGTGTGGAATCTCCGGGGCGATTGAAAACATCACCTCAATCCCTTTTTCTTCCGCCTTCGGGGATATCTGATCGCCCACCCTGTCAAAGACATCCGACAGACTGAAATCAATCAATTCAAATGTTAGCTTGCCTGCCTCGATCTTTGAAAAATCAAGAACATCGTTGATGATGCCCAGCAGCGATTCGGCTGATTGGCGTATCTTGGTAATGTAGTCCCGTTGACGTGGATCAAGGTTGGTCTGCAACGCAAGGTAGGACATGCCTGTTATGGCGTTCATGGGCGTGCGGATTTCATGGCTCATGTTGGCCAGAAATTCGCTTTTGGCATGGCTGGCGGCCTCGGCCATCTCTTTGGCTTGCAGCAGTTCCTGGTTGGCCTTGATCCGTTCAACCATTGTTCAGACCGCAGCCATAAGCAAGGTCAGTTGAAGGATGTCAGTTTGATCATAGTCACTTTTTTTGTTGGCGACGGCGGCCACACCAACGATCCTGTCATTGCTGAAAACCGGTATGGTGAGATAGCGGTACAGAACGGCATGACCTTCGGGGAATCCCTTCTTCAGTGGATGTGCTGCCTGGAAGTCGTTCAGCATGATGGGCCTGCGCTGCCTGACTGCATCACCCCAGATACCGGTTTTGGAAAGCTCGTAGCGGTATTTCACCTCTGAAATGGTACACTCCTTCATGACACCCGTGGAGTAGGCATCAAGGGTAAATTGCTCACTTTGATCATCATAATGATAGACATAGCCGATTGCGCTCCCCGAAAGGGAAAGCGCCTTCTCAAGGGCGAAATCAAGCAGTTCCTGAACATCTTCAGTTTGATATTGAGAAATTTTGACAAGACTTTCCAGGCGCTGTTCATTGAGTCGCAGTTGCTGTTCGGACAGCTTGAGTTCGGTGATGTTTTCGTGCGCAACGGCGACGCGAGCTTGTCCATCGCCCTGAACACGCGTGACCTTGAGATTGAACCAGCGTTTATCATTGGGACCATGACAGGGATACTGCAGTTGATAATTGCTCATTTGTCCGGAAATGACGGCGCGGATACCCGCGGCAACGGGAGCAGCCTCTTCTGAATCCTTACCGAGCGCTGCTTCACATGCAGCAATATAGTTGACGCCTTCACAAAGATTGATGCACAATCCGGAATTGTCCTTTGCAAAATCCCGCCAGGCTCGATTCACGGAGACAATCAAGCCGGTTTCATCCAGAATGGCGATGTGGGCGGATAGCGCATCCACCGTTGCACTAAAAAAGTTAGAGGCTTTGCGCTCCTTTTCGGATGTTTTTCTCTGACGGTCGTTAGAGAGGCTGAAGAGAACGCCCATGACCATGAACATCAGGATGGAAAAAAGATGCGTTGGAGATTCGAGTGTAAATGAGTTTATGGGAGGGATAAAATACCACCAGACGATAACCGCAGATATACCCGTGGAAATAAGACCAACAATCAGACCACCAAGCCATGAGCTAAGAAAAACCGCAGGAAAGAAAAAAAACCAATTATATGGTTTGATTGTTTCCCAGAACATCCATTGCAGGAAAAATGCAATAAACGGCAACAGTACGGCACACCAGCGAAGTCGTTCGTTTCGGTTTCGTGTTGTCATATCATGATCCATTGTTCAATCCGGTTCGAAACTCATCAACAAGCATGTTAATCAGTTTCTGCTCCTGCTCAATCATGGTTGCTCCTTGACAGCGATGCCGATTGTTTCGGCCAACTGTTTGAGTGACGCCTGCGCCCCCTTGAAGTCAAAACCGGCAATCTGCTTCTCCAATGTATCGCTCTCTTGTGTTACAGGAAGAATGGTTTTCAAATCCCTGAACTTGTTTGCAGCAGAAATCCTGTTGAGGCTGAGCAGCGTATTCAATTCGTCCATATCACGAGCAAGCGCATCCCGGTCAAAGATTGTATCTTCGCAGAGTGAGCCAGTTGTAGTATGCCGTGTGTCCGCCCTCTCCAGGATGACGGCAGCCTCAAACACCTCCGCCATTTGCAGTTCCATGGTATCAAGCAACTCTGAAATCGTCAATTCTTTCCCTTCCCGGACAGCATCCTCAAATTCACTTACGGTGGCGGCAAGGGTATCCGCCCCGATATTACCAGCCACTCCTTTGAGGGCATGCGCCAGAGTCAGAGCCCGATCGCGATCATTGGCCACCGCCTGTCTGATGTTGGCCAGTGTTGACAGATTCTGGGTCCTGAAATCAAT
>SESB01001671.1_pt1 | contig 14103 bp, 17 predicted proteins | sample 3171441 | NCBI WGS metagenome assembly SESB01 (sample SAMN06051867, study PRJNA518727) | freshwater metagenome | biome: subpolar coniferous forest; feature: holomictic lake; material: water; isolation source: holomictic Lake 227, 6 m depth | place: Canada: near Kenora, Ontario | collected...
GATCGTCGTAGCCTCTGTTGAGACATACCTGAAGTATGCTGAAGCAATTGGTTTAACTGCAAAAGCTGCTTAATACAGTGTGTAGTTAGACGGTATTCTTGCTAAACATCCTTAAGGAACCCCCTCTAAGCATGAGTTACCAGGAATTTCGCTTTTTTTCTAAGATTAAAATTTCCCCCCAAAGTTTACACAACCAAAAATATTGAGAAATGGACACACTGGCAGAATTGAATATCGATGGTTTCTTTGGCAACATTATTAACTCCTACGAATCCCGGATTCAAAAAATCCAAACCGCATTCCAATCATCTGAAACGATTACAGAATCATCACATTATTTGTTTGACAATGTTCACAATTCGCTGGACAGGCTCAAAAAGGAAAGAGACGATTTAAATGCCAGGCTTTGTGAAGCTATGGCTAAGAATGGTTCTTTACGTAAAAAAGATTATTATACAATGATGTCGAACATTATCAATGTCCTCGACGAAAAGGAAAAAAGAGCTGAGATCAAGTTTCTCACATTTATTGAAGACCAGAAAGAGACTGCCCAGACGCTAAAAAATAGCATTTTGGGTATTAAAGATATTTCCTCCCCGGATTGCCACGAGAAAATTGCCATTATCAAAGAACAACTTTCGCAATTATCGAAAATGCAGGAAATGAGAAAAGAAGAAGTAATAAACACTTTTATCGATTTTCAGAGGATGCATAACAAATTGAAGGAGTGTTTTGAAACCCTTCTTGCAAAAGGGAGCCCAGTTTTGATCAATGACATAAAAAAGATCAAGAACCAGATCATCAATGAGATCAGACCTGCAGAACAATTACTTGAAAGCGTCAATTAAAATTAACCCAATATTCATAAAACAATAGGAGACATCACCATGGGACTATCAGCCGAAATGAAAAACTTGAGTGAAGATATTCTTGCTTCATTTAAACAGAGAATAATTGAAAATGAAGAACTTGTAAATGATGTCCAAAAGACTTTGGATAAATTTCACAAAGACCACCAGGAAATGGCGGATGTTTTAAATTCCAATGCTGCCTCTTTGAGAAAAGGTTTGGCAAAAGGGGAAAAAGAACGATTGAATACCTACAAAGATTTAATGGCTGGAATCCATGGAACTATCGCCACAATCAAGAGTGATGTAGTTGCTATCCAGGCCGAAACCCTTGAATTAGTCAATGAGTTTTCGAAAGATCGCTCTGCCATGGCTGTGGAATTGAATAAATTTTTTGCAGCTGGAAAAGCTGACAGAGATAAAAACGAGAAGATCAGGATGAAGGAATTTGATAAACTTATGAAAAGCATTAATGCTGACATCGTAAGTATCAATGAAGAAGTTGTGGATATTTTCAAATATACCAATGAGATTCTCGAGAAATTCGAGAAAGATCATAAGGATATGTCAGCTGAATTGAAAGCCGATTTGAGTAAGAATCTAGCTGAAAGAATTGATTATACCCGGAATCTGCTGAATGGATTTCAAAAAAGACTTACCGAGATCAGTAAGGAAAACCAAAAAATGGCTCAAAGGCTGAGAAAAGATTTGTCGATAGGCGAAACTGAAAGGCTTAATGAGTACAATTCGATTATGAAAGGGATTCATGCTGCCATAAAAGGGATTCGCACAGATGTCAGAGCCATTAAAAAATCCACCAATGGAATGATTAATGATTTTGCTCAGGATCGCAGCCAGGCTTCTTCTGAGTGGATTAAAATGCAAAATGCAATTGCCCAGATGCGGAAGACCGGTGTTGTTAAGAAAACGACTGTCGTTGAGAAAAAGGCAGAAAAAAAAGAAGCTGTAGCTGAGCCTGTAAAAGTAGTTATTGCTGAACCTGCAAAATTAGTTGTTGCTGAGCCAGTAAAGGCTGTTGCAGCTGAGCTCCCCTTAAAAGTTGAAGTGAAAGAAGTCGCTCCACTCACTTTGGAAGAAAAGGTTTTGAACTACATCAGGAAAAATCCAAAAGGCGTCAGGGTCTCCGAAATGGAAGGTCCCCTGGGAGAAACCCGCATGAAGCTGGGATTCACCGCCAAGATTTTATTGGATGAAGGAAAGGTTCAAAAAATGGACAATATCTATTTCCCTATAAAATAATTCCCTGATTTATTGGAGCCGGAGTAAGTCTTACTTCGGCTCCTTTTTTTTAATTTGAAAATATACCCGGCCATGGCCAAAATTATCAGTTGTGCTTATTGTAAAGGTAAAGGAAAAGATCCTTTTTTTCTGTTATCATCAATTTCTGACTGTTTGGTTTGTAAAGGTTCAGGTAGGGTAGAAGTGTCAGAGCCAATTCAAAAATGCAATTTCTGTGCAGGTTCCGGAAAAAACCCTTTAGGAGCCAGGGTCCCATGTATTGTCTGTGGGGGCAAAGGAAGTAATCACTCGCGCGAAGCTGAAAAATGCAGTCAATGCCATGGTACCGGGAAATCCCAAGATGGCCTGCCTTGCTCGAGATGTGGATGTAAAGAATTAAATAGAAATGTTTTAGACCCATCGAGAAATGAGCAATCCAAGAAATATCATCCAGAGAAGTATCCAGAAAAGACAAGCAGCCCTTCTTGATTTTACTGCGAGACGCAAAGCGTTCCTGATTTCTAAGGAAGCAATGCTTAGGGATATTGAAGAAGCCAGAGAAATCTGGATAAGAACTTTGGAACAATTGCCAACCCAAATATTTAATAAATAAACTCAATCAAACAACCCAACAAGCTATCTGTTATGAGCGACAATAATGAAATGAATACAGTCCTGGAGCTAAAGCCCATGTCAAATTTTGTAGAAACTGATTACATCAAAGATATCACCGGTAGGGGGCTTACCTATATAAAAGCCGGCTTTCCTGTCCATTTTCGTGGCCCTTCCGGTACCGGGAAGACAACAGTTGCGATGCACCTGGCCAGCAAGATCGGCAGACCTGTTGTGATTATCCATGGTGATGCTGAGTACAAAACTTCCGATCTCATTGGTAGCGAACAAGGCTACAAATACAAAAAACTTGACGATAAGTTTATCCATTCTGTTCATAAGTATGAAGAGGATATGACCAAGCAATGGGTGAATAACCGTTTGACTATTGCCGTAAAAAATGGGTTTACACTCATTTATGATGAATTTACACGCTCTCGTCCTGAAGCCAATAATATCTTGCTGCCGATTTTGCAGGAAAGGATGCTGAGCACCTCAGCAGCCAAAGAAGAGGATTATTATATGAAAGTGCATCCCGAATTTCGTGCTATCTTTACCTCAAATCCAGAGGAATATGCCGGAGTGAATCGCACCCAGGATGCATTACGTGATCGTATGGTTACCATGGATCTTGATCATTTTGATTATGAAACTGAACTTAGAATTACGATGGCTAAATCAAGTCTGTCTTTGAAAGATACTGAGTCAATTGTTAAAATTGTCAGAGGGCTGCGTGAATCAGGAAAAACAGAATTTGACCCAACGATCAGGGGTTCTATTATGATTGCCAAAACAATGGCAACATTAAAGACCACGCCTTCTAAATCAAAAGACGTTTTTCGTAAGATCTGTCAGGACATCCTTACCTCAGAGACCAGCCGGATTGGTTCAAAAACAAACCAGGAGAAAGTTAAGTTCATTGTTAATGAACTGATTGAAGAATACACAAAATAAGAGATTCCGTTTATTTCAATAATAAAAATATATTGTCATGCCAATTTCAAGCGCAATCAAGGGACTCCAAAGCATTAAATCAATGCAGAATGTTGTTAAATCAGGTATTCCTAATAAGGAAGAGTCCGATTTTATCAAGCTGTACATGTATGAAAAGGAAAGGACCCGCCTAAAATCAGAAGAAATAAGAATCTTATTGAGGCTTGAGATAATTCAAGGCCGTCTGAAAGAGATCCAGGATTATAATGATGAAAAAGCAGGACAAATGCACAGTGCAGAGCTTTCATCTACGCCTCAGGTAAAAAAGACAAAGGGCGTGAAGTCTGATTTTAAAACGATGTCGATAGATTATTAATTCTTTTTATAAGCTATATCATGAATGATATGAAACATTCGTTGCAAGCGACAAATCTTGCTGATATTCTCGAGAGAGTGCTTGATAAAGGAATCGTAATTGCCGGTGATATTAAAATACAAATAGCGGATATTGATTTATTAACGATAAAGATCAGGCTTTTAGTTGCCTCTGTTGACAAAGCAATGGAGATGGGGATTAACTGGTGGCAGGAAGATACGTATCTCTCAACAAAAGCAAGGGAGAAAGAGCTTATGGCACAACAAGAAGAACTCATGACACGTTTAGAGAAACTTGAAGCACAGAATAAGCCATTGTAATTAACAACGTTTAAATTGCACGAAAATGGAAAAGAGTAATAAAAAAGATAAAAATGAGGAGGCCGATTTTGATCTTTTCGGACTTGGTGGTTTGTTTAAAGGTATTGAGAAATTGGTTGATCTCGCGGGGAAACTCGATGAAAAAGGTGGCGTAAGCAAAGAGGGGGAGATCAATTTTGACCACATCAAAAAAGGGATGAAAGGCGTTTATGGCTTCACCATAAATACTGCTGGTGGCGGAACTCCGAAAGTGGAAACGTTTGGAAATATTAAAAAGACCCCTGAGGGACCAAAGGTTGATGAAGAACGTGAACCCATCACTGATGTCTTTGATGAAAAGAATGAGATTGTTGTCATTGCAGAAATGCCCGGGATAGAGGAATCCGATCTGAAAATCGATCTGAAAGAGGATATTCTTGAATTCACGGCTGTGAGCAAAAGCCGGAAATATCGCAAGGAGTTATTGTTATCGCAAAAAGTTAGCAAAACAAATCTGCGTCACAAATTTACCAATGGGATTCTTGAAATCAGGATAAAAAAATAATTGTCATGGCATTGACGGGTTTAGAGAACGATGATTTACAATTAATCATTTTGGGAGGAAAAGGTGGTGTTGGAAAAACCAGTTGTGCCATTGCAACAGCACTTGCTTTATCTAAGAAATTCAAGACGCTTTTAATCTCCACAGATCCGGCACATTCGTTGTCGGATGGGCTTGGACAGAAAATTGGTTTTAGTCTGGTAGAAGTTGAAGGGGCCAACAATCTTTCCGCGATCGAAGTGATAGCAGAAGAAGCTTTGTCTCTATTTATTAAATCAAATCTTCAGGAACTAAAAATGCTCCTTGAAACGTCAACAAGTCTTGACGATGACGATATTGAAGATTTGTTAAGCCTTACTATTCCCGGGATCGATGAAGTGATGAGTTTTAAAACGATCATCGATTTAATTGAATTGGGAGAATATGAAAAGTATGTTGTGGATACAGCCCCAACAGGCCATGCACTCCGACTGATTTCTTCTCCAAAGATGATGGATGAATGGATAAAAGTCGCAGCACGTATGCGATGGAAATACCGATACATGATCACGAGTTTTTCCGGGACTTACAAACATGATGACGTTGACCGGCTTCTCCTTAACTTGAAACGTACCGTTAAAAGGATAGAAAATATTTTGCGTGATCACATCAAATGTGAATTTGTGCCGGTCTGTATTCCCGAGGCAATGGCGATCAGTGAAACAGAAAGTCTTCTTTCCAGTTTGAATAAATCCGGGGTGTTTTCCAGGCAGATCATTGTGAACAATGTAATGGAATCAGAAGATTGTGCTTTTTGTAAGGCCAAGAAAGCAGGACAAGCACCTCATCTTAAATACATCAGCGAAAAATTCAGTGATTTGAATATGACGTCTGTGCCTTTGTTTTCTCACGAGATAAAAGGATTGGAAACGCTGGAGCTTTTGCGAAAGAGCCTTTTTGATTATCAAGAAGTACCCGCTCTGAATCAGACCCTCATCAATAAATAATACCCGATTTACCATGGCTAAAAATAAAGAGGAAATATTGCTTAAGGTCAAAGAAGCACTTGTTAAGGATGTTGGTCGTGCCATTGCCAGGATAGACCCAAAAGACATGAAGTCTTTGGGGCTTGAAAGCGGGGATGTAATTACCATTGAAGGAAAGCGTTCCACACCGGTCAAAGTCATGCCTTGTTATCCTGAAGACCGTGAGAAAAGTATCGTTCAGATTGATGGCATAACGCGTGAAAACGCCCAGGTAGGTATTGATGAAAAGGTAAAGATCAGTAAGACCACTTATGCACAGGCTGTCAAGATCAAACTCAAACCTGATGCAAAATCAGGTTCGATGTACAAGGCAGATGATGCAAAATATATAGGTTCTTTAATGAATGGGCTCCCTGTTGTCAAGGGGGATAAGGTAAGAGCGAATCTCTTTGGTTCAAGGTCGGTCAATTATACAGTTTCCGGACAAAGTCCTGACGGTGTTGTGCTGATCCATCCCAATACTGTTTTTCAGCTTGAGCTGGTCAAGCAGGAGGGCGAGAGCAAGAGTAATGTGAGTTATGAAGATATTGGCGGACTTGGAAACCAGGTTCAGCGCATCCGTGAAATGATTGAGCTGCCTTTAAAATATCCTGAGATTTTTGAACGCCTGGGCGTACAACCACCCAAAGGGGTTTTCTTATATGGACCTCCAGGTACAGGGAAAACTCTCATTGTGAGAGCAGTGGCTCATGAGACGGATGCTTATTTTATCAATATTTCCGGTCCTGAGATCATGGGGAAGTTTTATGGGGAGAGTGAAGGTCGGATCAGGAAGATCTTCGAAGAAGCCCAGGCTCATGCACCTGCAATCATATTTATTGATGAAATTGATGCCATTGCCCCCAAACGTGAAGACATGGGAGGTGAGAAGCAGGTAGAGAAACGTGTTGTTGCCCAGTTATTGTCATTGATGGATGGCCTGGAATCGAGAGGCAAAGTCATTGTGATCGGGGCCACCAATATCCCCAATTCAATTGATCCTGCATTAAGAAGACCTGGTCGTTTTGATCGTGAAATTTCTATTTCAATACCAGATAAAAAAGGCCGTCTGGAGATTCTGCATATACATACCCGCGGCATTCCATTGTCAATGGATGTCTCCATGGAGAAATTAGCAGAGATTACACATGGTTTTGTTGGAGCTGATCTTGAAGCATTAGCCAGGGAAGCTGCGATGACCGCTTTACGCAAAATCCTTCCGCAAATAGATTTCGAAATGGCGGAAATCCCTTATGATGTGTTGATGCAATTAGAAGTGACGATGGACAATTTCATGGATGCCATGAAAGAAGTAGAGCCCTCTGCGATTCGTGAAGTATTTGTTGAAGTCCCGGATGTCAGATGGGATGATGTTGGTGGTTTGGAAGAGATCAAAGAAGCCTTAAAAGAAACGGTTGAATGGCCATTGCATTATGCCGAACTTTTTAAGATTGCAGACACCAGACCTCCCAAAGGTATCATCCTTCATGGGAAACCCGGTACAGGAAAAACATACCTGGCCAAAGCCCTTGCCAGTGAGAGCGGAGTGAACTTTATTTCTGTCAAAGGACCGCAAATATTAAGCCGATATATTGGTGAATCAGAAAAGGGTGTTCGTGAGTTGTTCAGGATGGCAAAACAGGCATCTCCCTGTATTTTATTCCTGGATGAGATTGACAGTTTGACGCCCAGGCGTAGTAACGATGGCTCTGGTTCAGGAGTAATAGAAAGAGTGATTGGTCAGTTTCTTACAGAAATGGATGGCATTGAAGATCTTAAAGGGGTCATCGTATTGGCAGCGACCAACAGGATAGACTTAATTGATCCTGCCTTGTTAAGAAGCGGCAGATTCGACCTCATTTTTGAATTACCATTCCCTGATCAGTCGACAAGAGAGAAGATTTTCAAGATACATACAAAGAATAAACCACTGGGGAAAAAGGTGAATTTGTCAAAAATGGCCTTAAAGACAGAGGATTTCACCGGCTCAGATATTGAATTTGTATGTCGCAAAGCTGCAATGCTTGCTATTCGTGAATTGATCGAAAAGAACCGAGGGAAGTCGAATGAAATGCCTGGAGATGTTACCATCCTTGACGCTCATTTTGAAGAAGCCATACAATTGGTTCACAAGCAAAATGTCAGTAAAAAGTAAAAAAGATCATTCATAATTCAATTCAAAAAAAATGGCAACAAAAGGAATATACATCTACGGCATTGTGCCGAATTTCTATAGCGGTGATATGTTCAGATCACTTGATAATTCTGACGTATATGCAATTCCCTACCAAAATATTTCGGCTATCGTTTCAGATCATGAACTTAGCCGACTCGATTCGCTTGACCGGGAAGCACTGGGCCAGATGCTTGTTTTGCACCAGAAGACCATAGAAGAGCTTCAGCGGAAACAGTTTAATTTGTTGATTCCTATGCGACTGGGGACAATCATGGGCTCAAAGGAAGAAGTTATAAAGATCCTTGCAAACGGATATGATTTGGTGCTGGATACGTTTAAAAAGATCGAATTCCTGATTGAGGTAGATCTTGCAGTGACATGGGCTGATTTCTCAGTCACTATTAGTGAAATAGCCAGTCTGCCTGATGTTGTGGCATTGAAAGAGGAAATCATGCAAAAATCGAATCCTCCTTCACAAATAGACCAGGTTTCAATGGGGATGATGATCGAGTCGAAATTAAAGGAGAATAACTCAAATGTTGAATTGAATATTCTGGATATTTTATCACCCATTAGTCTTGACATCAAGACACATGAAGTAATGAATGATCAGATGGTCTCCAATGCCGCATTTCTGATTAGCAAGAGTAAACTTGAGAAATTTGAGCATGCTATTGAACATCTGGATGAGGAATGGGGTGGTAAATTGAATTTTAAGATCGTTGGTCCGCTACCCTGCTATAGTTTTTTTACGCTAGAGTTGAAAGAGCTGGACATAGAAATTGTGACCCAGGCAAGAGTTGAACTTGGATTGGGCGAAGAAACCTCAGAAGTGGAAATAAAAAAAGTCTACCTCGAGAAAGCGAAATTGTTTCATCCTGATGTGCAACAGGAAAGTGGGAGTGAGGAGAAGTTTAGCAAGATCAATAAGGCATATCATACCTTATTAGACTATTCAGTCGCTGCAAGGCAATCGTCAAAAGATGACCTTATTTCATTGAATAAAGAGAAAGTGCGTGAGAATTTAATTTTGATAAAAATAAAGGAATAATATGCAAAGGGACGGAAAGTACATTTATTGCATCATTGCCTCAGAATATGACATCAACCTGGGGCCTATTGGGGTAGGAGGAAGAGGCGATCTGGTTTCGACGATAGGATATGATGGCTTGTGTATGGTTGTGAGTGATCATCCGATTAGCAGGTTTGTTGTAAACCCGGAGAACATGCTAGCGCATCAGGCGGTTATTGAGATGGTGATGCAGGAGTTTAGAAGTGTGATTCCAATCCGCTTCGGGATTATTGCCGCAACGCCTGATGAGATTCGTAATTTGCTCAATCGCAGGTATAGTGAATTTATGGAATTGCTCAAACAATTTGAAAATAAAGTTGAGCTAAACGTGCGTGGAACCTGGAAGAATATGGGTGTAATCTATAAAGAGATTGACAAAGAACACCTTGAACTTCAGAACATCAGGGCAGAAATTGAAAGCCTTGAGGATTTGGAGAAAAAGAACCTAAAGATTGGCGAAGCAGGAAAGCTGGTGGAACGTGCCATGATTGAAAAGAAAGAAAATGAGACAGAAGTGATTTTGGATGCGTTTCGCAGATCCGTTTTTGAATTTAAGCATAACAAGACAAGTAGCGATGCGATGTTCATGAATACTGCATTTTTGGTGAACAGCGGCCGTGAGATAGAATTCGACAATATCATGACAGATTTAGGGGCTAAATACGAAAACCGATGTGATTTTGTATACACAGCACCTTTGCCAATATTCAATTTTATTGATTTAAAGATATTTCCTGAAAAATGGGAATTGTAAAATAATTGTTAAAAAAAACTTATGAGTAGCTCAGTGGTAACGCCAAAAGAAGGCAAATATATATACGGAATTGTAAGACATAGTGGTTCATTGGATTTTGGTCCGATTGGCATAGGTGTGAGGTCGGATGTTGTTTACGGGATCAACTATAAGGATATTAGTGCCATCGTAAGTAACTCTCCGATCATACAATATGAAGCAAGGCGGGTTAATATGACAACGCATGAAAAGGTCCTGGAGGAAGTTATGAAACAATTTTCAGTGCTTCCGGTAAGGTTTTCAACAATTTCTGAGCATGATGACGATGCAGGTATTCTTAGGATTCTTGAAAAAGATTATAAGAAGTTTGACGAGATGTTGACGAAGATGGATGGGAAGAAGGAGCTGGGTCTTAAGATTCTTGCTCATGAAGCAGATATGTATCAAAGTATTGTTGAAAAGTATGATAATATCAGGACACTTAAAGCAAAGCTCATCAATATTCCTCCTGACAAAGCACATTACCAGTTGATGAAGATAGGTGAAATGGTGGCTGAAGCGCTAAAAAGAGAGGTTCAGGCGTATAAAGATGATGTTCTCAGTGTATTAAGTCCTATTTCTGAAGATGTCAAGGTCAATGACAACTATGGTGATATGATGATTCTCAATGCTGCATTTCTCATTAAGAGCATTACAGAGCCAGATTTCGACAACGCAGTAAATGCTTTGGACGAAAAATTCGGACATTTAATGACCTTTAAATATGTAGGTACTTTGCCTCCTTATAATTTTGTCAATCTAGTGATTAATACGAAAGGAATATAAAATGTTTTTAATAGATGATCTACTGATGGCGCCTTTGAAAGGTATGATTTTCCTTTCAGAGAAAATTAATGAAGTCTTGGAGAAAGAGACCTCGGATGAGGGTTCTGTTAAAGAAAGACTCATGGCCTTGCAGCTTAAGTTTGAGTTGGATGAAATCGATGAAAAGGAATATGACAGGCAAGAAGATGAATTGCTAAGTTTATTGAATAAAATAAGAGAACAGCAGTAAAACGTTTTTAATTAAAAGGAGGAAATATGAGCAGCATTATCGATGTTAAAAAAGAAGTGGTAAAGTTTCTGAAGGAAAATATTAAGTGTTATGACGTTACTGTGATAAAAATCGAGAAAGTGAATGACATATGGAGTTCAGTTGCTGAAGTATATGAAGATGATTCATTTCTGAAATCGATGAAACTTCCCGCAAAACAGGTTCGGCTTTTTTATTCTGTTAAAATAGATGCGAACATGGATATAACGGCATTTGAGCGTTTGGGTTCTTTTGAAGGCAGTGACAACTCTGATGAATAAATTGAGCGTTAAAGGACAATAATAATGATGAGTGGTCTTATATACGTCTATTGCATAGCAAAAAGCATTCCCACGGTTGAGCCATCAACTTTGTCAGGGAATCTGGAGTATTTAGCCATTGATGATTGTGTTGTTATTGCTAAATATGTTTCTGATGAGGAGTTTTCGGAGGAGAATCTGAAAATAAACATCAGCGATGTAATTTGGCTGGAGAAAAATGCCCGCGAGCACATCAGGATTATAAGCCAAATAATGAATTTGTGTGATGTAATTCCATTAAGACTTGGGACAATTTTTCTTTCGGAGGACAGCCTAAGAAATTTTATATCTGACTATGCAGGTTCATTTAGAGAGAATTTCCAGTTTATTGGCGGAAAGGAAGAATGGGCTGTGAAGATTTTCTGTGATCGAAAATTACTGGGTAACCAGATTGATGAGTTAAGCCATACTATGGCTGACATGGAGACGCAGATTAAAGCCAGTTCTCCAGGAAAAGCTTTTCTGCTTCGCAGAAAGAAAACGGATCTCGTTGAAATAGAAATTGACAACTTGTGTAGAACTTTTGGGCAAGAATATTTTGAAGCATTAAAAGTAGTGAGTGATGAAACCTGTTTAAATAACTTATTACCCAAAGAGTTTACCGGTCGGACTGATACTATGATTTTAAATGCTACTTTTCTTGTTTCACAAAACAATGTGAGTACTTTTATCGAAAAATTAGACGTGATAAGGAAAAGGGACAGAGATTCTGTTTTCTTTATAGAAGAAAGTGGGCCCTGGCCGGCTTTCAGTTTTGTAACGATTAAGGAAAAATAGCAATGGAAGATTATGTTGTTGATAGTTCCCGGGAATTTACCATCCTTGAGTTACTTGACAGGGTATTAAATAAGGGTGTGATTATTACAGGTGATGTCGTGATATCTGTTGCTGATATTGATCTGGTTTATCTGGGATTAAAACTGATGTTGTGTTCAGTAGAAACAATGGAGCAGTTGAAATCAGGAAAGTCAGTAAATGTTTAATAATGAGTAAATTAATTTATTCAATTATATCGATTCCGCATGGTGTGGACGAACTTTCTGCGTTTATATCAAAGATAAAAGGGATTGAAGGCGCTGAACTGGGTTTTGTTCAATTTGAAGAAGTTGCCGCTGTAACCGTAGAATATCATTTGGACAAATTGGTTGTCGATAAGGAAACTGCTATTGATTATGCAGGTGTCATTGAGGCTTTAGCTGCACAGTACGTTTTGCTTCCTGTTAGGTTTGGGTCTATCATGGATTCAGAGGTGCGTATTTTTAATATGTTAAAAAACAGCTATTTAGAAATCCAGAAGAACCTGAATCTAGTGGCGAATAAATTTGAATTTGGGTTAAAGATATTTTGTGATTCTTCTAAATTAAAGGCAGAATTAAGTGAAATAGCTGTCACTAAGGTTTCTGCCTCTGTAAGTGGATCTGAAAATCCAGGGACTTCTGTGTTTAGAGATTATGTTAATAAGAAGCTTGAAATACACAGATCTGAAGAAATGCTTTTAACTTACGTTGAAGTTCTGATTTCAAATATTAGGGATTCTTGTGAAAGTCATTCCACGGTGTGTAAGATCCGGAAAATGGTAAGTGAAACAAAATTGCTGGATTCATTTTTTCTCGTTGAGAAAGAGAATACAGAGAATTTTTTGAGTGGTGTAAAAGAAATCCAAAGTCAATATCCGGGATTGAATTTTATTGTAACCGGCCCATGGCCGCCATATAGTTTTGTAGAGATCAATTTAATGTAATCAACTGATGATTGAAGATAAATTGCTGTTGAATACAGCATCTTTTGAGGATTTGACAGCAGAAATCGGGCAATTGATGAATCCTTCGAAGTCCAGAGTAGAGCTAAGCCCCGACAATGCCGATTCTGGTCTGGCAAAGCTTGTATTAACCTTGGTTGAACTTATAAGGAAACTTGTGGAAAAACAGGCCATGCGGCGTGTTGATGGTGGATCGCTAAGTGATGATGAGATAGAAAGATTAGGTGAGACACTGATGAAACTGGAGCAAAAAATGGAAGAATTGAAAAAGTACTTTAATCTCACGGACAGAGATTTAAACATCAATTTAGGTCCTTTAGGTGACCTTATGTAGGCATAGTGGAATGATGCGCTCTTGATCCGGCACCGGGTCATAATTTATATTGATTTATATAAATTGTTACAGGTGGTAAAAAAAATGTATTTTTGACAACATAAGGCTATCAAGGGCCAGATTTAAATTTAAGGCTGATCAAGTTTCCATGGGGGGGTGATGAGATCAAATTTAATATAATCGATTCCATTACTTTACTAAAGTGAACTTCGTCAAGAAGGTCTGAGCGCTGATTATTAATGACAACTTTGCCTAATCTTTTAATTGTTGATGATATTCCATCGAATTTACTTTTGATTGAATCTATCGTTAGGAAATTTAAGGTAATTTTAATTCAGGCACTTTCAGGTGTTGAGGCCCTGCAAAAAATAGAAGGGAAAGATCTTGCGCTGGCAATTATTGACATCAGTATGCCAGTAATGGATGGCTTCGAACTTGCCTTAAAAATCAATACAGAAACAAGAAAAGACAAAGTTCCCATAATTTTTATCACTGCCAGAAACAATGATGAGCTAGATATTGTAAAAGGATACAACCGTGGCGCCGTCGATTATCTGATTAAGCCGGTCAGCAAGCATATCTTAGAATCTAAAATAGCTATCTTTATAGATATTTATTCCCAGAAAGCCATTCAGACCAAACAAATTCATGCTGACAGGATGGCGAATTTGGGCGAAATGGCTGCTGGAATTGCACATGAAATTAACCAGCCATTAAATATTATTTCATTGGTGATGGATAAGATTCTTCTCGAGACAGAGAAA
>SESB01001672.1_pt1 | contig 14096 bp, 11 predicted proteins | sample 3171441 | NCBI WGS metagenome assembly SESB01 (sample SAMN06051867, study PRJNA518727) | freshwater metagenome | biome: subpolar coniferous forest; feature: holomictic lake; material: water; isolation source: holomictic Lake 227, 6 m depth | place: Canada: near Kenora, Ontario | collected...
AAACGGTATAAACTGTATACCTCGTTAATTTCAAGGGAACTTCAACATGGTCACACCAGCAAAATCCGCTACGACAGCAACCAAAACGGCAGCGCCTGTCAGGAAAGCAGTTCAAAAACCTGCTGCGAAAAAAGTGGCAACAAAGCCTGTGTCAGTGACCAAGGCAGTGGTCAAGATCGCGGCACCCGCGCCTGCGGCACCGGTGCTTAAAGCGGCTGTCAAAGCAGCGGTCAAACCGGCCGCCAAGCCCAAGGCCGCAAAACCCGTCAAGGAAAAGAAGCCCAAGCTGGTTCGTGACAGCTTCACCATCCCCAAAGCCGAGTACAGCGTGCTCGAGGAACTCAAGCAACGCGCCGGCAAGTTGGGAAATCAGGCCAAGAAGAGCGAACTGCTGCGCGCCGGCATCAAGGCCCTGGCCGCGATGGCCGACAGCGCGTTTCTGGCGACTTTGAAAGCCGTACCGGCCGTCAAGACCGGACGGCCGGCAAAGGACTGAGCAGGTCAGTCAACGGGGATCAGAGCACCGGCAAGCCACTGAGGTAGCCGAGCGCCGAGCTCTTCTTGTCATTCCAGTTGGTGTTGATCAGCGGATCAACACCGGCTTTGATGACGGAGTGGATCGCCGTCCAGTCACCGGCGTGCTGGAAGTTGCTCATGATGTAAGAGAAGCCGTTCAGGTTGTCGACCGCCTGCAGGCCGGTCGACTCGCCTCCGGCTGGGATCGACATGATGCGCGACAACTTCTTGCTGTCCACGTTGTAGGCCCACAAGAAGTTGTTGACGTGCTGACCTGAATCTTCGCCAATGAACAGGGTGCGCAGTTTTTCCGAGAACTTGAGGTTGTCAGGGTTGGAGACCTTGTCCACATTGGCGGTGTTGCCTGCAGCGTCGGGCGTGGCCAGATCCTCACCCACCAGCGCCGGGATCGCTGCCATGACGGTCGGCACCCAGTCGCTGCCAATAGCGGCGCCAGCACTGTCTTTCTGACTGGCGGCGAGTTTGAGTTCATAGGTCGCACCGGCGGTGATCTTGCCAACCTTGACGTCACCCAGGGTATCGGCCATACCCTTTTCAACACGCGACATGGCGATATAGGCCACTTTGTCTTTGCGGTTCAGGGCCACGCCCTCCATCTTGCTGAACTCCAGGGAAGCACCCATGGCGGCGGCGTAGCGGTGCGTTTCCAGGAAGGCTGCGGCTTTCTCTTTGCCAGCAGCGAACTTGACCCACTCGATGGTTCCGTTAAACGCAATTTTTGTGTAGCTTGAATCAAGCGGATCGACCTTGACGACGCTGACAATGTCGCTGGCCTTGAGGCTGTCAGCCAGCACCTTGATTTCAGCGCTGGTAGCACTGCCGAGCTTGATCCAGCCCAGGGTGGCGGCGCCGCCTGCGGTGGCAGCAGTCTGCGTCCACTTCGCGGCGTAGAGCGTGCCGGCACTCAAATCCTTTTCGGTGTTGGCGATGAACATGAACAAGCCGGTATCGGTGCCGTCATCGCCCATCAAAACGGTCTTGTTATCCGGACACACTTCGACCAACTCACGCGCAATGCGACCGACGCAGTAGTGCTTCTTGATGCTGGCCGTGCCGTCCGGGTTGACGGTCACTTCCGGCAGATGCCCGTAATGGTAAGGATTGGCCGCTGTCGTGCTGCCAAACAGGTTTTGGCTGAAAGCCTGGAACATGGTGTTGCTGGCAATGTTGACAGCATCGGGCTCGTATTCTTCGCTCGACAGGTGCGTGTTCCATGGCGACAGACTGGCGGCGCAGTTGATCCAAAGGCCGTTGACACTGCTGGCATCAACCGGGAAGTAGCGAACCACCGAGAGTGCGCCAGTGGTCTTGTCCTGGTCGAGCGTGGCCACAGCAATCTGGGACGGCAGTTTGCCGTACATGTCGGAGGCGGCGGGTGTCGGGCGTACACCAGCAGAGGCGTTGTTGGCGGTCAGGTACTCAAACTGGGTCACCATGAACACCGTATTGCCCTTGACACCGGGAACCGTCGGGTTGGCCAGCGCGAGCAGGGAGTTGCCATCAGGCGAGTCAGAGAAGAACTGCTGCGGCGTGCTGCCCGACGTATCCATGATGGGGTTGCCCTTGGCGTCAAAATAGCCACCCGCAATGACATTGGCACTACCGTTCTTGAGACTGTCGCCGGTCTTGAAGAGCGTGTTGTAGGCGAGTGCCTGGGTCTTCGTGCTGTTGTCGGAATACGTGATCTTGACGCTGGCTGCAGTAAAGGTGGTGGCGCGCTGCGCGTCGGTGGCGGGAGCTGCCATACCAAGGAACTCGACACCCGTAATGACAGGATCAGACCCCCCGCAAGCGGTCAAGCCGAAGCCGCCCAAACCCAGTACCGTGGCACCACCAAAAGCGCCCTTGAGCAGTTGCCGACGCTGCAGTTGCGCGGTCTGGATTGATGACGTGCTCACGGTGGACTTCGGATTGAAAACAGGGTCAGACATAACGGCTCCAGTGGATGAAAAAACCCACTGTAGAAAGCTGGCATGACAATCTCAGGTCGGTTCCATGAATTTTCTGTGACCGAAGAAGATCAGCAGCACGACCCGCTTCAAGCCGACACCAAACCTTCGGCAATCGGGCGCCTGAACACCAGCCACGCTGGCAGCGTGGCGACGATGGCAGCGGTGACGATGAGCGCGGCAACCAAGAGCCCTTCCGTTGCGCCTAGCCGTACCGGCATCGCAAATCCAAGCTGCGACGCCATCCAGTGCGAAAGCAGATTCGATGCGCCCCAGCCAAATAAGACACCCAATGCCGCACCGACTGCTATCAGCAGCACGACTTCAATCCATACGACAGTGAATACATAGAGGCGACTGGCACCGATCGCCCTGAGCACGGCAAACTGCCGCCGGCGTGCCAGAAAGCCGACCAGCAACGCCATCAACACCGCCGCCACGACCAGCACCTGGGTCATCACGGCCAGCACCGACATCAGGTCACGGACATTGCCCAAGGTGAGATAGAGATCGTTGAGCACTTCGGCCGGAAACACAGCCACGCTGCGCGGCGTCTGAAACTGTCCGCGCAAGCGGTAGGCGTCGGCAACCGATGCGGGCTTGATCGCAATCGCTGGCACACCAGTGAGTTGGCTTGCGTCCCAGGGTGGCCCGATATGCGAACTGGCACTGGCCACATGCCCGAGCGCCATGCCATGCACATGCCATACATCTTCGATCGGCACCAGGATCGCCGTGTCCCAGATATTCTGGCGTGCCGGCAGGCGCCCTACCACGGTGTAATGAACCGCGTCGTGCCGAGGGTCGGCATGCGAATCCTCGTCATCCTGGGCCCGATGCCGTCCGTGCGCCGGACTGAAGGTAGCGCCGATGGCGAGCCCGACTGAGGCGCCCACCACGGCTTCACCACGCTGCTGAAAAATCCGCCCCTGCGTTGGCGGCAGGCTGCCACCCCGAGTCGCAAAGTCGGCAATGGTGCCGATGATGGCGTGGCCCTGCCAGTTGTCACCAAACCCGATCGGCGCCGCATAGCGCACGCCCGGCGTGGTGCTGGCTTGCAGCAGCAGATCACTCGCGAGTAAAGGAATGGCCTGGGGCCGCAAATAGACCGAGGTCAGTACCAGTTGCGTGCTACTGCCGGGCGCGCCAAGCAGCAGATCGAAATCGTCGGCGGCACGGGCACTGCCCTGGCGCAAGGCACGTTCTTGGGAAATCACGGCAATGCCGGTGGCCACAGAAATGGCGACCAGTAGCACGGTCACCCAGACCAACAAACGATTGCGACGCAGATCGGCGCCGACGATGGGAAACGGATTGAAGCCTTGCATCATGCTGCGCCCAGTTGGCGCAGCACGCCGTGCTCCAACTGCAGGCAGTGGTCCATGCGCGACAGCAATTCGAGTTCATGCGTGATCACGATCAGCGTTGCGCCCTCGGTTCGCACCAATTCAAGCAGCAGATCGCCCATCTGCGTACGATGGTTCGGGTCCAGACTGGCAGTTGGTTCATCGGCCATCACGATAGCCGGTTGCAATAGCAAGGCACGCGCCAAGGCGACACGCTGGCGCTCTCCACGTGAGAGCAAGGCTGTCATGCGCTCCCATGCCGACAGGCCGACGGCAGTCAGCAAATCACCGGCGCGACGCCGCAAAGCCGGCGTCGGTTTCCAGCGATCAAAACAAGCGGGCAACAACACGTTGTCCATCATGGAGAGTCCATCAACCAGGTGAAAGTCCTGAAAGACCAGTCCGAGATTGCGCTGACGCCAGCGTCCGAGTGCATCATCCGAAAGCCCGCAGATGTCGGTACCGCCCCAGACAATCTGCCCGGCGCTCGGCTGGGCAATGCCGGCCAGGCAATGAAACAGCGTGGTCTTGCCAGCGCCCGATATGCCGCTGATGCCCAGACTGCTATCCGAAGGGATGTCAAGTGTGTCAATTTTGAACAAGGGCTTGTCCTGCCCTGCAAACTGCACCGCAAGGTCGCGCACGCGCAAATCAGCGCCGCCGCTCATAGTGTGGAGACCTCGGCATCGACGATGCGAACCTGGCTGACAAATCCGGTATCGGGGTCGGTCCAGGAACCCATTTCCAGTTTGCCGGCAACTTCGATGCGCCGGGAAAAATTGATTGGCGCGAGCGTGCCCTTGAGGTAAATGACAACAATATCGGAAGGCCACTGCGCATCCGACGAGCAAAAGGGGCAAACCGCCACCGGTTCGCGCGTGAGCACAAAGAACTTGCTCTCAGGCTTGAGCGGTGGCGCCATGTAGCCCCGCATGCGGACCTCTTTGCCCTTGAGCAATTTGGCGCGCTCGGAGTATTGGGTACCGAGAACGCCGACTGATTTGTAGAGCGTCTCAAAACTCAGTTGCGGATCCAGACTGATGCGATCCGCCGCCTGCCCCGCAAGCGACCAGAGCAGCACGGGTGAAAGCAAAAAAGTCCGGCGAAGGCACTCGCCGGACTCAAGACCGATCAAGGACATTACTGCTTCTTGTTGACTTTGGCTTTAGCCACTTGCTGCGGCGCCAGCGCCAGCGCTTCAGCCATGACGCGGAACAGGTCGGTGTTTTCCATCTGCCCATGTACTTTTTCCGCGCCAGGGCCCATCGCCGTCAGCACCACATCGTCACCGGAATGAACGCCGCTGTTGGCGCCGCGTGCGCCCTTGTTCGGCAGGTTGCCTTCGCGCAGTACGGCACCAGGAATGGTCTTGTACTTTTCGTTGGCCACCATGACGCCCTCGGCGTTGCGGATGGTCGGCACAAATTCACCATCCATGAAAGGGCGGAAGGTGTCGTAGTGGTCCGGGTAAGCACCAAAGGTCAGGCGCAGGCGACGCGACACATCCACTTTGCTCGGATAACCCTCGGCATCCGGCGCCGGGTAATTGGGAAAGCCGGCCTCCGCGTAGGTGCCAACCTTGTTGCGCATCTCGGTTCCCGGTTCGTCATCGTTGACCGTGCCGACGACACTGACAGCGTGCGAGTGGTCAGCCGTGACCAGGATCAGCGTGTTGTTGCCGTTGGCCTTGGCCCAATCCCTGGCCTGCTTGACGGCGCGGTCGAACATGATGGTGTCGTATATCGCACGCTCCGGGTCCAGCGAGTGCGAGTACTTGTCGATGCGCGCACTCTCAACCATCAGCACGAAGCCCTTCTTGTTGCGTGACAGCACTTTCAGGGCGGCGGCCATTTCTTCCGGCACATCGGGCTGGTCCGGAAACTTGGACACGGAGCCCTTCTTCAGAAACTTCAGATCCAGCGCCCCATCGACATTGCCGGTGTTGTAGAGACCGAGCATCTTGGTCGTCTTGGCATCGTCCGCCGCTGCCAGCATTTCGGTTTTGGTGATGGCCAATTTATAGTCAGCCTGTTTGAAGAGGTCGATGTAATCGACATCATCGCCGCGCTTGGAGCCCGGGGTTGACTTCGGCAGGAAGTTGGGCGAGCCACCACCCATCAGGACATCGATCTTGCTGTCATAAAACATCTTCACGATGTCGTTGAAATCCGAGCGGCGCCGCGTGTGCGCCACCATGGCGGCCGGTGTCGCATCTTCTATTTCGGAGTTGGTGACCGCGCCGACCACCATGCCGCGGCGCTTGGCCAAGGAAGTGATGGTCTCAACTTTCGGATGATCCAGGGTGCTGGCAGCGCGCGAGCAATAAACACCCAAGGCATTGACACAGGACTTGTGCCCGGTGGTGTAGGCATGGGCCGCATTGGCCGAGTCGGTGATGATGGAGTCGGTCCCCTGTGTCGAAAGCAGGGCCATGTAGGGCATGTCGTCCATCGACAGCTTGTCGGTAAACTTGCCGCCCTCAATGCCTTTGGACAGGATGCGCGCGGCCGTGCGGTGCCCGATGGACAACCCGTCGCCGACGAACAGAATCACATTCTTTGCGACCGGCTTGGCCGCTGTGCCATAGACGCGCCAGTTGACACTGGCACTCTTCTGGCCGTCGCTGGCAACCACGGTGTAAAGACCGGGCTTGCCAATGCTGGCATCGCGCAGCAAGAGGCTGGAAACTTCCTTACCGTCTTCCCTGGCAATCAAGTCCGCCGACTTGCCCAGCACCTTGCTGTAATCCTGTCCATTGATCGTGACCTTGACTTGGGCCGGATCAACTACCGCACCGAACTCAACCTTGAAGTCAAAATGCGAACCCGCCAGCATGTCGGCGCGGGTCAGGGGAAAGATGGTCTGCGCCGCGCAGTTAGCAGAAAACGCTGCTGCAAAAATGGCCACGGCCAGGGGGGCTAACTTGAAACGCATGGACAGTTCCGTAGTGAATAGAAGCGGCTCAGTCTAGGCGCTCAGTGTGAATTTATTGTGACGGTTTCGAGACAATTTACGCTCGCCGCCAGGGCAAACTCCAAAGCCTTGCGCAACTTCATCGTCACTTTTCTGACATGTTTCACCACCACAATGCCCGCACCCATGTCGGACAACGATGCTGGGGTGCCGCCTTCTCAACAACCATTCAAAAGCGACCGTGATGACTACAGATATTTCCCGCCGACTCTTTATCAACAGTTCCGCCAGCATGGTGGTCGCTGCCGGCACCAGTGCCCTGCTCGCTGCCAGCCCGGCCGCAAGCGCACAAACGGTGATCACAGCAGCCGGCAGCGTCAGCCCGACAGATGAAACCTTCTGGAGCAAAGTTGCCGATCAGTACCTTGTCTCGTCCGACATCATCAACCTGGAAAATGGCTACTACGGCATGATGACCAAAGCCGTCATGGCCGACTACCAAAAAAATATTGAACTGCTCAACCTGCACAGTTCCTACTACCTGCGCCGCACTTACGACGACAGCGGCCTGACGGCAGTGCGCGCCCAGATCGCAGCAGTGGCTGGCGTGCTGCCGGAAGAAATCGCCATCACCCGTGGCGCGACCGAGGCCTTGCAGAACCTGATCACCAATTACAAGCCGCTCAAACCCGGTGATGTAGCAATGTACGCGGACCTTGATTACGACAGCACGCAATACGCCATGAACTATCTCAAGGAGCGACGTGGCGCCACGGTGGTCAGCATCAACATGCCCGAGCCCGTGAGTCGCCAAGGCGTGCTCGACGCCTACGCGGCGGCGTTTGCGGCGAACCCGAAAACCCGGCTGCTGCTGCTGACCCACATCAGCCACCGCACCGGTTTTGTGATGCCGATCGCTGAAATCTCGGCCCTGGCCAAAGCCAGGAACATTGATGTGATCGTGGACGCAGCGCATTCCTGGGGACAAATCGATTTCCGCATCCCCGATCTGAATGTTGATTTTGCCGGCTTCAACTTGCACAAGTGGATGGGCGCACCGCTGGGCGTGGGTTTCCTCTACATCCGCAAGCAGCGCTTGGCCGACATCGACCGCGCTTTTGCCGACGACGATTGGGACGCTAGTGACATTCGCTCGCGCGTGCACAGCGGCACCACCAACTCGGCCAACGTGATGACCGTGCCCGCCGCACTGGCAGCACACACCAGCCTGGGGGCAGCGAACAAGCAAGCCCGTTTGCGTTACCTGCGCGATCGCTGGGTTTCACAGGTGCGCAACATCAAGGGCATCGAGATATTGGCACCGGATGCGCCCGGCAGCTACGGTGCCATCACCTCGTTCCGAATGACCGGCAAAGTCACCAAAGCCGACAATCTGGCGGTTGCCAACGAACTGCGTGAAAAGTACAAGATCTTCACCGTGCGCCGTGGCGGTGTGGCAGCGGGTAACTGTGTGCGGGTCAGCACAGCCCTCTTCACCAAACCATCCGACCTGGACCGTTTGGCGCTGGCGCTCAAGACCATGGCCGGCGCTTGACCCCTGCACGCCAGACACTTCGCAGCAGGTAGCCAGAATCAGGATTTTCACGATCTCGCTGCTCTGCCTGCTGGCCAGTCTCAGGGCTGGAGCGGCAACGCTGGAAGGACAGGAATTTGACGATACGGTTCGCCTGAGCGGCCATGAAATTGCGCTCAACGGCGTCGGCGTGCGAAAGATGATGTTCATCAAGGTGTATGTGGCCGGCCTCTATCTCAGCGAGAAAGCCAGAACCGCGAGCGCGTTGGCGACCATGGCCGGACCCAAGCGCCTGCAACTGCGCATGCTGCGCAGCGCCGACGCAGATGACTTCAGCAACGCGCTGGTCAGCGGCATCCGCGATAACGTCAATGCGGCTGAGAAAATTCGGCTTTCAGAGCGACTCAACCAGTTGGAGCTGACGATCAGAGGCATCGGTGCCACGGCAAAAGGCGACACCATTACGCTGGACTACATCCCTGAACTGGGTACCCGGCTCGCCGTCAATGGGTCCCAGTATGGGAAGGTGCTGGCCGGCGCCGACTTTTATGAGGCCTTGCTCTCCCTGTTTATCGGCAACAAGCCGGTGGACTCACAACTCAAGCGCGGGTTGCTGGGCGAATGATTCAACTTGCCACTTGCGCCAAATCAAAGGGTTACGGAATTTCGCTGCCCGCGATCAGCAGGCTGCGCGCAATGGTTAATACTCACCTCCTCACTGAGGACGATCCGATGTCAAGACATTTGAACAACTTGAAGAGACTCTGGTCCAAGCTCCAACTTCGTTACGGCAGCGACGACGCGCTGGTACTTGAAGTCAAACGCGATATTGACGCCATCGAAGCGAGGGACAGGAATTGGGCCGTTCCTCACCACGACTTGCGTAAAGCCGGCTTCGAGAAATTGGTTCCGCAAGAAATGGACGAAGGTCTGGCAGCTTGACCATGGCGCCATGAAGCAGGCAATACCAAAGGCAGGTCCAGAGGAAACCGAGCTCAAGCTGGCATTGCCAGGCGCTGATCCGGCAACGCTGTTGGCGCGGCTCAAGCGTGTTCCCGTGTTGGCCAGACGCAAGAGCACAACGCTGCATTTGCACAATATCTATTTCGACACCCCTGAGTTGGTCTTGCGCCAGCAACGCATCGCACTGCGACTGCGACGCGTTGGCGATGAAGCGAAGCCACAGTGGTTGCAGACGCTCAAGACGGCCGGTCGCGCGGACTCGGCGCTGAGCCAGCGTGGCGAGTGGGAAACGCCGGTGCCGGATGCCCATCTGTCCTTGAAAGCGCTGCGAAAAACACCGTGGGCCGATATGGATGGCGACGGCACCATCTTTCGCGCGCTGAGCCCGGTCTTTGAAACCAACTTCGAGAGAACCGTCTGGCTGGTCAGGCGACGCGACGCCAGTGTGGTTGATGTGGCGCTCGACATCGGGCAGGTTCGCGCGGGTGAGCGCACTGCGCCGCTGTGTGAACTCGAACTCGAACTCAAAGCCGGGAGCGCGCAGGCCCTGTTCGAAGTGGCCCAACAGATTGCGACGAGCATGGCGCTGCTTCCCTCTGCCATCAGCAAGGCAGAGCGTGGCTATGCCCTGGCGCAAAACACACTGGCGACGGCGCGACGCGCCGCACCCCCGGCCTTGCCGACCAAACTGAGCGTGGCCGCAACGGCGCAACGCGTGCTGTGTGAAATGTTTTCCCAATTCACCAGCAACCTGAACACGCTGCTGATTTCGGATGACCCTGAAGTCGTGCACCAGGCCCGCGTTGGCTGGCGCCGCTTCAAGAGTGCACGCCGACTGTTCGCGCCTGCGCTGGTGCGTGAGGCGACTCCCGATTGGAAAGCGCTGCACGCGCTGCTGAGTTGCCTGGGTAAGCTGCGCGATCTGGACGTTGCCATGAACGAGACCTTGCCGCCCCTCGCCGATGTCTATATCGCCGCCGATCCACGTCGCGCCGAAATTTGGCAACAAATGATGCTCGGCCTGGCACAGGCAGTCAATCTGCAGCGCAAGGCGGTACGTTATGCCTTGCAGGGTCCCGATGTCGGCGCCTGTCTGCTGGCAACAACGCAATGGCTGGATGATTTGACCGCGAGCGGCGGCGGTGCGGAATCCAGAGCCGACGCATCACTGCAGCGCTGGACACAACAACGGGTGCTGCGGCTGCACGAACAAGTGAAACTGGCGCAAAACAATGCCGGGACCCCGGAACAATTGCATCGTGTCCGGATACTCGCCAAGCGAATGCGCTACAACCTGGAATCCCTGGAAGATCTGTTGCCGCGCAAGCGGTCGCAACGCTGGCGCGCGCAAGCGATCCAGTTACAAAGCAAGTTAGGCGACTCGCGTGATGCGCTGCAAGCCATCACTTTGCTGGTAGAACTGGGAACCGATCGTGCGCTAACGGAATTCCTGCGCGGCCACGCGCTGGGTCAAAAAGCCTAGGGCCGTTCGTGGCACCCTGATGACTTGACCCAAATACCGCGGGGGTCATCGCGGTGTCGTCAAGTTGTCATCTTCCCCGTCTAAATTCACCCCGGTTGGTGCCGGAGCGAGTACATCTCCGGCGAATAGGGCATCAGTGTGACTTGACGTAATGCTACCAACGCCAGATTCATGACTGACCACGACCGCCAAAGGGAAGCACGGTGCAAAACCGATTTGCCGGACACATATCAACCATGGGCTGCGACTTCAGGTGAGCTCACTCGCATTGAACCGCAGCTATCAGCCGCGCGAGCCTTCGCGTCGGCTCAAGGGATTGCTGATCGTGATTGCCTTGCACGCGGCGCTGGGTTACGCGCTGGCTTCGGGCATGGCGCGCAAAGGCTTGAATCTGATCAAAAAGCCGCTGCAAGCCGTGATCATTCAGGAAGTTATTCTTCCACCGCCGCCACCACCGCCGGTCAAGGTCATCAAGACCGCTGAGCCGCAGGCGCCCAGAACCGACAGCGCGCCGCCGATCCAGCACCCCGACGTACTGCCCGCGCCCAGCGCCAGCCCAGTGGAATTGCCACCCCGCGAAGTCCAAGCCCCCATAAAACCGACGGCACCCATTGCTGCTGCGCCAGTAGCGGCACCTGATCAGCAGAAGACACAGGTCGCTTCAATGGAAAGCGAATATGCCAGCCGGGTACGGGCCATGCTCAACGCCATCAAGCGTTACCCGACTGGTCGTGCAGCCAGCCAGCAGCGCCCACAAGGCAAGGTCAAAGTCTGGTTCACGCTGGCGCGCGGCGGCAGTCTGCTCGAGGCAGGGGTTCTCGAATCCTCCAATTCCAATTTGCTCGACGATGCAGCGCTGGCCACTGTGCGCCGCGGTGTCTATCCGTCCTTCCCGGCCAACACCTGGGAGGGTCAGGACCACCACAAGTTTGTCGCCGAGATGGAATTCAGCCCACCCAGTGCCTGAGTCAACCCAAGCACTTCCTTTTCCCCCTCTTTTCACCAACCTTCCCCGAAATAAATCACATGAACAATTTCAAACTCACCCCCATCGCGCTGCTCGTCGGCGCACTGTGCAGCGCCTCCCCGCTATGGGCACAGCAGACAACCGCCACTGACATTGGCCGGATTTCGGTCGAAGGCCAGGCCGGCGGCACGGGTACCGGGCTGATCGTTCAGGAAGACACACCGAAGGCGCGCAGCTCGGTTAACCGCGCGCATCTGGAGACACTCAGCCCGTCCAGCAACCCGTACCAGGCGATCGAAATGCTGCCCGGTGTGAATACCTTCAGCTACGACGGCACCGGCCTGTTTGGCGGCGGCCTGCGCGTGCGCGGCGCCAACAGCGACCAGATGGGCTTCACCATCAACGGCGCACCGGTCAACGACTCGGGCAATTTCGCCGTCTATCCGCAAGAGTATTCGGACGTCGACAATCTCTGCGAGGTGTTTGTGACGCAAGGCTCGACCGACACCGAAGCCCCTCATGTGGGCGCTTCCGGCGGCAATGTCGGCATGGTGACCTGCGCACCGGCTGACGCGTTTCGCATTCGGCTGTCGCAATCAATGGGCATGCTCAATTTCTCCAAAACCTTTGTACGCCTGGACAGCGGCAAATTTGCTGACGGCAAGGCCAAGGCTTTCATTTCGTATTCAAAATCCCAGGCCGACAAGTTCAAGGGCGAAGGCAAAGCGGACAAGGATCACCTTGATCTGGGCGCTGAATTCAAACCCGGCGACAGCCTGTCGCTGTCGACCAGTCTGCTCTACAACAAGGCTGTCAACAACAATTTCCTGACACTGTCCAAGGCCAACATCGCCGCCTCTGGCGACCGGCTTGACTTCAGCACCACCGTGCCCCAGCACGTCACGCCGGTCGCGGGCACGGCCCAAGCCGATACGCTGCCAGGCGCCCCCGACACTTACTACGGCTTCAATCTGAACCCGTTCAAGAACTACCTGTGGACCGGCAAGGCCGAATACAAGGTCAACAAGGACGTCTCGGTCTCGGCCGAACCCTATTTCTGGTACGGCTTTGGCACCGGTGGCCAGGAAGAGCAACTTCTCAGCGAGTCCAAAGCATCGACCATTCGCGGCGGTGGCCTGGCCGATATCAATGGCGACACCGACGCACTGGACAAGGTGCTGGTCTACCGCGGTTCCCTGACGCAAACCTACCGTCCGGGCGCCACTTTCAAGACCAACATCCGCTTCGATAACAACAACATTCTTGCCGGCTACTGGGTTGAGCGCGCACGCCACATCCAGACGCAACCTGCAGTGCGCGTTGACAACGCCGGCAACGCGACCGACCTCTGGCTGCAGGATGAGAGCCTGTACCTGCGTCGCCAGGACGGCACGGTCTATCAAGGACGCAACCAGCAGACCATCAGTTCCGCATCTTCCCTGTTCCTGCAGGACAGCATCAGCCTGATGCAGGACAAACTCAATCTGCAACTGGGTTTGCGCAAGTCGGAGATCAAGCGCGACTTCAGTAACTTCGCCAACGAAGGCTCTGGTCAGGGTGCAGATTACAACCTGAGCAAGACCTATAGCAAGGTACTGCCCAGCGTCGGCGCGCGCTACGCACTGGACCCGCAACAACAGGTCTTCGCCAATGTCGCCGGCAACATGAAGGCACCGGGTAACTTCAGCTACCAGTCCTTGCTGATCGGTGGCACCACGGTCAACGGCCTGCTGACCGGCGCCACCCTGCGCGACCCGGCGGTGGAAATGGAAACATCGACCAATCTGGATATCGGTTACCGCTTCGCCGGCACCGACCTGACATTCTCGGGATCGGTCTACTACATCAACTTCAACAACCGCATTGCCCGCGCCTACGACCCGGTTTCCAGTCTGTCCACCGACTTCAACGTCGGCAACGTCATCACCCGGGGCTTTGAACTGGAGTCTGGCTACAAGCTGAGCAGCAACTGGTCGCTCTATGGCTCACTGTCTTACACCGACAGCAAGATGCAAAGCGACTTGCGCACCAGTGCCACCGCTTACGAGGCAACCACCGGCAAGCAAATGCCTGATACACCGGAGTGGCTCAGCGGCTTGCGCCTGGGCTACAACAGCGCCACCTGGTACGGTAACGCCGATCTGAAGTACACCGGCAAGGCTTACTCGACGCTGGTGAATGACGAGTCAGTCGATGGTGCAACGGTGGTGAACGCCAGCGTCGGCTATCGGTTCGGCGACACGGCCATGCTGAAAAAGCCCTCGATTCAGTTGAACGTGAACAACCTGTTTGACCAAAGCTACCTGCGCATCAACTCGGGCAGCGGCAGCAACTTCACCACACGTGCCATCGGCACCGGCGGCAGCACACCGTTCTACTACGTCGGCAGCCCGCGCTTTATCTC
>SESB01001674.1_pt1 | contig 14060 bp, 12 predicted proteins | sample 3171441 | NCBI WGS metagenome assembly SESB01 (sample SAMN06051867, study PRJNA518727) | freshwater metagenome | biome: subpolar coniferous forest; feature: holomictic lake; material: water; isolation source: holomictic Lake 227, 6 m depth | place: Canada: near Kenora, Ontario | collected...
ATTTCATTTGTTGATTGATAGGAAAAATCGAACTGGTGGCTGGTGAAGGATTTGAACCTTCGAAGGCGTTGCCGGCGGATTTACAGTCCGCTCCCATTGGCCGCTCGGGCAACCAGCCAGGTTGTTATTTGCAGCCCGCGAATAGTAGCGAATTGCATCTCTTAGGGTCTAATCGGGTGTTTTTACGCCTTATGCAAGAGCGGTAACCTCTGAGATGTGATTAAATTTTCAAAAGAAGTTGAAGCTGCGATTGTGTTGAAGAAGCCAATCGTTGCCCTTGAATCCACAATTATTAGCCATGGCCTGCCCCGCCCTCGTAATTTGATTGTCGCAAAAGAGGTTGAAGAGATAGTCCGTTCAACTGGTGCGGTTCCGGCAACTATTGCAATCATTGATGGTGAAATCCATGTTGGACTTGAGGAAAATGAACTTGATCGAATTGCAAACGAAGATGGCGTCGTTAAAGCATCAACAAGAGACCTTGCTGTGCTTGCTGCATCTAAGAAGAGTGCTGCGACTACAGTTGCAGCGACAGCTCACATTGCTGCGATGGCAGGGATCTCTGTATTTGCTACAGGCGGCCTTGGCGGAGTTCACCGCGGAGATGGATTTGATGAATCAGCGGATCTTCGAAGTCTCTCAATTACGCCTATTGTCCTTGTCTGTGCCGGTGTGAAATCTATTTTGAATGTCGAAGCAACACTTGAACGTCTAGAAACTCTGGCAGTCCCAGTACTTGGATATAGGACAAATAAGTTCCCTGGTTTTTATCTGACCGAATCTGGTTTTGAAATAGAACACAGAGTGGAATCACCTGAAGAGATTGCAGCGATTTGGAATCAGCGCGAATCTGTCAATACTGCTTACACCGCAATTGTCGTCACAAACCCAGTTAAAAACGAGCTGGACCGCACACTCCATGACACTCTTCTCACAAATGGTTTAGCGGCAGCCAGCGCTGCTCACATTACGGGTAAAGCTGTTACTCCCTTCTTATTGGAATACTTTCATCGAGTGAGTGAAGGAAAGAGCCTGGACGTTAACGTCGAAATCATTAAATCGAATTCAAAGCTGGCTGCAGAAATAGCATTGGCAATTTAATAAATGAAAAACTTCCTCTGTATCGGCGACATCATGCTTGATGTGAGCGTGGTAATTGACTCCGAGATTCATGTTGGGGGCGATACGACAGCAAGTATTTCCACTCATGGTGGTGGCGCAGCAGCAAATGTTGCGACATGGCTGGCTGCTCTTGGAAATGATGTTTTCCTTTGCTCGCGCGCAGGTGATGACTTAAATGGTGAATTCCTTCATGAAGACCTCGACCTTTACGGAGTGAGGCACGGTAGCGAGCGCGCGAAAGGTGAGAAAAGCGGAGTAGTTGTAATTCTAGTAAACGAAGCAGGCGACAGAACAATGTTTCCAGATTCCGGCGCAAACTCTGGACTTAGCATTGCCGATCTGCCTTCATTGGAACATTTCAGCGGCGCATACTTATCTGGGTATGCCCTAATTAATCCGAAGTCTCGCAAAAACGTCATGGAAATGATCCAACGACTTAAGGACCATGACATCCCTATTGTCTTGGATCCAGGAACAGTTGGCGCGCTTAGAAGCATTCCAGCATCACTCTTGGCCGAATGGATTGCACTTGTAGATGTATTGATTCTAAATGAAGAGGAAGCCTTATATATCGGAGCCGATTCGAATATCGAAGGCGCCCTAGTAAACCTTGCTGCCCTTACTCCGCTCGTGGTTGTAAAGCGAGGAGATAAAGGAGCGATTGCAATTTTCGAGCATGCCATGATTGTCGAGGTTCCTGCCGATATTGTGGAAGTGATTGATACAACAGGGGCCGGAGACGCCTTTACAGCGGGCTTTATGTCTGCTTGGTTCAATGAGCCACACCTTGAATTGGCGATAAAGAGTGGAATTACGCGCGCAAGCATCTGTATTGCTGCCGTCGGCGCCAGACCTCCGCTTCTTTAGGTGCAGAAACGCTCAACCTTCAAGTACCAGTCGAGAGTTAATTGATACCTTTCCGTTACAAATTAGTAATGATTATTCACTAGGATTTCATCACAACAAACCCTCACGGTGAGGGTCCCTCAGGAGGAAATATCTTGAAGAAGACACTTAAGTACTTATCAGTTGTTGCAGCAGTCGCGCTTGTTACAGGCGTTGCAGTTGCACCTGCTTCACAGGCAGCGAAGATCAAGGCATGCGTTGTTCTCGATACAGGCGGCGTTGATGACCATTCATTCAATGCAGGAGCATGGGCTGGCGCACAATCCACCTCAGCTATTGCAGATGTTTCATACCTTCCATCATCATCTGCAGCAGACTTCGCACCAAACATTAAGAAGTTCATTGATCAGAAGTGTGCCGTCATCATCGGTGTTGGATTCTCGATCAGCGGTGAAATTGTTAAAGCTGGAAAAGCAAATCCAACAATTAAATTCGCAGTAGTTGACGATAGCGCAATGGATTGCAATGCTGATTACTCAGTATGTAATGCAGTAGCGAACGTAAAGGGTCTTACATTCTCAACAGACCAAGCAGCATTCCAAGCTGGTTACCTTGCAGCTGGTTACTCAAAGACTGGAACAGTCGCTACATATGGCGGCGCTCCATATCCAACAGTAACTATCTTCATGGATGGCTTTGCTAAAGGCGTTGCTTACTACAACAAGGCAAAGAAGAAGAATGTAAAAGTTCTTGGCTGGGACCCAGCAAAGAAGACCGGAACATTCGTTGGAGATTTCTCCAACACTTCTAAGGCAAGCCAACTTTCACAAGGCTTTGAACAGCAAGGCGCAGATGTAATCATGCCTGTCGCTGGTGGACTTGGTGGCTCAACAGCAAAGCAATCACAGCAGAGCGGAAAGTCTGTAACTGTTTGGGTTGATACCGACGGTTACTACTCAGCTCCACAATACGGTTCAGTACTTCTCACAACAGTTGCTAAGGGTCTTGGCGCTGCTGTTAAGTCAGTAATCACAGATGTAAAGAAGGGCACCTTCACAGGAGCACCTTATGTTGGAACTTTGGCGAACGGTGGAGTATCAATTTCTCCTCTACATGACTTCGCAAGCAAAGTGCCATCTCGTCTACAACTAGAAGTTAAGATGATCGGTCGCCAAATTGCGAGCGGAACTCTAAAAATCTAGTAAGTAAGTCCTAAATACGGGGGTCTCGAAAGAGGCCCCCGTATTTTTTTATGGGTATTTCGATTAGGATAATCGCGTGTCTTTAGAACTCAACGCAATCACAAAGAGTTTTGGTGCTCTAGTTGCCAACGATGGAATCAATCTCGCAGTTAATGATGGAGAGATCCATGCGATCCTTGGTGAAAATGGTGCCGGCAAGTCAACTCTGATGAACATTGTTTATGGACTTCTCCAGCCAGACTCCGGCGAAATTAAGGTCGACGGCAAAGTTGTCACCATTAACGAGCCAAGTGATGCGCTAGCAGTAGGCATTGGAATGGTGCACCAGCATTTCATGTTGATTCCAGTTTTTACTGTTTTGGAAAATATTGTGCTGGGGCATGAAAATACTTCAAAGGTTGGAAAGCTCAAGCTTCACGAGGCTCGTGAGCGATTGATGAAGATAGCAAATGATTTTGGATTTGAAATCGACCCCGATGCCTATGTCGAAAATCTTCCAGTCGGTGTGCAACAGAGAGTCGAAATCCTAAAAGCACTTGTATATGAAGCCAAAGTATTGATTCTTGATGAACCCACTGCAGTTCTTACCCCACAAGAAACTGATGAGCTCATTGAAGTCATGAAACGTCTGCGCGCACAAGGAACCTCAATCATTTTTATTTCCCACAAATTACGCGAGGTTAAGGCAGTAGCCGATCGAATAACTGTAATTCGCCGTGGAAAAGTTGTGACCACAGCAGAGCCAAGTGCGAGCCAAGAAGAACTTGCAGCGCTCATGGTTGGGCGACCAGTGAACTTGATGCCAGATAAGAATCCTCCAAAAGTAGGGGCGCCGATTCTTGTTGTAAAAGACCTCGAAATCTTGGATCCATCAGGTCGCGCTCTGGTTTCGGATGTTGATTTTGAAGTATGTGCAGGAGAAGTCCTTGCCATTGCGGGTGTCCAAGGTAATGGGCAATCTGAACTAGCCGAGGCGATGGTCAATCTTCAATCACACGTCCGCGGTTCAATAACCGTCGGGGGAGTTGAGATTGTCGGGAAGTCGGTTCATGAATCACTTCATGAAGGAATCGCATTCGTACCTGAATCCCGCGAACTAAATGGTTTGATCGGCTCATTTAGCATTGCTGAAAATCTTATCCTTGATACTCATCGCGAAGCCCCTTATGCAAAAGGTTTTGCACTCTCCCCTAAGGCTGTTGCAATTCGAGGCGAAGAACAAGCAAAAGAATTTGATATCCGCTATCAATCCATCCAAGACCCAGTTTCATCCCTCTCGGGCGGCAATAAGCAGAAAGTCGTAGTAGCACGAGAACTATCTCGGCCAGTGAAATTGGTTGTGGCTTCCCAGCCAACACGAGGTCTAGACGTTGGCTCGATCGAATTTGTTCATGAACGCATTCTTGCCGAGCGAGACGCAGGCCGGGCCGTACTTCTATTTAGCACTGAGCTTGATGAAGTGGTCGCACTTGCTGACCGAATAGCTGTTATGTATGCGGGCAAGATTCTTGCAATAGTTGATGCAACTGTTTCTCGAGAAGAACTGGGACTACTGATGGCAGGTATTAAAAAGTGAAGAAAGTTTGGGAACGCATTGCAGGTTCGGCACTCTTGCCTTTCCTCTCCTTCTTGCTCGCCTTCTTTATTTCGGGTTTCTTCATCGCTTTTTCTGATGCAAATGTACTCAAGACCGTTGGGCATCCAGGAAAATTCATAACTACCGCCTTATCTACGGTAGGCAATGCATATCTTGCTCTTTTCCAAGGATCTATCTTTGATCCCAACCTAACTGCTGGACATGGTTTTATGCGTGGCTTCTACCCACTTTCAGAAACCATTGTCACCGCAACGCCATTAATCCTTACCGGTTTAGCAGTCGCTCTAGCTTTCCAATCGGGACTTTTTAATATTGGTGCTCAAGGACAATTTATATTTGGTGCAATCGGCGCCTCTTATGTTGGATTCCACTTCACATTTTCTCCAGTGCTTCATGTAGCGCTCGCATTAATTGCAGGCGTCCTTTGCGCAGCTCTTTACGGCGGACTTGTTGGGCTCTTAAAAGCTCGGACTGGCGCGCATGAAGTAATTGTCACCATCATGCTCAATTACATTGCAGGATTTTTTATCCTATGGATACTCAAAACAACCACATTCTTGCGTCCGCGCCGAATCGATCCAATTGCCCCTGATGTAAAACCTAGTGCTCAACTCCCCCATTTGGCCGGAGCAGACTTTCGACTTCACGCAGGTATTTTGATTGCACTGGTTGCGGCATATTTTGTTTGGTGGATTCTCAATAGAACAACCATTGGGTTTCAATTCAGAGCCGTAGGGGCGAATGCTTCTGCCGCTAGAACTGCAGGAATATCAGTTAGCCGTGTAACCATTTCTACGATGGCACTTTGTGGCGCACTCGCAGGGCTTGGTGGGGCCGTCCACGTATTAGGTAGCCAATATGCGCTAACAGCTGATATCGGTGGATCATTTGGATTTGATGCAATTACAGTGGCTCTACTCGGACGGGCCAAGCCATTTGGAACGGTTCTTGCTGCACTTCTCTTTGGTGCTCTTCGAACAGGCGGCCGAACAATGCAATCAAATACGACAACTCCTTTGGATATTGTGCTTGTTATCCAGGCACTGATTGTTCTCTTTATCGCATCACCAACGCTGGTTCGTTTCATATTCAAAGTTAAGAACTTGAAAACGAATGCCGCAATGACTGCGAAGGGTTGGAACGGATAATGGTCTTCTCAAATACGCAGAAACGACAACTTCGACTTATTGCTGTAGTTCTACTCCTTTTGATCGTTGAGCTATGGGAATTCGGCTTTGCCAAAGCCTCCAGCAATAAAACCACTTTTGGATTTTTGCTTGGTAAAGAGTGGGTAATCATTCATGAGTGGGTAATTCAATCCACGACTGGCTCCAAAATCTTCTCTGGTATTGGCATCCTTGCTGCATTACTTGGCGTATTTCTAGTGCGCTCGAACAAAAGTCCCCTTCCGGGAACAGCTATTGCTGGATTTTCGCTCTTGATGTCTTTCCTGTGTTGGGCCGCTAACGGAAAATTTATTCCTATGACTGGCCTCCTCCAAGGAAGCCTCATGCTTGCTGTGCCACTTATCTTTGGATCAATGTCAGGACTGCTTTGTGAACGTTCTGGAGTCATCAACATTGCGATCGAGGGCCAACTCTTGGCTGGCGCGTTTGCTTCCGGAGTTATCGCAAGTTTGACTCACAAAACAACATGGGGATTACTAGTTGCACCACTTGCAGGTGCGCTAATTTCGCTCCTCCTGGCAACCTTTGCAATTAAATTCTCGGTCGATCAGGTGATTCTAGGATTCGTGCTAAACGTACTCGTTATTGGGCTTACAGACTTCTTATATAAGAAACTCTTGATTCCTTACTCCTCCACATGGAATACGGGACCGTCATTCGCTCGCTTAGAAATTCCAATTTTGGGCAAGCTTCCCATCGTTGGGCCAATATTCTTTAATCAAACAATTATTGTTTATTTGATGTATGCAATCGTTGCTTTGATTTCATTCTCATTATTTAAAACCAAATGGGGCTTGCGTACCAGAGCAATTGGTGAACATCCTGAAGCCGCAGATTCTGTCGGCATTGATGTAAACAAGCTTCGTTTCCGAAATGTCATCCTCGCAGGACTTGTATCTGGTTTAGGTGGGGCGTATTTCACTGTCGGCTCCGTAGGAAGCTTCAGCAAAGAGATGACCGCGGGCGCTGGTTTTATCGCTCTCGCAGCCCTTATTTTCGGTAAATGGACACCGATGGGCGCCGTTACAGCAGGATTGCTATTCGGTTTTGCAGATAATCTTTCAGGAACGCTCTCGATTATTGGTGTCTCTATTCCATCTGAATTCATGCTCATGGTTCCTTACATTGCAACGATCATCGCAGTGTCTGGACTCGTAGGAAGAGTGAGAGCCCCAGCAGCAGATGGTGTTCCGTACTCACGTGGAAGTCATTGATGACATCTATTAATTGGGAACTTCTTCATGATGAAGCGAAAGAAATTATGTTGAAAGCATATGCTCCGTATTCAAATTTCCCAGTTGGCGTAGCTGCACTTGTTAGTGACGGGCGAATTGTCACGGGCTGTAATGTTGAAAATGCGAGCTATGGGTTGGGACTCTGCGCCGAGTGTGGATTGGTATCAAACTTAATCGCTTCCGGTGGTGGGCGTTTGATCGCAGCAGTCTGCGTCGATAGCAATGGAAATTTCCTTTCGCCATGCGGTCGTTGCCGACAACTACTTTTTGAACATGGTGGAAATGATTTCCTATTTATGACTCCCGATGGGCCAACACCGATGTCTACCTTGCTGCCATGGGCATTTGGACCTGACGATTTAGAGGAACATAAAAAATGAGTGAACCATTTGCAGCTGTTGAAGTAATCAGCGCAAAGAGAGATAAGCACGAATTATCAGATGCTCATATTGATTGGATAATCGACGCCTATACGCGCGGAGTTGTCGCTGACGAGCAGATGTCGGCGCTCCTCATGGCAATCTTGCTCAACGGCATGAATTCACGAGAAATATCGCGCTGGACTGATGCAATGATTAATTCAGGAGAACGAATGAATTGGTCGGCGCTTTCTCGCCCAACCGTTGATAAGCATTCAACAGGTGGAGTCGGCGACAAAATCACTCTTCCATTGGCTCCTCTCGTTGCAGCATGTGGTGGCGCAGTTCCGCAATTATCTGGACGCGGGCTTGGCCACACAGGAGGAACGCTCGATAAATTGGAATCAATACCCGGTTGGCGTGCATCACTTACAAATGCAGAAATGTTGAAGGTCTTGCAAGATGTCGGTGCGGTAATTTGCGCGGCTGGCGCGGGTCTGGCCCCTGCCGACAAAAAGTTATATGCACTTCGAGATGTCACTGCAACCGTGCAGGCAATTCCCCTTATTGCTTCAAGCATCATGAGCAAAAAGATCGCGGAAGGTACAAGCGCACTAATTTTGGATGTAAAGACGGGGTCTGGGGCTTTCATGAGTGATCCTGATGATGCACGCGAACTTGCACGAACCATGGTTGAACTCGGCAAGCGCGCCGGAGTTACAACTCGCGCACTCGTTACTGCGATGGATATTCCGCTAGGTCTAACCGCTGGTAACGCCCTTGAAGTTCGTGAATCTGTCGAGGTATTAGCTGGTGGCGGCCCCAGTGACATCATCGAGTTGACAGTAATTTTTGCTCGCGAAATGTTGGATGCCGCAAAGATAACTCCCCTTATGGATCCTGCAGATGCCCTGAAAAATGGCGCTGCAATGGACCACTGGCGCCGCATGATTTCAGCGCAAGGTGGAGATCCAGACGGAAAACTTCCTGTAGCAAAAGAGAGTCAAGAATTTCTCGCTCCCACTTCGGGAGTTGTGACCCATATGGATGCAATGTCAGTTGGAATTGCTGCATGGCGCTTAGGCGCAGGACGGGCAGTACAAGGTGAAAAACTCCAACTTGGCGCAGGTATTGAAATACACGCAAAGCCGGGCGAACATATCCAAGCAGGTTCTCCGCTTTATACCCTGCACACTGATGAAAGCCCCCGATTTGATAGAGCTTTAGAAGCACTTAACGCTTCGTTCACGATAGGTTCGCAAACCGATCCGATTCATCGCCTACCCTTAATTATCGACCGAATTGAAGGATAAATTGTCACTCACTAAGAAGCCCACTCACGAGCAAATTAAGCGACTTCCAAAAGTTCTCTTGCACGATCACCTTGACGGTGGACTGCGCCCTCAAACCATCATCGATATAGCCGCGCGAATTGGCTATACCTTGCCATCGACTGATCCGGTAAAACTTGCGGATTGGTTTGAGGAGTCATGTAATTCAGGATCCCTCGAACGCTATTTGGAAACTTTCGAACATACCGTTGCCGTCATGCAAACTCGTGAAGATATTATTCGAGTTGCTCGAGAATGCGCTCTTGATTTAGCACGTGATGGGGTTGTCTACGCAGAAGTTAGAGGCGCTCCAGAACTTTTTACTCAAAATGGACTTAGCCTCGATGAAATTATCCAAGCAACTATTGAAGGGTATCGCCTAGGTGAGAAAGATGCAGCACAAGAAGGTTTCACAATACGAGTTGAATCTCTCCTTTGCGCTCTTCGCCAAAATGACGTTGCACAAGAAGTTGCCGAAAAAGTTGTAGAATATCGTGAAAAAGGCGTAGTTGGTTTTGATATTGCTGGACCTGAAGATGGATTTCCACCAACAAATCAATTAGAAACTTTTAATTACCTTCGCCAAGAAGATGCTCACTTCACAATTCACGCTGGTGAGGCATACGGCTTGCCATCTATTTGGCAAGCAATTCAAATGTGTGGCGCTGAAAGACTTGGACACGGAGTTCGAATTATCGATGATATTGATGTCAGTGGACCAACTCCAAAGCTGGGGCAACTTGCCGCCTACGTAAAAGACCGACGTATTCCGCTAGAACTTTGCCCGACTTCTAATTTACAAACCGGCGCAGTCAAAGACATAAAATCCCACCCAATTGGACTTCTATCCAAGCTACGTTTCCGCGTAACACTAAATACCGATAATCGTTTAATGAGCCGCACATCAATGTCCTACGAGATGGAACAAGTGGTTGGGGCCTTTGATTGGACTTTCCAAGACCTTCAGCGAGTCACAATAAATGCCTTAAAAAGTTCATTTATTCCTTTTGATGAACGTCTCAAAATCATCGATGAGGTTGTTAAGCCAGCCTACGCAAAGATAGCTGCTGAATAACTAAATGCCGATTGGATGCCAAACGGTTTTATTTTCAACAAACGACAAGATCCTTTGAGCAGAGCGAACCTCTGTAAACCGGTGAATCCGCTTTAAATTTTCAGCCCCTTCAAGTCTTACATCCGCTTCTTGTTTCTTTGTAAGACCAGAAACATCAACCGCATCAATATCCATGTGTGAACCAACCCATGAAACTAGTTCAGCAGATTTTCCAGTCAAGATATTCACAACTCCATGTGGAAGATCACTCGTCGCAAGTACCTCAGCCAACGTAATTGCGGTCAGAGGTGCTTTTTCTGCCGCAATAACAATGCAAGTATTACCGGTTGATATGGCTGCGCCAATTGAACTTACAAGCGAGAGCAGAGTTGATTTTGCTTCAGCAAATATTGTGACCACTCCCACCGCTTCAGGAATTGTGAAGTTGTAGAAAGGTCCAGAAACTTGATTAGTAGAACCTGCAATTGTTGAAACCTTGTCGCTCCAACCCGCATACCAAACCCACGTATCTATCGCAGATTCAACTTCGTCGCTGGCAGCTTTAGGACTCTTTCCTTCAAGTGCGATGATTGCATCTACAAATTCTGATTTGCGCGCTTGCATCATTTCTGCAGCGCGGTACAGAATCTGACCACGCAAATATGCCGTAGCACTCACCCAGCCATTTTGAGCAGCGCGAGCGGCAACAACCGCTTCACGTAAATCTTTTCGTGATGCTTGGCAAGGGTTGGCTAGAAATGCGCCTTTACTATCTTTGACTTCATAAACACGGCCAGATTCTCCGCGAGGGAAGGCTCCATTTATATAAAGCTTGTAAGTCTTAAGAACATCGATGCGCGCCATTTATTTAGCCACCTTTACATATGCTGCAAGACCGTGACGTCCACCTTCTCGTCCCCAGCCTGATTCTTTGTAGCCACCAAATGGGCTTGCAGGGTCAAATTTGTTAAATGTATTAGCCCAGATAACGCCAGCCTTCAGTCTCTGCGCTGTCCAGAGAATCTTTGAACCCTTGTCAGTCCATATACCTGCCGAGAGCCCAAATGGGGTGTTATTCGCTTTCTCAATCGCTTCTTGAGGGGTTCTAAAGGTCAATATTGAGAGAACTGGCCCAAAGATCTCCTCGCGAGCAATTCGATGAGATTGTGCAACTCCACTAAATATTGTGGGTTTGAACCAAAATCCTGCTCCGGGAAGTTCGCATTCTGGACTCCAGCGTTGCGCTCCTTCAGAATCGCCAGAATTGGCGAGTTCATGAATCTTTTCAAGTTGAGCCTTGCTATTGATTGCACCAAGATCAGTGTTCTTGTCGAGCGGATCGCCAACGCGAATCAAAGACATGCGACGCTTTAATTTTTCCGTAACTTCATCAAGAACGCTCTCTTGAACTAATAAACGAGATCCTGCACAGCACACATGCCCTTGGTTAAAGAATATTCCGCTAATAATTCCTTCGACAGCCTCATCGATTGCTGCATCATCATAAATAATATTTGCGCCTTTTCCACCAAGTTCTAGAGTAAGAGCTTTACTTGTCCCAGAAATTGCTCTGGCAATTCCTTTGCCGACCTGCGTTGATCCAGTAAATGCAATTTTTTGTATTCCCGGATGGTTAACAAGATAAGCACCTGTCGCTCCATCGCCTGTAATTATATTAAGAACGCCTGCAGGTAATCCCGCTTGTTGACAAACTTCTGCAAATAGTAGAGCTGTTAACGGAGTAGTTTCTGCTGGCTTTAATACGACCGTGTTGCCTGTCGCCAATGCAGGTGCGACTTTCCATGCAAGCATGAGCAGGGGAAAATTCCAAGGGATAATCTGTCCAACAACACCATGGGGCTTTGGATTGCTTCCAACTCCAGCAAATTCCAACTTATCTGCCCAACCGGCGTGATAAAAGAAGTGCGCTGCTGCCAACGGAATATCGATATCGCGGGTCTCGCGAATTGGTTTTCCATTATCCATAGTCTCAAGAACTGCAAACTCTCGGGCGCGCTCCTGAAGAATTCTGGCAATACGGTAGAGGTACTTACCTCGTTCAGATGGAGAAGTTTTAGACCAGGTCTTCTTAAAAGCTTCAGTAGCAGCGATTACAGCCTTATCAACATCCGAATTGCTGGCATAAGCTACTTTTGCCAAGATTTTTTCATTTGCTGGGTTAATTGTTACAAAAGTCTTCCCACCTTTAGAGGCCACAAACTTTCCATTAATAAACAATCCGTACTCACTCTTGAGATCAACAATTGACGTCGACTCAGGTGCGGGGGCATATTCGAATTTAGTCATATCTACCTTCTAGTCCAGCGTGACGTAGTTGCTACTTGAGTAGCGACCATCGCGCATCTTCATTCGTTGCATGAGTAGGTCATTGAGTAAAGCACTTGCCCCGATACGGAAAAGGTTCGGTGAAAGCCATTCTTCGCCGGCGGTTTCATTAACCAAAACTAATTGCTTGATAGCGTCTTTTGTTGTTCGAATTCCGCCAGCTGGCTTAACTCCAACTTTGCGACCTGTCATTATGTGAAAATCACGAACTGCCTCCAACATCACGAGTACCACTGGGGGTGTTGCTGCAGGAGCAACTTTTCCAGTGCTCGTCTTGATGAAATCCGCTCCAGCTAACATCGCCATAAAGGAGGCTTTTCGCACGTTGTCGTATGTAACGAGTTCTCCCGTTTCAAAAATAACTTTGAGGTGCGCCTTTTCTCCACAAAGAGATTTGATAAGTTTTATTTCGTCAAAAACTTCACCGTAGCGGCCAGAGAGAAAAGCTCCACGATCAATAACCATATCGATTTCACTGGCTCCGGCGTCAAGAGCGTCTTTTGTATCTTGAATCTTTACTGCCTGACTTGCCCGTCCAGATGGGAAGGCCGTGGAGACTGCGGCAACAGGTACATCGTGACCGCCTATCGAATCCAAATGCGCACGAGCTATTGAAACCATGTCGTTATAAACACAAACCGCGCCAACATGCGGGACTGTTGAATCAGTGGGATCTGGTCTTACAGCTTTATTGCACAAAGCCTTAACTTTCCCTGGGGTATCCGCCCCTTCTAAAGTCGTGAGATCAACCATGCGGATTGCTAAATCAATTGCGAAATTCTTGCTTGCGTTCTTGATAGACCGCGTAGAAAGCATTGCAGCTCGCCCTTCAACTCCCACCTGATCAACTGGCGGTAAGGTACGTAGAAAACGCTTGAGAGATTCTTCATCTCGGGCGAGTTCATCAACGCTGACGCTATTTAAAAGCACATGCTCAATCTAGTCGCAGTTGCGCCCGCCATCAAGCCATATAGCGTTACTCCACTAGAATCCTCCAATGACTTCACGTATTGAACTTAACGGTGCAAATTTCATTGAAACCCATGAGCGGCATGGTTCTGCTCGCTCATTGTTTTGGCCTTGGGCAGCTGGAAACGTTTCATTTCTAGCACTTTCATACGGCTCTTTCTTTCTGGGTTTTGGCATCTCGTTTTGGCAGGCGACATTCGCAGCAGCAGTTGGAACGGTTGGCTCTTTTGTTCTTGTTGGAGTGAGTTCACTCGCTGGAAAGCGCGCAAATGCACCGACGTTGACTCTTTCTCGCGCAGCTTTCGGAGTTAAAGGGAATGTTATTCCTGGATTTCTCTCGTATTTAATTTTTGTAGGATGGGAAACGGTTCTTGTTTCTCTTGCAACTCTTGCTTTTCAAACAGTGTTTGTTCGAGTTGGTCACATTAACCATAATCTCTCGGCAGTTATAGGGTTTCTTCTCTCCGCCGGGTTGACAATTTTCGGTGGAGTTCTTGGTTTTAAAACGATTATGCGCATCCAGCGTTTGTTAACTCTAGCTACGATTGTTTTAACAATCGGATATATTGCATTGACGGCACACTCAATTAAATGGTCTCTCGTCTCTCACATTCACCATGGAAACCTGCCGGCGTTTATGGGGGCAATGATCTTTGGAATTACCGGCATAGGCCTTGGTTGGGTGAATTCGGCAGCGGATTATTCTCGATACTTGCCGCGAAACACTTCGAGCAGAGCTGTTGTGGGTTGGACAGTTTTTGGTGCATCTATTGTTCCGGTTCTATTGGTCATTTATGGCAGCGCACTAGCGG
>SESB01001675.1_pt1 | contig 14054 bp, 11 predicted proteins | sample 3171441 | NCBI WGS metagenome assembly SESB01 (sample SAMN06051867, study PRJNA518727) | freshwater metagenome | biome: subpolar coniferous forest; feature: holomictic lake; material: water; isolation source: holomictic Lake 227, 6 m depth | place: Canada: near Kenora, Ontario | collected...
AACTCTTGTTGAAGGCCAGAAGGTCATGATGGAAGTAACCCAGGGAGCAAAAGGCCTTCAGGCTGAAGATGTAACTCCTCTTTAAACTATTTTCCAGTCACAGTGGTTTTTTCAGGCAACAAAGGATGCATTCTATGCGTCCTTTGTTGTTTTTTGTCGTGCAACGGAATCGCTTTCAGGTGCTCAGATGGTTACAAGCGAGCGGTGAGGGGCACGAAGAGCATGAGGGGTAGCGGCGACAAGCATGTGGTTGTTGTCGAAGTGTGCCTTCATGATGTTGATACAGGCAAGAAAGTTGTTCATTTTCGCAGGTGCAATTGCTCCGGCGTTGGATGAACCGAGTGCTGCAAGCGGATTCATCGGTTTTCCGTTGTGGATGATGCGGAAGTCGAGGTGTGGTCCGGTCGAACGGCCAGTCGAACCCACATAGCCGATGATCTCTCCCTGATGGATTCTTCTGCTGTATCCAGTGTTCAGCGCATAATTGCTTAAATGGAGGTATTGGCTGTAATAATGGTCGGGGTGTTCAAGTGTCACCATATTGCCGGCCATTCCATTTCTGCCTCTGAAAACAAGTTTTCCGTCAGCCGTGGCGCGTACAGGGGTTCCTGAACTTGCGGCCATATCAACACCACCATGGAAGTGCCTTGTTCTGGTAATGGGATGCATCCTGTAACCAAAACCGCTTGAAATGCGTGAAAAATTGCACGGTGTTGTAAAGTGCGTGGAGTTATTTATCGCATTGCCATGGTCATCAAAATAACCAGCTTTACCCTTTTCGTCGGTATACAGATATGCGGTGATGGTACGGTTTGGGAGCGATAATTCAACAGCACGGATTTTTCCAATACCGATAAATTCATTCATGAACCATTTTTCTTCGTAAAGAATCTTGTATTTTGTTACGCGGGTGATGTCGTTTCTGAAATTGATTCTTGAGGAAAAGAGGGTTGTTATTTCGTCCATGAGTTTGGGACGTGCAGCCGATTTGAGGGAATTCGAAAGGCTTCGGTTTACAGTCCCATCAAGGGATACAACTCTTGTACTGTAGTTCTTGATTTCGCTCAGCACGACGAGTTTGCCTGTCCCTCTCTTTTTTTCAATATGGATTGTGGTTGTCTGATCCGCAAAATAAGAGAAGCGTTGCAGGCTGCCGTCGCTGTTTTTTGTTATTGCATAGCTGCGGCCTGGCCAAACGTTTCGGGGCGAAAATTTCCCTTTGAGCTCTTTTTTTATTCGGAGGATCTCTTTTGGAGTAAAACCTTTTTGTGCAAGAAGAGAGGAGAGCGATTCACCCTGTTTTATTTTTTTCCTTGTAACAGTCAGATGCGGTTTGATTGTCTGCGGACTCTTTTCTATGGTGACGTAGTCGTTATCACTGGTAAAGCCGAGCTCGTCGTTATAGCTTTCCGTGTCAGGGTGTATAAGCGTGAGGGTGAAAAAAACAAGAACAAGTGTTCCGGTAATAAATGGCAACAAGAGCGACAGGGTGATTTTTTGTTTCAGCAACTTTATCTGGCTGAAAAGCAGTTCGAAAATCGTTATCAGAGCTTTCATAAATGTTCATTCCGTGTTCGTGGTCAAGCACCGTGTTGTGCCCTTTTCTGGGTTGGAATGTAGCATTATGTTTTTATTATAGGAATTAAGTTACGTTTCGAATACGAAGGCAACGATATTTTAATTTATAATGGCTTTAAATACAGGATACTAATGTCCGATGAACCGGAGCTGATTCAAGGCATTCATATTTATTGTGACCGCTGGTGTGAGCGTTGTGCCTATACCTCGCGCTGCCTCCAGTTTCGTCTTGAAGCCGAAGAACGGGGTGCGGGTGATGCCTTGCAGAATTTTGACGCATTAAATTTGCAGTTCTGGCAAGAGATGGGTGTTGCGCTGGTGCAGGCAATGCGACTTATCCGGGAAATTGCGGCACGGGAGGGTATTGAAGCTGATGATTTACAAGGGGAAACAGCGTTCTCTGAACTCTCCGGGAGCTTCCAGCACGATGCTCGTGAACATTCCTGTGCGATCGCCGCCCTTGTCTATGCTGGTATGGTGAACGAATGGTTTTCGACTGCCGATGAACTTATTGACACCGATGAGTCCTTGCTGACTCATCCCCCGCATGTTCTTGAGGAGTCTATCCAGGTTATCCGGCACTACCACTATTTCATTTATCCGAAAATTGTTCGAGCGCTCGAAGGTCGTCTCAGCCGAATGGCTGCTTCAGGCAGTGACTTCGAGGCCGACTGCTCTGGTACGGCCAAAGTTGTTTTGATAGCCATTGATCGATCGCTTGCGGCCTGGAGCTTGCTGTACGGCGAGTATCCTGCCCAGGAAGATCAAACGCTCTCCATTTTGCTTCATCTTGATCGTCTGCGCCGTTCAGTTGAAGTTGTTTTTCCTGACGCGAGAACCTTTATCCGTCAGGGGTTTGATGCCCCGCATCCCTGACATTTTTGCAAGATCAACAACCATTACCGAGAAAATCATGCTGAAGACCAATGAACACTATCTTGTAGAGTTTCTGCTGCAATGCCAGCCGGGACAACCGAAAACCAGGGGTAACTGGGAGGTTGACCATCAAGGGACGCCCTTTCTTTTGCCATCAATCGGTGGAATTACCCTGAACGTCCAGGTTGGTGATTCGGCATTTGGTTGGCAAGGTGACCATATTGAGCCGGGAGTAAGTTGCACGGCTGATACACAAAAACCCTACGAGCATCCAAATGTTGCTGTGCAGATTTACTCTTGCGCAGGCAACATGGCAACTGTTGTAACCGGGGAGGCAAAAGGTGCCACGGGGCGTGTGATCGGTCATCATGGAGGATCGGAGCATGTCATTGTCGATTTTGAGCGCGATGTCAAAGAAAAGCTGCTCTATACCGATACCATTATCATTCGTGGCAAAGGGCAGGGGATGAAGCTCACCGATTACCCGGAGATAACGCTTTTCAACCTTGACCCAGCCCTTCTTGCGGCTATGAAAATCCGTGAACTTGAGGGCGGAGTGCTTGAAGTGCCGGTGACTACAATTATTCCTGCTTTTTGCATGGGTTCAGGCATCGGTTCCGCCCATGTTGCCAAAGGTGATTATGATATCATGACCAGCGATCTTGAAACCATCAAAGAGTATGGAATCGACAAGATTCGTCTGGGCGATTTTGTGGCTCTGCAGGATCATGACAATCGTTACGGCAGAGCGTACCGTAAAGGGGCTGTTACGATCGGTATTGTTGTGCATGCCAACTGCCTTGAAGCTGGTCATGGACCTGGAGTTACCACGCTGATGACCGCCGCCACATCACTTATCAGTCCTGTAATTGATCCTGAAGCCAATATTGCTGATTTGCTCGGAATCGGAACGATGATAGCGCAACGGACGACTGATTAATTGAAAGAAAATCGTGCATGGAACGTACTACCTCGTAGGGGAAGAAGTGTGTTCGTGTCAGTTGTTCACGATCGACTGGTACACAATCAGAGGGAAAAAGAGCATGACGACCGGGGTTATCGTATGATGGGTGCCTGGTGGAGTGATCTGTGGTTCAGCCATTTGTGCCCTGAAAAGGTGTGGCTCCATTTATCAAGCAGGGTGCTCTGGCTGCCCGTGAACCAGGAACTCATTTTATCTTGTTGTAGAGTATAGTTTTATTTCATCTCTCTTCTGCTCTTCGACGGGGTATTTATGGGGGTTGAACTAAAATCAGGGTTTGTATATTCAGTTCAGGAGTACTATAATCAGTTTCTTGTTTGTACCGTTCTGGTGCATTTTTTTGAAAAAACGATAAAAATGATACTTATATAATGCCTACAACAAAGAATGAAGAACCGACATTGACGCACAACGGTAAAACGTATAACGTTTCAGAACTGCCTGAAGCAGCACAGAAACAGTTGATGAACGTCAAGATTGCTGAGAGTGAAATCAGGCGTTTGCAAATGCAGTTGGCGATTGCCCAGACTGCTCATAATGCTTATCAGCAAGCATTGATAGAAGTTCTTCCCGCAGAGTGAAGATCTCTCCATAGTGAACAGAGTTATCCGTAGCCGCCAGGAGCTGTTTTTGGCAGTTGCAGGTGTGCTACTGGATAGGTGCGTGTGAAAGAAGTGGTTGTTTTATTTTTGAAACAGATGGTGAACGATTATGCATTGCAAGGATGAGCTGCTGTGAAACAAGTTAAAGAGAAATCTCCGTTGCGCGAGGCTTTTTCTGCGCTTACCCCTTTTGTTAAACGAACCTTTTATTTCAGTCTCGTTGTTAACGTGCTGGTGCTTGCGCCAAGCGCTTATATGATGCAGGTGTATGATCGCGTAGTCAACAGTCGTAGTCATAACACGTTACTTATGCTTACGATTCTTGTCGTCGGCATCTACTTGTTGCTCGAGGCATTGGAGTGGGTACGTCGACAGGTGATGCACGATGCAGGCATGGAGCTTGACAAGGTGCTGCGGGGACGCGTGTTTAATGCCATTCTTACGGCAAGAATGCAGAATATTCCATCCGGGGGCGCTCAGGCTCTCCGTGATCTTAAGGCTCTTCGTGAGTTTTTTCCCTCTCTGGCATTTCTTGCCTTTATAGATACTCCGCTGGCATTACTTGTTCTGGTGATTATTTTTATGATGGCCCCCCCTCTTGGCTGGTTCGCCGTGGTTGGAGCCTTGGTGCAGTTTTTGATTGGTGTTGTTAATGAACGTCGTATCCGTGAACCACTTTTGGCGGCAAACCGTAGTGCGATCAGTGCACAGACTTACGCAGATGGAGTGATCCGTAACGCGCAGGTTATCGAGTCGATGGGCATGCTTGGTCATATTCACAGCCGATGGATGGATCGTCAGCAGGATTTTTTCCTGCAACAGGCGGAAGCTTCAGATCATGCGGGGACCAATGCGGCTCTTTCAAAGCTTGTGCAAAGTTTACTTGCCTCCCTTTTACTTGGTATGGGCTGCTGGTTGACATTGAAAGGTGAGTTGCATGGATCTGGTATGATTGTTGCTTCAATTCTTGGTGGAAGGGTGCTTGCACCGCTTGTTCAGATTATCGGGAGCTGGCGCCAGGTGGAAAATGCCCTTGAGTCATTCAAACGCCTGGAGGTTTTGCTGAAGGAGTTTCCCTTGCCGGAAAAAGGAATGGCGTTGCCGGTACCGACCGGATTGCTTTCCGTAGAGGCCCTTGTTGCCGGAGCGCCAAGAAGTCCGGTACAGATTCTCAAAGGGGTGACTTTCAGGGTAGCTCCTGGAGGATCATTGGCGATTGTAGGCCCATCTGCCTCCGGAAAAACTACCCTTGCACGATTGCTGGTTGGTGTATGGCCAGCAATGCAGGGGAAGGTAAGGCTTGATGGGAACGATATTTATCAGTGGGACAAGGAGGAGCTTGGTCAGCATATAGGCTATTTGCCTCAGAATGTGGAGCTGTTTGAGGGTACTATTGCTGAAAATGTTGCTCGTTTCGGTGAGCCTGACTATGAGAAGGTGCGTGAGGCCTGCCGTATGGTTGGGCTTGATGGTTTTATTGAAAAGCTTCCGAAGAGTTATGATACCGAGATTGGCGACGACGGTTCATTTCTTTCCGGTGGTGAGCGTCAGCGGGTAGCTCTGGCTCGTGCGCTGTATGATATGCCGAAGTTTGTGGTCCTTGATGAGCCCAATGCAAGTCTTGACGAAGCTGGTGATGCTGCGTTGCTCAATGCGGTAAAATTGTTGAGGGCAAAGGGCACGACAGTGATTGTTATTACGCATCGGTTGAATATTCTGGGGGCAATAGAGCATATGCTTGTACTTGTTGATGGCCAGGTACAGCGCTTCGGTACCTGCCAGGAGGTTATGGAGGCTCTTCAGTCGCCACCGGCGGCCCAGCAGCCTTCGAAATCGAAGCCTCAAGGCTAACTCTTATATGCAAACAGACTCATGATGAAACCTGATTTTTTTAAACGCAGTGCATTGTCCCGTCAGCTCTGGGAGTTTCGACGGGAATTTTTCTGGGTTGGTATTTTCAGTATGATCGCCAATATCTTGATGTTGACTCCGACGATTTATATGCTTCAGGTTTATGGTCGCGTCATGAAGAGCGGCAGTGAACTGACGCTTCTTATGGTGACTTTTTTTCTGATTGTATTCTATGCGGTCATGGCTTTTGCCGAGTGGCTTCGTTCACGCCTTTTGGTGCGTGCGGGTGTCAGGCTCGATGAAGCGCTCAATTCGCTGGTTTTTAATGCAAGTTTTGAAGCTTACCTGAATCGTACCCGGCACAATGTGGGTGAGACCTTCTCGGATCTGACCAATATTCGTCAATTCTTGACGGCTAACGGGATGATTGCGTTTTTCGATATTCCCTGGACACCGGTTTATATCGCGGTCATTTTTTTACTCAGCCCCTTTCTTGGTTTTCTTTCCATCTTTTTTGCTTTGATACAGCTTTTCGTGACCTGGATCAGCAACCGGATGAGCATGAAAGAGATACAGATTGCGGCTGATGCAGGCAACGACAGTTTCCGCTATGTGCAGAGCAAGCTTCGAAATATTGAACCGTTGCATGCTATGGGTATGGCCGGAAATCTTCGCCAGCGCTGGTTCAGCCTGCATGATGGTTCATTGGCCAAAGCTGAGGACTCTCTCGATCGGCAGCACCGCCAGCAGGCGTTTGCCAAGTTTGTGCGTTACAGTATGCAGTCACTGACGCTTGGTGCCGGTGCCCTTATGGTCATTGAAGGAAAAATGTCGGCGGGTTCGATGATTGCTGCCAATGTATTGATGTCGAGGGCTCTTCAGCCGCTTGACCTTGTGGTTGCGACCTGGAAGCCTTTTGTTCAGGCTCGAACAGCCTTTGTTCGCCTTGAGAAACTTCTTGAGGATTTTCCTGAGCGGAGTGCTGGTGCCCGGCATCAGGATCCCTTTGGTGAGATAAGGCTTGAAGGCCTTTCTGCTACTGTCGATGGACGCGAGGCTCCAATTCTGGATGATATTACGGCAATGTTTCCTTCTGGCAAGGTTACGGTCATCCTTGGTCCCTCCGGATCGGGTAAATCAACACTTGCACGCTGTATTGTCGGGGTCTGGCCAAACAGGAAGGGGCGTGTTCTTATCGATGGAGAGCCGATTGAGAGTTGGGACAGGATGGAACTTGGGCCGCATATTGGCTACCTTCCGCAGGATGTTGAACTTTTTGATGGAACGATTGCTGAAAATATTTCCCGTTTTGCCGAAGTTGATTCTCAAAAGGTGATCGAAGCGGCAAAGCGGACGGGTATCCATGAGATGATTTTGCGCTTTCCGCGTGGCTACAATATGCAGATTGGTGAGGCAGGGGGAATGCTTTCGGGTGGTCAGCGCCAGCGGCTTGGCCTTGCCAGGGCGATGTATGGTAATCCAGCTCTTCTGGTGCTTGATGAGCCGAATGCGAACCTTGATGATGCTGGTGAGCGTTCGCTCCTTGAGGCGGTAAAGGATTTGAGAAAATCGGGCAAAACGGTGCTTCTTGTAACGCATCGTCCCAGTGTTCTTGCTGTTGCGGACTTGATTGTTTTAATGCAGAATGGGAAAATTGTCCGTTGCGGAGCTCGCGATGAAGTTTTGTCAGCTTTGCGTTCCGAGAGTACCCGGTCAGTAGCGGTCTCCCCGGCCTGATTTCTTTTTTTGAAAAATGTTTAAACGATAGCGATGAGTATTCGTGATATAATGGGAAAGTTGAAGCCGTTTTCCGTAGAAAAAGAGGATGGCCGTAAAGGAGAGGAGTATCGAGATACCCGCAGTACGATAAAACTTGGTATCTGGATACTTCTTGTAGGGTTTGGCGGATTTCTGCTGTGGGCTGCTTTTGCTCCGCTTGATGAAGGTGTGCCCTGCCCGGGAGTTGTCAGTATAGCAACAAAGCGCAAGGTTGTTGAAAATTTGCGTGGTGGCAGGGTTGAAAAGGTCAATGTCCGTGAGGGCCAGATGGTTCAGCAGGGAGAGGTGCTGATCATGCTCGACAGTCAGACTGCCAGAGCTCGCTATGATGAGGTGCATCAGCACTACCTGGGTATGCGGGCTACGGCTGATCGTCTGCAAGCGGAGATGCGAGGTGCCGCGTCAATTTCATTCCATAAAGATTTGCTGCATGATACCGATCGTCAGTTGGCAGAATCGAATATGCAAAACCAGCGTCAGCTCTTTTTTTCACGTGCGTCCTCGCTGAGAATTTTGAATCAGCAACTTGCTGCCATTACATCTCTGGTTAAGGAAGGTTATGCGCCATTAAGCCAGCAGCACGAGCTCGAGTTGAAGATTGCTGAATTCAAGAGTAATACGGCATCTCAGCTCGCGCAGGTTCAGCTTGAAGTGGAAGCTGATGGTGAAAAAACCAGGGCACTTGCCGAAGAGCTTGCAGACACAGAGGTACGCTCACCGGCATCAGGACAGGTCGTTGGCCTGCAGGTGCAGACGATAGGCGCGGTCATACAGCCAGGTCAGAAGATGATGGATATTGTGCCGCTTCATGAGGGTCTTCTCATCGATACCAAGGTCGCACCACAACTGATTGACAGCATTCATAAGGGACTGCCCGTCAATGTGAGCTTTTCTTCATTTGCCCACTCTCCGCAGCTTGTTGTAGAGGGAGTGGTTGAGTCGCTCTCGAAAGATATCGTCACTGAGCCCCAGGTTAATCCGGCAATGCCAGGAGCGACCTATTACCTTGCGCGTGTCTCCGTTACTCCTGAGGGGGTGAAGTCACTTGGAAGGCGTGAAATGCAACCGGGAATGCCGGTTCAGGTTGTTATCAAGACCGGTGAGCGTTCACTGTTGACTTATCTTGTCGATCCGCTGGTCAAGAAGATTCGGCCATCAATGAAAGAAGAGTAGTGCAGGCTAAACTTAAATACGATGAGTGAGTCGATCATGAAGCTATTGAAACAAGTAGTTGTTCTTGCGGCTATGTTTTCCGCTCTGCCGCTCTATGGTAATCCTGTTAATCTATCGACTGCCTATCAGGATGCAAAAGAATATGATGCGCGTCTTGGTGCGGCAAAGGCAGATAATCTGATATACAAGGAGGAGATCGGCAAGGCGAGGGCCCAGTTGCGTCCGAGTGTACGGATGAACGCTGCACGGGGCCGTAATGCGATGCAGTATACTGACCTGAAAGGCCGCACATCGTCAAGCTTTTATAATACCGTCAACTATGGCGTGTCGGTGCGTCAGTCTTTACTCAATCTGTCAAATTTTGCCGCCTATAAACAGGCCAAGGCAATGGTGGCAAAAAGTGATCTTGACCTTCAGAAAGAGGATGCGGCATTAATTGTCAGAATAACCGAGGCCTATTGCAATGCGCTGTATGCAGAGGATAATCTCGATTTCAGCCAGACACTGATAAAGGCGGCACAGGAACAGCTTCAGCAGGCTAAACGACGCTTTGAAAAAGGGTTCGCTACTATTACCGAGATTAATGAGGCTCAGGCAAATTATGATATGGCTCTGGCTGATGGTCTGGAAATTGTCAACAGTGTGGAGTATACCCGCCGTGAGTTGGAGCATTTGACAGGGAACTATCCTGATGAGCTCTGCAAACTGGTGCCTGAAAAGATTGTCCTTGCCCAGCCAGAACCCAATAGTGTTCAATCCTGGATTGACTTGGCTTTGGCAGGTAATCAAGATGTGCTCGGCGGACTTCAGGAAATTCAGATTGCGAAACGGGAGGTTCAAAAACAAAATTTTTCCCGTTATCCAACACTTGACCTTGTTGGAGGTAGAAACTACTCGGAAAGTGAGAACAACTATTCAATAGGCTCTATTTATGACACCTATTCGATTACTTTGCAACTGAGCATGCCCATCTATTCAGGAGGGTATGTCAGTGCTTCGAAGCGTCAGGCACATGCAAAATGGCTCAAGGCCCAGGAACAGCTTACGATGGAGGAGAGGAAAGTTCAATCTGATGTGCGAAAATATTATAACAGCATTGTCAGCGGTATTGCCCAGATTCATGCCTATGAACAGGCTGTAACGTCGCATGAAATTGCGCTGACCGGTACAAAAAAAGGGTTTGAATCAGGCTTGCGCACGAACGTTGATGTGCTCGACGCTCAGCAGAAACTTTTTTCGAGCAGGAAAAATCTTGCAAAATCCCGCTATCAGTATATTCTCAATCGCCTCATGCTCAAGCAGGCCTCGGGGACGTTGTCGGTCAGTGACGTTGAAGAGGTGAATGGATGGCTTGCTGCCACGAAAAGGCAATAGCTATCTTTTTTGGTTTATTGTGTGTAATGAGGTGTCCTTGACGCAGCAGCTTATTGCCTCGGTAATAAGCATGCGCAGGGAAATACCAATTGAGAACAGATAACTTTTCTATGAAATTATTTTTAAGACTTGTTCGTTACCTCCTTCCCTCAAAGGGAAAGATTGTGCTTGTTGTGGTTGTCAGTATGATTTCCTCACTGCTTGGAGTGGTTTCAATCTACTCAGTCCTTCCTCTTCTGAACGCAGTTTTTACCGCCGACAGGAGCATTACGGCTTCATTGCATTCCGGAACAACCGTTATGGCTGAAAAGAATCCTGAAAAGAAATCCGAAAAGAGTGTAAGTGCTGTTCCGGAATCATTGCAGGGAATTGATACTGAAAAGCTGAAAGCTTCGGTGACTGAGCAGTTTGAGAAAATATTTCATGCCGAAACAAGAGAACGCACCCTGCTCAATATCTGCCTTTTTCTGATTGCTTCGTTTGCAGTAAAAAATCTCTTTGTCTACCTGAACGGACAGATCATTTTCAGGATCCAGACCAAGACGGCCAAGAAGCTCCGCGATGATGTGTTCAGTAACATCATTGAGATGCACCTTGATTATTTCAACAAAAACCGTGTTGGTAATTTGATGAACCTGGTCTACAATGATGTGCAGGCGGTCAATAGTACGGTGAGCTCGACTTTTGTCAATTTTCTCCAGAATCCGTTTTCGATATTTGTCTACGTCTCTGTTCTTGTTGTGTTGAGCTGGAAACTGACGCTTTTTGCATCGTTTACCTCTCTCCTTATTTTTTTTGTGATTCGGACTATTGGCAAGGAGGTCAAAGGGCTTGCCACCACTTTTCGCAGTTCAATGGGCGATATGAACTCCGTTCTGCAGGAAAAATTCAGTGGCATCAAAATTATCAAGTCGAGTGCTTTTGAAAATGTCGAACTTGAACGCTTCCAGGCCTTTACTCATGGCTTTCGGAACCTTGATATCCGCATAGCGCGTTTGCGCAATATTATCGGGCCCCTCAATGAAACATTGCTTGTTGCTGCTATTGCGCTTGTGCTCTGGTTTGGCGGATTGCAGGTATTTGATGGAAGGATGACCTCGTCTGAACTTATTCTGTTTGCTTTTACCCTCTATTCCACGATGGGCCCAATAAAGATGTTTGGTGATGTCAATACCCAGATGGCGCTTGGCATGATCTCGGCCGAGCGTTTGTTTGAGCTGCTCGACACGGTGCCGGATATCGTTAATGGTACTCGCGCTATTAAGGGGTTTACGCATGAGATTCGATTTGAGGATGTCTGTTTCAAGTACAGCAAGGATCCTGATGCGTCCAACGTGCTTGATCATGTCTCCTTCGAGATTAATAAAGGGGAGATGGTCGCGCTTGTGGGGCAGTCCGGTTCGGGAAAGTCAACGACCGTTGATCTTTTATTGCGTTTCTACGATGTTGATTCAGGTCGCATTACCATTGATGGGGTGGATATTCGCGAGTATGATTTCAAGCAATTGCGCTCCATGATTGGTGTGGTGAGCCAGGAGGTGATTTTGTTTAATGATACGATTAAGGCAAATATTTCCTACGGCTTCCATGACGAGGTCGGTCAGGAGAGGGTAATTCTTGCTGCTAAAATGGCTAATGCACATCAGTTTATTGAAGAAAAGCCCGAGCAGTATGAGACACTGATTGGCGACAGGGGAGTCCAGCTTTCCGGTGGACAGCGGCAGCGACTCGCTATTGCTCGTGCGATGATAAAAAATCCTGAACTGCTTATTTTTGATGAGGCGACCAGTGCTCTTGATAATGAGTCTGAAAAGGTGGTGCAACAAGCCATTGATCATGCTCTCGAAAATCGCACAGCCCTTGTTGTTGCCCATAGGCTTTCGACCATCAGGAATGCCGACAAGATTATTGTCATGGATCATGGCAAGGCGGTCGAGTCCGGAAATCATGAAGAGTTGCTGAAGTTTGGTGGTTTGTACAAGCATCTTTATGACATTCAGTTTTCAGGAAAAGCAGAGGCGTAGATTGCTGTCATGTCGGTTTTAAGAGTAAGGCAGAATACCGGGCGAATCAGGTCCGGTTTCAAGAGGAGATTATTGTTACCATGCCACATTACCACGATCGTTATGTTGTCGTTATTCCTGTTTTCAATCAACTCAAGTACACAGCGTGGTGTGTGGAAAGTCTGCTCAGTCAGCTTGTCAAGCCTGAAAATATTCTTGTTATTGACAACGCAAGCAGTGACAATACCGGGCTTTGGCTTGAGGAGCATCCTGAAATAAAAACATATCGTAACCGGACAAATCTTGGTTGTGGTTGTGCCTGGACACAGGGCGTGGTGCTCAGTCCGGATGCCGAATGGATTGTGTTGCTTAATAACGATGTTCTTGCTGGTTCTGATTCGATCAATTTACTCCTTGATGCGGCTGAACGTGAAAAGCTCGGAGTGGTCAGTCCAGCGCTTCTTGAGGGACCGAACGACTATGATTTTGATACTTTTGCTGTGCAGTATCAACATAACATGTCCGGAATGATTCGCCGGGGCTTGTTTCATGGGGTCTGTTTCGCTGTTCACCGGAGCGTTATCGAGCAAATAGGTTTTCCCGATACTGATCGGCGTCTGGGTGGTTATGAAGATGCCGAGTTTCTGTTCCGGTGCAGGCGTGCGAACATTCCCGTTGGTATTGTTGGCGATTCGGTATTCCACCATTTTGGATCAATTACCCAGAAGGCTATCGCACAGAAAACAGGGCAAAAATCTCTCGGAGATCGCACCTATTTCCGTGCGAGGATTGGTTCACGTTGGTGGTCAAGAAAGAGTGATAAAGTAATGATGTGGTTTTCCTTCAGGCAATGGATCGCTCAGGAGAGGGTGAAAACGGGTTTTTCGCTGCACATGATACGCAAGGACGGTGCGTGGGAAATTCGTTGATCAATCCGTCTGTAAAATAAGGCGGTTAGCATAAGGTTCCAATATTGGCAAAGAACAAATTACGGGATGTGTGACAGCAAGGTACAGGCAACCTTTTTTCTGATTACCTATAACCAGGAAAAGTATATCCGTGAGGCTGTCGAAGGTGCTTTCGCTCAGACCTACTCGCCTATGGAGATTGTCATATCTGATGACTGTTCGACTGACGGAACATTCCGAATAATTGAAGAGATGTGCGAAAAGTATGGAGGGCAGCACAAAATTGTTGTCAACAGAAACAGCCGGAACCTCGGCTTGATCGGGCATATCAACAAAATAACGGCACTCTCTTCTGGAGAACTGATTATCTGTGCGGCGGGAGATGATATTTCGCTTCCCCACAGGACTGAAAAGGTGGTCGAGAGATATCTCGCAACGGATCGCAGGGCTTCATTGATTCACTCATCGGTCTATCTGATCGATATCGCAGGCAACAGGGTCGGGATGCGGCATCCACCCGTGGTATCTCATGCAAAAAACGGTATGAGCATTGAAGATATGGCGGTGAGCGGTGCACTCATCAACGGCGCAACCGCCTCGTTTACCAGAAAGATCGAAGAGACATTTGGTCTTATAAAATATAGCAACTGTATCGAGGATCTGGTCATGGGCTTCAGGTCGGCTTTGACAGGCAGCCTTGAATACATCGCTGAACCGTTGATTCTCTACAGGCACGAAGCTGGTATGTCGGCCGGGTTCGATTTTCGAAACCAGACCTACGATCTGTCGCTGAAGAAGCGAGTCCGCGATCAGGAAATCTTTCTTGCTGTATTGGCCCAGAGAATCGAAGATCTTCGGAGAATAGGTAAGGTCGATTTGCTTCCGTTAGTACAAAGCAAACGATTCGAGGTGTTGTTAAGAAGGACGG
>SESB01001676.1_pt1 | contig 14045 bp, 11 predicted proteins | sample 3171441 | NCBI WGS metagenome assembly SESB01 (sample SAMN06051867, study PRJNA518727) | freshwater metagenome | biome: subpolar coniferous forest; feature: holomictic lake; material: water; isolation source: holomictic Lake 227, 6 m depth | place: Canada: near Kenora, Ontario | collected...
AAGAACCACTGAATTGAAAGGGTTTCTACAACTTTCCCGCCGTTCTGAATTCCTGGCCGCAGAGGCAAAACAGCCTGAACAACTGCTTTGGGAACATACGTTTGCATGCCTTGCATCCGGGAACCCCTTGACAGAAGAGACCTTTACCAGCGAAATAAAGGTTCGCACTACAGAAGGCGAGAGTATTCTTGAAGCATTTATTTTTTTTCTGAAAAACGGGACTTTGCCGTGGTCATTTCATCTCTTTTCAGGTTCAACCTGTGAAGAGGTGGTGTATAAATTATTGAAAGAACCAGAGCAGTTTGGAGTTGCCCTGGAGCGTATCAGAGGGGCTGTTCTTAAGGTTTTAACCTTAGCCACAGCACGAAAAAGGCTGATTCATCAGTTTAGCCCTCTCTTTCTGGAAACGTTGCTTCTTCTGATTTCGACGGAAGGGGCAAGCGTTTTGAAAGGGTTTCTTCCGCTGTTCTCCGGGCAGCTTGAACAACTGCTCTGGGAAGATGCGTTTGCGTGCCTTGCATCCGGGAACTCCTTGACAGAGGAGAGGATTATCTCTGCAATCAGGGTAGCTTTGACACTTCCCGTGTTTCGGCATTTATCATTGGACAGCAGGTTTGAACGTTATTGTTCTGACGTATCCGTAATTCAAAAAGTTACCGGTTTGCCCCTGCCCCCCATCCTGTTAGATGATCATCGAACAGAGACGAACGTGAATGAAAAAAGTACTCTTCATCAGAAGGCGCAGGATAATGATGAAGCCGATTCACTTCGCACGATTGAACATCCCGAAGCAAAAACAGGTATTTATATTGTACTTGCCGGGCTGGTTCTGCTCCATCCGTTTTTGCCTCAATTATTTAGAGCTTTAGCTGTGGCCGATGACGAAAAACTTCTGCAACCCACACGAGCTCTTCACCTCTTGTATTTTCTGGTGACTGGGGAGAGCATTGCTCCTGAATATGAGTTAGTTCTTCCAAAAATTTTGTGTAATATTTCACTTGATGCTACCGTTGAATTGGAAATAGCCCTTACCGTCAGTGAGCAGGAAGAGGCCGAAGCCCTCCTTTCAGCAGTTATCTTTCACTGGGAAGTTTTGAAAAATACAAGTATTGACGGTCTTCGGGAGGCATTTCTCAAGCGTTCTGGAAAACTTTCCCAAAGAAGTGATGGAGAGTGGTTACTGCAAGTTGAATCGAAAAGCTATGACCTTCTTTTAGAGCAGCTTCCCTGGGGTATTTCGATGATCAAGCTGCCGTGGATGTCAAAAATGCTCAAAGTGGAGTGGATATAGCCGGACTTTTTGAAGCATAATGCCAGACCAATGAAAACAAGCGCAGAAAAATCATCCACAACCACCTCGACGCCCCCAACGAAAGCGGCGAGCCCTCCTTTTTTCGCAAAAGCTGGAGGTTGTGATTTTTTTGCGCCTGCTGTTCAGATGAAAATGGCTGTCAGCAAACTCGGAGACAAGCTTGAGCAGGAAGCGGACAGAATGGCTGACAGGGTGATGCGAATGCCTTCGCCAGCATCGCCCTTACCAGGAAAAGAGGAAAAATTGCAGAAAGAGGCCCCTGCAAGTGAAAAAAAACTTCAGCGCAAGGGCAGTGAGAGTGCTCGATCACTCAATTCAAACCTGCAGTCAGCCATTCAAAGCAGGAGTGGCGGTGGGCAACCTCTTTCCAGTGACGCTCGGGGTTACATGGAACCCCGCTTCAATGCTGATTTCAGCAAGGTGCGAGTCCATAACGACCATGAATCCGCAGCGCTGAGCAACCAGTTAAACGCTCGGGCTTTTACCCATCAAAACAATATCTTTTTCTCCCGCGACCAGTACCAGCCAGGCAGCAATGAGGGCAAGCAACTCCTGGCCCACGAACTGACCCATACCATTCAGCAGGGTAATGCAGTGCAACGAAAAGTCGGAGTACCAGTTCCTGAAAAACCGTATGCGGCAACTCCGAAAATTCAGCCAGCCCATGCTGTTGCAGGCAATCAGATGAGTGTAAGTTCTGGCGTCGTCGTTCTCTCTTCCAATATCTTTAACCCTTCAGAGAAAGTGAGAGATGAAATCGAGGCGCAAGGCAGCAAAGGTCTGGATGTTCGAGTTATGGTGAAAGGGTTAACCGGTGAAGGACAAGTGAAGATTAAAGTCGACAAGAGCAAAAACTATGATTCGCTCGGGAAAGGGTCGATGCCTTTGCTCAACGCATGGGGTGAGCAAATCGGTGGAATGTATATAAATTTCAAGGTTACAAACAGTGAGGTTTCCGGAGGATATGCCTCGTTAATACCGGCCGGAGGAAATACCAATGACTGGCTGAAAGCAGTTCAAAAAAACTCGGCCTTGCTCGGAGGATTGGGCCTTAAGGTCGGGAACTTGCCAACACCGGTCAATAAATTTGATAATGCGAAGTTAACTCTTGGGGTGACAAATCTTAAGGTTGAAATCGGGGGTTTTCTGGACTCCCTGTTAAATTTATCCATTGAAAATACCAACAAACCAAAAATTGACGCGACTGCAGACATTACTGTTAAAGGAATCGCGAAGGGGCAGTTAAAATTAGATAATAAAAAGGATAACCTGACAGGTCAGGTTTCGTTGGCGATCGCATATAAATCGTTCAATGGGTCTGCGGATGTTACCTATAATACTGACGGAACCGTTGACATAGGCGGTAAAGCCTCTTATAATGCCGATAAGTTATCAGGCGAAATTCAATTTGTCGCTACCGATCTCAATGCCGCCAACAGCTTTGCCAAAAATGCAATTTCGGCCGCAGGAGGCAAAGAAAATGTTCAAAATGCGGCTGTTCCCGCACCCGTTCCCGCTCCGAAATCAAATCAGAAACAACGAGCCCTTGCAGCAACCGGTCAATTGGGATTTAATCTGACAACATGGTTTGCCGGAACCGTCAATGTTGTTGTGGATGGAAACGGTGCTATTACCGTTATCGGTAAAATAGCCCCGCCTGCTGAAATTGAGTTATTCAAACAAAGAGATTGGGAAAAACAACTCATCAAGTTTGAAGCAAAAGCTTACTATGGGATTCCATTAGTCGGTAATTTGAATTTATTTGCCAATATCAGTCTGCACGCACTGGCGAAGTTAGGGCCCGCAAAAATTTATAACATTGAAATTCTTGGGACCTACTCTACCGATCCTGATATCCAGAAAAATATTCAAATCTCCGGCTCCATCAACATTTCAGCTTATGCAGGGCTGAGATTGCGTGCCGAAGGAGGTGCCGGAATTGAAATTATTGCGCATGATATTAAATTCGGCATTGGTTTGAACGCCGATATAGGAGTCAAAGCCTATGCAGATGCACGTCCAACCATAGGATATAGAGATCCGGGGATATTTTACGTCAGCGGTACCCTGGAGATGATCGCACAACCAATGCTTGGTTTGGGTGGTGACTTTTTTATTGAACTGGATAGTCCATGGTGGTCACCGGCTCCTGATGAAAAATGGACCTGGCCGCTCTTCTCAAAAGAGTGGCCCTTGACCGACCCGATCGGCCTGAGTGCTAAAGTCAAAGACTATGTTTTGGGTTCAGGTGTAGCTCCAGAAATCGAGCTGAAAAAACCTGAATTTGACCCCTCGAAGTTTATGACAAGCATGGTGGATAAAACCTTGCCTGAAAAAACTGGCGGGTCAGGAGCAGGGCAGGGAACATTCAAGGAGGATGGCTCTGTGCCAAAGCCAACTGTTGCTCCGAAAAAAACTGCGCCGAAAAAGGCTGACGTAAAACAAGGAAAGAAAGGAGCCCTGCCGGGCGGCGGAAAATCCCGCAATCCAGACAAAAATGCTGCGGCCGCTCAGGATGCGAACAAGACGTTAAAGAGCAGTTTGGAGAGGCTGAAAAACAAAGCGCCGTATTCGAAGGCTGAACTGGATAAAGCGTTGGATGCAATCAAAGGCAAAGTGAAGGGGATAACTTTCAGTGTCCAGGCTCAAGGTGAGAAATGGATTGTAACCCCGGGCGGTGGTGGAAAGAAAAAAAGTACCGGCAAGATTGAGGTGGGAGCGAAAAAGCTGAATGGCAAGAATAAAGATGATGAAAGAAGTGAGGAGAAGAGACGAGGTGATAAATTGGCCGCAATCAGTGACGCCGAAAAGTTGTTGACTGAAAAACACTTTAACGAAGAGGTTGTGCGCAAGAAGTTGATCCCCATCAAAAAGCGATATAACCTGTCAACGCTTAATCTTGTTGTAGATTCCAAAAAAGAGCGTAAAGAGACTCTTCATTTTACTGCGTCATCAAGCGAAGAGATAAAAGGTCAGACCAAAGAAGTTGAGATTGAAGGGCTTGGCGCTGAAAATATAGAATCGGAAAAACCTGATTATTCAGCGCCTGATTCAAAATTAGGAGGTGTCGAAATGACTGCGAATTTCCTTACTCCAAAGCATTTGAAAGGTAGCGGTGTGAGTGTCAAGCCTCCGATTATGGATGAAATCCCGAAAACACGAGATGGCACAAAACTTTATGTTCAAGGTCATCTGTTGAATCGCTTGCTTGGGGGACCTGGAAACGACATAAAAAACCTCACGCCACTTACTTATAAGGCAAACGGAGATCACGAAAGGGAGGCAGAGTCGGAGGTAAAGTCTCTTGTGCATGGTGACCAAAAGCAAGCAGTTTTCTATCAAGTCAAGGTTATTTATCCCCAAAAAAGCGATAACGCTGCACCAAATCCTGCAGAGGGACGTTTGGCGAGCAAGCTGATGGTTTCGTGGCATACGTGGAAGATTCTTTCAGTGAATCCATTGAAAAAAGAAAAGGGAGCGATAAGCAAAGGGCCGATTCCAATCTATAATGTCGGTGGTTCATCATCCTGGCCTCACCTGTAGCTCTATTTTCAAAAGAACAGGTACCGGCATTCATCTATTAACCACTTTTTAAGCCTGAGAATAGGGCACAGTGGGGTCTCAATAACTTTCTTGACTTATTTAGTGATGCACTCAAATGCCGATAACCTGCAACTTATCCTCGATTGGCTGAGGAATAGTGTATCGAGTTCTCTCCGCGTCTACCTCGGACAAATTGAATTCCTTGATCGAAGTCCATTAAGCTTTTTCAGTGATAATTCATGGCTTTCCGGTTTCATGGAACTCCACGAACCCTGCTATGAGGAGTTTGCCATCCTGATGTTGTCTCTCGCTCCCCATATCCTGCCTGATTTTTTCAATCAAATCATTGCCGAACATCTCCCCGAAGGCGGAGACTTCCCTGAATTCGGCGGAGTCAAAGGTGCCAGCCACCGTGGAATACTCCCGACAGGCGAAACGGCCCAGTTTATTCTCGCAGGAAACGATATAGAAAAACGTCTTGAGGTTCAGGGCATCCTCGGCAGTGAGCACTGGTTTATGAAAGAGCACATTCTCTGGCTGGAGTCTGTTCGTGAAGGCGAACCGGCAATGAGCGGACGCCTGATTCTCAATCCGGAGGTGGTTGAACAGCTTACTCTCGGCACCGTCAGCAAACCCCGCTTCAGCATGGAGTTTCCCGCTGAATACATTGAGACTGACATGGAGTGGGACGATCTTGTGCTGCCCTCAGGCACCTTGCAGCAGATCCGCGAAATAGAGAACTGGATTACCCATAACGACACGCTGCTGCATGAGTGGGGCATGAAGAAAAGAATCAAGCCAGGTTACCGCGCCTTGTTCTATGGGCCTCCGGGCACCGGTAAGACACTGACGGCAAGCCTGCTGGGCAAGCAGACGGGAAAGGAGGTCTTTCGTATCGATTTGTCGCGGGTCGTATCAAAATACATCGGTGAGACCGAAAAAAACCTTTCAAGACTTTTCGACAAGGCCGAAAACAAAAACTGGATCCTGTTTTTTGATGAAGCCGATGCGCTCTTCGGCAAACGGACAGAGATCCATGATGCTCACGACAAGTATGCCAATCAGGAGGTGGCGTATCTGTTGCAGCGTATTGAAGGCTACAACGGTCTCGTCATTCTTGCCACCAACCGCCGAAACAATATTGATGAAGCTTTTGCCCGTCGATTTCAAACCATCATCCAGTTTCCAATGCCGAAGGCCGATGAGCGGCATAAAATATGGGTCAAAACACTGCCTCATCAAATGACCTTCGATGCAGATATCGACTGGCAAAAAATTGCCATACGCTTTGAACTCTCCGGCGCGGGAATACTGAATGTCGTCCATTATTGCGCCGTCGAATCGCTGGCAAATCCCGGCGAACCGCTCAATACGAAATGGCTTGAAAACGCCATTATTCGAGAATTTATCAAGGACGGGAAGGTGGTGTAGGTCCAGTTGCGTCGTTAAGCTGATGGTAGAATTTCGGAGGTGGGCGAGTAATCGTGAGATCAGAGTGAATTTATTGAAGTAACTTGTTGTTAATCACTAACAACAAGTTGAAATCTGTTTGTCGGGGATCTGTTGTTTGCAACTATCTCTGTTGATGATGGATCAAATGGAAGCAAACGGAAACACCGGGGCTATAGTCTCGATCAGGGGCGGAATAATTGATGTCATGTTTGACAATGTTCTTCCCTCAATTTATACAATATTACTGACAGGCAGGAACTTTGATGTAAAAATCGAAGTACTTACTCAACTGGATTCTCGTCATGTAAGGTGTATAGCCATGACGGGTACAGAAGGAGTTTGCCGCGGCATGACCGTAAAAGATACTGGAAATCCCCTGCAAGCACCGGTAGGCAAGGCGATTCTGTCAAGAATGTTCGATGTGTTTGGCAACACCATTGACCGCCTGGGACCCCTTCAGGGGGTGGAATGGAGATCAGTACACCAGAATCCACCACCTTTCGCAAGACGCTCCACTCACGCTGAAATTTTTGAAACCGGAATAAAGATTATCGATTTGCTTGTTCCCCTGGAACGAGGGGGAAAAGCTGGTCTTTTCGGTGGAGCAGGAGTTGGAAAAACTGTTCTTTTGACTGAAATGATCCATAATATGGTGAGCAATCGAAGCGGTGTAAGCATTTTCTGCGGCATAGGGGAGCGCTGCCGTGAAGGCGAAGAGCTCTATCGGGATATGAGTGGAGCCGGCGTGTTGAAGAATATGGTGATGGTTTTCGGTCAGATGAACGAACCTCCCGGCAGCCGTTTTCGTGTTGGTCATGCTGCATTAACCATGGCGGAATATTTTAGGGATAGTCAACACAAGGATGTCCTTTTGCTCATCGATAATATTTTCCGATTTATCCAGGCTGGTTCTGAAATATCCGGTATGATGGGTCAGATGCCGTCACGGCTGGGCTATCAGCCCACAATGGGTACAGAGCTGTCGAAGCTTGAAGAGCGTATCGCCAACACAGATAGCGGAGCAATCACCTCTATTCAGGCCGTTTATGTTCCTGCAGATGATTTTACAGACCCTGCTGCAGTCCATACCTTTTCCCATTTGTCAGCATCACTGGTTCTTTCAAGAAAAAGGGCCGGTGAGGGCTTTTTCCCTGCAATTGATCCATTGTTATCCGGCTCTAAAATGGCGAGTGCCAGTATTATCGGCAAACGCCATTATCAGCTTGCGCGTGATATCAGGAAAATTCTGGCCCAGTATTCAGAGCTCAAGGATATTATTGCCATGCTTGGGCTGGAACAGCTCTCTGTTGAGGATCGTCGACTTGTCGCCCGGGCCCGGAGGCTGGAGAGATTTTTTACACAACCTTTTTTTACTACAGAACAGTTTACCGGAATGTCAGGCAAGCTTGTTCCGCTGAGCGAGACTCTTGACGGGTGTGAACGAATTCTTCGTGATGAATTTGCGAGCTATCCCGAACGGGCGCTCTATATGATCGGAAATATTGATGAGGTGAAGCTAAAAGAAGAGAAATAATACAACCGCTAAGCCGTTTCATCATGCATGAATAAAACAATGTTCTATGACAGAAGCATTTATGGATCTTGAAATCCTTGTTCCTTTTTGCGTGTTTGCCCGGAAGGATTTTGTGTCGAGAATCGTAGCCGGGACGCCGAACGGTTTTTACGGCTTTTTGCCAAACAGGCTTGATTGCATTGCTCCGCTTGTTCCCGGCATTCTGATGTATGAAACCAGGGATGATGGTGAGACCTACATCGCTGTTGATCAGGGAGTGATGGTTAAAACGGGACATAAGGTTGTTATTTCTGTTCGTCATGCTCTTGGCGGGTTTGAGCTCGGTCAACTTCAGAAAGCAGTAGAACATGACTTTCTGAATCTTGATGAACGGGAGCGCACTCTACGCAGCTCTCTTGCAAAACTTGAAAGCAGCTTTATTCGACGGTATGCGGAATTTCATCATGAATGAAAAAGAGAAAAATAAACTTTCGGTAGATGGTACACCGTTAAGCAAAAAGGTTGGAATTCAGGAACACCATAAGCTTAGGGCAAAAAAACGGGCGGTCAGAAATATCTGGTCAGGTTTTGCGGTGTTTGGGCTTGTCGGCTGGTCAGTGGTCATTCCCATGATCATTGGAATAATGCTGGGAGTATGGCTTGATAATCATTATCCGGGAGAGCGTTCATGGACACTTATGCTGCTTGTTACAGGCCTGTTCATTGGCTGTTTGAACGCATGGCACTGGGTTGCGGCGGAAAACAAGGATATGCATAATGAGGATCGGTCTGATGAGTGAGATCATTGAAATAAGCGAAGCGATAGCCGGTGGTTTTTTTCTTGGGATATTGTTTTTTGGAGGGCTATGGCTGACGGTAGTAAAAAGCCTGATCTCGAAAAGGCCCTGGGTTTGGTTTTTGACAAGTATGGTATTACGAACATCAATAACCCTGTCAGGATTTTATCTGCTTGCAGGTACGAGCCTGAAACGTTTGCTTTTATGTTCTGGAGGATTTATCGCAGCCCGTATTCTTGTGGTCATGTTTACAAAAGAGAGGCGTCAAGAGGAGTCCGAATCATGCATCTGACCAGTGATGACGTTGTTGTCTGGCACTATGGCTTTGTCAAGCTCAACCTGACCATTCTTACAACATGGGTTTTGATGCTGATCCTCGTGGGAGGTTCCGCACTTATGACCAGAAAACTCTCAGACGGTATCCGGATTTCAAGATGGCAGAGTTTTCTTGAAATTCTTGTAACCTTTTTTCTTCAGCAATTTGAAGAGGTGGGACTGCCGAACCCGGCAAGATATCTTCCATACCTTGCGACACTTTTCCTTTTTATCGCAATAGCAAACCTGTGTACTATTGTTCCCGGGTATGAACCTCCAACGGGTTCGCTTTCAACGACGGCGGCTCTTGCGCTCTCTGTCTTTATTGCTGTGCCGCTCTACGGCATTCGTGAACGGGGTCTGGGCAATTTCTTGCAGTCCTACCTGAAACCAACGGTTATCATGCTTCCTTTCAATATTATCAGCGAATTCTCCAGAACTCTGGCTCTCGCTGTCCGTTTATTCGGCAATATGATGAGCGGCGCTATGATTCTTGCCATTCTCCTGACCATTGCTCCACTTGTTTTTCCACTCCTTATGAGCATTCTCGGACTTTTGACCGGCATGGTTCAGGCCTATATATTCTGCATTCTGGCGACGGTCTATATAGCCGCAGCGACGAGAACACGGGATGAAGAAACTGTTTAACATCAAACGGGAGACCCTATGGACATTCTGAGCATTATTGCTGTCGCATCGATTATTACCGCCGGGCTCACTACGGGTATCGGCTGTATTGCTCCTGCACTGGGAGAAGGCCGGGCTATTGCTTCGGCGTTAACATCGCTGGCCCAGCAGCCTGACGCCTCTGCAACGATAACCCGAACACTGTTTGTCGGGCTTGCCATGATCGAATCAGTGGCGATATACTGTTTGGTGATTTCGATGATTCTGATTTTTGCCAACCCTTTCTGGAATTATGTGATTGCCCATGCTGGAGGACACTGAACCATGCTGATCGACTGGTTTACCATGATTGCACAGCTCGTCAATTTTTTGATTCTTGCCTGGCTGCTGAAACGTTTTCTCTATCGTCCCATCGTGACTGCCCTTGATGCGCGGGAGAAAAAAATTGCTTATGAACTGCACCATGCAACGGTAGTTGAGAACGAAGCGAAACAGAGCATGTCGGAATGGAAGCAAAAGAATGACGAACTCGAAAAACAGCGGATGCTCATTATGCAGCAGGCCGCAAAAGAAGCTGATGACAAGAGAGGCGAACTGCTTCTTGATGCCCGAAAAGAGTACGAAACCCTGAGGGTCCGACTTGAGGAATCGTTACACAATGAACAAAAAAATCTCCAGCAGGAAATTATCGGCCGTATCAATACTGAAGTATTCTCTATCGCGAAAAAAGTTTTGGAAGAACTGGCCGATGTTACTCTTGAGGATTGTATGGTAAAGGTATTCTGTGAACGTCTCCGGAAAACCGAAACGGCTGATATTTTGGAAATGAGAGGATTGGTTCGTCAAAGCGGCCATCCTCCGATTATCCGAAGTGTCTTCCGTCTGACGCCGGAACAATGCGACCGCTTGAATAAAACTGTTACGGATGTCTTTTCCATTGATGCCAATATCTCGTTTGAAACCGATGCAGAGCTGATCAGCGGGCTTGAATTGAGCATGAATGGTCACAGCATCTCCTGGAATATCAAGGCATATCTGGATGCCCTTCAACTAACCGCAGAAGCAGCCCTTGAGATGGACAAGAAAGAAACAGGAAATGTTCATGATAAACAACCTCTTCAAAACCTCTCTTGATAAAGCGCTGTGCACTATCCAGCAATCAAGGCAAATGTATTCAGCCAGCTTGCAGCCAGTTGAGTCCGGAGTAATCACGACAGTTTTGAACGGCATTGCCAAGATCAGCGGCCTTCCGGGAGTTGAATTTGATGAGCTGGTTAAATTACCCGAAGATGTTTATGGAATAGCGTTTAACCTCGATCCCGATGAAATCGGAGTAGTTCTCCTCGGCGATTACTCAAAACTCCAGGCAGGCGACAAAGCTGAAAGAACTGGACGGGTAATGGATGTGCCTGTTGGTGATGCCCTGATAGGCCGTATTCTCGATCCTCTCGGCAGGCCGCTTGATGGTCTTGGTCCTATAACCTGTTCTGAGCGCCTGCCTCTTGAACGGAGGGCGCCCCATATTATGGATCGGGCTCCGGTAACTGAGCCGCTTCAGACGGGAATAATGGTTATTGATGCTCTGATTCCTGTCGGGAAGGGACAGCGTGAGCTGATTCTCGGAGACCGCCAGACGGGAAAGAGTGCCGTCGCCATATCGACAATACTCAATCAACGCGGAAAGCATGTTCTCTGTGTCTACTGCGCTATAGGTCAAAGAGCTTCTGCTGTTGCAAAAGTTGTTGCTGAACTTCGAGAAAAAGGCGCTATGGAATATACCATCGTCCTGGTTACCGAAGGAAATGATTCGTCAGGTCTTCAATATATCGCAGCTTATGCCGCTACAAGTATAGCTGAATATTTTATGGAACGGGGAGATGATGTCCTTATTGTGTATGATGATTTGACCAATCATGCCCTTGCATATCGGGAACTTTCACTTCTCCTCAAACGACCTCCGGGAAGAGAGGCTTTTCCAGGAGATATCTTTTACCTCCATTCCCGCCTTCTTGAAAGATCGACTCATTTACGGGATGAACTGGGAGGCGGTTCTCTGACGGCATTGCCGATCATAGAAACTCAGGAGCAGAATATAGCAGCATACATCCCAACCAATCTGATTTCAATTACCGATGGGCAGCTCTATCTCTCACCGACTCTTTTTGAACTCGGAATACTTCCTGCCGTTGATATCGCCAAATCCGTTTCACGGGTAGGGGGCAAAGCACAGCTTGCCGTTTACCGGGCAGTAATAAGCAGTCTCAAACTTGACTATGCGCAGTTCGAGGAGCTGGAAACTTTTGCCCGTTTCGGGACGAGGCTGGACGAAGCCAGCAGGAAGATCATCAATCATGGTGAACGGATTCGTGAGTGCTTCAAGCAGGATGAGTTTTGTTTGTTTTCGACCACTGATCAGATAATAATTCTCCTTGCTCTCTCTGAAAGTTATTTTGATGCCATATCCATAACGGACGTGCATGAAGCCATAGTGAGGGTTAGCCAGGTTACCGCTGATCTTGCAGAAGAGCTGATGATGAGGGTCATCGCATCCAAAGAACTTTCAGCCGCCGACCGAAGCACTCTGCTACAGGTTGCGGATTCGGCAATGAAACAGTTCCGGGATACACAATGAATGAAACCATTGAGGCCCTTCGTCAGAAAATGGGAAAAGCCAGAACACTTGGCTCAGTTGTTCGAACCATGAAAACGTTGGCAGCCTCGAATATCAGACAATATGAGGAGGCAGTTCGAGCCTTGGCAGATTATTATCATACCATTGAACTGGGTCTTTCAGCCAGCCTCTCCAGCCAGAACAGTCACTCTTCACCTGCCGTAACAGCCGAAAATAAAACGCTTCTGACGATAGCTATTGTGTTTGGCTCTGATCAGGGCCTTGTCGGCTCTTTTAATGATCAACTGAGCGAAGTTGTACAGCAGAAGCTTGAAGAGTTATCAGGCAAAAGCATGATCCTTGCTGTCGGCGAGAGAATTCAGTCTAGATTGACAGATACAGGCCATAAACCGGAAGAACTTTTTGCGGCAGCGGGTTCCGTCAATGCCATTGCACTTCTTGTGGGTGACCTGTTGGCTGCAGTTGAACAACTTCGTGAAAAAGAAGCGACAATCCAGCTTTACCTTTTCTATAACAGTCATGAAAGCGGGGAGATCTATGACTCTATTTCAAAAAGGCTGCTTCCACTGGATGTAACCTGGGAGCGGGAGATCCGCCGTACGGTCTGGCCGACAAAAGCTCGTCCAGAGATGCTGAGCGGTTCAGATAGTGTTCGATGGGCTCTCGTCAGAGAATACCTGTTTGTGTCACTTTTCAGGGCATGCGCGGAATCATTAGCCAGCGAAAATGCAAGTAGATTGTCCGCTATGCAACGGGCAGAAAAAAATATTGATGAGATACTCGAAGAGCTTTCAAGAAATTATAATAACCGACGTCAGTCTGGAATAGATGCGGAGTTATTTGATGTTATGTCAGGGTTCAATTCATTGTCAGACTCACAATAGATCTGGTTATTGACAACACTCCTATAAGAAAAAAATGATATTATTGTTAATATGGAGTGAATACACTGGCAAAATCTTCATCTTACATGCGGCAGTTCATGATCGTTACATTTTTCTCCCGATTTCTTCTTCTGATTCTGCTGACAGTCTCTATCAATGGCCAGTTCGGCAGTGCTTATGCGCAGCAGACAAGTGTTTCGCATGCGAAAACGGGTGGGTCATTTGCCATGGTTTCGGCAGTGCATACAGAGAAAAAAACTACGCATGAAAACCATAACCACACCTGCGAATGTTATGAGTGTTGTAACTGCTTATGTCATGGAATTCTTCCTGTCCAATCGATCAAGCTTGATTATAACCCTGTAATCATGAGCTTCGGCTCTTTCAAGCCTATCGCAAATCTAACCGAAGTAACTCTTTCCAGGTTTATTCCCCCTCGAACTGCAGCCTGACACTCTTGTTCTGCATTTGTATTTTAAACTTCAGGCTATCAAAACGTCACGATAAACCCTGATAATAGAGTGGGTTACTTATGGGAAAAAATGTATTTGCACGCGAAGCCCTGCTTCTTGTGGCGGGTATTGTCTCAGTTTTATCGCCAGTTCCAGCCTTGGGAACCAAGCAGACACTCTCACTGTCGGAGGTTATTGAGTACTCACTGAACCATAATGGCGAACTAAAATCCTTTCGTCTGGAGAAAGGGGTGTTTGATGCAGAAAAGGTTAAAGCGGGACTGTTTTCAAATCCGACGCTTGATATTGAAGCCGGTACTGGCGCGTTGACCGGCAGCAGAGCAGAGAGCACGCTCTCAGTTGGAATATCACAGGAGTTTCTACTGGCTGGCAAACGGGGCAAAAGACTTGCAGTTGCTGAACGTGAACTGGCAATCTACAAATGCCAGCTTGCGGACAAAGAGCGACTCATCCGTGAAGAAGCACAGACTCTCTTCTATGATCTCATGCTCGCTGAG